>JGI20158J14315_10002302_pt1 | contig 13368 bp, 7 predicted proteins | sample COG_08_FD_14315 | JGI IMG/M metagenome (IMG submission 14315)
ACAAAACACAAAACCTCTCAAGCCGGAGAATCGATTACAGTCGTAATAAGGGCAAAAATACACTTTCATAGTAGCACAAACTAAAGTAACTCCTCCATTATTTATCTGCGTATCCGCACTTTTGCCGTCGTTCCATCATTGGGATACGATTAAACTTTCGCTCGCTCGGACATTTTTTGTCACAAAATTCAAATTCCTCACTCCAAAGGAGCAGAAGACTTTGAGCAATTCATATCATCTCGAGTCATGCTCGCTTCTTGAAAGCACGCAACAAAACGACGCACACGCAGAGAGGGGACTACTTGCGACCGGCGCTCCTCCTTCCTTCCCCTCTGTTTTAAACTCGTCGTCTTTGATCGCTAAGAGAAAGAAACAGAAATGCGCAGCGCTTTGCTCCTTCTCGTGTCCAACGTGACGAATGTTTACGACGTAAACGAAGAAGAACGAGAAGCTTCGGAAACACAAAACCACCGCGACGATGATGACGACGGATTCCTCGACGTCGATGGAGTGCTGCGAGAAAAAATGAGCGATGTGGTGCGCGTGTGCGAATCGAGCGCGAAGATGAAGACGACGCTGAAAGATGTCACGAGAGAAAAGGAGGAGGATTTTGTACCGGAGGACGGATGCGAGATGGCGGCGGTGTCGTGGTTTCCACCAGTTCTCGATGATGCTGCTACGAAAGAGGACGATGGAAATGCTTGTTTCGTGCCGTGGACGAAAGCTACGAATGCATCATCCGATGGTATGGGCGAACGGTTGCGACTGACGCGAAGTAAACGCTCGATGCTTTTAGCGAAGAAAACCGCGGAAGATTTGTTCATGGAAGAGGTACAAACGCCGACGAAAAAGAAGATGAAATCAGGAGGAGGGAAGAGTACGAGTAGTAAGAGTGAGCGCAAAAAGGGAATGGGAGTGTTGCAAAGAACCGCGGCGACGGAGGCGATGAAGCTCGTCGACCAGGTGGAAAGGAAGGCATTGAGCGCGATGGATATCGTGTGCGTGGTTCCAATCGTATTAGGGAAGGATGTGAATGCTGCTCTGTTTGATATGAACGACCCAGGGAAATGGCCGGAAAGCTTCATCCTCGCACACGGCGTCGTAAAAAGGGCGAAAGAAAGGCTCGGTGGCGAGAAGGTGCGAGTGAAAATCGTTCCCGTTTATATCGCCGCGGACGATGATGAAGACGAAGTAGACGCAAGAACGAAAACATCGGAAACGAGGACGGAGAGAGAGGCACTCATCAACGCGCGTTTAGAACACGTTTCGAACGCGTGGGGGTTTACGAATGCTGTCGTTGTCGAGTCATTGAATGCCGGCCCTGTCACCGTGAGCGACGCGTCGGTGATTTGGCGAGGAAAGCTTCTCATCGGCGGTGGATTGAAAACGAATGCGAAGAACAAGAAGAAGAATAACAGTAGTAAATGTAAAACATACGATCGGTGCATAGCCGCGGTGGAGGTCTCGAGAGAGTGTTCTCAGTGCGCGATACCGTTTCTTCCGATGGAATCGAATATAATCGACGATGGTGAAGAAGCCGCCGTAATAAAGGAAGAACGCGACGGCGAAAAGAAATCGATTATTGAAAAAAAGGCACCACCGGTGAAGAAATCGACGACGGCGACGACAAGGAAGAACGAGAATAATAAAAATAGGATAAACGGAGGAGAAAACGAAGTAGAAGACGAAGAGGAAACGGTGCTCAAAATTAACGACATCGTTCTCATGAGCGCCATCGACGCGGTCGATATCGACTCCTCGCAGGCGCCGAGACACGTCTCGTTTCATCCTCCTCCTTCAGAAAGTGTCGGCAACTCTGCTTCGAATTGGATGTCAGCCTACGCGTCGTTTTGTGCAAAGAAGCACGACGAAGGCGTTCCCGGCGAGTGCCCAGTTCTGCTTTGCTCTATCGCGACGGCGATGCCGATGGTTGTCGCTCGCGGCAAAAATGGTGCCGTCGGCACCAAAGGGAAAGAGAAGAAGGACGACGACTTCGACTTGGACGAAGACGACGACAATGTTCGCAAAAAAATGCGCGACAAAGGAGCCGCGTTAGCAAATCACGCGAACAACAAGTATTTCCCAGTGCAATCGCGAGATGAGCGCGTGTTTGTGTTAATGCCGGTCTTCTCAAAGAAGAAAACGACAACGTCGGTGACGTTCAGATTGGTCAAATTGGTTGACCCGCGAAGCGCTTTAGAACGAAGAGTTTTGTTTCCACGCAAATTTTTGAGTCAAAATCAAAACGGAAACGACGATGGTGATGAATACTGCTCTTCGCAACCTCCGCTTCTCGCGCTCCCAGGCTCGGAGAACCGCCGTCTGTCCGCAGAAGAGGAACGCTTGGACGAGGCTTTAAAAACCGTGGCGAAAATGGTCGTCGCTCGAGGAGGGGGAGAAGGAGCAGGTAGGTCTAAATCGAAAGAAGTGGACGAAGTATCGAGCAAAGGCGACGACGATACATTTGAGACTCTTTTTCGAGTAGTCGACGACTATTTCGCGAAACGAGCGAGATGCCGCGGTGGCAAAGCCTCCGATGAAGACGAATCCATGCGAGAGTATTGCATCGCGTGGATGAGATTTCTCTATTTGACCAAGAAGGACGCGAGCGCGATTATCGTTACGTCATCAACGAATGTTCTATCCGACGCGCATCGTCATCAATTTTCGACGAAGGCGAATAACGACAAGAAGATGAACGATGAAGCCGAACTCAACGAATTGAAACGCTTTTACGACGCGCTCGAAAAATCCTCCAAGGAAACCGCGGACGATATTCGCCACGACGTCTCGTTGGTCTCTGTCTTGCGTTCGGCGGCGATGGATTGCGAAAAGAAACTCGAGAGTTCGGAAACGGTCGCGAGATTGTTGCGTTCACGCATGCCTTCGAGGAATGACAAGAACATCTCGTCGATGAAAAGACAACGAGGAGGAAAAGGTGACGACGGGGTAAGAAGAGGAAGAAAACGGGAGAAAAGAACAAGAGCGCGGCCGCGATGAAGAAAAGGGCGAAGAAGAATACCACCACAACCACCTTAAAAACGGCGGTGAACGATAAACTCGCCAAGCTCCGCGGAAGCGGTGGTGGTGTCGTTGCCGGCAAACTTAAAGCTCCGACTATGATGCACAATCCGATGACGACGACGACCGCGAACGAACGTGGTTCAGCTCCTCTTTCAATGCGATACGGCAGAAACAAAGCGCCCTCGAATGGTTCCGCATTAGTCGCCGCTGCGACGATGAGCACGGACGATGCGTCGTTGGAGGCTTGGAAATACGGCATGCACCGCACGGCGGCCAACGCGCAAGGGCCAACTTCCTTCAGCGGGTTGGGTCTCAATAATAACAATAATAATAACAACAACAACAACAACAACAACAATACCGCTTCGTTATCGCAACAGCGACCGAGCGAGTCCGGCGCGGGAAGTGGCGCCATCGGTGCTCGAGGCACAATTTTGTGTCCAAACTGTAACGCGGATTTGAAACTGACCGGAGGCATGAAGTTCTGCTCGTACTGCGGCGGGACTTTGCACTGATGAAAAGCTTTTAACATACTAAATAGACGAAAGAGCTTACTTAGCGAAGATAGTCGAGATAATTATAAATAATAGATGATTTAGTAGTTCGAGATAATACTTGATGATGATAGAAGTACAATGATGTTGTGTTTTTCTTTTGACAATGTTAGTACATAATGGAATACAACGGCAGAAATTATATACAGCAGTTTCATGCGTAATACATCTTCTCTCTCTTCTTCTTCTCTTTCCGAGAAGAATGTTCGTTGTTACGAAAAAGACGCTCTTTCCAAGAACCTTCTCCATAAATACGGCAAAGTCTCCGTAAACTTCCCGTACGGAAAATACTTCGCCACTCGTTCGCCTTCGTTCAGTAACGATAACGTCACCTCGTCGTCCATGCCCATCAGCTGCGCGAACTGCACGTCCTCCGAATGCCCCAACGCCGATTGAATGTTATCTTTGTTCCTCGTCGCCAACAAAATCTTCACCCCAGCGGGAGCGTTTTCGTTTTTCTTCTCCTTTATTTTATTCAAAGCGAACGCCAATCCGTCCGCGAAGCTCTTATCCGTCTCTTCTTTCGTCTCGAACAAAACCCCGGGTTTCCCTTTATCTGCGTTTAAATAAGCGCCTCTGACCAATTTCGCGCCTAAAACAAAACCTTCTCTCTCCGCGGTCGCGATGTCTCGTTTCAACTGTTCCACGCTATCCTGGCGATACATTTGGTACGTTTTATACACCGCCGCGTTTCTACTCGCGCTCCCATCGTCGGATTTGGTGTTCATCGTCCGCATCAACTTCATGCTCACCGCGTCCACTTGCTCGTGCAAAAAATCTTCCTCCGCGTCCACGCACAACCCTCTCGCCCCAACTTCTCTGGCCATTTCCGCGATATCCATCGTCAAACGTTCGCACAAACTCTCGTTAAAACTCGCGCCTAACGCGGAGAGTTTTATCGCGTGCATCTCGTTCGGAAACTCGAGAAGCGTTTGCGTCGCCATTTTTTTCGTTTGTTCCGCTTTCCTCTCGTTTTCCGAGTGCTCCAATGCGGCTATCAGAAGTGATTGTAAACCTTGCTCTCGGTGCGCCTCGACGGTCGCTTTGAGTTCAAAATTCAAGGACGCAAATCTCAACAACGCACTATTGGTTAGTCTTTGCACTAAAGCGGTGCTTTTTGTCTTCGTTTTGTTCGTCTCGTCGTCATCTTTCGAGGCGAGTGGGAAGACCGTTACCAGTGGTTTCCCGTAAATTCGAGAGGTCGAGAACGAAGCGTTAGCTCCTCGCGACACCAAAGCTGCTTCCCTCCAGTACAAATTCGCGCCGCGACGCATCAACGCAAGAGACGGGGAGGTACTTTGCGGCGCAGATCTCGGTTTTTCTCTCTTTACTCTTCGCGTATTCGAAGCGTTTTTAATGCGAACGTTTGGCTTTAAATTTTGAGGATAACGTTTCGGGGGAAACGAAGGAAGTTGAGAAAAATACCAAACCTGCACATTTTCCGCGAAAACGTACGAAACCCGCACAGTTTTCCTCTCGTTTTGCCACTTTCCACGCGCACATCCCTGGCGAGGACTCTGAAACCTCGATGTTCCCTCCTTTATGTCGCGCGTCTCTCTTAAACCTGCGTCTGTTTCTCGCGCTTTTGTTGTTCTTCTTTTTTTTTCTCGTCGATTGAATGTCACATGTGCAGGAGGAGAAAGAAAAAAAGTATATCTCTATGCAACCAATTCTCTTCTCATTGCGACTGCACAGTTCCTCGATACACTCGCTTTACGTTATACACGCGTACTCATCGAACGCATTTCATTCGTTGTTCTTGTCGTCGTGACAGAAGAGAGAACAGAAGCGTTGAACTACAATTCAACACAAATCACGCATACAATTGCAGGAACAGAAAGGCGTTTTCGGGGGAAAAAAAGTGTATCTCTAAACCTCATAAATTACACGCGCGGGAAGCGCAACAGAACACCACCCCACGAAAGAACTCCCATCGCGATATTTTACCTCAAAAATGTCCATCATTTACCACGGCATAAAACGCGCGCCGAAAATGGGATACCTCGCGATGCAAAAGAAACTTTTGATGCAGGAAATGGTTCGAAAATCATCCTTCGGAACGAGTTCGTTACGAACAGAGACGAACGCATTCAAGGAAACATTTTTCATCCCACGCGAACACTGGGCGACGGTAGAACCGGAAACGATGTCCAACGCGATCCCTGCAATTGCCTCGTGCATCGTCGACGGGCAGTTCGCGTTGTCGGCGAAGAAAGAGTACAAAACCTTCCCGGATCCGATGGATAAAAACGAGGATTCGTTCCTCTTGGTACCGGAGATAACGAGAGAAGAGTTGGGACATTTTCTACAGTCGAGAGTCGCAAAGACGCCGAAATCAGGCGCACACAACGCGTTTAAACATCCAGAAAGGTATTTGAAATATGGAGATGTTACTATGAAGCTAGCAGAGGCGTTGAGAGATGCATCGAACGTGACGTATTTTGCGAAATTGATACAACGCGTCGCTCCGAAATCGTACGCTCAAGCCGAGGCGGAAGTCGTGGTGACGAGGAAGTTTTTGGAGAATTTTACCGGGGATAACGTGAGGTTTTTGTCGAGAGGGTTTTCCGTGCCTGGAGACCACACGGGCCAGACGAGTTTCGGGTACCGATGGCCGTACGGGAAGGTGTGCATTATCACGCCGTTTAACTTTCCGTTGGAAATTCCCGTGTTGCAATTGTTAGGCGCTTTGTACATGGGCAATCGAGTGTTGTTACACGTCGATTCGAGAGTGTCGATCGTCATGGAACAGTTTTTACGATTAATGCACGCGTGCGGGATGCCCACTGAAGACGTGGATTTGATTCATTGCGACGGGCAAATCATGGGAGAGTTACTCGAACAGTTGCAACCTCGGATGACGCTGTTCACCGGATCGCAAGGCGTCGCCGAACGATTAGCGTTGCAGTTGAAAGGGAGAGTCAAGTTGGAAGACGCCGGCTTTGATTGGAAGATTTTAGGTCCAGACGCGAAGGAAGAGGAGTTACAGTTTACCGCGTACCAGTGCGACCAAGACGCGTACGCGTGTTCCGGACAAAAATGCTCCGCGCAGTCGATTTTGTTCGCGCACGCGAACTGGATGCGATTGGGCGTCTGCGACGCCATGGCGTCGTTGGCGAAGAAGAGAAACTTAACGGATTTAACCGTCGGACCGGTGTTGACGAAAACAACCGAGCAAATGTTGACGCACGTGAGACAAATTTTATCGCAAATCGAAGGGTCCAAAGTCTTATTCGGCGGAAAAGAGTTGCAAAATCACAACATTCCGGAACGGTACGGCGCGATCGAACCGACCGCGGTGTTCGTACCTCTGAAAGAAATGTTGAAAACCAGAGACAACTTCGAGTTGGTCACGACGGAAATCTTTGGTCCGTTCCAAATCGTCGTCGAATACGACGATTCAACCTTACCAGACGTGTTAAAAGCCATGGAAAAGATGGAAAATCATTTAACCGCGGCCATCGTGAGCAACGACGTCGATTTCCGAAGAAAAGTGTTATCGGAAACCGTCAACGGCACCACCTACGTCGGGAACCGAGCGCGAACGACGGGTGCGCCGCAAAACCACTGGTTTGGCCCGGCTGGTGACCCTCGCGCCGGTGGAATCGGCACAAAAGAAGCCATACAGTTGGTCTGGTCGTCGCACCGAGAAGTCATCGTCGACGATAACGAGAGCAGCAAAAAGAACTGGACGCAACCGGCGCAATCGTAAAGAGAAAACAAATAGAATACACCATAGAAGTCACACAACATACACGCATACAAAAAAAAAAGAGAATGTACGATGATTGAATTCAAGTCCGCCTCCTTAACCACTCGGACATCGTAGCTAATAATAGATGTATCGCTACGAACAGGATTTGAACCTGCGCGGGCATTGCCCAGCGGATGTCGCAAAATTCGCTCTTACTTTTCTCNTTGCAAAACAGTGCTGTTAGGGTTTAGTACTCATANTAAAAAACTNATAATTTAGGGTTTTGAAGNGGTCTTTCTTTTCNTCCTCTTCTCGTTTTTCCTCAGAAACACAAGGCAACGAATACGAATACAAATGACCACGACCGAACCNNCGACGACTTCAAAACCGCCCACAAAACACGACGTCGAGGTCAACTGGGAAGACCAACAGCGCATATGCGCGTTTGGCCGCTTAAACAACCGCACGCACGAGTTACGCGCGATGATTGCTTCCCGAGAGGTATAAACACACATTTCTTTAATGTTGACTTTTATATTCATACTTTAAACAGAAACAATTGGAGGACACCGAAGAAGCGGAATCCGAAATCACCTTCGCAGACGACGACTCAAAATGTGANCTCGTCTTAGGCGAGTGCTTTTTCGAAACNGAGAAAGTAAAAGCGGAGGAAATGTTGCAAACNAAGATCGAAAATGAGACGAAATCAATCGAAGAGAACAAGGAGGAANTGACGAGCGTCGAGCGAGCGATGGAACAATTGAAAGGACACTTATACGGGAAGTTTGGCTCGAGCATNAACTTAGAGGAATAGTAAATACTATAACAATAGCGGTATTTTAGCAGAGAAAGAGAGAGGGAGAGAATGCGCGCGCATCTTCATAGTCGAGCGTGATGTACATTTGATATACAATTAAAAGCATCTAGTCCTCTGTCGCTTCGTGTCCCGAACGCTGCTGCTGCGCGGAGAAAAACGCGCGCGAGCACTCTTTTTTGCACGTCTCGTTTCTCAAACGCTCGTAGTCTTTCATTTTCTGTTCGTTCGCGTGGAATTTTAACGACGTGGAGTGGTAATACGCGTCCGCGCACGCCCGTTCGCAGGCGTTTTCGGACGCGTTTGATTCTAAAATCGGGGAGGAGCGACAGACGCGATTTGANGTTTTCGTGTCGTCGTTTTCGAATTCCACGCACACGTCCACGCATTTCACGGACGAGCTCGTCGATTCCGTCGTCCTGGTTCGATAACACGCGCTTTCTGGATCATCTGTTGCGTCGTTTCCGGTTTCGTTCATGGCGTTTAAACGCACGTTTTGTGATGATGATTCGATGGTTTTTGAAAGCGAGGAAAGAAAAGATGAGAAAAATCCTCGAAAGCGTTCGACGACGCGAACGAATGATGTCGAAAGCAGTTTTGCATTACATCTCTGATCGTTTTGCGATGACGACGACGATGAGAACAAAGTGAGTTTTAAAGTGGTGGTGGTGGTCGAATGCTACGCATTTTTAAAAGTATCGTCATCGCGTAGTATCGTTACGTTTTCTTCTCGATCTCGAGTATCTCGTCAAAGTCTCACATCCTTCGCATCCGCCTCGCGCCCGTAGCGCCGCCGGCGACTGCACCCGCCGACGCCGGTCCAACTGCACTGCTCTCCTTCGCGAGTCCAATGACATCCAACGCGGAGGCGAAAGAGGAGGACATTTTCTTCGTCTTCTCGAACTGTTTCCCGCCTTCTCGCGTCGGGAACTTTTGGGACGTGAGCGCGGACTGTCGCTTTGCGCCTAAAGGCGTTTTCAACAGCCGGTCGAGCTCGTTCCGCAACGAAATCTCCCGTTTCGTCACGTTTCTAAGTTCAGCCTCTCGTTCCAGTTTCTTTTGCGTCAACTCTTTCTTCATTTTATGTTTCCCGTACGATTCGAAATCCTCGATGACTTGGACGCCGTCTTCGTTATCGGAAAAGTGCATCACGTCCTGGTCATCGGAATCGGAATTTTTGTCGAAATCGGAATCGTCGTCTGCGTCGAGACCGAGGTCCATGGCCTCGGCCGTTCTTTTCTTCCACGCTTTATCCGCGCGCTTCTTCTCGTTTTTGTGAACGATAGCGTCTAATCTTTTCGCCAATTGTACTCTCTTCGTCGCCTCGCGAACGGTTTCTTCCGCCACCGGAAACGGCGGTAATCGAAAGCCTCTCTCGCGACCCATGGCGGCGAGCATGGCGAGGTACCGCGAGCGTTCTTTTGGCGTGACTAAAGCTACGGAAACGCCCGATAGATTCGCGCGACCGGTTCGTCCGCATCTGTGCACGTAGGCGTCCGCTTGGCGAGGCACTTGGTAGTGCACGACCAACTCGACGCCTTTAATGTCCAAACCTCTCGCGGCGACATCCGTGGCGATTAGAGCGGACGCCTTATTACCTTTGAATCGGTCCAACGCTTTCAAGCGAGCGCGTTGTTGCATTCCAGCGTGTAAACCAACCGCGTTGACTTTCATGAGTTTTAAAAGCGCCGTTAAGCGGCGTAAGGATGAGATAGCGTTGACAAACACAATCGATGGTTTTCCGGCGTGCGCGGAGAGAAGGTATAAAGTCAACGCGTCGCGCTCGTCGTCCGTACACTCTAACGCAGATTCGTGCACTTTAGATGCCACTTTCGTTGTTGATGTTATCGCCGCTTTTGATGATGATTCATCGGGGTTGTTGTCTTTCTTCTTTTTCGTCACCGAGTCGCTCACGTCGCAAAGCTTGACGCGGCCGTAAAATGGAACCATTTTCATGAGATTACCCATCGTGTTCGTCGACGCTAACTCTTTCGGCGGTTCCAAGCGATACGCGGTTTCGTCGTTCCCGTTGTTGTTCTCGACGCCGCTGCTGCCGCCGCCGTCCTTCTTTTTACCGTTGTTCACTTTCTTGGACGACGCTTGCGGTTTCTTCCGATCGAGTTTGTATTTGACTTCATCCGGAACGGTAAGCGTCGCGGAAAAGACAAACGTCTGACGATCTCGCGCCATGATTCGATTATCCGCCGCTGGTTCATTTTCTTCATCATTTTTTTCTTCATTTTCTTCTTCTTCTTCTCCTTTCTTCGTTTTACTATCATTGCTAACTTTCGTCGCCGCCATCATCGGTTGTTTCCGTTTCGTCAACTTTGCGGACCGCGCGATCCTCCTCGTCTCTGGCGGTTCCGGAATCGATTTAATCACGCTCTCGAGCTCCTTAAAGTGACCTCTCTCTACCATCCTATCCGCCTCGTCTAGAGTAAAAAACGTCAACCGCTCCAAACTCGTCAAATGTTTCTCTCCGTCGCGAATCAACTCCCACAGCCGCCCCGGCGTCGCGACGATAATCTCCGGCTGTTTCTTCAACACTCTCTCTTGTTTCTGCTTGGACATCCCTCCTACGATCGCCGCTATTTGAATGCCCGTGTATATCGCGACGTCAGCTAACATCTTCGCCACTTGCAACGCCAACTCTCTCGTCGGCGTCACTATCAACGCTCGCAAATGTTTCTTCCCTTTCCCCGGTTTCTCCTCGTCCGCGTATTCTTCGTACCATTTCTCTTCCTCTTTATCTTGCATCAACCGTTGTAAAATGGGCAAACCAAACGCCAACGTTTTCCCGCTCCCGGTTTCCGCCGCGCCGACGATATCCATCCTTCCTTTAATCGCCGGGTGCAAAACTTTCTCCTGAATCGGCGTCGGCGAAGTAAACCGAAGCTTCCGAATAGCTTTGAGCAAAAGAGGGTGCAAATCGTACTGCGCCCACGCGGCGACGTCTTCTTCATCGCCTAACAAATCGTCGTCCTCGTTTTCATAGTCACCACCACCACCACCCGCCGTTTCACCGTCGCCACGTTTTGCCTCGTCCTTTTCATTCCTCTTCCTCTTCTTCGCCTCTTCCACCTTCTCCTTCCACCGTTTCTTGCGCTTCAATATTCTCGCCTCTTTCGCGTTCGACGCCTTTGATTTTGTCGCTTCCTTCTTTTCTTTTCCATCTTCTTTTTCTTTTTCATTTTCTTTTTCTCGGACGGTGATGCTGCAGTCGTCGTTGTTGTCGTTTTTGCTCGCGCTCTTCTTCGCTGTCTCATTCTTCGTCTTCTTCGTCTTCGCGTCGTCTTTCTCTCCTTCTTTCTCCGTTGAAAGCACTTCGAGACTCACGAATCCTTCCTCGGAACTTCCGACTAAAAATTGCGAGTTTACGTCGATCGTGCGCCAATTGTTGCACTCAGTGTTACCCTCGTCCTTTTCCCCGACCGCTCCGGAGGCGTAGAGCGCTCTCAATCGTTTCAATTCTTCGTCTTTCTCTTCGTCGTAACGGAAGCTTTTCGTTTGCTTTTCTTCGATGCATTCGCCGCCGGATGCGCTCGACGACTCTCGCGCGGCTGCTGCTTTCAAAGCTTTCCTCGCTTTGGAACCGAGCTTGAAGGAGGGTTTCTTTTTACTCGAGTTGTCGTTGCTCTTCATCTTTTCGTCACGCTTTTGGTGGCAAATTTGCAGTGCTCTCTTCTCGTCGTCGTCGTCGCAAAGTATCGCGCGCGTGCGAAAGTGAAGAAGACGAGAGAGAGAGAAGATTGTAGAGGGGTGTATTTTAGGGTTTCAGATGTATGAGATGAACTTGGAGCGAAGAGTCGATGATGATGATGATGATATGCGATTAGTATTCATTTCGAGAAGACACGCGTTACCTAGGTACTACTATTCGTTATTGCTCCCTTCTTTTCTTTTTCGAAAGGATCGTTACGCTCCAATTTTTTCAATCCGCTATTATATTATAACAAAACCAACGGCCCGTCCCAGGGATTGCTAGATCCTCCTCCTCCTCCTCCTCCTCCTTTTGTACCGTAGCGTTCGAACGTGCCGAGGGGTACATCTGGTGGTTGCCGGTTGGAGGAAGATTTTTGGTACCGTGCTGCCGCTGTTATCGTCGCTTCTTGAGCGTTGTTGTTATTCGACGATGATCCTCCGACGTTGACGATGACTTTTTCCACGTGGCTCCGAATCGCCAAGCAGGCGCTCGCGATAGGCGCGTCGCCGCCGCGAGGGTGTTTCACCGTTTTGATGCACTTGCCGCTCGCGCGATCCCACAGACGGCAGGTGCCGTCTTCCGAGGTGGAGAGCAAATGGTGCCCGTTCGACGTGCAGTGTAAAGAGACGATGGCGCGGTCGTGGCCGCGGTAGGTCGTGAACGATTCGTTTTTGTTCTTCCTTCTCCTTCGTTTTCTATTGTTGTTGTTGCCCTTTTCTTTATCGTCTTCTTCTTCTTTAACTTCTTCTCCTCCTCGGTCGTCGTCGTCTGAATCGTCGCTTTCGACGTCGTGTAAATGTCCTCCGCCTCTTCCTCCTCCCCCTCCCATTTCCACCACCGGCGCTCCGTTGATGTTCATCTCGTAAATCTCCCCGTCGCAACTTCCTACGAATATGCATCGATCTTCTCCGTCCATGCATATCGCCGTCAACGCTTTCGGCAAACCAAACGTCGCTAAACACTCGCTCCCGGTTCCGTGCGTCATCGAAAACACTCTCGCGGTTCGATCGATTGAACAACTCGCGACTAAATCCGCCCCAGCTCCTGCGCTTTTTGAACAACACACGTCCGTCACTTGAAGCTGGTGACTGGTCCAACTCTTCATCGGTTCCAACGATGAAGACGACGTAAACGACGAAGACGCATTAATGTTATTCAAAGTATCGTTGTTCTTCAACGCTTCGCAAACGCTCCACGCGCTCACCGCGGTATCTTCCGAGCACGTGATTAAACTCGACCCGTCGCTGGTAAACTGCATCTTTACGATCCGTTTAAAATGTGCCGTAAATTTCCCTCGCATTTTCCCCGTCGTTCGTTCATACATCGACACGTCCCCGGATTCAAATCCAACCGCTACCAAACTGCCACAGGTGCTCGAGCACACGCTCGTCGGTTTTTCGTTNAACAAGAACCGTTTTATCTTCTGATCTTTAACACTTATTGATCCTCCTTTNCCTCCTGGACAGTCGTANACGTCTAACGCGTNCTTTTCCCGCACAATTTGGAACAGAAATCGCGTCCCGCACGGGTCCACCGAGCGAGGACTTTGGTGCGTTCCCGCGCAAGATTTCCAGCGGCG
>JGI20158J14315_10002307_pt1 | contig 13349 bp, 12 predicted proteins | sample COG_08_FD_14315 | JGI IMG/M metagenome (IMG submission 14315)
CCAAAATTACCTAAACTATCCTTGTGCTCTACGGAACCTTTTAAGATATAAGTTATAGTTTCAATGCCTCTATGGGGATGCCATGGAAAACCTTTTAAATAATCATTGGGATTTTCATTTCGGAAATCATCTAACAGTAAAAAAGGATCAAATTGACTTGTGTTTCCAAACCCAAAAGCTCTATCTAACCGAACACCAGCTCCTTCAATTACAGGTGAAGACGTTTTGTTTTCTAAAATAGGCCTAATACTCATTATAATTATTACATCTACAAGAATAGTATTTATTAATCATTTTTTTAACCAATTAATTTATAGTAAGTATATTCTTATCAAATATTTAGTAAAAAGGAATTAAAACTTGATAGAAGAAGCATTATCAAATTTAAGATTAATTAATGAATTAGAAGTCTTAATACCAATTGCTTTTTTGGCAGTAATACTTGTAGCTATTTCGAAATCAGGCTTTGGTGGTGCTTTAGGATCTCTTGGATTGCCAGTTATGGTTTTAGTTTTTCCTCCAAAGTTAGCTATAGCAATATTACTTCCTTTATACTTAATTACAGATGTTTTTGTAGCATTTACATGGAGAAAATTTCCAGTCTTTAAAATTTTAAAGTTAATGGTTTTAGGAGGTTTAATAGGTCAAATTTTAGGATGGCTTTGTTTTGAATATCTTGATGATAGTTATATTTTAATTTTAATTGGTCTATTAGCATTAACAACTTCTATTAGATATTTTAAAGATATTTTTATAAAAGACTATTTTGTCAAGAAAACAAAAAAAATATTAGAACTCTCTTATACTAGAGCAATTGGTTGGTGTGGTTTTTCAGGTTTTTCAAGTTTTGTTGCTTTAACAGGGGGGATTCCAGCTCAAATTTTTCTTTTACCACTTGGTCTAGAAAGACAGTTATTTGTTGGTACTATGAGTTTTTATTTTTTGATTATAAATTTAGCAAAACTCCCTTTTTTCTTTAATTTAGAAGTTTTTAGCCATACCAGTATTTTATTAAGTTTTATTGTTTTACCAATATTACCACTTGGTATATATTTGGGTAAGTTCTTGAATAAAAAACTATCTGATAAATTATTTTATCATATAAGCCACTTTGCTTTGTTTTTGTGTGGTATTAATTTAATAAGTAAACAAATTTTATAGGGGTTATCAATGGAAAGTGATATTTTTAAAAAAGGTATAGCAAAAAGAAGAAAAGTACTTGGTGATGAATATGTTGATAAAGCTTTAGCTTCTGCTGACGAACTAGGAGCTGATATGCAAAAACTAGTTACTGAATATGCATGGGGTGAAGTTTGGAACAAAGAAAACTTATCTGACAGAGACAGATCACTTGTTAATCTAGGCATGATAGCTGCCCTAAATAGATCTCATGAATTTAAATTACATGTTAGAGGTGCCTTAAATAATGGTTTATCAAAATTACAAATAAGGGATGTTGTATTACAAATTACTATATATTGTGGCGCGCCTGCAGGATTAGAGTCTCTTAGATTAATTAGGGAAGTATTTAAAGAAGTTGATGCAGAAAAATAGTAATTAAATCCTTTAAATTAAGGTTTAAAATATATGTAATAAGTAATTTTTAGTGGACAATCATGGACCATAAATTTGATAAAAATGATTTAAGTGAAGTTGAATATTCTTCAGTTGATAATAATTTTAAAAGTTTATACGGTCTCACACCTGTTGTTGAAGATGCAATCAAGTTAACCATTAAGAAAAAAAACAGACAGGGTTTAAAAAAATTAATTGAACCCCTGCATCCCGCTGATCAAGCTGATATGATTGAAAGGCTTTCTGGTGAAAACTTAAATTCTTTTTTAAACTTATTAGGGAAAGCTCTTGACCCAGAAGTATTAGTTTATTTAGATCATAACGTTCAAGAAAAGGTAATTGACTTTATTGGGACAAGGGCTTTAGCAAAAGCTATACCTGAATTGCATTCAGACGACGCTATTGAAATTCTTCAAGAACTAGAGGAAAAAGATAGAAAAGTTGTTATAAAGCAACTTCCTAAAGCTGATAGAATTTTAGTTGAAGAAGCTCTTTCATTTCCAGAATCCTCTGCTGGTAGGTTAATGCAAAGAGAATTCTTAGCTTTTCCAAGTAATTGGACGGTTGGTCAAACTATTGACCATATGAGAACTAAACCTCAGGATGAAGAAGAAAACTTTTATTCAATATATATTGTAGACCCTGCTCAGAGACTTCTAGGTGTCATTTCTCTTTCAAAGCTATTGTCAGCTAAAAGACCAATTAGACTAAATGACCTAATGCAAACAAATCCAAGAAGTGTAAATGTTGATACAGATCAAGAAGAGGTGGCGCTATTATTTCAGCAATATGGTTTAGTAAATATGCCTGTAACAGATATAGCAAATAGACTGCTGGGAGTAATACTCGTAGATGATATAGTAGATGTGATTAATGAAGAGGTTGAGGAGGATCTTCAAGGTTTAGCTGGAGTAAGTGATTTTTCTATAAGATCTTCTTTTGTTGAAACTGTTAAAGGAAGATTTTCTTGGCTTATTTTAAATATGTTTACTGCGATTTTAGCTTCATCAGTTATAGGGTTATTTCAAGATGAAATAGAAAAACTAGTTGCTTTAGCTGTATTGATGCCAATTGTTGCGTCTATGGGTGGAAATGCTGGAACTCAAACTGTAACCGTAGCAGTAAGAGCGTTAGCTACTAGGCAATTAAATTACACTAATTTACAAAAATTTGTTTTGAAAGAGACATGGGTGGGTATGGTTAATGGTGTTATATTTGCTTTTTTGTCAGTTTTATTAGCATATTTATGGTTTGGTGATAAGCATATTGCGTTTATTATGGGCTTAGCAATGATAGCAAATTTGTTATTTGCAGGAATTTTGGGTACTTTAATTCCACTAACATTAGAAAGGTTTAAAATAGATCCTGCAATTTCGAGTTCTGTGTTTTTGACTACTGCAACTGATGTCATAGGTTTTTTTACCTTTCTAGGTTTGTCTGCATTGGTAATTTTATAGTTTGGACCGATTTCATTGACATATCATTTAAAAAAAATTGCAGTTGGAATAGAGAGTATTGAGAGACTTCGAATTAGACAGAAAATGCTCGCTGACGCTTATGGAAAAATAATACATACAACTAGAAATATGCCAAAACAAAAGGATCAATTAATTAAGACAGGTTCAATTTTTTGGATTATTAAAAGAAATGTTTTGGTTAGACAAAAAATATTAGACATCATTTCCGTTATTAGAGAAGATGGGACTAAAGGTTGTGAAATTGAGTTAGATACAGATTTAGTAAGGGTTATTCCAACACCAATGAAACCTTTCCAAGGTTGGAGATATTATATGGCTGATGATATTCCACCAGATTTAAATTTAAGTAACGAAGATAATGAAGATTTACCTGAAAAAATTAATTCTGAGTTAATAAAATTAGGATTATATTAACCACAAAATTGTAAATTTGTATTTGAATTATTATTTATAAAGAAAAAGTTAACATTATATTAACCTCTCAATCATTATTTACTAACTTTTGGTATTTAATTTTTTGGAATATGAAATTTGTTAGAAAGAGAAAAAATGATTTCTAAAGTATTTAATCTTAAGCTGATAGCTTCTGGAATACGAAACTTGTTAGAAAGAGAAAAAATGATTTCTAAAATATTTAATCGTAAGCTAATAGCTTTTATTTTAGTACTTTTAGTCAGTCTAATATCTTATAAATATCTTGTATCAACTAAACCACAAGCAAAACCTTTAAAGGTTAAAGAAAAGACATTTTATGTAAATGTAGTTAAGGCTAAAAAATCTAATCATTTTCCCACTTCTGATGCATTTGGAAAGATTGTCTCTTCTCGAAAAGGTGATCTACGATTTGGTGTTTCTGGCAAAATTGAATATATTTCAGATGCTTTTCTAAATGGTTCTTACGTAAAGAATGGGCAAATATTAGCAAAGCTTAATCAAAAACGTTACCTTCTTGAAATTAAAAGATTGAATTCAGAGACTCAAGAATTAGGTAAACAGCTAGATATTCGTAAAAGGCAAGTTAAAAGATATAAATCAATGTTAACAAGAAAAGTTATATCTCAAAATAAATATGATAATGAATTAATACTTCTTTCAAAAAATAAATCTGACTATATCAGATCTAAAACAATTTTAGAAAAAGCAAATGAAGATTTATCTGACACTGTTTTAAAGGCTAAATTTAATGGAAGATTATTTAATGTAAAAATTAATAAAGGTCAGTTTATTTCTAGTAACGAAAAAATTGCCGATATTTTTTCTATTGATGATTTAGAAGTTGAATTTGTTGTTCCTAGTAAGATCTATTCAGATGCAAAAAATTTAATAGGAAAGTCAATTGAAGTAATATGGGAAGTTGGAGCAAATTCTCTAAAAAAAATTACTGCTGTTATTGAAAGAACTGATGGTAAAACCAACGAAGAAGAGGGTGGTGGAAAATTATTTGCTAAAATCAATCAAAATCTTAATCAAAACGATTATATACCTGTAGGAACATTTGTTCGTATAAAATACCCCCAAGGAGATTTTAAGGGACTGTTTAAATTACCTGAAACTTCTTTATATGGTAATAAGGTTTATATAGTTAAAAATAATATTGCTAAAGAAAAACAGGTTTCTCTTAAATATAAAGGTTCTGGCTTTGTATTAGTTAAAGGAAACTTTACTGATGATGATTTAATAATTTCTACACGTATATCAACTAATCTTGATAATAAAAAAGTTTCCGTACTAAATTAATTAAAAAATAAAAAATTTTTAAGGTAGAATTTTAAATGCAGTTTAAAGAGTCAGGTTTTTTAAAATTTTTTGTAGAGCATAGAACTTCTGCTAATATCATAATGATTTTGATGATCGTAATTGGACTTTTATCAATTGGAAGGCTTAATAAGCAGTTTTTTCCAGATTTTGATGTAGAAGTAATAGCTGTTTCTATAGACTGGCCAGGGGCTACTGCTGAAGAGATTGACCAAAACATTGTACAGTTGTTGGAGCCTGAGTTAAGACCTATTTCAGGAGTAAAAAAGGTTTCTTCGAAATCCGTTGAAGGTGTTGGTAGCACCCAAGTTGAATTTAATTATGGTCATGACATGCAAAAAGGGAGAACAGATATAGAAACTGCTGTTTCTAGGATAAGCTTTCCTGAAAAAGCAAATAAACCTAAAATAATTGTTGGTGAGTTTTTTGATACAGTTACTAGAATTGTATTATCTGGAGATGTTTCACTATCATTATTAAGAGAAAAGTCAAAAAAGTTAAAAGAAGTACTTCTGAACTCTGGAGTAGATAAAGTTGATATCCAGGGGCTTCCAGAAGAAGAAATTCTTATAGAAATTTCACAACTCGAGGCAGCAAGGCTTAAATTATCTTTCAATAAAATAGCAAATTTAATTAAACTTGAAACTCAGGATGTGTCTGGAGGTAGTTTTGCAGACGGATCTTTAAGAGTTAGAACAATTGGTGAAAAAAGACTTGTTGAAACGTTTAAAAAGCTAGAATTAAAGAACTCTAGTTCAGGAGGAAGGATATTACTTGATGATATAGCAGATATAAAATCGAGTGTTAAAAAAGGAAGTGTTTTAAAATCTATTGATGGAAACCCTGCTGTAGAGTTGTGGGTAAGAAGAAGTAAAACTAGTGATGCTCTTGAAGTTTCAGAAAATGTTGAGAAGGTAATTGACAATGCAAAAAATATTATCGGAAACGTTATAAAGGTTGAAACTTATAATACTGCTGCAAAATTAATTGAAGAAAGAATTTCTTTATTAGTTAAGAACGGGTTAAGTGGTCTATGTATTGTTCTAGCAGTTCTTTTTCTCTTTCTTAGTCGTAACACAGCTATTTGGGTTGCCCTTGGTATACCAATTGCTTTTTTGGCTACCTTTGGTGTTATGTTTGTTTCAGGTCAATCAATTAATATGATTTCTTTATTTGGGCTTATAATGGCCTTGGGAATTGTTGTTGATGATGCAATAGTTGTTGGTGAACACTCTTCTTATTTAAAAACAAAAAGAAAACTTAATAGTGCACAAGCACCAGTTGTCGCAGCAACTAGAATGTCTATGCCAGTAATATCAGCAATGTTAACAACAGTAGCAGCTTTTATACCTTTATTTATGGTAAAGGGTGTAATTGGTGAAATTATAGCAGCTATTCCTTGGGTAGTTTGTGCAGTGTTAGTTGCTAGTTTGATTGAATGTTTTTTAGTTTTACCAGCACATTTGGCTCATTTTGATAAGTCGAGCAAAGAAGAAAGTAAATTTAGATTATGGTTTGATCAAAAATTCAATGCTTTTCAAGAAGGGATTTTTAGGCGTTTTGTCAAATTAACGTTTAACTATCGATATGTAACATTTATGGTCGCTGTAGGAATGTTTATAGTTTCTGTTGGCATGATGTCTGGCGGACGAGTTTTGTTTAGTTTTTTTCCTACTCCTGAAGCTGATATTGTAATAGTTAATTATAAAATGCATTCTGGGTCAACAAGATCTCAAACTACTAGAATGTTAGAGAATGTTGAAAAAGGATTAAACAAAACCTCAACTCAATTTTCTAATTCACCGGATTAGTAAGATTTAAAATGTCAACTATTGGAAGTAGGACTTCCTTTTCAAATGATTCGGGCCCTAACTCCATGGGTAATGATATTTTAGGTTCAATGGTAGTTGAGTTGACAACAGCAGATAAAAGAAATGTAAGAACAAAAGAATTTATAAAGGTTTGGAAAGAGAATATAGAAAATGTATCTGGCTTGGATAAATTAACAATAAGAGCACCTAGTGGAGGCCCTCCAGGAAGAGATTTAGATGTTAGATTTCAAGGCAAAGACTTAGAAATACTTAAACTAGCTTCAAATGAATTAATCAAAATTGCTAGAAACAATACCAGGTGTTACCTCTTTAGAAGATAACTTAGAATATGGTGTTCAAGAAAGAATCTTAGGCTTAACAAACAAAGGACAATCTTTAGGTCTATCAATTTTAGATATTGGTGAACAGGTAAGGTCAGCTATTAATGGAAGTATTATCTCTAAATTTCCAAAAGGTGACGAAGAGGTTACAGTTCGTTTAAAATTGTCTGAGAATGAACAACTTACAGACATGATAACAAATTTGAGGATTATCTCGCCTTCCGGAGTTAGCTTTAAATTAAAAGATATAATTAAAATTGACGAAAAACTTCCTTTTGCATCTATCAATAGAAAAAATGGTTTTAGAGAGGTAACAATTTCAGGCGACCTTTTCCCACCCTTAATGAGTACATCTCAGGCAAGACAATTTTTAATGGAAAATGGATTACCTGAAATAGCAAAAAAATACAATGTTTCTTATAGATTTGATGGTCGTGATTTAGAACAAAAAGAAACATTTGCCGACATGGGAACTGGTTCAATAATTGGCTTGTTGTTAATCTATTTTATTTTAGCCTGGGTTTTTAAATCTTGGTCAAGACCATTTTCAATTATGATTATGATCCCTTTTTCATTTATAGGTGCAGTCCTAGGTCACTATTTGTTAGGATTGACAATGTCAATATTATCTATGTTTGCACTTTTAGCTTTAGCAGGAATTGTTGTTAACAACTCTATTATTTTAGTATCTACCATTGAAAGAAGATTAGAAGATTTAAAAAATAAAAATAAAAATAAAAATGAAGAAAGTGTAATCAATGAATCAATAATAACTGGAGTGGTAGACAGATTTAGGCCTGTTTTATTAACTTCACTCACTACTATTGGAGGTTTATCAGCACTTATGTTTGAAACATCATTACAAGCTCAATTTTTGATACCAATGGCAGCAACCATCGTTTTTGGTTTAGGCATAACAGCATTGCTTGTTCTTGTTATTGTTCCAGCTATGATGGGTATAAGTAATGATTTTTCTAAGTTTATAAGAAGAGTTAGAAATAGAGGATAAAATGTCAGATATTAAATATATTAGTGACGCTTCAGAAAAATTTAATTTATCAAATGTTAACTTTAATAAAGATGGTTTGTTACCAGTTATTTCGCAATGTTTACATTCTGGAAAAGTATTAATGATGGCATGGATGAATGAAGATGCTTTAAGAAAAACAATAGAAACAAATAACATGTATTATTATTCACGTTCTAGATCTAAGCTTTGGAGAAAAGGTGAAACAAGTGGCCATTTTCAAAAGCTACATAAGCTTAGATTAGATTGTGATGGAGATACTTTGTTGGCCTTAATAGAGCAAACTGGTGCTGCGTGTCATACCGGTGCTGAAAGTTGTTTTTTTAAAAATTTTGATGATGGAAAAAATGGTAAATGAAAATAACCCAGGTTCATTTGGAAGTTCTAGAGGTTTATCTAAAAAACCAAAAAAAGATAAAACAAGAAAATCATCGAGTACCAGATGGATTGGTAGACAGCTCAATGATCCTTATGTGCTAGAGACACAAAAAAGAGGTTATAAGTCTAGAGCTGCGTTTAAACTTTTACAAATAAATGAAAAATATAAATTTCTTCATCAAGGATTAACTGTTGTTGATCTTGGGTGTGCCCCGGGTGGTTGGCTTCAAATAGCATCTCAAGAAGTGGGATCCATAGGAGGCAAGGAGACAGTTGTAGGAGTTGACTTGCTTCCAACTGATGACATTGCTGGTTGCATTTCGATATTAGGGGATATAAGTGAAAAAAGTATTGGTGATAAGTTGATTAATATCCTTGGCTGTAAACCTAATATTGTTTTATCTGATATGGCAGCTAATACTACAGGACATAGAAAAACAGACCATATAAGAACTACGTATCTAGTAGAAACAGCCCTAGATTTTGCAATCGAAAATTTAGAAAAAAATGGTGTATTTTTAGCAAAGTGCTTCAAGGGTGGAGCAGAAATTGAGTCTTTATCATTAATGCGAAAATATTTTACAAAGGTTAATCATATTAAGCCTGATGCGAGTAGAAAAGAGTCTGTAGAAGGTTATGTAATAGCTTTAGGCTTCAAAGGAATTTAATGAGGACTAAAATATCTTTGCATAAAAGAAACAAAAGTATATATATAAAAAGCAACGCATACAAAATTTTTTAGTTACAATATTAACTCAAACCTCCAGCGTTGGAAAAATTAAATGATTATTGAAGCCGCTTATACTTTTGATGATGTTTTATTACAACCCGCACATAGCACTTTTGGTCCAGCTGATGCAAATGTAAATACATTTATTACTAAAGACATTAAATTAAACATACCTCTCCTCTCTGCTGCCATGGACACTGTAACTGAACATAGCTTGGCTATTACCATGGCTCAACTGGGTGGGATAGGAGTTTTACATAAAAATTTTACAATAAAAGATCAAGCATCTGAGGTTAAAAAAGTTAAAAAATTTGAAGCTGGCATGGTAGTTAATCCAGTTACTATTAAACCTGACCAAACACTCGGCGATGCTTTCAAATTAATGGAAAAATATAAAATAAGTGGCATTCCTGTTGTTGAAGGTTCTCAAAATAAATTAGTTGGCATTCTTACAAATAGAGATGTGAGATTTGCAAATGATTACAATCAATCAGTTTCAGCACTTATGACTAGAAATGTTATAACTGTAAAAGAAAACGTTAGTGCTGAAGATGCCAGGAAACTTCTTCATACTAACCGTATTGAAAAATTAGTTGTTGTAGATGAAGATAATTTTTGTGTTGGTTTAATAACAGTAAAAGATATGGAAAAGGCCCAGAATCATCCAGATGCCTGCAAAGATAATCAAGGAAGACTTAGAGTGGCTGCAGCCACAGGTGTTGGAAAAGATGGAATGGCAAGAGCAGAACAATTAATAGATGCAGGTGTTGATGTTTTAATTGTTGATACAGCACATGGTCATAGTGAAATGGTTTTGGATACAGTAAGGCAAATAGCAAAATTATCTAATACAGTCGCTTTAATAGGAGGGAATGTTGCTACAGGTGACGCAACCCAAGCATTGATAGATGCAGGCGCAAACGGAGTTAAAGTTGGAATTGGTCCAGGTTCAATTTGTACAACTAGAATGATTGCCGGTGTTGGGGTTCCTCAATTGACTGCAATAACAGATTGTTCAAAAGTGGGTAACAAAGCTTCTGTTCCAATTATAGCGGATGGTGGAATTAAGTATTCAGGAGATATAGCTAAAGCAATTGCTGGAGGATCAAGTGCAGTTATGGTGGGTTCACTTTTAGCTGGAACTGATGAAACGCCAGGTGAGGTTTTTTTATTTCAAGGCAGATCTTATAAATCATATAGGGGCATGGGCTCATTAGGTGCAATGGCTAGGGGGTCGGCTGATAGATATTTTCAGGCTGAAATAGAAACCTTGAAATTAGTACCAGAAGGAATTGAGGGTCAAGTTCCTTACAAAGGGCCATCTGAAAATGTCATTCATCAATTAGTGGGTGGGTTGAAATCAGCTATGGGTTACACAGGTAATAAGAATATAAAAGAAATGCAGAAAAATTGTGTTTTTAAAAGAATTAGTAATGCAGGTCTTAGAGAAAGTCATGTTCATGACGTTACTATAACTAGAGAAGCTCCGAATTATCGACCTTCCTAATGTTAGATCAGGAGCGTATATATTCAATATTAGAACTGTTAAAATTATTTAATAACAGTGATAAGATTGCCAGTAATTTAGTACAAAATTTTTTCCGATCTAGAAAGCATATGGGATCTAAAGACAGGAAGTTTGTATCAAGTAGCTTTTGGAATATATTGAGACATAGATCTAAAATTAGATGGCATTTAACTTTGCTAGATATTGAAATCACAAATGAAAGAGAATTATTTTTAGAGTTATTTTTCTTAAATACACGTTATAAAAATAATTTAATAGAAATAAAAAAATTATTATTATTAAAGTTGAAAGACTTTATGAATATTGCTGAAGAAGATTTACATTTTTTGGAAAGCTTAAACTTTGATGGCTTTTACAATAATAAAATGCCTGAACCCGTTTATTATGAGTTACCAGAATATTTAATAACAAGTGTAAAAAAAAGTTACCCAAATGATTGGAAAGAAGTTTTATTATCATTAAATAAAGAAGCTTTTTTTGATATTAGAATAAATAACTTAAAGGTTAAATCTCGAGAAGAAATTAAGGCTTTATTACAAGACATAAATATACCAGTTGAGTACAGTAAATATTCACCTTTAGGAATAAGACTTTCAAAAAGATTTCCAATAGAGGGACATCAACTCTTCAAAAATGGCAATATTGAAATTCAAGGAGAAGCCTCCCAATTAGCTTCGTTACTACTTGATGTAAAGCCAGGAATGTCAGTTGCTGATATCTGCTCAGGAGCAGGAGGAAAATCTCTTATTTTAGCAGATATCATGAATAATAAGGGAAGAATCTTATCTCTAGATACTAATAAAAAGAGGTTAGAAAATGCTAGTGTTCGCCTTAAAAGAGCAGGTGTCCATAACGTTGAGAGACGTTTAGTTAAACCAAATTGGAATGTTTCAGGTTTAGAAAATAAATTTGATTTAGTTTTAATTGATGCACCGTGTTCTGGTATTGGAACATGGTCAAGAAGTCCAGATTCGAGATTTAACTTTGATCAAAAAAAATTAAATGATTTAATTAAAATTCAATCAGAACTTTTATCAAAGGCGTCAATGATGGTTGCTCCTGGTGGAAAATTAGCTTATATTGTTTGTTCTTTTTTAATAGAAGAGGGGGTTGATCAAATTGAGAAGTTTAAAGAAAATAACAAAATAGAATTTTCTGAAATTAACATGTTTAATATGTGGAACGATACTATTTTACCCATGAACGGCATTGAATATCCATTTCAAAGTGAGCTAAAGAAAAGCATTTTAATTAATCCAGCTAAATACAATGTAGACGGATTTTTTATTTCAATGTTTCAAAGAAGAAGATAATTTAATAAGACTTAAAAAAAGAAAGAAAATTTATGAGAAATGATGTTGTTTTAATTGTAGACTTTGGAAGCCAAGTAACACAATTGATTGCAAGACGTTTGAGAGAATTAAAAGTTTATTGTGAAATACATCCTTACAACAAAATAAATGTCGAATTAAATAATAAGCTCAACCCAAAAGCAATTATACTTTCAGGTGGGCCAGCAAGTGTATTAGATCATGATGCTCCAAGGCCTCCGGATAGTATATTTCATATGGGCGTCCCTATTTTAGGAATATGCTATGGTCAACAAATTATGATGAAGATGTTAGGGGGTAAGGTGACCTCTGGCTCTGGTACTGCTGAGTTTGGTAAATCATATGTTAAGCAAAAGAATGAAAAAATAAAGCTTTTAGATGGATTGTTTGACAAGTACGAAACTGAACAAGTTTGGATGTCTCACGGGGATCATGTTTCTGCTATACCAAGCAACTTTAAAGTATTTGGTACGTCTGAAAATGCACCATTTGCGATAATTGGTGATAATGAAAAACATTTCTATGCTGTTCAATTCCATCCTGAAGTTGTTCATACGCTAAATGGTAAAATATTAATTAAAAACTTTTTAGATCTAGCTGACATTTCATTTGACTGGACCATGCAGGCTTATAGAGAAAAGGCAATAAATGAAATCAAAAACATTGTTGGTGAAAAAAAAGTTATTTGTGCATTATCAGGAGGTGTTGATAGTTCAGTAACTGCAATTTTAATACATAAAGCAATAGGTGAACAACTAACCTGTATTTATGTTGATAATGGTTTGATGAGAAAAAAAGAAAGTGAAGAAGTGATTAAACTATACACAGATCACTTTAAACTTAATTTAGTTGCAGTGCATGAAGAAAACCTATTTTTGTCAAACTTAAATGGAATATCTGATCCAGAAGAAAAACGTAAAACTATAGGTAAATTATTTATCGAAGTTTTTGAAAAAGAAGCTTTAAAAATAGGTGATGTAAGTTTTTTAGCTCAAGGTACCTTGTATCCCGATGTGATTGAAAGTGTAAGTTTTTCCGGAGGACCCTCAGTAACAATTAAATCACATCACAATGTGGGTGGTTTGCCGGATATCATGAACTTAAAATTAATAGAACCTCTCAAAGAGTTGTTTAAAGATGAAGTAAGGATATTGGGTAAAGAGCTTGGAATACCTGATAATTTTATCCAACGTCATCCATTTCCTGGTCCTGGATTGGCCATAAGATGTCCAGGTGAAATTACAGTTGAGAAATTAGACATATTAAGGAATGCTGACGCTATTTATATTGACCAGATTAAAAAACATGGTCTTTATAATAAAATATGGCAAGCTTTTGCAGTAATTTTGCCTGTAAAAACGGTAGGGGTTATGGGTGATTCACGAACTTATGATT
>JGI20158J14315_10002322_pt1 | contig 13298 bp, 11 predicted proteins | sample COG_08_FD_14315 | JGI IMG/M metagenome (IMG submission 14315)
GTTTTAACAGTTGTATCAACTGTGGTCATGGCAATATCTTTACCACCTTCAATCACTGAATTAACAGTTGCACATGAAGTTGCAAATAAGCCAATTAAAATAAATGTAATATTTCTCATTATTCAGATTCCTCTGTTTGTGTATCTTCTGGTGTTTCCACTTCTAAGCTACGTTTAAAGTCTTGAACCAAATGATCTTTTTCTCTCATCAATCTAGCGTGCCTTTGCTCTAATTGTCTAAGCTCTGGAACGATTTGATTTAAGTCAATAGCTAAAGGCAATTGCTCCTCATTCAAATCAGATGCCCTGTAAGGCACATCATCAAATGTAAGGATGATTGGTTCTTCGTTGGTCATTTCTTTTTTCTCTTCAGTCATAGTTTGCTCCCTATAAAAGCTAGTTAATAAAGTTATATTCTATCTTAATATTTAAACAAATAAAATTAAGATACTAAAGTTTTGGTTTCACTTGTTGGATTGATTTGATCTGCTATGTTTGCATCAAGGTTATCTTTTAAAGATTGCACCTCTTCTTCACCCATCGCACTCTCGACCCAACCTTGTACTTGTGAACTTGTCACGCTGTCAAAGTCTGTGAAGTTTGATAAATCAGATGTGTCTAATACTTGAGTACCATAACTAGATGCTGTGTAGGGATTGCCCTCTGCATCTACTTCAGTATCAGTAGCGTTCAAACGCCAATGCACATTATAAATCACATTGCTGTGTCCTTCGTCAGCAGGGTATACGTCTACTGTGTTTACATTCCATTCATATGATATTGCCATTTTTATTTTCCTCTTTGGTTATTAGCTTTCTAAAGCTGTTATTCTTGCTTCTAACTCTTGTATAGTTTTTACCAGTAGTGGTACAAGTTTTGCTTGGTCTATGCCTTGATAAAGGTTTGCTGTGTGTGTAGCTTCCCATGTGCTATTAGAAGGATATGTTGCTTCTGTTTTTATATCTCCAACTGAAATACCTTCAGGCAACTCATCTTCTTCTGTCCAAAGAACTGCGTCAGCTTTACCTGCTGTCCAATCATCCTCACTAATTCCTTTAGCTATAACTTTACCGTTAGCATTTAAAACAGCATTAGCAACTTCTTCTGTTGCATCTTTTTCACCTGCTATAGATTCAGGAACTATGTCTGAAACTTCGTGTGCTAAAAAGCCATCTATCAAAGTATCAGTTGGGTCAGCTATCCAATTAAATCTTGCAGGTTTTAGTTGTTTAAGTCTTGTTGTAGCATCCCAGTTATAAGTGACGTTTTCTTTTAGTCTGTAATCTGATGATGTATTGTATGAAACAGCAGCAGCTCCATTTACTGAAACAGAGCCTATAAGCCCATTAGAATCTTCAAAGCCAATAAATTTAGCATTATCACAGTTGTCATCATTACTAAAATCTAAGACCATCATAATATTACTACCGTCAACGCTAGTATCTGAGTCTTGTATTTTTAGCAATCTATCACTAGCTGAAGACCCATCAATTGTTAAGCCTTGTGCAGTTCCTATAGTAGATGTTCCAATTGCAACGCCACCTGATGAGCCAATCCTCATGCGTTCTGTGCCATTAACTTGTATATTTAATCCTGCTGTGCCAGCACCTTGACCTGCATTAATGGTCATAGTACCACCAAAGTTTGAAGCTATCTCTGAGTAAACACTAGTGGCATAGGTTTGTCCTAGTCGTAAATTTGTTGAAAAATTATTAGATGAATTATTTACTATATGTAGTCTAGCATCAGGACTATCCGTACCAATTCCAACATCCCCAGCACTAGTAATCCTCATTTTTTCTTCTGCATTTACACCAATTCTAAGATGATTGTCAGAGTGATGATATTGTAAATACCCCATATAAGGAGCTGTACCTGAAGTTCCATCTGCCATAAAGACACTAGATTCGCCACTTGTTCCTGCTGCAATTACCATGCTGGTATTACCTGTACCAACTAAAGCAAGTTTATCAGATGCGTTATAAGATGAAGGACTACTCGTACCAATTCCCACGTTGCCTGATGAGTTGATACGCATTCTTTCAGTTGGCTCTGTATTGTTTGTTGCTGTTGTAGCAAATTTTATCCAGCCTAGACCATTTCCAGATTGTAAATCTATAAATTGTGCTGTTTGTCCTGTATCAGCAAAAGAGCCATCTGAGGGATCTCTATTAACGCTAATAATTGACTGGTTTTGATAGACTGCTAAATATCCTGCATTAGATGTTGAGCTTGTAATCTGAATACCTTTATTGGTTGCACCACCTAAATGCAATAACTGAGAAGGACTAGCAGTCCCAATACCTACGTTGCCTGATGAGTCTATTCTCATTTTTTCTGAATTGTTTACTTTCCAAACATGAGACCAGCTAGTAGGCACATTACGATAAAATTCTGCTGCTCCTCCATAATAACTTAAGCCTATCTTTCCTAATACAGAACCTGCTTGGTTTTTAAAATCTATTTCAGAATAATGTACTCCAGAAACTTGATTTCCTTGAATAAGTAATGTTGGGTCTGCATTTCTTAAAGTTAGTAATTCATCAGGTGAAGTACTACCAATTCCAACGTTGCCTGATGAGTCTATGCGGAGGCGTTCTGAACCACCTGTAGAAACAGCAAGTGTGTCTGATGCAGGACGCCAGAATCCAGTATTAGCATCACCATTTAAAATTAATGAAGGTGCAGAGGCACTTCCTGTTGGGTCAATAGAGACAAAAGATGTTCCAGCTCTTAATATTGTTCCTACACCACCTGATTGAACGTCAAGAGGATACGAAGGCGAACTGGTACCAATCCCCACGTTGCCTGAAGTATTAACAAAAAGCCTATAAGCACTGGCTGTTCTGTCATACAACATAAACTCTCCGCTATTGCCTGAACTTAGGCTGTAGGATTTACCATTAGTAGCTGTGGTGTTGTTAAAATAGATGCCAGCAGAACTGCCACCATCAACTCCTGAAAGAGTCAATAGACCAGCACTAGGCGAAGCAGTACCAATACCTACGTTTTCTGAACTATCAATAGTTATAGCAGTAGATGTAGCATTATCGTCAATACCAGTTGATGTGAAACCTGTCAGCGTACCAACGCTTGTAATATTAGGTTGGGCTGCTGTAGCCAGTGTGCCTGTAATGTTTCCTGAAGATTGTATAGTACCAGTAATATTAATGTTACCTGTACCAGTTATATCGCTTGAGTTTAAATCTAAATCTCCACCAAGCTGTGGAGTTGTATCTTCTACAACATTGTTAATAGAAACAGCTTGTGCTCTGGCATCTGTGAAATAGAGGTTAGTGCCTTCTGTAAGATTGGTGGTTGTTTTACCAGAGAAAGCAGAATCAAACCTTGAGGTTGTATAGTAAAGGTTGCTAGTGCCTTCGCTGACTGTATCAGTATCGCCCTGAGTATAAGTAAGAACACCAGTTGTTGAATTGTAAGCCAGTTGAGTTGAGCTTTCTGATATAGCAGCTCTTGCTCTAGCATCTGTGTAATATAAATTAGTAGAGCCTTCAGCTATATCATCGCTATCTAATACCACAGCTCCAGTTTGTGTATTAACACTTGTTACTGGTGCTGCTGATGCTGTAAAGCTAATAACACCAGTTGAGCTGTTATAGCTTAAATCACCAGAAGCAGAAATAGAGCTTCTTGCTCTGGCTGTAGTGAAATATTCGTTAGTGCCCTCTGATAAGTCAGAAGTAGATTTAGAGCTTAAATCTAAATTTGCTCCAGTTTGTAAATTAACCCTAGCATCTGCTCTAGCATCTGTGTAATAGAGGTTGCTTGAACCTTCGCCAATATCATCAGTATCGTGATTAGAAACATCTGAAACTGTACCAGTTACATTACCTGTTACTGCTCCTTCAATATTAGCAACCAAAGTACCAAGAGAGTTAAGTGTAATGTTTCCTGTAGCACTGCCATCGGCTGTAGTCAGACCTAGTGTAAATTTGTCTGCTGACTCATCCCACATAAAGATGCCATTATCTTGATTACCCCTGTTAATCAACATACCAGAATCATTGACTGGGCTGCCTGTTAGTCCTGCATTAAGCTGGAACAGGTTATCTTCTATGTCTAAATTTGTGGTGTCTAATGATGTTAGCGTTCCATTAACAGTTAAATTTCCTGCCACTGTTAAGCTGTCTGCAATTTGCACATCGTCTGGCAAGGTTAAAGTTACATCAGCAGATTCACTGCCTGAGCCTGAAACTGTAATCTTGTTGGCAGTTCCTGTGATTGTTTGAATGTAATTGCCTGTAGTATCTGTGCCAAGCGTTACGCTATTGGCATCTACGCTTGCAGCTTGAATATTAAGGGCATCAACAAATGATTTAGTAACTCTAGTATCAATAGCAGAGTTAGCCCTTGCATCTGTGTAATATAAATTAGTGTTTTCTGTTAAATCGTTGGTTGTTTTATTGGCAAAAGCAGAATCAAATCTAGCAGTTGTGTAATAAAGGTTCGTTCCTTCTGTTAAATCATCGGTGTCTTTGGTTGCAAGTCTAGTATCAAATCTAGCATCAGTGTAATAAAGGTTAGTACCTTCTGCTAAATTGGTTGTAGATTTAGTTGCAAGTCTAGTATCAAAGTCTGTATTTGCCCTTGCAGTCGTATAATAGAGGTTAGAGCCCTCTGCTAAATCTCCAGTGTCTTTAGTTGCCAATCTAGTATCAAACATAGATTCGCCCCTAGCTGTAGTCCAGTAGAGATTAGTATTCTCTGGAACAATAGAAGTATCTAATGTTGATGTTGACGATTGATTAGAGCCATTGCCTATAAATATTTTGCCATCATCTAAGTTAGGCGTTGCATTTGATCTGCCAGCACCACCCACTTTAATTGAACCAGCAGCAGCATGACTTCTAATAACCTTGCCTATGTTTTGTATTTGTGAGCTTTCGCCTGTTGGTACTGTGGTTGTATATGCACCTGCTGTTGTTGAGACATATAGAATCTGACCTTCTGAAACTCCAGAAGTATCTAAGCTTTCTATTGTTCCAAAGGTTACAACCTGCAAAGCAGCATTATCATTTGCATCAGATAAAGCAAAACCAAAAGCAGGCATCTTAGATGCATCATCGGCTTTAGCTTGTGCTACTGTTGCAACATCGCCAGAAACTCCAGAGATGTAAACAACATCACCTTTAGACAAAGCACCATCTGCTTTAGCAGCAAATCTTATACCACCATCTAAATCACCAACAAATTCATTTGTTGCTGTAACTATATTAAAAGTAACATCATCACTTGTTGCTACAGGCTGTCCTATAGCCACAGTTGGAGTTGAACCTTCGCCAGTTCCACCTGTAATGGTTACGCCAGTGCTGCCAGAAATAGATTCAATATAATCACCTTGAGTGTCTGTGCCTAAAACAATGGAGTCTATTTGCACTGTGGTTGTAATATTAATATCGCCACTGCCATCAAAAGATGCTGAACCTGCAACATCTCCAGATAAAGAGATAGTTCTTGCTGTGCTTAATATGTCAGCAGAATCTGCATTTCCTGTTAGGTCTCCAGTAACATTGCCAGTAACATTACCTGTTACGTTACCTGTTACATCACCTGTAAGATCGCCTGTAAAAGTATTAGAGGTGGTAATGCTAGTGCCAAGAGTAATCCAATCTGTGTCAGCAGCGTTTCTTATTTTTAATACGCTATTTGCTGTATCTACCCATAACTGATGGGCAAAAGTAGTTGAAGGCTCGGTAGCCCCTGAATTGACTGTGGCTATAGCTTCTAAAGCATTGTTTAAATCAGCTCTGAAGTCAGCTCCACTTTGGTTAGCTAGGTTGTAATCGTGTTGTGCCATTAATTTACCTCTGTCCTATTGTATATTTAATCTGGTTGAGTTGGAAATACTACATCATCAAAATTATCAGAATCTGTGTATTGTGATGGTAAGTCTCTTAATGCTTGTCTATATGTAGACCATTCTGCTTTTTTTGCATCTGATAATGGGCTATCAGCAACTACAGTCCAATCACAATCCTGCAATAAATATAATCTTTTGTTCCTTATCTTTTGTGTTGTTGTTAAAGGAGTTTCTGGAGTTGGGGCGTATATAGTAGTCATTATTGTTTGTTTAATTTTAATGCTGTGATTCTAGTGCTAAACCCACCTATATCTGGCGTTGTATTGTCTTGAGTTACTTGTCCTTGCATGGCAACAGTATAAGATGTGTTTGCAGATAAGCTTATTTTACCGCCCAAGATAACTGGTTGAATTGCTGAAGCCCCAACTGGAGAACTATAATCTGCAACTACTGTTGTTCCAACAACAATTCTTGATTCAAGTTGGGTTAAAGTATTGAAAACACCACCAACCATACAATTTGCAACTATTTGATAATCACCTGCTTCTGCTGTTGTAAAAGTTGCAGTTATAAGATTGTTAAAGTTATCACTTGATCTACCATCACCAAAAGAGCTAGTTCCAGATGCACCATTAACCACCATAGCACCAACAGCTCTTGTTCCAATCTCAGCTATGCTCACTCCACCACTAGAGATTTTTAAACCACTTCCAGAACCAGTCAGCGTTGATCCATCTAAATTAAGCCTAAGTGCACTTAAAGTTCCAACAGTAATATTATCTGCTGTTAAATTTGTTACATCTACATTGCTAGCATTTAGAGTTCCAGTGGTAATGTCATTAGCAGAGATAGTTCCAAAAACACCTGATGCTGATGTTAAAGTTCCAGAAGCAATATCTGAAGCTACGATTGTACCAGCTAAAATATTAGCACTTGTAATTGTATTTGCTGCAATTTGTGTCGCTGTAATTGTGTTAGATGCGATCTCTGATGCAGTGATTGTATTAGCAACAATTTTTGCAGAGGTGATTGAGTTTGATGCTATTTTATCTGCATTAACTGCTCCTGCATTAATTTTTGCAGTAGTAATTGCATTTGATGCAATTTCGCTGGCTGTAATAGTTCCTGCCACTATTTGTGTTGCTGTAACTGAATTGGCTGCAATAGAATCTTGATTAACAGCATCTGTTGCTATCAAGGCGTTGGTTACTGCATCATCTGCAATCTTTGCAGTTGTAACAGCATCAGCCCCAATCTTACTTTCAGTAATAGCACCAGCAGCTATAACATCACCCTGAATTGCATCAACTGCCAGCTTTGCATTTGTTACTGCATCATCTGCAAGTTTTACAGAATTAACAGCATCATTAAGAATTTTATTTGTAGTTACAGCGTTATCTGCAAGCTTGGCTGATAAAACAGCACCATCTCTTAAATCAACACTAACAACTGGCTCATCTCCAACACTAAAAGTTAATGTGGCTGGGTCTGACTCAACATTAAGGGTATTGATTGAGCTAACACTAGCAACATAATTAGACCCTACTGGTAAAAAGTTAAGATCACAGAACTCAGTGTCAACAATTTTATTTGTAAGTTCGTTGCTTGAGCTGTCTACTACGTTTACTCTATATTGATGATCTGGAAAGTCTGTTGGTTCGTTCCAAGATAGAAAGGGTCTATCTGTTGAGCTAGAACTGCTATCAGTAAAAGATAATCCTGTTGGTGCTTTTACAGCAAAAGCTGAAGGTAGATTGGATAGTTCTTCTACTGGTTCTTGTGGTGGAACTTCCCATGTATAAACATCAAAGTATTCTATTAGACTAACTGCAACCAAACCATTTGACTGAAGCTCTAAGGCTTCCACCCTGCATATCTTTCCACTAAAACCCAATCCTGCATAGGTAAGATCAACGATGTCTCCCACGTTGAGCTTATACATCTCAGGAGTACCTAAGAACTGCATAGTGGTCTGATTCCTGCTTCTAGTTAAAATAGCTTTTGCCATGTTATAGGCAATGTAAGGATCAGAAACATAAGGAAACTCTGCCTTAACCTCTAAGACCTCACCACCATCATCAGAAGTGTAGTTAGGCGATGCATCATGTAAAACTGTGGCTGTGTCTAGCTCATACTTTTTATTAGCATTAAAGAATTCAACAATAACTTTATTTGCCTTCTTGTCTTTGTTGCCATAATCAACAGATATGCCTGAATCAGAAATAATATGATCATCGGTAATACTAAAACTAGATGAGCCTGTATCTTCAATAGATAGCTCATACTTTCCATCTATGTAAAGAAAAATTCCTCGCATATTAGCAAGCAACTCTTTAGCATTATCCATAACATTCTTATTGGCATCTAAGTAACCATTGCAATGAAATCTTTTAACCTTTAGTAAAGACGTGCCACTTTGAGATGAGTAAGTAGAGCCAAGAGTATTATTAAAATAAACAGAATATGCTTCATTGGCATCATAAAATTGTGTTCTTTGTATATCCTTTATTTCAGCACCATCTAAAACAAGATTACTAGAGCCATCCTCTAAATCTATTAACTCACCAATTTTGTTTTGCCACCAAATAGAATTCGCACCAGTTCCAGTGATATTAATAAAATCATTTCCAGATGTTCCTTCCCAAGTAACACTTTGAGCTGATCCATTAAAATAAGGCTGATCAACCAAAGTATCACAGACATTAGCAGCAGAGCTAAATGTAGTCATATTGATTTGAGACTGAGTTAAACCTTTGCCATATTCGTCATTGGTTATGAAATCAAGAAAGCATAAAGCTGGATTGTCTGAGTGCTCATAGGTAGATACAGTTCCAAATGTTTGATTTGTGTCTCTTGGATCAAAAACTTTTTTTCCTCTAACTTGTACTGTTAGTTGAGGAACTCCTTTCCACATTCCTTCTTTATCATAACCATAATGAGCAGCTATGTAGCAAATTCCATCTAGTCTATGTGCTGAAGTCCAATTGGGCATAGAAGGAACAAGCATGGGGTCTGCTGTTTGTGATGCAGCCCCATGATGTAAATTCATAACATATCTATATTTAGCAGTAGGATCAGTTCCAAAAGTACCACCAGCAAGATTTAAACTATTTGTTCCGTTTTGTGAAACTGTATTTAATGATCCTGAACCAGAAGATATTTTATCTGAACCAATATACCCACCATTTCTAAATCTTGCGGAATCAGTTAATGGGTTGCCATCAAGTTCAATTGTTCTGCCTAAAATCTCATCACACTCGCCAACTGACAAAGCGTAAACCACATACATATCCCTAGAATCGTTATCATTAACATCCATGTAAATGATTTGTGCTCCAACCCTTCTTGTTCCATAGATGACTGGTATCTTTCCACCCATAGAGGTTTTGTTCGCCAGTATATCTTGCCCCTTATTGAGCATCTGTCTTGCTTGAAGGAATCCTTTGACTCCAACTGCAAGTGTTACAACTTGAAATACTGTAGCAATAGCTTGCAGCGTTTTGCTTGCTTCGTAAGCAGCATAGGCATCAGCAAAAAATTTAACTACTTTATCCCAGACCACTTAAGAACCCCACCTAACATCTTTTTTAACCTGACCAGCAAACTCCATACCCTTATCACCAGAGCTGAATGACTGCTGAGATTCGTCAGAATAGTGCCTGCCTTTGGTTAAATTCCAATTTGCCCAATGACTTGCCACAGTCATATTTAAAATTGATTGATCTAGAGATTCACTTATAGATACATTTCTTATTTGACCTGTAAAAAAATTGATAGCACCGACAATAGTTTCATCTGAATTAAAGTAAGCCAAATAAACATCAACTATTTTATCTGTAAACTCACCATCTTGAACTAATGACCTTACATCATCTGAAATATTGGAAAATCCTAAGTTGATTTCATTAACTTGTAATTGACCTGTTTCAGTTGTTGAGTCAACTGTAAGAAAAGAACCACCAGCTTCATAGTTGTTAGAATCATAAGTAACATCAGAATACCAATCAGTAAGCCTAATGGTTGATGATAGATTTAACTCAACCAGAAAAGCTGTCTTGGTTGCTGTAGATGATACTTGTGTTTGTAAAGCAGCAGATAGACTTCTAGGCATTAGGTAATAACCTCTCTAACGTCAAATGAAATACTGTAAAAACCACTAGCATCAGTTGAATACATGATTTCATTGTTTTCAAGATATACAGTAAAGCTAGGTTTATTTACAGTAACAGCTTCATTATCTGCAAGAGATGCTACTAAATTTGGAGATATGGTTACTGTGGCTGCTCCACCTGATGCATCAGCATCTTCAGATACCATGTACACCTTAGAATGATTAGCAAACTTAATATAATCTCCAGCCTTTAATGCTCCAGTTGTTTGTGAGAAACCATCCATTGCTATGGTGTTATCACCAGATGTATGAACCCCATTAACAACTATATCTGTTTCTGATTTGCTTGCACCTAAGTTATCTAATGGTGCTTGTATAGTAAAGTCCTCAAAAGAACCTTTCTGCTTTTGTAAAAATGCAAATATCTCTTGAGACTTTTCTTGTTGTAATGGTGGCATTGCCACTGTAAAAGAAAAATATTGAGCCCCTATTTGTCTTACTTGTTTTTTACCAGATAAAGTCTGATTCAAAAGCGTTGGTCTGTTATCTTTAAAATTTAAAGTTCTAAAGTTAGGGTCTGTTGGAAATTGACCAGACATTTACACAACCCCCATTTTGCCTTGATTGTTCATGGCATTGTTTATGATTGATGTTATCAATCCTTTTCTTGATGCTAGTAACTGGTCAAAGCCAGCAGCATCAACTGTTGATATATTGAAGTTGACTGTGGGTGCTGCACCCATTGATTGACCTTTTGTATGATCTATAACTGTTTCGTTGGGATGAACCATAGCCATAAAACCACCCTTGCCATCCATTCCACCTGCTCTAATTCCTTTGCCAGTGAATCCACCACCATCAAAATCAAAAAGAGTGTCTCCATCTGTCAAACTGTCATACTCAAGAGAGTCCATTCCTGTGGTAATTGCACCTTTAATCATGCCAACTAATTTTTGAACTATAAAAACTTGTATCAATTCATTTATAACTGCTCTAGCAACAGATGTGGCTAATTCTTGAAAGTCTAAAAACTGCTGACTGGCAAAATCAAAGAAATTTGTAAAAGCTGATGTCAGTTTACCTTCCATAGTATCTGCAAATTGCTCTACTACAGTTTTTGTTACCTTCATCTGCTCGCCTAAAGCATCAAAATCTAGCATATTGCTTGCAGTAAATCTTGATAATTTTTCTTGTTTCCCAGTTAATTCTTCAATTTTAAATGCAAGCTCATCATGTGCTTTTTGTGTTTCAATTAAAGTGTTATTAACTCTTTCATATCTCTCATCGCCTATACCAAATTGTTCCTCTGCTTTTCCTAAAACTGGAATTAAACGATCTAAAGTTTCTGTCAAATCAGCATAGTCAAACTTTAACTGCTGTAATGTTTTTTCTCTTGTATGAATTCCAATCGCATCTGCCAAATCTAAAAAAGCATTTGCTGTGCCTATAACAATTGCTTGCAATGGCAATAGTGTTGCCCTTTTTAGCATATTCATAGTGTCATTAAATCTTTCTGCATCCCTAATTGACCTTTCTGGAATAATGCCAGTTGCAGAAGCTGCTAATTCTTTCATAGCTTCAGCACCTTCAGAACCCATAACAGCAAGTTTTACACCTGCTCTACCCATAAGATCAGCTAAAATAGCATTCTTCTCAAACTGACTACCAACATTGTCAAGAGCTTCAAATAACTCAACAAAAACCTCTTCAGCACCTTTAACAGAGCCATCGGCTTTTTTAACTTGTACGCCAAGCTTCTCTAATGTTCTTCCTGCTTCAGTTGTTCTTAACTGAGCCTGACCAACCATCTTGGTAAAGTTTTGCATACCTTTGTTAAATTCTTCTGTAGCTAATCCAGATTGCTGTGCAGCAAACTGATAGCGTTGTAAGAATTCAGTATTAACGCCAATAGAGTCAGATACTTTGCCAATATTATCAGCAAGAGCTAAAGTTTCATTTGCAAATGTTACAAGCTGCCTAACAGCAAAAGCACCAGCAAAAGCACCAGCCAGCTTCTTCATGGCTGATTGGGTTGAGTTAATGTTTTTATTTACAGAATTAAAGCCCTTCTTGGTATTGTCTTTAGCTGAAACTCTTAATTTATAATCAGTTGCCATTTTTTATTTGCCTATTCTTTTCCTCTAAATATGCTATCCATCCTGTAAACTCGGATAAGGTCATTTTCTCTTCTAAATCTTGCAAGGTACAACCCAGCATTTCAGCAAGATAGTATCTAGCAAATAAGTCCTTATCCTCTGCTACTTTTTTGCTTGTTGCTCTACGCTTGGGCTAGACATTATTTCAGTTGCAACCCTTGCAAGAACATCTTTATCCACGCCATTCATTAAAGCGTGCTTATCTGATAGATCAAAAACTTTCTCACCATCAGAATTTAAGGCTTTATATATTAAGCAATAAGCCATCAACGCCACATCATCATCTTTTGCAAATTTTTGCAATTTAGACATCTCTGCTAATGTTAATGGCTTTGCATATACTTTCAGAACCTTCTCTCCATCACTCCACTCAGGTATTTCTATTTCTTTGATCTCTAAAGAATCAAAGTGAGCTTTAGCCTTATCTATTACGCTCATAGTTATACAGTGCTTTCTGTTAGAGCACCATTACCTTGAACTGAAATACTAGCTTCAACCAATCCATCAAATGAACCAGTTCTTGAAACACCAGTTACAATAGCTGAGCCAGAGTAATAAATATCACCAGCAGTATCGCCTTCAGGATAAACATTTAAAGTTACTTCTGATCCGATGCTTAAAGCACCTTGACCTGATGTATCAGTTTCATCCCAAAAAACTTCCAAACTTCCTGAGAAATTTGTTAATGATGGTTTATAAGTTCTAGCAGAATCACCCATTGAAGTATCTTCTAAAGTATCAGCAGATTCTTCGATTGAGTAAGACCTTATTTCAGCTACAGCATTTGAGCCAACCTTTACAGTTCCCTCACTTCCTTTATGTGTTGCCATTTTCTACCTCGTCTTTCGACTTTTCTTTAGAAGAAGATTTAGGTTTATCTTTCGATGGGGCTGCTTCTTCTTTCCAACCCTTATTCAATAATGACTCAACCTTAGAAGGGTGAGCATCTATAGAAACTTTTCCGTCTGGACTAATCATTTTCATAATTATCTCCTTTAAACTGCTACGTCAGGAGCGTTTTCCTTGACATAGTAGTTTGTTAAAAATGTAAGAGAGACATAGCCTAATGGCTTTTCTCCCTCGCTGTTAAACTCTATCTCTGTGGATTCTAAATAAGTATCTTTAGCCAATCCATCAAGAGTTCTGTCAGCAGCTATTGCTGCTTCAACTTCTTTGCTTATTGTATCAATAGTATCATCAAAGTTGCTAGT
>JGI20158J14315_10002324_pt1 | contig 13296 bp, 12 predicted proteins | sample COG_08_FD_14315 | JGI IMG/M metagenome (IMG submission 14315)
TTGTCTAAGTTTTCAATAGTTGCTTTATAATAATTTAAGCCTTCTTTTTTTGATGTGATCTCTATTTTTAATAAGCGAGAATTATCCTCTTTATTTAGATTGATAGTTTTACTGTATATTATCTTTCCAGTATTCTCAATAGTATATTTTAATTTTACAGATTCTTCTCCATTATACTGCAATAGCGATTCTACAGGAAATTTATTATTTACAAAACTATATCTATTAGTATTTATTTTATCTATTCTAACATCATTGTAGGTTAAAGTATCACCTACTATTATAGAATATATAGGAATATTCATCTTTATAAACTCATAATCTTTACCTATGGTTTGATTTCCATCAGATAATAAAATGATTCCATTATTTGCATCATTTGAGTTTTTTGAAATACTGCTTAAAGGAGTGTAAATGTCTGTTTGTTTTTCATCAAAATTTAAACTGTCTATTACATTAAATTGTTCACCAAATGAGTAATAATTTACGTCAAAATTTTTCTTTAAAATCTCGCTTGATTTGAAACTAGAAAGCATTGTATTAACTACACTATCTTTTCTTAGATACCTTATAGATAGTGAGTTATCTATCAAAACTGACAAGGTGGGTTTTTCTTTGATTAGATCTTTTCTCGGGATACTTGGATTAATTAACAATAGGAATAATAGAAAAAAAACTAATGATCGAATACTAAATAATAAAAAAGAGTGATTAGTTTTAGAAATGACTTTAAAATAATACTGATAATAACCAATCAGAATACTAAATAGTAAAGCTATAAGAATAAATATGTTTATAAAGTTTTCCAAAAATATAATTTAAAGATAAAAAAGATGATATAAAAAAACCTAGACTTTAATTAAAAATCTAGGTTTTTTTTATGTTTGTTTAATTCAAATCTTAGGTTAACATCCCACCATCTACAGATAAGGTTTGCCCTGTAATATAACTACTCATATCAGATGCTAAAAACACACAGGCATTTGCAATATCTTCAGGAGTTCCCCCTCTTTTTAATGGGATAGCATCTCTCCATGATTGAACTGTTGCTTCATCTAATTTTCCAGTCATTTCAGTTTCTATAAATCCAGGAGCAATAACATTACTTCTAATATTTCTTGAGCCTAATTCTAAGGCAACAGATTTTGAAAAACCTAAAATACCAGATTTAGATGCAGCATAATTAGATTGACCCGCATTTCCCTTTAATCCAACTACAGAACTCATATTTATAATAGATCCTGAACGTTGTTTCATCATAGGTCTAATTACTGCTTTAGTCATATTAAAAACAGATTTTAAGTTAACATCAATTACTTTATCAAAATCATCTTCTGATATTCTCATAAGTAAGTTATCTTTTGTAATACCAGCATTGTTAACTAAAATGTCTATACTACCAAATTCTTTAAGTATTTCTTTGGCTAATTCTTGAGCTGTATCAAATTCAGCTGCATTTGATTGATATCCTTTAGCTTTTATTCCTATTGCGTTTAACTCTGTTACTAAAGCATTTGCTGCATCAACAGAAGAACTATAGGTAAAAGCTACATTAGCTCCTTGATTTGCGAATTCAACTGCAATTCCACGTCCAATTCCACGAGTAGCACCAGTTATAATTGCGGTCTTATTATCTAGTAATTTCATATATTGTAAAAGTTAATAATCAAATATAATTATTTTTCCCACAAAAAATCCCGTATTAAAAACGGGATATCTTGTATATATTGTTTTAATTCATCTTATTGAAGAACACTAGCTATCATTTCACCAATTTTGGCTGGAGATTCAACAACATGAATACCGTTTTCTGCCAAAATTTTCATTTTTGCTTGTGCTGTATCATCATCACCACCAACAATAGCTCCAGCATGACCCATTGTTCTTCCTGCAGGTGCAGTTTGACCAGCTATAAAACCAACTACGGGTTTTCTGTTTCCATCTTGTTTAATCCATTGAGCAGCTTCTGCTTCCAATTGNCCNCCNATTTCTCCNATCATAACTATTGCCTCAGTATCTTCATCGTTCATTAATAATTCAACAGCTTGTTTGGTAGTTGTACCTATGATAGGGTCTCCTCCTATTCCAATTGCTGTAGTAATTCCATATCCTTGTTTTACAACTTGGTCTGCGGCTTCGTAAGTTAAAGTTCCAGATTTTGAAACAATACCTACCTTACCTTTTTTGAAGATAAACCCAGGCATGATACCAACTTTAGCCTCTTCTGGAGTAATTACACCTGGACAATTTGGTCCAACTAAAGTACAATCTTTATCTTGTATATATGCCTTAACTTTTACCATATCGGCAGTTGGGATCCCTTCTGTAATACAAATAATTACTTTTATACCTGCCTCAGCAGATTCCATAATTGCATCTGCAGCAAAAGCAGGAGGTACAAAAATGATAGAGGTGTTAGCTTCAACTCTTTCTACTGATTCTTTAACCGTGTTAAAAACAGGCTTTCCGAGGTGTTCTTGACCTCCTTTTCCAGGAGTTACTCCTCCAACTACGTTGGTTCCATAATCAATCATTTGTCCTGCATGAAATGTACCTTCACTACCAGTAAAACCTTGAACTATAATTTTTGAATCTTTGTTTACTAAAACACTCATTATATTTTTTTTCTTAAAAATTTGTACAAAAATACTTTATTGTTAGATGTTAAAAAAGGAAAATTAACCTTTCTTTTCTTCCTTCATTAATCTCTTCAAATAAGCTATCTCTTTTAATTTAGCTCTGGATTCAGTTATAGGTGTCCCGAAATAAGTTTTTCCTCCTGGAACAGATTTAGTAACACCCGTTTGTCCTAATATAACAGCACCTTTACCTATACTTATACCACTATTTGTTCCTACTTGACCCCATAAGGTTACATCATCCTCTATAATAACACAACCTGCTATGCCTGTTTGTGATGCTATTAAACAATTTTTTCCAATAACTGTATCATGGCCTATATGTACTTGATTATCTATTTTTGTTCCTATACCAATAGTAGTATCACCAGTAACACCTTTATCTATGGTACATGAGGCTCCTATATGAACATTATCTTTTAGGACTACTCTACCAACAGAAATTAATTGATCAAAACCTTCTGATTTTTTTTTGTAATAAAATGCATCAGCTCCAAGTACTGTGTTTGAGTGGATTATAACATTATTTCCTATGATAGAATTATCATAAATGGAAACATTAGGATGTATTAGACAATTTTTCCCAATGGAAACATTATTTCCAATAAAAACATTAGGTTGGATTAATGTCCCTGTATCAATTTTAGCAGAGTCTGAAATACTTTTACTTGAGTTGATAAATGGACTAAAATGTTTTGATATTTTATTAAAATCATCAAAAGGATTTTCAGAAATCAATAAGGACTTCCCCTCAGGGCAAGGAACTTCTTTATTTATTAAAATAGTAGTAGCCTTAGAATTTAAAGCTTTATCATAATACTTTGGATGATCTACAAAAACTATATCGCCAGATTCTACTACATGTATTTCATTGATTCCAGTAATTTCAAAATCCGATTTACCAATAAATCTAGCATCAATAAGGGTTGCTATTTCTTGTAATGTTTGTGCGGATTTGAATTTCATTGTAAGAAAAACTATTCTTTAATTCGTTCTTGATAGGTTCCTTTGGTAGTTTCTACTTTAATTTTATCACCTTCATTGATAAATAACGGTACGTTAACCGTAGCTCCTGATTCTACTTTAGCAGGTTTTGTAGCATTAGTAGCTGTATTCCCCTTAACTCCTGGCTCTGTATGTGTCACTTCTAAAATAACACTTGCAGGCATATCAACTGATAATGGCATATCATCTTCTGAATTAATNATAATTGTTACAATTTCACCTTCTTTCATTAAATCTGGAGCATCTAATGTGTTTTTTTGTAATTCTATNTGNCTNTAATCATTATTATTCATAAAATGATANGTATCACCTTCATTATACAAATATTGAAATTTATGAGTTTCTACTCTTACATCTTCAATTTTTCTACCTGCAGGGAATGTATTGTCAATAACTTTACCGTTAGTTACACTCTTTAACTTTGTTCTCACAAAAGCAGGTCCTTTACCAGGTTTTACATGTAAAAATTCTATAATTTTATAGATGTCATTATTATACTTAATACACAATCCGTTTCTAATATCTGATGTAGTAGCCATTAATTAATTTTTATATTTATTAGTTTGCTTTATAATAACCTTTCATAATTCCTCTGTGAGAGTCTTTTATAAATTGAATTATTTCATCTCGTTCTGGAGTAGCCTCCATCTCTGCTTCAATAATTTGAATAGCTTGAGAGTTATTATAATTTTTTTGAAATAATATTCTGTATATGTCTTGAATTTCTCTAATTTTTTCTGATGAAAAACCTCTTCTTCTTAATCCTATTGAATTAATCCCTACATACGATAGAGGTTCTCTTGCAGATTTAACATAAGGTGGTACGTCTTTTCTGACAAGTGATCCACCTGTTACAAAAGCGTGATTTCCTACAGATGCAAACTGATGAACAGCAACCATTCCCGCCAATACTACATTGTGCCCGATAGTTACGTGACCAGCTAATGTTGAGTTATTAGAAAAGATACAACCATCACCAACAAAACAATCATGAGCTATATGACAATAGGCCATAATTAAACAATTATTCCCAATGACCGTTTTCATTCTGTCTGAAGTTCCTCTATTAATGGTAACGCACTCTCTAATAGTTACATTATCACCTATTAATACCGTTGTTTCTTCATCATCGTATTTTAAATCTTGAGGAATAGCTGAGATAACAGATCCTGGAAATATTCTACAATTTTTACCGATTCTTGCACCTTCCATTATAGTTACGTTAGAACCAATCCAGGTACCTGAACCAATAACAACATTTGCATGTATTGTTGTAAAGGGCTCTATTACAACGTTTCGTGCAACTTTAGCCTGAGGATGAACATATGCTAGTGGTTGATTCATAATTATTTTATCTTTGAAATTTGCGCCATTAACTCTGCTTCAGCTACTAATTTTCCATTAGCATAAGCATAGGCTTGCATATGGCAAATACCTCTTCTTATCGGGGTTATTAATTCGTTTTTAAAAATCAATGTATCCCCTGGTAAAACTTTCTGTTTGAATTTAACTTTATCCATTTTCATGAAATATGTTAAGTAATTTTCAGGATCAGGAACAGTACTTAATACTAAAATCCCACCACATTGAGCCATAGCTTCAACTTGTAAAACTCCAGGCATAACAGGTGATCCAGGAAAATGACCAACAAAAAAGTCTTCGTTCATGGTTACATTTTTCATTCCCACCACGTGTTTATCAGATAATTCCAAAATTCTATCTACTAATAAAAATGGAGGCCTATGAGGTAAAATTTCCATGATCTGATGAATATCCATCAATGGAGTTTGATTTAAATCTATTTGGGGAATCTTATTTCTTTTTTCCTGCTTTATAATTTTAGCTAGTTTTTTAGCAAATTGAGTATTTACTTGGTGACCTGGTTTATTTGCAATAACTTTTCCTCTAATTCGAGTACCCGTTAATGCTAAATCTCCAATTACATCTAGAAGCTTATGTCTTGCAGCTTCGTTAGCCCAATGTAAATTTAAATTATCAAGAATTCCGTTAGATTTGACTTTAATATTATCTTTTTTGAATGCCTTTTTTAATTTATTCATAGTAGGTTCAGATAATTCTTTATCTACATAAACAATAGCATTATTTAAGTCACCTCCTTTAATTAAATCATTTTCTAACAACATTTCAATTTCATGAAGAAAACTAAAAGTTCTTGCATCTGCAATCTCATTTTTAAAATCAAGAATATTGTCTAATGTGGCGTTTTGAGTACCAAGAATTTTTGTTCCAAAATCAACCATAGTTGTAATTTGATACTCATCTGAAGGCATTAATATAATTTCACTTCCAGTAAAATCGTCTTTATATGAGATTATTTCCTTTACGATATATTCTTCAATTTTTGCATCTAATTCTTTTATTCCAGCTTTCTCTAGAGCTTTTACAAAAAATTTAGAAGAACCATCCATTATAGGAGGTTCAGATGCATTTATTTCTATTATTAGGTTATCAATATCTAAACCAACAGCTGCGGCCAATACATGTTCTGAAGTTTGAATAAGTACTCCATTCTTTTCAAGATTGGTTCCTCTTTGAGTATTTACGACAAATTCAGCTCTAGCTTCAATTGTTGGGCAACCTTCTAAGTCAACTCTTTTAAAAGCAAATCCATGATTTTCTGGAGCTGGTTTAAATGTCATTTTTACATTATTTCCTGTATGTAATCCAACACCTGCAAGGCTTACCTCTTTTTGTATTGTTTTTTGTTTTTTACTCATCATTTGAATTTTGAGTATTAATTTTCTTTTCTATTTCAGTTATTTTATTTGCTAACTTTGGTAAGTTCTTAAAATAAACATACGATTTGTTGTAATCAGAATATCCAAATGCAGGAGATCCCTGAACTACTTCATAGTCTTTTAAATTTTTGGAAATTCCTGATTGAGCCTGTATTTTTAAATAATTACCTAAGTTCAAATGTCCAGATATACCTACTTGCCCCCCTATCATACATCCCTCTCCTACTTTTGTAGATCCGGCTACACCAGATTGAGCTGCTATGGCAGTATTCTTTCCTATCTCAACATTATGAGCAATTTGTACTTGATTGTCTAACTTAACTCCACTTCTAAGAATAGTAGATCCTAAAGTAGCTCTATCTATTGTTGAACTAGATCCAATATCTACATTATTTTCAATGACTACATTTCCAATTTGAGGAATTTTAGTAAACTCTCCCTTCTCATTAGGAGAAAAACCGAAACCATCAGAACCAATAACACATCCTGAGTGAAATGTACAATCATTACCAATTTCTGTTTCAGAATAAATTTTTACACCAGAAAAAATTAAACAATTGTCTCCTATAATAACATTATCACCAATATATGAGTTCGGATATATTTTTACATTAGTACCAATAACAACATTTTCGCCTATATAACTGAAAGCACCAATGTATTCATTGGCTCCAATTTTTGCAGTTTTTGATATATAATGGGGGTTTTCTCTACCTTCCTTATTGTTCTTAACCTGATTATAAAACTCTAATAATTTGGAAAAAGAAGTGTAAGCATCTTTAACTCTAATTAGAGTTGTAGAAACCTCTTTATCTAATTTAAACGTATGATTAACAATAATAATAGTAGCTTTTGTTGTGTAAAGATATGAGTTGTATTTGGGGTTAGATAAAAATGACAGGGATCCTTTTTGACCCTCTTCAATTTTTGATAATTTAGAAACTTCTGCTTCTGGATTACCCTCAATTTCACCATCTAATATTTTAGCAATTTGTTTGGCTGTAAATTTCATCTTTTGCAAAAGTATAAAAAAATGGATGATTAGGCTAATTCGTGTCCTTTGGATAACATAAAAAATACTTATTTACAGGTTTAGAGAGTGCTTGAAGATTAAGTTGGTCTGATGCATTTACTATATCTTCAATAGCACCATTTTTGCTTGCAATTTTAATTGGTTGATTTTTATTATATGCCTGATTTGAAATTTTCCCGCTAAAAACAAAATAGTTAGCCTCCTCTTCAGAGATTTCAGATATTTTAATGAATTTATTGATGGTCGTAGATATGTGGACGTTAGAAACTTCTTCATCAAACATTTCAATTTTAAGAAGATTTCTATTTACAATCATTAAAGATAATTTAGATAAGATTTTATCAGGATGTTTTGTCCATTCTTTTATTGCAGAGAGCACATCATAATCATCCAATTCTGAAAATAGATTTAACACCTTATTGTCAAAATTATTTTTATGAGTTTTATGGTATAAGAAAAACTTTAAAGAAGAGCTGCCAAACAACTCAACCCCCTGATTAGCCAGCTCTTTTGCCCTAGTTAAAATATTAACTAGCATATATTCAGCAACTAAACTTGTTTTATGTAAATAAACTTGCCAATACATTAGTCTTCTCGCTATCAAAAATTTTTCAACTGAATAAATCCCTTTCTTTTCAATTACTAGCTCATTATCTACAACATTTATCATTGCTATTAGCCTATCAGAACTTATGTTACCCTCAGCAACACCCGTATAAAAACTATCTCTTTTTAGATAATCTAGTCTATCTATATCTAATTGACTTGTGATTAATTGATGAAGAAATTTTCGATGATATTCCCCATTAAAAACAGATATAGCTAAATCTAATTGACCATCAAACTCTTTGTTAAGTTGGTGCATGTATTTTAATGAAATCTCTTCGTGGGTAATTCCAGTAACTATACTATGCTCCAAAGCATGAGAAAATGCGCCATGACCTATATCGTGAAGAAGAATAGCAATATAAAGTGCATTTTCTTCATCTTCAGATATATCAATACCCTTAACTCTTAAAACATTAACTGTCTTTTGCATTAAATGCAAGCAACCTAAGGCATGATGAAAACGGGTATGATTAGCACCTGGATATACTAAATTTGAAAATCCCATCTGAGAAACTCTTCTCAATCGTTGAAAACTCGGATGTTCAATAATATCAAAAATTAAACTATTAGGAATTCTTATAAATCCATATATTGGATCGTTTAAAATTTTTAATTTATTGGTAGGATAATTTTTCAAGTTGTGTTTTTAGATATTAAAATACAAACTAAAGATTAAATTTACTCTTTACAAAGTAGTTTATATGATTATTAGGAATATTTTATCATTTTCTGGGCATTGAAACCATAACAAATAAATACTTTTAACGTTTTATAAGAAATGAAATTAATTTTATGAATAGTATTCAAATTTTATGGGTTGACGATGAAATTGACTTATTAAAGCCTCACATTATTTTTCTTGAGCAAAAAGGGTATCAAGTATCTACCTGTACAAATGGTACAGATGCCATTGATTTGGTTGAAGAATCAAATTTTGATATCATATTTTTAGATGAAAATATGCCTGGAATAAATGGGTTAGAAACTTTAAATGCTATTAAACAAATAAAATCTTCCGTTCCTGTAGTAATGATTACAAAAAGTGAGGAAGAGTATATTATGGAGGAGGCCATAGGATCCAAAATTTCAGATTATTTAATAAAGCCTGTCAATCCCAATCAAATTTTACTTAGTTTAAAGAAAAATTTAGATAATTCAAGACTGATATCTGAAAAAACTACTTCTAACTATCAACAAGAATTCCGTAAAATATCTATGGAATTAATGTCTGTAAATTCCTATGAAAACTGGTGTGATATATATAAAAAATTAATTCATTGGGAATTGGAGTTAGATGAAATAAATGACAATGGTATGCTTGAAATACTAGAAAGTCAAAAATCTGAAGCTAATAATTTGTTTTATAAATTTATTAAAAAAAACTATCAAGATTACATAAATTCAACTAACGATAAACCAACCTTCTCTAATACCCTTTTTAAAAATTATGTTGTTCCAAATTTATCTCATAAAAATGGGGTGCTTTGGGTAGTAATTGATAACTTAAGATATGATCAATTTAGAATATTAGAACCATTTATCAATAATTATTTCAAGAAAGAAGAAGAGCATTCATATTGCAGTATACTTCCTACAGCTACTCAATATGCTAGAAATTCTATATTTTCTGGGCTAATGCCACTAGAGATGGAAAGAATGCATCCAACACTATGGAAAAATGATACTGATGAAGGAGGGAAAAATATGTTTGAAAATGATTTTCTGATTGCTCAATTAAAAAGGTTAAACTTAAATATACATCATGAATATTATAAAATTGTTTCATTGAAAGATGGTAAAGATTTAGCAACAAACTACAACGGAACAAAGCAAAATGATCTTACTGTATTGGTGTATAATTTTGTAGATATTTTGTCACATTCTAAAACTGAGATGGAGGTCATTAAAGAGTTGGCAGGTGACGATAAAGCATATAGGTCTTTAACAGCTAGCTGGTTTAAAAACTCACCATTATTTGAAATAATACAAAAAGCTCAAGAACTTGGTCAAAAATTAATTATTACTACAGATCATGGAACCATTAATTGCAAACATCCTACTAAGGTTATTGGAAATAAAAATATTAGTTCAAATTTGAGATACAAAACAGGAAAAAGCTTATCCTACAATGACAAAGATGTATTCGCTGTTAAGAATCCTAAAGACATTTCCTTACCTAGTATCAGTTTTAATAGTCCGTTTATTTTTGCAAAAGAAAATTTATTCTTTGCCTACCCAAACAATTACAATCATTTTGTGAATTATTATAAGAATACGTATCAACACGGAGGTGTATCTTTAGAAGAAATGATCATACCCTTTGCAGTCTACCATCCTAAATAATTCTTTATATGAATAAAAATTTCTTATTATCAGAGGTGCCTATAATTGCTAAAGAAATTATACAAAATTCTACGAGCAAAATAATCTTATTTCATGGAGATATGGGTGTTGGTAAGACTACATTAATTAAGGAAATTTGTAAAATTCTAGGAACTGAAGATTTAATAAGCTCTCCTACATTTTCAATTGTTAATGAATACATAACATCCAATAATGAAACTATTTTTCATTTTGATTTTTATAGAATTGATAATGAGGAGGAGGCATACAACATTGGTGTAGAAGATTATTTTGACTCAAACCACTGGTGTTTGATAGAATGGCCCTCAGTTGTTGAGAATTTATTACCTTTAGAAAATGTTAATGTCTATTTAACTGTTTTAGAAGACGGACAACGCAACATTCAAATAAACTAATTCACATGAGTGCATTTTCTCCATTCAGCAAAGAGGAATTAATTCCTCAAACAGAAATGTTAGAGATTAAAAAGCAAAAAGGACAATTATTTATTGGTTTACCAAAAGAAACTCTTTTTGAAGAAAAAAGAATATGCCTCACCCCAGATGCTGTATCAGCTCTAACATCCCAAGGTCATAGGATTGTTATTCAATCTAGTGCTGGAGATGGATCTAATTATAGTGATAGTGAATATTCTGAAGCAGGTGCAAAAATATCATACAATACAAAAGAAGTTTTTAATTGTAATATAATTTTAAAAGTAGCTCCTCCTACTCTAGACGAAATAGCACTCATGACCCCTCAAAGTGTTTTAATTTCGTCTCTTCAATTAAAAACTCAATCCAAACAATATTTTGAAGCTTTAATTGAAAAAAGAATAACTGCTGTAGCTTTTGACTATATTAAAGATGAACATGGTGTATATCCAGTTTTAAAATCATTAAGTGAAATTGCAGGAACCGCTTCTATATTGATAGCCTCTGAATTAATGAGTAATATTAATAAAGGTAATGGTCTTCTGTTAGGTAATATTGGGGGTGTACCTCCAACCGATGTAGTTATTTTAGGAGCAGGAAGTGTAGGAGAATTTGCTGCAAGATCAGCGCTTGGTTTAGGAGCAAGAGTAAAGGTTTTTGACAATTCAATTACTAGACTAAGAAAACTTCAACAAAGTTTACATACACCAATTTACACATCAACTATTCAACCAAAAACAGTCGCAAAAGCTTTAAGAAGATGTGATATTGCCATTGGTTCTATTCGTGGTAAGGATAGATCACCTGTTATAGTTTCAGAGGATATCGTTAGGACAATGAAAGATGGTGCAGTAATTGTTGACGTAAGTATTGATCGTGGAGGTTGTTTTGAAACATCAAAAATCACTTCTCACTCAAAACCAACATTTAAAAAACACGGTGTTATTCATTACTGTGTCCCAAACATTCCCTCTAGATACTCCAGAACAGCATCTTTTGCCATAAGTAACTTATTTACACCTTACTTACTTGATATTGCAGAATCAGGTGGCTTTGAAAATGCAGCTAGATTTGATAAAAGTTTACGAAATGGGATGTATTTTTATCGTGGAGTTTTAATCAATAAAACTGTAGCAACTTGGTTTGATCTTCCTTTTAGAGATATTAATTTGTTACTCTTGTAATACTTCCTAATATTTTTCTTTATTACTATTTTAAAACTATTCTTTAGAAAATTCATCTTAATATTTAAAAATTACTTCTAATTTTGCAACATGAATTTATTCAAGCGTTTTATTTATTATATCATAGGTATTTTCTTTGGTAGCCTTGTTGTTTATTTTATTTGGAAAGGTAAAGATGTTTCTTTTGACTACGGTATGGATGCTAGAACACTAAAGACAATAAGAACAAAAAAAATAATTTACTCTAAGAATTCTGAAACACTAATGAAACAAATGTCCATTGATTCTATGGCTATTCAAAATATCCTTAGAAACGGAGATGTAGATTTTGGTGAGAGTAACCAACATAAAAAACCTTGTGCAGAATATTCTATTCATGGAAAACATAAAGAACAAAAAGTAAAGCTTTGGATTATAAGATGTGACACATTAGCTACAATTGATTTGATTACCACTTATAAGTAATCATGGAGTTTTAAAAAATCTATTTTTAATTTCATCTACATTCTTAATACTCTTCTCTAGCCAATTAGCATATATAATTTCTTGTTCCTTTTCAGACAACCTCCATGGATAGTTACTATTTCTTAATTTATTTGTAAGGTTTTCTAATATGATAGCTGCTGCTACTGAAATATTTAAACTTTCAGTAAACCCAACCATCGGAATAGTTAAAATTTCATCAGAATTAATAAGTACCTCCTCAGATACCCCAGATTTTTCGACACCAAAAATAAAAGCAGATTTTTTAGAAATATCAAGATCATGCAATGTACATGTATTGTTGTGAGGTGAAGTTGCTATTATTTGATAACCCTCATTTTTTAAACGAGTTAAACAATCTTTAGTGTTATTTTTATCCTCTTTATAATTAATTAAATTCAACCATTTCTGAGAGCCTTTTGCAACATGTCTAGATACCTTGCTGTGATACTTATTTTCTATAATATGAATATCCTGAATTCCAAACACATCACAACTTCTAATTACCGCACTTGAATTATGTTGTTGAAAGATATCCTCTAAAACAACTGTGAAATGTCTAGTCCTATTGAGTAATATATTTTTAAAAGTATTTTTTCTCTTTTCAGTAACAAACCCCTCTAAATAAGTTATTAATTTTGTATTTAATTGATTCATACGTAACAAACATACTAAAATTTTATATTTGCAGTAATGAAAAATATAGTTGTGTTAACGGGTGCAGGAATGAGTGCCGAGAGTGGTATCAAAACATTTAGAGATGCAGGAGGTCTTTGGGAGGGATTTGAAATTGAAGAGGTTGCAACG
>JGI20158J14315_10002328_pt1 | contig 13292 bp, 13 predicted proteins | sample COG_08_FD_14315 | JGI IMG/M metagenome (IMG submission 14315)
GGTGCGATGGGAGTCGACGGCGCCTGCGAAATTTGTGGGGGTAATCCGGACAAGTGCGAGGCCTCTGATGGCCCGGGCGCGAAACCGGTCATTACCAATGCTTTAGAAGCTTAGCTAAGCACTGAGTCCCCTTAGAAGTCCCTTATCGCCAAGTTGAGCCACACAGCACGTCGCAGAGGTCATCCTTCAGCCGACGTGCTCCGAACTTTGGATTTGAAAAAGCCCAAGCGACGCCGGCAAAGCATCGATTAAAGGCAGCGGCGGTTCTAGTGCTGCAGGCTGATCCCTTACAGCAATTCATTATTGTGTTCGGCTCTAATCTGAGCGCGGCGAGCTTCTGTCTGGCGATTCAAAAGATACCGATTGATTAGTTTTTGATATTCAAGTGGCAAGCTAACAAACTCGATACCCGAGCGATACTGACGGCTGCCTTTGTGCATCCTACTGTAACGAATGCGGGCAAAGCAGGTCAGCACCCAGGCGCCCTCATCAAACAAAACCCGCAGCGCGACATAACTTTGCTCGGGCAATAATTCCTCAATACAAAGACCTGCGCCACCAACACTAAGATCAATCAATTCCGATCGAAAATTGTCTGGGGTCTGAATTTCATTGAACAGCACGCGCCGCCCGATGAGCTCAACCTGCTGATCTAAATTTTTAAGATACGCGGCCATCTCGGCATTTTGTACGTCAACGCGCTCTAGTAACCCTTTGCCCTGACGTTGCAGCATTTTGAGTTGTCCGATCAGCTGAATCTCTTCAGAGTAATCAAACAACGTTTCTGGATCTTGGGTGGCTATCTGATCTGAACTGATCAGCTTATACTCACAGGGGAGAGCATCTTCCAAACGGAAAAAGTCTCTAATATCGACATCACTCATACTAATCCTAGTTAACGGCTTGCACGCAGAGAAAATATTAAGGGGTACAACAGCAATAAAATGAGCAGGGTCGAGCAGCTGACGCGGGCCCCACTGCGGCTTAATTACCCCACTAATTGGTAAAGAATACTATGGAATACCTTGGATACAAATTGATGACCCTTGGCCAATGACGCATTGGGTCCTGAGCGTCTCATTGAGAATGGCCGGTAAGCTCGGCAAAAATGCCGTGTATCAGCGCGCGAATGGGTTGCCAGTGGTAGGCCTTAGCATTGCCGTGGCAATCTTGGTGATGGTGCTATCGGTCGTCAATGGTTTTGAAGTCGCCCTTCGCGAACGGGTGCTGAGCCTATTCCCCCATGTTTTAATTTATGACCGCAATCAGGCGCAATTGAACCAAGCGCAACTTGCTTTGATTGAATCCCAAGAACAGGTGTTAGCAACCGCGCCAATCATGGAGATTGGCGGAATGCTCATAGCGAACGGAGCGCATCAAGGGATTGTGGTATCTGCCGTTGATCCCACGTTAGAGGCCCAGGTCAATGACTTACCGAGCTATGTGACCAGCGGAAGCTGGGCCAGTTTGGAGCAGGCCACCTTTAACATAGTGATCAGCCAACAGCTGGCGACGACTCTGGATCTAGCCGTCAACGACCGCGTTACCTTGATGCTGCCAATCGCGGATTTTTCACTAGCGGGTATTAGCACACGCTCCAAACGGTTTACCGTAGTGGGCATCTATGACACCGCGACCGATTTGGATCGCGTGACGGCTTATATCAACCTGACAGCAGGCGGCGCACTCGGTGGCAGCCGGTTCCCACAAGGCGTACGGCTAAAACTGAAGGATCTGTTTCAAGCCGCCAATGTTTTACAATCAATTTACTATGCAAATCCCGCCCAACCAATTTTTGGGTCAAGTTGGATGAGCCGGCAGGGGAGTCTTTATGCGGCCATCGGACTCCAAAAACAAATTATGTTTATTTTACTGGCGCTGTTGGTCGCGGTTGCGGCCTTTAATGTCACCTCGCAACTGGTCATCTACGTTGAGGAACACCGATCTGATATCGCAATTTTGAAAACCTTGGGCGCAAACGCACGTGAGATCCGACGCATTTTCCTGTTGCAGGGTATGACGCTAGGACTAATCGGCACAGCTGCTGGCCTTGTCCTGGGTTTTATTGCGTGTGATGCAATCAACTGGGGGCTCATGGCGCTACAAAAATTTTTCTCGTTAAATTTACTGGCGGAATACTTCGTGCATTATCTGCCGTTTGATCGATTGCTAGTAGATTTTCTCTGGGTTGCCTTTGTCAGCCTAATGTTGTGCTTCATCGCGAGTGTTTATCCAGCGCATCGCGCCGCAAAAATGATGATCTCGGAGGGACTTAGAGATGGCGCTTGAGAACAATTCAATCCCCAGCGTGGTTGCGACAACCCTCGTCAAATCCTATCCCCACGGTCAAGCGGGCATGATTAAGGTCCTGAACGAACTCGATTTAACCCTTTATCAAGGCGAGCAAGTTGCGATCACGGGGGCATCCGGCAGCGGCAAGAGCACCTTGCTACAGATACTAGCGGGCTTGGAGCGCACAGACTCAGGCTCTGTGCAGCTGCTTCAGCAATCGATGCATCAAATGAAGGATCAAGATTTGGCGCGTTTTCGCAATCACCATCTGGGTTTTGTTTATCAGTTTCATCACTTAATTGATGATTTTACGGCCCTAGAGAACGTCGCCTTACCGGCTCGAATAAAAGGCCTGGCCACGACAACCGCAAATGATCAAGCGCTGGCGATCCTGGCCCAAATGGGGTTGTCGGACCGATTGACCCATTTTCCTTGGCAACTTTCTGGCGGCGAACGTCAGCGTTGCGCGATTGCCAGAGCGCTGATCAATCAGCCTGAAATTATTTTTGCTGACGAGCCTACCGGTAATCTGGATCAGGAATCGGCTCGGCAGGTGAGCGAACTCATGATGTCATTGTGCCGATCAAACGGCGCAACCTTGATTCTTGTCACCCATAACCCGCACCTAGCGGGTCAAGCAGACCGTCAACTCACGCTTACCGGCGGGGCCTTGCAGTGATGATGGATCATCCCAAAATGGTCTTGGGCATTGCGCTACGCTTTTACATCAATGGCGTGCTGCAGGGCGCCGGTCGGCGCTATGTTCAATATGTCAATCGAGCTTCCGTGATCGGGCTGACCCTTGGGACGGCGGCGCTCATCATGGTAGTCGCTGTTATGAATGGCTTCGATCGTGAGCTTCAATCACGTCTCCTCAGCGTGACGCCGCATTTGCTCGTTTCAGGGGATATACCCCGCGAACAACTCCTAAGCCAGGACAACGTACGACAAGTGCAGCCTTACCTGTCAGCAGAGGTTTTGTTGCTCGCCGATCAAGGTGGCTTGCTTTTTCGCCTTCAAGGCTTAGCACCAGATGATCACCAAGTGACAATCATGCAAGCGGCCCTACAAAAGGGCCGGTGGTGGACGAAACAAGACGCGGCCCCGATCATTTTAGGCGCCCCCTTAGTTGAACGATTTGGTTATCGACTCGGCCAATCCATTCCGGTCGCTTTAATCAAAATAGATCCAGAGACCCATCGGATCCAACCGCGGGTCTCGAGCTTTGTTCTAATTGGGACCTATGCACTGGGTGCAGAAACCGATCAGGCCATCGCGATCACCTCGCTTTCGGCCTTGGCAACGGTACTTAATTTATCGCCAACCCAACGCGTGCACTTAAAAGACCCAATGGCAGTACAAAGGGTTCGTGAAGACCTAATCTCAAGTGGGATCACGCCTTTGAGTTCTTGGGAGCATGAGTTTGGCGCCTTTTTTCAAGCGGTTCAGCTCGAAAAATTAATGATGGGGCTATTATTATCCGTTCTGATCGGTCTTGCCCTCATTAGCCTGTCTGCCGGGATGCGTATCGTGATGCTTGAAAAACAACAAACAATCATAATTCTGATGACCTTAGGATTAACCGCGAAAGATTGCCGATACGTCTTTCTGATTCAGAGCGCTTTGCTGTCGGTTACAGGGATTGCGATCGGCTTGCTCCTTGGCGTCCTGATCGCCAGTCAATTGCCGGCCCTTATGGCCTTTATTGAAGACCTAACGGGTTTTTCGATCGTCACAGGGAGCTACTTTTCTGACCTGCCGGTCGATATTCGGCTGTGGGATACTGCGTTGATCATTATCTCAGCACTGCTTGCGTGTGCCTGCGTGATGTGGCGATTGGTACAATCCAATTTTCGGCTCGCGCAAGATCCTGCCCGCACAAACAGCCCGCCCGCGGGCCTTTAATCAGCTTTGGCGCGCATCCCCCAATAGAGCTGAACCCCAAGGAATCCAAGCACGCCCAGGGTCAAACCGCAGGTTAAACAACCGACAATCAATGGCATCCAAATCTCGGCCAGTCGGCTCACGAGCCAGTTCCAGGACAAATCATAGGTCGATAAATCAACCGATTGGCCCGTAATCCATGCCCCCACTTCGAAGGCAAAATACATCATGGGCGCCATGGTGATGGGATTACTAATCCAGACCAGCGCAATGGCTATGGGAATATTACAGCGACGCCAAATACATAAGAGCAAACAAGGCGCCATCTGAAATGGGATGGGCAAGAAACAACACAGGAAGCCCCACAGAAACGCCTCAGAAACGCTGTGACGATTCATGTGCCAAAGATCCGCATCATGAATAAACGCACCGAAAAGCCGAAATATCTTCTGATTTTGGAGCGTCTTTCGATCCGGTAGAAAACGTTTAAACGTCATATGACTCGATAGTATCCTTCAGACAAATCATGCGCCACCTCGATGACCTCAGCCCCTGGGCGGCAGGGTGCTCATAACCGCACTTCCTAAGCTTTGACGCACAAGGGGCGCCGCTTACGTCGCAGAATATATAGCATGTTGTTCTTAGATACTACGGCATGGCCCTGGCTGCGCTCACACTCTTATTGATTCAACGGGGTAGTCTTTTATTACCGGCCTTGCCCAATATCGATCTGCTTTGGCTCGCCTTGCCCGCTGCAATAGCGGCCTTGTCGTACCCATCATTCGAATTCTAGGCTGGATCGTGATTGCTTTGCTTGTGCAGTTTGAGCAACTCGCTGTCGCCACTTATCCAAAGCAGTTAAACGTCCATCCAGATCAAGCATTGCGAGTCACCGCAGAGGTCACCAGTTTGATTAGCCGAGGACGTTATACCAACCGTTTTACGGCCGATATCTTAAAGGCGCCGCCCACAAGCCGCCTCGAGGGACATCGAATTCAGTTATTTTATGATCCTGCCGCGTTAACAACTGACCTCGTACCGGGTAGTCGAATCAACGCCATTATCCAAGTGACAGCCCTGCGAGGTCTCGTCAATACCCACTCAGGCCATAGTCATCAAAGAATGGTTTTTCGAGGTGTCTCGGGTCGCGGCACCTTGATTCATCATCAACCCCTTGGCGGCCCACCAAGCCCGCTCAAATCCCTGACGCGCCGTCATTCTATCCAACACTGGCTCGATGAATCGTTATCAGCGAGTAGTAGTCAAGTTATTCAAGCCATTACCATTGGCGCGGCGACGACGATGGATCGGCAACAACGCGAACGCTTGCAAGCGACCGGCACCCAACACTTAATGGTCATATCCGGCCTGCACTTAAGCCTTGTGGGCTGGGGCATGTTTAGAATACTGCGTTGGGTCGGGTTGCCAGTAGCCTATTGTTATCTACTCGCCGCGGTTGCCATCACCGGATACTTTTGGATTTCGGCGCAAGCGGTCTCTGTACTACGGGCGAGTCTTATGTGTCTGCTGGTTGTCGGGGCTGGCCTCGCGCGGAGCCGGATTGCCTACAGCGACATCTATTGGCTTGCCATGATCGCGACGCTTTTGCATTCACCCTGGGTGACTGGCCTGCCAGGTTTTTGGTATTCCTTCACCTGTGTCGGTGTTTTATTACTGATCTCAAACACCCAAAGGATTAAGGCCCAATCCGGATGGTTGCGATTTTTGGTGTCCTTTAAAACGCAAGTTCTACTTGCGTTGGCCGTGATGCCCCTAGGGTCGATTTTGACAGGATTTACGCCCTTAATTGGCCCCATTGCGAATCAAATTGCCATTCCATTGATGTCGATCATCGTGTTGCCCCCAGCACTTGCCGGTATCTTGCTCTTTTTAATCAGCGAAGCCTTTCCGGGAGATGGGGCCATCTTACTAGCCCAAGGCTTGCTCAGGGTCAGCGATCTGGGTTTGCAATTGTTCTGGATCGTCCTCGACTTCTTTGCTGGCCTCGGGATTTCGCTAACCCTTGTACGCTTACCCACTTTGTACCTTATGTCTGCATTTGCAGCATTTTTGGCCTTTATTACGGGTCTTCGATTGCTATCGCTCGCAGCGTTCATGGCNATCTGGCTTGCTTTGATTGCGCCCAAAACAACTCGACCCGAATTTGCCACACTCATGCTTCACGTTATCGATGTCGGGCAAGGCAACAGCCTTTTGCTACAAACGGCGCACCACAACCTACTCTACGACGCCGGGCCCTTGTCTCGCAGCGGCTTCGATGCCGGTGCTGCAATCGTCGTTCCGGCATTGCGGGCTCAAGGCATTGACCAATTACATCGGCTCATTATTTCCCACGGGGACGCAGATCATGCGGGCGGGCAGGCGAGTCTGCACCGCGCCCTGAAAATTAACGACGTGATCGACCCCAACCATCCTGATTGTAGAAACCAGCGAGCCTACAAAATTGATGGCGTAAACTTTCAACTGCTGAGTTGGCAAGGCGGCACCAATCGAAACAATCGCTCCTGTTTGCTTCAAGTGACAGGCCCCGGTTTTAACCTGGTTTTGTCTGGTGATATTGAAGTTGAGGCAGAGCTCGCCCTATTGAATAACCTGCAAGGTAAGGTCGATTGGCTAATGGTTCCGCATCATGGCTCGAGAACCTCCTCATCCCCGGCGTTGCTCAATCACCTCATGCCCCAGTGGGCGGTCATCGCGGCCGGGTTCAACAACGCCTTCCGCCACCCCCACCCAGAAATTGTAACGCGGTATCAGAACCGGGGTGCCCATGTGATATCGACAGCCGAGCAGGGCGCCCTAATCTTTAAAGCCGATCGAAAAGGGCTGCATTGGGTATCATCGGCAAGGCCCGCACGCCAACGATTTTGGTCTGATTAGCGGCGAAGCCTTGCAATTGATTCGCAAAGTGTAGATCCTTGCGCCCGTTTCAACCCTCAAAAGAGATCTCACTTGGACAAACCAACCCTTATCGACCAACTCGATTTAGAACAGATTGAAACCAACCTATTCCGAGGCATCAGCGAAGATCTTGGAACCCCTCGGGTCTTTGGGGGTCAGGTTATTGGTCAGGCGCTCATTGCCGCCCTTAGAACGGTTGAAGATCGGCATTGCCACTCGCTTCACGGCTATTTTCTGCGTCCCGGAGATCCAACGCGCCCGATTATTTATGAGGTCGACCGTATTCGGGATGGCCGGAGTTTCACCACAAGGCGGGTCGTCGCAATCCAAGCGGGGCAGGCCATCTTCAATATGTCTTGTAGTTTTCAAGTGTTAGAAGCCGGCCTTAGCCATCAAAGTCAGATGCCAGATGTGCCGCTGCCAGACGATATCCCCGATGACATGGATGCCATGGCCGCTCGACTCGAGCAGTTGCCACCCGCCATGCGCGAGATGATGATGCGGCAGCGCCCGATTGAACTCAAACGGGTTGAAGTGGTTGATTTTCTAAACCCAGTAAAACAGGCGCCCAAACAACACACGTGGTTCCGCGCGCGGCAACCATTAGGCGATGACATCGCAATGCATCAATGTTTGCTGGCCTACGCATCCGATATGGGGATTTTGAGTACCTGCACGCTGCCTCATGGCAAATCGTTCTTGAAAGGTTTAATGACAGCAAGTTTAGACCATGCCATGTGGTTCCACAGACCCTTCCGATTCGACGAGTGGATCTTATTCGAGCAAGACTCACCAGCCGCCGGGGGCGCACGCGGCTTCAATCGCGGCAGTATGTTCACGGAAGCCGGTCTTTTGATTGCATCTGTTGCCCAAGAAGGTTTGATCCGAGAAATCGACTAGTCCCGAAACTGGAGCGTGTGGTTATCGAGGCGTCACGCGCTTAAGCGCTTTCACCAGTTGCTGCTTGTCAGCCTGACTGAGGAATCCGCCTAATTCTGACTCTTGGTTGTGACTGCGAATGGCTATTCGAGACACGCCCCAGGGATGAGGCGGTGGTGATACAAGATATTTGGCCCAAAGCCGCTGATAGGTAATCGCTTTGTTTGGCTGACGAACGCCTTGCTCGATGCTCACAAGATCGTCTGAAACCGTAATCACTTCTTGACGATTGCATTGCCGATTACAGTAAAACATACACCCCGCCAGTGCGCCCATCTCGATAATGGAAAATGGCAGAATCATCCAGGCGCCGGCAAATAAAAAACCGATGCTGACGGTCCCTGACACGATCATCAGGGTGTACAGGAGGTACAAATTGAATCGCCAAGTACCGGATGCATTCGGGCGCAGCACGATTTGCCCGGTTTGTGTTGCGTCGTCAATATCGAGTTCCACCATGGTCCTGTGATCCTTTAAGTCGGCGTGCTGACCGACCCGCTTTGCATTAGCGCCGCAAGATGATGGCGTAGGTGTGCATTTTCTTGGTCTGTCCCGACGGTAATACGAAGCTTGTCCTGCAACCGATCATGCGAAAAATACCGCACTAAAACATGCCTTGCTTTTAAACCCTCATAAAGTGCTTTAGCGCTCAGCGGGCATTCAGGGGGCACCGTTGCCAGCAAAAAATTGCTTTCAGATGCGAATACTTGAAGCCCCAGCGCCTGGAGATCACGACACAGGTCTGTACGGCTTAAACGAACGCGCTCCCAGACTGACTTTGCATAGGCTTGATCCGCTAAAGCAACTTCTGCCAGTTGCTGACTAATGGCATCTAGGTTGTAGCTATCACGCGTTTTATGCAGCATCGGTTCAATAAGATGCTCAGGGCCAATACCGTAACCCACCCTTAAACCAGCCAAGCCATAGCCCTTGCTGAGTGTTCGGAGCAAGACAATATTGTCTGAGTTGACCGCTAATTGGGTCAGGTCATGCGCCTCATCGGAGACAAAATCCACGTAGGCCTCATCAATTACGAGAATGCCATCAATCTCTGAGGCCAACATCCGCAAGGTCTCTTGATCGATCAAGCGGCCACTGGGGGCATGAGGATTGACGATAAACGTGAGCTGACATTGATGCGCGGTAATCACACTCGAAAAATCGTGCGGTAGAGACCAGTCGGCTTCAAGCGGAATCGAGGTGACCAAAGCGTCTTGAATTGCCGTGAGGATTGGATACAGCGAGTAGGTTGGGTCGGTCATGCCGACGCAAGCCCCTGGATCGACAAAGGTTGTCAGTAATAACCGCAACAGCTCATCGCCCCCGCGGGTTGCAATCACATTTTCGCGCGCAACCTGATGAACTGATGCCGCGTCGCTCGAAAACGGTCTGCTGTCGGTTGTGGGTAACGCCTAAGTCCCTCGATCGCAAAGTTTGCAATTGCGTCCTGCACCTTCGGCGAGGTCGGGTAGGGGCTCTCGTTGGTGTTCAGCTTTATAACCGGCGCGTCAAAGGGTTGTTCGCCTGGGACGTAGCCTGCCAGCTTTGCAATATTGTGACGTTCAAAGCGTTTACTGCTCATCTAAAAACCTCTCATAGCTGACGTCCAATACCTCAGCAAAAATTTTCCCTGCGGGCCGATCAATAACAACGTCATCACCGACTCTTTTTCCCAATAAGGCGCGTGCTACTGGACTATTTAAGCTGATCCAACCCTGAGCTAAGTCGAATTCATCTTCTCCAACAATTCGAAGCGTCATCAGATCATCGTTGTCAGGCTGAAGTCGAACCCAGGCGCCAAAAAAAATCTTCTCAGTATCTTGGGGCGTTCGATCCACAACTTCCAAAACATCAAGCCGTTTTTCAAGAAACCGGACTCTACGGTCGATTTCTCGAAGCAGCCGTTTGCCGTAGATGTAATCGGCATTTTCAGACCGATCGCCCAATGCCGCCGCAGCGGAGACCTGCTGGGTGATCTTCGGACGTTTGTCCCGCCAAAGATACTGCAACTCGGCCCGGAGATTACTCGCGCCTTGTGGCGTGATGTAGACCTTTTCGCTCACCTTGATGCCCTCGTAGACTGTTGAACCCGAACCATGATTATCCAAGCTGAGTTCAGCGGCGAGTCACTGCGGCTTGCCGCTGGCGGCAAGCGCCAAAGTCGGATTGCTTGGAAACATTCCGCGTAAACCATGCTGACGGTTACCGTTTCTGATCGCATCGCGACAAGATCGCCAAATCATTTTTTTTGCTTAAACCAGAAATTTAATTCCTGAACAATGCCGTGTCTTAGCCTTGAAACGCGAACAGGGTCTTTAAGCTTCTGGTCAGCAAACACCAGTTGCCCTTGAATTCCGCAAGGGGAGTATTATACATAAGCCCAAGCGCGAAAAACGCGACGTATAAGCAGATTATCGAATCACTGAGGATTCACAATGAGAATGGATAAATTGACCACTGCGGTGCAGCAAGCTTTATCTGACGGCCAATCTTTGGCCGTTCAAAAAGATCACAATATCTTGGCGCCTGTGCATTATTTTCCGCGTTGCTTCAAGATCGAACAGGCACCGTTTGGACGCTTCTGGGTCAAATGGGTGTAAACCTTGAGCAGCTATTAAAGGGGGTGAGCGACTTACTGGCTGCGCTGCCCGTTGTTAGACCGAATCGCGGTGAGGTTCAACCGGGTCCAGAACTGATTCGCTGGCTGAACCTTGCCGAGAAGAAAGCCCACGAGTTGGGAGACGACTTTATCTCAACCGAAGTACTGTTACTGTCACTTTTTGAAGGCACCGACGCCTTAGCCAAACAGCTTCAGAGCAGTGGCGTTAATCCAGATGCCATGGCGCGCGCAATCAAACAAGCTCGTAATGGCGCACAAGTTGACAATGAAGGCTCGGAGACCGAGCGCCAGGCGCTCCAGAAGTACACGGTTGATCTCACGGAACTTGCTCGTTCAGGAAAACTGGACCCCGTCATCGGGCGCGATAGTGAAATCAGACGAACCATTCAAGTGTTGCAGCGCCGGACTAAAAACAACCCGGTACTTATTGGCGCGCCAGGCGTCGGCAAGACCGCAATTGTTGAGGGCTTGGCGCTCCGAATTATCAATCAAGAGGTGCCCGAAGGTCTCCGCCACAAAATCATTTTGTCGTTAGATTTAGCAGCGCTGGTCGCGGGCGCAAAATTTCGTGGCGAATTTGAGGAACGGCTAAAAGCCGTTCTAAAAGCCCTTGAAAGTCGGCGAGACGAGGTTATTTTATTTATTGACGAGCTACATACGGTTGTCGGTGCGGGCCGTGCGGAGGGCTCAATGGATGCTGGCAATATGCTAAAGCCTGCACTCGCGCGTGGCGATCTCCATTGTCTGGGTGCGACAACACTTGATGAATATCGACAATATATTGAATCGGACAAGGCCCTAGAGCGGCGCTTTCAGCGCGTTCAAGTCAATGAGCCCAGCACCCAAGATGCGATTGCGATTCTTAGAGGCCTTAAAGAACGTTATGAACTGCACCATGGTGTGACCATCACCGATCCCGCAATTATTTCGGCGGTCCAACTTTCCCAACGCTACATTACAGATCGCCAGCTGCCCGACAAAGCCATCGATCTTATTGATGAATCCGCAAGTTCCATTCGGATGGAAATTGATTCAAAACCGGAAGAGATGGACCAACTGGAAAGAAAGCTTATTCAACTTAAAATTGAACGTGAGGCGCTCAGCCGAGAAGAGGATAGTCAGTCGAAAAAGCGACTGGAAGAGCTTGAGGGTGATATTTTGGCGCTAGAGCGCGCGTTTGCTGACTTAGATGAAGTTTGGCGTCGAGAAAAACACTTGCATCAGGGTGCTCAGAACCTGAAAGAGTCGTTGGATCAAGCTCGGCAAGAACTCGAGGTCGCCAGGCGAGCCGGCGATCTAACGCGGATGTCCGAATTACAATATGGCCAAATCCCTGCCCTTGAAAAACAAATTGAGGACCAAACCAGCGGCCATAAAGTTGCGGCGAAACTCTTCAGAAACCAAGTGACTGAGGACGAAATTGCCGAAGTCGTGTCGAAGTGGACGGGCATTCCCATTCATAAAATGCTGGCCAGTGACCGTGAAAAACTCTTAGATCTCGAAACGGAATTGGCGCGCCGCGTCGTGGGTCAGGCAGACGCAGTTTCAGCCATCGCCAATGCCGTGCGCCGCGCTCGTGCTGGCTTGTCTGATCCCAACCGCCCCAATGGTTCTTTCTTGTTTTTGGGCCCAACAGGCGTCGGCAAAACAGAGCTTTCGAAAGCCTTAGCCGAAAATCTGTTCGATTCGGAACAAGCACTGATTCGGCTGGATATGTCGGAATACATGGAAAAGCATGCCGTATCCCGCTTGATTGGTGCCCCACCGGGTTATGTGGGCTACGAGACAGGCGGCTACTTGACTGAACAAGTTCGGCGCAAGCCCTATGCGGTCATATTGCTAGATGAGATTGAGAAGGCGCATCCCGATGTTTTTAATATCTTGCTGCAAGTACTCGACGATGGTCGACTGACCGACAGCCATGGTAGGACTGTGGATTTCAAAAACACGGTTCTCATTATGACCTCGAATCTCGCCTCTGACGTGATCCAGTCTGCAGCGGGTGCGTCTTGCGCGGATGAGATCAAAGACGCGGTGATGGCGGTCGTTAAACAGCACTTTCGACCAGAGTTCCTCAATCGAATCGACGACAGTGTGGTTTTTCAGCCTCTGACAGAAGTCAATATTAAAGCCATAGCACGCATTCAAGTCGATCGTCTGTTGGCGCGGATCGCGGAGCAGGGTATCGAAATGACGCTGGAAGATGAAGTCTTCAACAACCTAGCGGAAGCAGGTTTCGATCCAGCCTATGGCGCAAGACCGCTGAAACGGCTGATTCAGCGCATGATCGAAAATCCACTGGCTGAAGCGATTTTGTCTGGTGCCGTTGACCAAACACGCCCCGTGGTGGTTGCCATGTCGGATCAGGGCCTCGCTTTTAAATGCAAATAATACTGTACAAGCATACAGCTATAGAGTACTGTACGCTTGTACAGCAATTTAGGCGGTCAACGATCACGCGAGTAAAGCGTCGGGATAGCTAGATAACGGCCTCCGAGCTTGGTGAAACGGCGAAACCTCAATAGATTTTTTTTAGATGACGCTGATGAAGGTGATGATGATAAGGAGGGCTCAACGATGTTAGAGACTAAAATGTTAGAGGCTAAAATGTTTGAGGCAAAAATATTAGAGGCTAAAA
>JGI20158J14315_10002336_pt1 | contig 13258 bp, 5 predicted proteins | sample COG_08_FD_14315 | JGI IMG/M metagenome (IMG submission 14315)
TTGCAGCATTTGTCACGCAGCTGACCTTTACTACCTCGGGTATCTTTCTTTCTTCGACGAAATATTTCAAGATCTCCATGTGACCACCGCATGTTGCGTGTATTGCCGAATCTTTTTCCGTCTTTCGCGAAGGTTTCACCTTGTCGAAAAGAAATCGAAGACAGTCGAGGTGTCCTCCATAAGCAGCTAGTTTACACGACCTTTCTTCATTATACGGGCAACCATTAGAGAAGCAGTACTTCAGCATCTCGAGATTACCTATAAGTGCTGCCACATTAATCGTCTGTTCACCCCACTCGCAGTGTTTCACTTCTCTCGCCCACTTGAGAAACTCGAGTTTGTTCGTTAGAGCAACTTTTGCGCAAAACCAGACTTGATCTCTCACTCTTCCGCTTTTAAATTTCTCTCCCCATCTCGTACGATTCCACGCCAATTCCAACGTCGAAATCGATGAACATTCGTCAATAGTCACACGTAATTTCGATACGTCTACCCCGGCGTATTCAAGCACACCCCGACTCTCTCTATTCACCTCTGCAAAGAAACACCGATCTGTCCTATTCAATTTCGAAATCACATGCGAGACAAAAATATCTTTATGATGCAACACCAACCCGGTCCACAACTTGCTCGGTCCAAGCTTTACGCGCTCCATTTCCTCGACCGTCGTCTCTTCTTTGATCGCCTCTTCCTTCTCCTTTTCCTTCTTCCTCTTCTTTTGCGCGCCGCCGGAGAGCGTAAAAGTATTAAAAAAATCGAAATGGCGTTTTTTCCCTCAGAGAAATCCTCACTCGTCGGCGCCGTCACAACTAACTGTTTTTCTTTGACGGAAGCAGCGAGAGACACATCATCTTCTCTCGGAGCGGGTTGACACCCCCGCGTTGCGTTCGAATAGAAGAACAGCAGTACTGCTAATAATGCACATACCGCTTTCGCCGAAATCTCGTCGCAAAGCGGCCGCCGCCGCATCAAAAGAAGAGGATGAACAAGACGACACAACATTGGACGTTTTGGAAACCGTCTCGCAAGTTCGAGCGAAAGTGTATTCAAAGCGACACAAAGAACAGAAAACGATCGCGTTCGTACCAACCATGGGAGGATTACACCAAGGACACGTGTCTTTAATCCAACTGGCATTGAACAAATACGATTTTGTCGTCGTGAGCGTCTACGTGAACCCGATGCAGTTCGCACCGAACGAAGACTTTGACCTGTATCCGAGAACGTTAGAGGAAGATTTGGAGAAGATGAAAAATTTAAGAGAAAACGCGCGCATGTGCGTCTTCGCGCCGAAGGAATCTCTGTTTGGAAAAGGCGTGGACCCTTCGGAGTGCGCGCACGTGACGGTCCCGAACGTGGGTCAGGGGTTGTGCGCGACCACGCGACCGCATTTTTTCGGCGGCGTGGCGACGGTGGTTTTGAAACTGTTGAACATCGTCAAACCGGACGCGGCGGTGTTCGGGAGGAAAGATTATCAGCAGTTGAAAGTTATCGAGAAGATGGTGAGAGATTTCGATTTGGACGTGGAGATTTTGAGCGGGGAGATCGTGCGCGAACCGGTGAACGGAGACGCGTCGGACGCGGACTCTTGCCCGGGATTGGCGATGAGTTCCAGGAATACGTATTTAACGGAAAAAGCGAGGAAACAAGCGGAGTCGATATCGGTGGCGTTGAAAGATGTCGCGGATGGTATTTCCGGACGCTCGGACGAGTTTACGCCGGCTATGGGGGCGAACATGGCGCAGGGATGGGTTGGGTTTATTAAAAGGTGCATAGAACTGAGCGGAGGTAAAGTCGATTACGTGGAGATTCGCCAACGAGAGACGTTGGAAGGGCCGGTGGAAAAGTTAGTCAAAGGGGAGAAATACGTGGTGTTAGCGTGCGCGTATTTCGGTGGCGTTCGGTTGCTAGATAACGTGGAAGTGGATAAAGCGTAAAATATAGAGAATAGCGAAAAGTAGTAACCAAAAATAAATCATTTAATGAAACAGTCCTTCAAGGAGCTCGAGCACGGGCCCGCGCTCGTCATCGCCTTCTTCCCGTCGTAGCACGCCACCCCGTCCGCGTCAGTTTTCAATTTTGGCAACACCTTATCCAGCTGTTTTTTCTTTGGGTTCAACACCTTCTCTGGTTCGCCTTCGAAGCCTTCAAAGGTGACGCGTTCGCCGATTTTCGCGCCGCTCGGCGGCTTGACGAAATCGACTTTCGTGTGCGCCTCGTTTGATGCGCACAACACCATCGCCTCGGAATTCAAACCTCGCATCTTGTTCGGTTTCATGTTGCAAATGACTAAAACCTCCGCGTTGGTCATGTCTTCTAAAGTTTTAAACTCGCGCAAACCGGAGCACACTTGCAACGGCTTCTCTAATCCCACGTCGATTTCTTCCGCCCATAATTTATCCGCCTCCGGATGTTCCCACGCCTTGACAATTTTACCCACTCTGATGTCAACGACGGAAACGTCGACTTCTTTTTCTGCCGCCGATGCATCGCCTCCTCCTTTTTCTCCTGCTTCCGCCGCCGCCGCTTGTCTCGCTGCCTTTGCCGCCGCTTTCTCCGCCGCTTTCGCCTCCTTCTTCGCTATCGCTTTCAATCGCTTCTCCTCCGCCACCGGATCGTCCAACGGTTGCGACCCGCCTTGCGGATGCTGTGCTCCCCCGTCGTCTGGCTTATCCGAGGTAGACACGTGCGCTTTCCCGCCGCTCTCGCTTCTGGGCAACGCCGTCCACTTCACATCCATCGCGGAAAAGTCAATCGCTCCTTCGCTTTCGCCCAGCGACAACGCGCTTTGCATCCGCTTACACCATCGCACTAAACTCTTCTTCTGTTTCAACTGCCCAGAGGACATCGTTTGTTTCACTTTCTCTCTCACCATGCCGAACAAAACGATGTCGGCTAAAGTCACTCGGTCGTTCGCCGCGACGTGCGATTTCGTCTTCAAGTGCTCATTGAGAGATTCCAACGCGTGTTCGCAATCCGCCTCGAATTCGGTGCCAGAATAGGTGGTGTTCACTGCCGCGAGCCAATCGTCGATGGCGAGTTTTTCCGCATCCGTGGTGCCCAGTAAAGAAGAGGACGAGACGAAATCGTCGTCGTCGTTTGTAAGACTGCGCGTCAAGGCTTTCGCCACCGGGACGAGCCCTTCGAACGAGGATGACGATGATGCTTTCGTCGTGTCCTCTTCATATCGAGGCGGCGTCGATTGGTTTTGGTCTTTGGAAACCACAATCGTCGGGACGACGTTCGAAAGACGACAGAGAAGTTGGACGGTTTGGCCGGCAGGGGAGGAAGCGTCGCACGTGATTCGAACAGGAGACATGTTGTTCTTTGGTTCGTTTGCGGTTTGCGCAAACTGTGTGTTACTAAAAGTGAGGAGTTTCAAAGTAAAACGAGGAGGAGATAAAGTTGAAAAAACTGCTTGCGCTTTGCAACCAACGCGAATACGAGTAGAATACTATTTGCGCGGAGCGAGAGAGAGCGAGAGAGAGAAAGTTACTTCTCGTATTCATTTATTCACGTTTTATGATGATCATATATTCCAAAGTTTAAGCTAAACACAACACCCCCCTCTCGTACGGTTCGCGCGTTCGTTTCGAGAAGAAACTTTCGTTCTTCCTTACTACGGCGCCCGCCGTACAATACAATTGTATATACTAAAAATTTAATATTTGAAAAGATTAAATGTTTAATATCTGTAGGCGGCCGGCTTGAACGGACCTTCAACCGGGACGTTAATGTACGCGGCTTGTTCCGCGGACAATTTGGTCAACTTGACTCCAATCTTTTCCAAGTGCAATTGGGCAACCTTTTCGTCCAAGTGCTTCGGCAAGACGTACACCTTCTTGTCATATTTGCCAGATTTGCGTTCGTTCCACAATTCCAATTGCGCGATGCACTGGTTGGTGAACGAGCAAGACATGACAAAAGACGGGTGACCAGTGGCGCAGCCCAAGTTGAGCAAACGACCTTCGGCCAAGACGATAACGCCGTGTCCGTCCGGAAATTCGTATCTGTCGCACTGCGGCTTGATGTTCATGCGCTTGGTGATAGCTTCCAAACCAGCCATGTCGATTTCGTTGTCAAAGTGACCAATGTTACCGACGATGGCGTTGTTCTTCATGCTCTTCATGTGAGAAGCCATGATGATGTCCTTGTTACCGGTGGTGGTGATGAAGATGTCACACTCGCTGACGACGTCTTCGAGCGGGGCGACTTGGTAGCCCTCCATCGCCGCTTGCAACGCGCAAATCGGATCGATTTCGGAGACGATGACACGACCGCCCGCCGCCTTCAAAGAAGCGGCGGAACCCTTACCGACGTCACCGTAACCGGCAACCCAGCAAGTCTTACCGGCAATCATGACGTCAGTGGCTCTCATGATACCGTCCGGCAAAGAGTGTCTGCAACCGTACAAGTTATCGAATTTGCACTTGGTGACGGAGTCGTTGACGTTGATCGCCGGGAACAACAATTCGCCCACCTTTTGCATTTCATATAACCTCTTGACGCCAGTGGTGGTTTCCTCGGAAACACCAACGCACGTCTCGACGATCTTGTGCCATCTCTTCGGGTTAGTCTTCAAGTTGGCCGCGATGATGTTCAAGACGCACTTCATTTCGGCGTTGTCCGTGGTGGACGAATCCGGGATCGCACCGGTGGCTTCAAACGCCTTTTCGGCCTTGTAACCTTCGTGGATCAACAAAGTCGCATCCCCACCGTCATCAACGATGATGTCGAGCGGTTCAGAACCCCAGTTCAACATTTGGTCGGTGCACCACCAGTATTCCTCGAGCGTCTCGCCCTTCCAGGCAAAGACCGCCGCGGAGTCTCTCGCAACCGCCGCCGCGGCGTGGTCTTGCGTAGAGAAGATGTTGCACGAGCACCATCTGACGACGGCACCGAGCTTCACCAACGTTTCGATGAGAACCGCAGTTTGAATGGTCATGTGCAACGAACCGGAGATGTTCGCGCCTTTGAGCGGTTGGCTCGGGCCAAACTCGGAGACGCAGGACATGAGACCCGGCATTTCAACCTCGGCGAGTTCGATCTCCATGCGACCGAAATCAGCTTGGGCCATGTCGCGAACCTGTGTTGTTTTGATGAGAAATGAAAAACATCCGCGGTCAGTAAACAGGCGCGTACTAAAAAACAATGATTGTTCGATTTTGAGTTCGATTTTCCTTCTTTTGCTCTGAAGCACCAAAAAAGGGAAAAAGCGACCGACGACGCTTACACATCATCATCGGATTCTCTCTCTCTCTCTCTCTTGCCGCTCACGACACACAGACACAGACACACACGAAAGGAAGAAACCAAAAATCACATCGTTCAATCTCTTTTATACGTAAAACTGCGCGTAAAAGAGACAAAACTCGTTCGCGTGTGTCCTCTTCTTCTTCTTTTCGCGGCACACGACGCGCGAATGTGTGCTTTTTTTGAGCGGCTGTGAGACGACGTCCGACGAGACGCTTTTTCGTCGTCCGTCCCTTTTTTTGTGCGATGAAGGCTTTTGTTGTGTCGTTTGCTCTTCTTTGCCACGACGCGCGCGCGAGAGAGAGAGAGACAGACAGACAGAGAGACAGAGAGACACATCTTCATTCTTCCGTGATGATGCGTTTTGTGTCTTCTCAAAACGCGCGGGGGGTTAAAAATATCATCATCGAGAGAGAAGATGATGAGAAAAAGATGATCGAGAGAAACGACGGCCAGACTTCCCCGATGGAATATAATTATCCATCTCGCGTTTTTGTGTCAAAAAGAGATCGAGAGACAGAGAGACAGAAGTCATAATCGTCACAAAAAGAGAACTATTCATTCGTACCTTGTATTCGCGGGCGCCAGTCGTCTCGATGACGCACATTTCAGTTGGTTTAGAAGCCATTTTGTTTGTGTTTAGATGTGTGTAGGTGTGTGTAAGGTGTAAGTTGCGGTAAAAGTAAGGACAAGTGTGGGACGCTTTGCAGCCGTTGATTTTTACATTGATACCCTAAATATTTTTCTTAGTTGCTCTTGTAAAAATTAAAACTCTTCCGTTGTAAATATAAATAACGCTCGTATCCTTCTCTCTGTATTCCTTCTTTCTCCCGACGTAATAATAATAATAATAATAATAATATATAATATATGATGTGTTCTGTGTTCAGTTTTGTTCTTGTTCTTGTTGTCTTGTTGTCTTGTTCTTCTTCTGTTGTTGTTACGTTTAAGCTATGTCGACGCCGATGGCGGAGCGCACGTTTTGAACCGTCAAATGTCGGCAATAGTTTGGACTTCCTTCCCCCCATTGCATGGCACCGTTCAACCCGTGACCTTTGACGAGGATGTTCTCGACGCTAAACTCGCAGTGCGAGTTAAAGTTTGGTTCGTTTTCGTCCACGCCCAAGGTGGGAACTTCGCCCATGCACCCGTGGTAACTCTGGTCGCCGCCGACGCCGTTCCAAACGTCGGAGAGTAAAGTCCACTCGCAGTTGGCGCCTTCGGCGCAGCCACCGGAACCGTAAATGTTCAATTGCGTTTGGTTCGGGTCTTCGTTGCACCAGCAGGCGTACTCTTTGTCCGGCCCGCGTTCGCCAAATTCGCAATCTTTGCAGTCTTTATATTTCGGTTTGAAACATTCGCCGCCGTTGGCTTCCGCCTCGGACGCTTTGCAAGTGGTCACCGTGATGATTCCGGCGTCGTCTTTACGAATAGTCGTGTGTCCCCAGGCTTCGTCGATGTTGTACGGATCGAGTTCGACTTCGTGGCCTCCGCCGGCGAAGTTCATTTGCATTTTTTTGCGCATACAAAATTCAGAGCCGTCGATTTCCCCAGAGCCGGGGCCCCACTGCCAGGTGTCCGGACTCATCCACAAAGGCGCCGCCCAGACGCCTTGGCATCGAGAGGTCGTCCAATCGTAATTTAACGATTTGAAATCGTGCATGGGGATTTTGCACTCTTTCGCGTGCGCTAGCATGCACTCGGCTTTCCCTTGAGAGACGCCAAATCTCACCGAAGCTAAATCGTCTTCACACATCTCCGGTTCGGTTCCCATATCATTCACGCCTCCATTTTGCGACTGACACGAAGGGTGCGTCATGTTCCCGACAAAAAAAGGCCATTCGAGGTCTTTCCATTTCGAGGCTTGACATACCTTTCGCGCTTGTTTACCCGGGGCCTTGGCGAGGCGTGATTCACCAAACCGGGACTCATCGTTTAAATGGTTCACTTTTTGCCGCGCGATGTACGCTTGCGCGGCTTTCTTCTCCTCCTTCTTTTCCGAAGTCTTGACCGCTTTCATGGCGTCTTCGTACGCTTTCTTCAAAGCCTCGGCGACTTTTTCGGCTTCAATGCGACTTTTCTTAGCTTTCTCAGCTGCAGCTACTGCTTTTTGCTTCTTGCTCATCGCCGTTGCGTATTCCTTCGTGGAAGAAGGACTGGAAGGCGTTTCGATATCCTCCTTCTCCGTCGATTTTTTCGAAGAAGACGATTTTTTCGAAGAAGAGGCAGAATCGACGACATCCTCAGCGTGATGTTTGCTTTTGTGATCTTTCTTCTCCGCCACGAAGTCATACGACGTCGTCGCCAATTCTTCCTCGACTTCTTCTTTCGGCGCCTCGCGTTCGTCGACGTCTTTTTGCGAAAAGTACAGATCCGATGAATCTTGCGCGGGGCGTTTTTTAGAGGCCAAAGGATAATCGTACGATCGATGATCTCCAGAGCTGTCCTCTTTCTCGTCTCCGTCTTCGTCGTCGTCGTCGTATCGCTCGTAGCGGTGCTTACGAGAGGGTTCGTCGGAGGAAGCTTTTTCTTTTTCTTTTTCTTCCTCCTCCTCCTCATCGCCAACTTTCGGTGCTTCTACTTTATCGACGAGTTCCTCCGGGCAGCACCCGACACCTGGAATCGGCACACCAGCGATACACGTCGGCGATGGATTACACGCGACGTTTTTGTACGGATCCAACTTAAACGTGTGCGGAACTTTGACGTTTTGGATGACAATCATGCCTTTCTCGTGATACGGTTTTGGCGCGTTGGCTTTCGCTTCTGCCTCAGCCTTTGCCGCGGCGATCGCGGCAGCTTTCGCTTCCGCTTTCTTTCGCTTCACTTCCTTTTCGTCAACGTTGATATTCGCGATGAGCTCCATCTCTTCCTTCGTCATACCGTTCGTTTCGATGCCTTTTGGCATGTACTGCGCGGTGATGGGATCAATTGACGATGACGTCTCCTCTCCTACTTCCGTTGCAACTTCAGGCGTCGCCGCGGCAGTAGCCATCACAGTTTGCTCCGGAAGTTCTCCAGATTCTAATTGTCGCATTCGTTCTTCCAGACTCGCTTTCGCGTCATCGTCTTCACTCGATCCGAGTTTGGTCAAAGCTCTCGCTTGTTGCGCAGCCATTTCAAACTTGCTCGCGACCGTCGCCTCGCCTAAATTCGCCATTGCTTCGTTGTACATTCTATTTCTGTTTATCTGCGCCAAAGCTCGTGGGCTCACACCGAGCATAGCTACTTCTTCTTCCTCAATTGGCGCATCAAAAGTCTTGCGTTCCCCAAGCGCAGCCTCTCCGGCTTCATCACTACCGTTCGCGAAGGAGTCATCCTCCGCCGGGGAATTAAAGTTTAAAGAATCGATCAACTTTTGTTCTTCCTTTGTTAAACCAGTTTCCGGGTCAACCTTGTTTCTGAGCTTTTCTTGGTGTTTCTGCTTGGCTAACTTGGCCTTCATGGCGCCCGTGTCCGTGCCTTCGGATAAAGGCACCGTCGTTGCAACTTTCTTCCACTTGCGCGGCTTCAAGCTCATCGGGTCCATGTTCGACGCAGGAACTTCGTACGAACTTTCGAGCGAGCCTTCGAGAGTACCGTCGGAAGAGGCATTTTCAGACTCGTCGACGGCGGGTTCATCGGCTCCTTGTTCTTGTTCTTGTTCTTGTTCTTGTTCTTGTTCTTCGTCGTCGTCATTGGAGGCAAAGACGGAGTCGTCAAAGTCAACGGACGCCAAGGCATCCGCAGCTTCCTTCGCGCTTTCGTCGTCCATGGATCCGTTCAATTGGTCCAACATGATCTGCTCTTCCGGCGAGACGCCAATGGCCCCCGTGTTCTTGTTTGCTTTTCCCGCCTTTCGTTTAGACTTGGCTTCCTCTTCGCCAATCTGCGCGCTCATCTCATCCAAAGCGTCCATGCGTTTCATCAACTCAATCTCCTCCGGAGTTTTACCCGCGAATCGAATGGCGTCAGCCTTCGCCTTTGCTCTGGCAGCTCTCCTTTCCCGAGCTTCTTGCTCCTTTTTAGCTTTAGCGGCTTCNAAAGCTTCCTTTTCTTCTTCGAGCTGTCGCTGCACGGCTCTCTTGTGCTCTTCAATCTTTGCCGCCTTGGCCAATTCCTTNTTCGCCGCCTTGAAGTCAATCTCTTCGCCTTCCTCCGAAGAAGAGGAGGAAGAAGATTTCTTCTTCGCGGCTTCTTTTTGCTCTTCCTCAAAAACATTTGCGTCGTCCGCGTGCGCCAAGATCTCATCAATCTCGTCGCGTTGCGCGTTGGCCGAGGCTTCTTCTTCCTCGGTCAACGGTTCCGGTTGGTCCGGGATGTTTTCGCGCTCTTCCGACTCTTCAACAACAACTTCCTCGTCTTGTTGCGGCGGCACTTCCAACTCTACGACCACGTTGTGCTCCTCGCCGTCGGCGTCAGCGATAAACTTTCGCGCCTTGCTCTTGTGTGAGGATTTTTTACCGGTCGGGTGCAACGCGTTCTTCGCCGCCCTGATTTCACCTTTCTCGAGACGCGTTTGGCGATCGATTTGCGTTTGACTTTCTGCTTGGATTCTCGCAATTTCCGCCTTGCGGTCTGTTTCTTCTTGAATCTTCGCGTTCACGGCATCAATCTTAGCCTGCTTTACAGCGTTGGCGGTTTGCTCCTCCGCTTCTTTAGCTTTGCGCGTTGCCTCCTCTTGCTCTCTTATGGCGGCTTGTTGCGCGGCGATGATTTCTTCGAGCGGGCACCCGTCGTAGTTGCACGGTCCGTCCGTTCGGCCTTCCTTTTCCGCTTGAAGCGTTACGGCGGCATCGTTCGTCCATCCACCGCCTGCAGTGGTAGTGGTGGTGGTAGCAGATGCTTCTTCCGCAGAACCAGTCGTCGCTTGCGGAGTTGCAATCGCGGCGGCGTCAGCTCTCATCAGCGCCGCCAAGTCCGTTGGTTGTTGTGTTCCTTGAGATTGCGATTGCAAATCATTCAACTGCTCCACGGTCGGGGTAGCAACTGCTTGCGTTTGCTCAGCTTGCGCTTGCGCTGCGGCATCAGTCGTCGCCGCCGCCGAAGCCGCCGGTTGTTCCTCTTGCGCTTCCTGGATCGAAACTTCATCGTTGGCCTCCTTCTCCTCCTCCGCTGCATTTTCGGCGTCTCTTTGCGCTTTTTCGCTCGCCGCCTTGAGTTCTTTTTGCAATCTTTCAATCTTTTGCGCCGGAGTTTCGTTTTCCGGAATAGCTTCAGAGGCCGTACTTTCCGCCGGTTCCGGAACGACTTCTTCAACTTTTTCTTCCTCCTGGTCCGCGGCGCCCTTCAAATCGGCTTTATCCATGGCCAAAATTTCCTCTGGCGTCATCTCATTTGACGCCTGCGCGGATGCAACTGACGCTTTCGTGTGTTCCGAGTTTGTAATCGCCGGAACGAACACTTTTTGCGCGGACATGGCCGTGTTCAAAAGACCGCTCATGCTCCCGTCCGACGGTTCGTCGTCGTCCTCCGAGGCGCCGCCGACTTCGGCTTGCTGCGGCTGTCCATCGTCCGTTTGCTGTTGCGCGTCCAATTCGCACAACGCCAGCTCTGACTGCACGGAAAACGCGCAATCCGAGTGGCAACTCCCCCAAACGAACGACCTCCCGTCGCTCTCTTTATACACGCGATCGTAAAACGTCTTGGTCGAATCCGAAAACGTCGACGCCGTGCACTCGTTCATGTTAAACATGTTGTTCGGGCTTCTCCCCAAGTTATTCTCCGGCATGCACGAATCCGGATTACTCGCAGTCGATATGCACCCGGCATCTTTTCGAAACGCCGGTCCGTTCGGCCCGTTCTTTTCGTACAGCGCGAACGTAAACTCGTCCCCGGGCGCTAACACGTTCGCGTCGACTTCAAACGCGCCGCAGTGCGTCGCCGTCATCTCAATCCCGCGATCGAACGCCAACTCTGGATTTTGTTGCGATCGAACAATCACTCGCGCGCCCATGTTTTTCTTCCACGACGTCGGGTCTGGGTGGAAATCGAGAACGTGTAATGGCGCGCACGCCGTGTGCAGTTTGATGGTTTTGGACGCGTGCGATTGGACCGACGCGGCTTCTCCTTCCCCGAGTTGCGATCGAGTTCCGCTCGTCGTCGTCAAAGAAGTAGAACTAAAGTTGCCTTTGTTCCCGCTCAGAGCGAGGGTGGTGGCCAAGACCATAACGCCAGAACCGGCGAGGACTTTCGTCCACGTCTTTGAAGACGACGTAAACGCGAAGCGATGCGACGAAAATGCATCATCGTTCGCTTCACGCGGCCTCAGCAACGATTGGTGCTCGGCCATTTTGTGTGATGATGTGTGTATAAAAAGTAACTCACTCTCTCTCCAGTAGTAGCGCTCAAAAAAGGTAACCAAGCAGAAGCGTTGTTTGGATGTCAACACGTCGTGTTTCGGGACAAACTCTTCCTCTTCTTCTTCTCAGCTTAGCGCGTTCTTTTCTGTCGTGTACATCTCGTCTCGAATGCAGAGACTTTCCCTCTCTAGGTACGTTTAGGGTTTGAACATAAAAATTTCTGCATTTTTTCATTCCCATACCATTCGCCTTTGCGCTCTTACTTAAAGCGTGTGTAGTATTTTTCTTCTTATAAATACAAGTAAAATACAGATGATAGAGCTTTGTTGTATTGAAGAAGACTATTACATCTCATCTCTCTCTCGTCGTCGAGTCTATTCACTTTTACTTAAAAGCTTCTTCTCGAACAAAATCAAGTGCTCTTTCCTGGCCCCGTTATAGACGGTTCCGGTACTTTCCATGGTTCGTAACAAAGCGAGCGAACAACTGGCGAGAAGCGTAAAACCGAGTTGCTCGGCGCAAACGACGGTGCTTTTTAAAGCGTCCACGTTGGCGCCGTCGCCAATCATGACGAGCATTCGACCGGACGGTTTTAACGTTTTGTAGGCGTTCTTAAGCCATTGCGTTTGGGATTGGGTCCATTTGTCGTTGAACGCGGACGGGTCTTTCCGTAACTCTCGCTTGGCGCCGAATTCGTTGGCGGAGCTGAAATCGTCGCTCCACGGCGCGCGGTTGCCGTTTTCGTCCAATTCGTTCGAGTCGGGGACTTTTGCGTCGACGTAGTACGACGTCGGTGGTTTCTCGGATTCAGTTTCTTCAATTGTCGTCGTTATCGCGCTACCGTTACCGGCAGTACTCCCGACACGAAATCTCGACCTTTGTTTTCTCGCGAACGAGACGTAGTCGTACACTCCCGGGTACGGCGGACTCGTCAGTATTCCCGAAACTGTTCCAATTTTATCTTTAGGAACTAAATCATCAAACCGGGCGTCGCCTTTACGGATGACCACGTCTGCTGCTCCACCTACCGCGTCGTGTAAATCCTTCACGCGAAATATGTACTCGTCGACGCACCTTTGGTAAAAGCTCAACGGCGAGTAATACGAGTCGTCTCGATCGCTTTTGCTACCATTGCTCGTCGCGCGTCGCTTCCCGAACCGTTTTTTCCTCTTATTTCTTTTCTGTCGCACGAAATGTCTTCGTTCTGCTTCGGCTAAACAGAAGAAAAGCGCCGTTTTCCTCGTCGTCGAGTCTATGCTATTGCTATTACTCTCGTTACCGCTACTACTACTATTACTCTCGTCGTCCTCGCTCTCTACTGAAATCGCCTTCTCCACCGCTACGGCAATGCTCGCAAAGCTCCCCAGCGGATTGACGTTTTCGTCTGCGTCTTTTTCATCCGCAACAATCGCCTCAATCTTCTTCATCCGTTCTCTCAACCACGTCTCTTCCTCGTCCACGTTTTCCGGCACCCAAACGCGGTGGCCGCAAACGTGTAGCGCCAACGGACTGACATCCGTCCCGTACGCGATTAAACCGTTCGTCATCGCCACGACCGGTACTGTTCCGCCGCCACAAAACGGGTCCAAAACGCTTTCTTTGTTCTCTGTTTTACTAGTATCGTGATCGTCGTCCTCCGCCTCTCCCCTCCTCAACAAAAGCTCCACGCACCTCTCGGCCGCCGCTGGTTGCATGCCGGCTAAGATTTCCCCAAACCCGTGCGT
>JGI20158J14315_10002341_pt1 | contig 13245 bp, 7 predicted proteins | sample COG_08_FD_14315 | JGI IMG/M metagenome (IMG submission 14315)
GAAAAAAAAAAAAAAAAATCACAAAAAAAAATGAAACTCTTTGTTCGACGACCAGTTTTTTTATGCATCGTGCATATTTCGTTCTCGTATTTCAACCTAATTAGTGCGCGGACGACGGATCAACCTCGATGCCTAAATTCCTCTTCATGAACTCGTACGCGGTCCAACAAATAGCCGCGGCTGGAACGTGGAAGAGGACGCGAGCGGTAGCGCCGGAGAACAAAGCTTTTGCGCCTTCGCGTTCGGCGACGTGTCGAGCGACTTTGAAAGCGTTGGCGGACGCGTAGACGCTTCGAGACGACGACGAGAGCGGCGGCGCAGTCGGCGTCGGCGTCGAAGATGTTGTTGTTGAAACGCACAACTTTGGATCGCCTCGAACGGCGCACGTTTGGTTCGCCGTCGCCGTTTCCACGGTTTTGCTCACGTCGCACCCCAAGGCTACCTCGCAGTGCGTTTGCATTCGAGTCTTGACGACGTCCATCGGCGTGGTCAAAAACCCGGCGATGCCTCCCGCGAAACCGCCGGCTAAAAATTGCGTTCGAAAACCCTCGTCTTCCTCTTCAATCTTTAACGCTCTCTTCGCGCTTTCGTATAAACCAACGTGAATGGCCGTGAACGGCACGTTCATAATCAACGTTGTCGGATACGATCGGTATAAAACGTGCGCGCCTTCGTTCCTAACGATTGTTCTCAGCGCGTCAAACGCGCTTTTAAACTTTCTCGTCGCCGCAGGCCCGGTGGTATTGCTACTACTACTAGAAATACTATTCATACTAATTCTACTACTACTACTGCCGCCGCCGATACCTTCCCCGCTCATCGCCTTCACCTCGCTCGGACAGTTCCCGCCTAATTGCATTTGCATCCTCTGTTTCACCGTATCCAACGGCGTTTGCACCGCGTCTCCTACAATCGTCGCTAACGCCCCCGCGCTCGCGTCTGCCACAAACTCGCCGTACGCTGATGACGATGATGATGATGATGATGATCCTATCGGGTTTAAACGAAACATCTTCTTCCCGTACTCGTACGTGGCGAAATACACCGCGTGCGCCGGCCCAGCCCCTAACCCACCAGCGACGACGCCTCGATACAGACCTTTCACCCCGTCGGTTTTCAAGATCGATCGAATCGCGTTCGGTATCGTGCTTTTAATCATATTTATAGAACTACTCGTACTGCTACTACTACTCGTTAAAGAAGAAGACGAAGAAGCAGAAGAAGAAGAAGACGCGGCGGCGACCAGTTGCATTCGCGTCTTCACGGTATCCACCGGGAACATCACCGTGTGTTCCATCGTCCCGGCGAACGCGCCCGCGAACATGTGCTGCGTGTATTCCATCGACGACTTCGTCTGTTGTTGCGACGAAAGAGACGACGAAAGAGTAGTAGTATTCATGGTGGTGGTATTCGTCGTATTCATTATGCTCTCAAGAAAGAGCTCTTCTCTGGGAAGAAAGAAAGAAGAGATTACTCTTACGATGTCTAGGAAAAGAATGAATGACGGCGATCGGTTCCATCCTTGAGAGTGGTAAAAAAGGGGTTTAGGGTTTAAAAAGTCTGTTTTTTTGCCCTTTCGACGAACGAACGAAGAAAGGCCAACCCTCGAAAAAAAGAAAAACTGTTCTCTTGTCAACTTTGTCTCTTCTGTCTCGTCTCACGAAAAAGGCATCTCACGAAACAAAAATTGATTCAAAAGAAGGGAGAGAAAATGCTCAGATGAATTCTCTGCTGTGTGGTAGAGTAGTATGATAGTGTAACCACCAAATTACCACTCTGTTAAAGTCGTTCTTGTTGTAGGAGGAGGAGGAGTACTACTCTACGAGTACTACTGTTGTTTCGTGCGTGTGTTGCTGCTGCTTTTGTGAGAAGAGAGCGCATTTTTGTCGTCATCGTCAGACGTAAACAACAACAAAAATTCATTGAGAACACATCATCATCATCATCATCATGAGCGACTCATCTGATGAATTCGACGACGAGTTTTCAGTCGCTTCTGCGCATCATCATCGTAAGAATCATCATAAAAAAGAAGAGAAAGAAGAAAAAGAGGTGGTGGTAAAATATCCGTCCGAGTGTTTCTCTCTGTGTGTTCTCTCTTTGGCGTATTGTTACGTCGGGTGCGACGCAACAAAACTCGCGAGTCGGTTTGCGTTTCATCCACCGAAACCGAGTCATTACGAGTTGAAAACGACCAACCGAGGGACCAGGTACCCGACCATTTCTCAGTTTCATCCGACGTACATGCACAAAAACGCGGACGCGAGAGTGGCGAGCAAAGCGTTCGCCTCGTTTCAGTGCTACGAGATTCCTTTTTTAGAAGAGGGAGAAGATAAAGGAGAAAAAAAGACTTCGTCGAAGAAGAATAGTATATGCGTCTTCTTCCGACCGGCGCCGAGAGACGCGAAGCGAGCGAGGTTGATTATTCACTCGCACGGAAACGCGATGGATTGTGGAGGTGGGTTTGAGATGTTAGCGGAGATTGGGGATCAGTTAGACGTGTCGATTTTAAGTTACGATTACAGAGGGTACGGGAAATCGGGAGATGTATACGACCAGCCGACGGCGGAGTCGTGCGCGGAGGATTTACGGAGAGTCGTGGCTTGGGCGACGAAAGCGAGAGGTTTAGTCGGTGGACAAACCGGAGATTATAATCGAGATCGGTTTGGTTTAGACGATATCGTTTTGTGGGGGCAATCGATCGGGTCTGGACCGTCCACGAAAGTCGCCACGGAAAAAGAGGTTGGAGGATTGATTTTAGAGTGCGCTTTGGCGAGCGGTACGAGAGTTTTAATCGGCGAAGCGAAGGAAAAACACGGGATACTAAGCCCGGTGAGATGTTTTCGAAAGTGTGAGGTGTACGATAACCAAGGTTTAGCGGTGAACGTGAAGTGTCCTGCTTTAGTCATGCACGGTATGAAAGATTTCGAGATTCACCATTCCCACAGCAAGTTAATTTTCGACAAGTTGCAAGCGAGAGGAGATTCTAAAGAGAGGTTTAAAACGTACGCGTATTGGTCGCAAACAGCCGGTCACGACGACGTGTTTTACGACAACCCTCGCGAGTGCATTCGACAGGTACAAAAGTTCGTGCGAACGTTACCGACCACCGAACGCATCCAAAACGCGATCGCATCGTCCTCTCGCGCGGAGAAAGGTTTATCGGCGGACGATTTAGCCAATCCTTCTCTCCTCGGTAGCGAAAGAAGGCGAGAAAATAAGGAGAAGAAACCGTACAACGATAAGTTTAATCGCGTCAATCAAGAGTTGTTTTACCAATCGCCGCCCAAGAAACAACACATGAAAAAGTGATTATTGAAGGTGTTTTCTTATGTTTGTGCGCATTATTTAGTGGTAGTACTTAGTAGGTAGTTTTATATCGTCGAGTGTTGTTTTACTTTCATATTGACAAGCCACAACCTCAAAACTCATTTTTTTCATCTTCTTTCTTCTCTCTCTCTCTTCTCTTTCATTATTCTAGTACACTCATACACAATTCACACATTCAATAGATACGTCACTATTACTATTATCATTATTTTATTATTTATCTTATTATCATTATTGGGTGGAGACGACGGCTTTGTTCATCAACAACGGCGAATCTTCGCCAGCGTTTTGGTCGACAAACTTGTTCGCCGCGGACAATTTTCTCGCCTTTCGCGCGATACCAGCGACAACCGCTAAAGTTGCCGCCATGGCACCAGCTAAGGGAGCAACTCCCGTGAACTCTTTTCCAGACGGTAAAGTGTCTCGCATTTGCTCGTCCCACATTTTAATCATGTCTAATTCCGTGATGGTTTCCTTCCCGTTGGCGATTGCTTCGCCGAGCTGCGAAGACAACGCCGCGGAGGAGGTTGACGCCACGCCGGGGTTCTTGCTCGGGTCGCGTCTGTATTCTCTCTTATAATACGAGCCAGTCGTGCACGTCTCGTCGCTACCGAGTTCCGCGCCTCCGTCGTCGTCCGCGTGTCTCACAACCGGGTAGACGGATTCGAAGAGCAAACCGCACGTGGAGAATCCATTCTCGTCGTATTGGTTTTCGTTCAACGTTACCGGGCCTTTAGGTCCTCTCTCTAATTTGAAGTATCCATCCTCGCCAAAACTCGTCCCGTACGAGTTCTTCACCAGCCAGTACGGCGTGTCCCCGTACTTATGGTCGATTCCCCAACCGACGACCAAAGCGGCGTGGTTAATGGACGCGATACCTCTCCCGGCCGGGCCGCAATCGTCAAACTTAATCACGCCCTCGTCGTACATTTGTAAGTTGTTGGCATTGATACCAATCGCAACTGGACCTTTTTCGTAGATAGCTTTCATCAACGCATCGTTACCTTCGGTTTGCGCGATATCGCACATCCCCGGTGTCGTCCATTTCTTCTCCACGTTCTCCATGCACTGCATCTCGTCTTGGTCTTCCTCGGTGAACGAGAGACCAGAAGAGGACAAAACGGAATCATATTTATCTTTCGACGCAATCCCGCCGCTCTCGTCCACGTACATATACGCCGTGTACATGTTCCCGGTATTACACCCGTGATCTCTGGAGTCGCAGTTCATCAACTGTTTGACGGACAAAATGACGATGTCGTCTTTGGTCATGACCGCGGCGCGAGCCGCGATGGAGTCGGCGGAGACGAACGCCCAGCACGAAGCGCACGTGTCTCGTTGATCGTGAACTTCGCCAACCAAGTCTCTCGGCCATCCTTCTGGCGGGTCGGTCCACGAAAATTCCTCCGGGTAGCTATCCACACCGAGTAAAGAGGCGCGATCGTTCGGAAGAGAGGTGGAAGAAGAATATTCATCGTCGCCGACGCTCGAGGAGGACGAGTCTACGTCCTCGTCGCTCGTGAACATCTCACCTATGATGTTTTCGTACGAATTGTCATCATCGGAGGAGGCGTGCGATTCATGATGCCCTTCCTTAGCCTCGTTGATTATTCGGTTCGCATCTTTGTTGTTGTTGTTGTTTTGCTTCACTGCAGCATCTTTTCTCGCGTCTTGATTTTGCTGTTGTTGTTGTTGATTCGGTTGTTGTTGATTGTTGTCGTTGTTGTCGTTATTGTTATCCTTGTTCGCATTTTGCTTCTCGGCTTCTTCAACGACTAAAGATTGTTTCGATTCCAAAGTTGGCGCATTGACGCTTTCATCCTCGACCGCTTTCTCCAACTTCCCGAATGCCTTCTCGAACGACTTTTCAGCCTCGGCTGGAATCTCAACCTTCGGATCGTCCGGTTGTCTCCCAGCTCTGTTCGCAGCAATCTCCATCTGCTCTTTCTTCCAACTCTTATACGTCAAATGTTTCGCGATGAACTCTTCTTGCGTCAAATCCGCGAATTCCGTCACTCGCATCCCAAACGCTTTCCCGCTCTTCGCGTTGTGTTGGTTCATTTTCAACAAGTTCGTCTCGAAGATCTTCTCTCTCTTGATTGATTCCGAGCACGGTTTCTCAATCTCCGAAGGTTTGTTTTCCGGACAGTAGTTCTTGTCGTGCGCTCTCATGAATTCCACGAAGTTTTGTTTGTGTTTGTGTTCGTTTTCATCCACTCCCGCGAGTTGTTGTTGTCGTTCGCCGATTCGCGTTTTTTCCGCCGAAGCGCCATTTTTTGAATCTTCTTCCTCTTCATCAGCTTTTTCTCCAACACCATTTCTGCCATCAAAATCGTGATTTTCAACAACGAATGAGGAAGGTAACGGCGCTTTCTTCGTCTCCAAATGAGTATTCATTCCTTCCCGATGCTGTAACTGCTGCTGCTCGAAGTGTTGTTGCTGTTGTTGTTGTTGTTGCGCGCGTTTTTTCCCACCACCGAACGATAACGAGGCGACATCATCTCCTTCCGAGGAGGATGATTTTTGCTTCTGCAGATCCCCGGAGGAATGCGCGGCCTCATTTTTCTTCCCCGATAAAACTCTTTCTTTTCCTCCTCCTTGGTTTTGTTTCACGTTATGTTTTAAAGACAAAGAACTCGCTGTCGCCGCTGAAACACCGTTGTTGGTATTCGCAACTGTGACGGCAGAGATGACTCCAGCGCAGAGCATCGCTTTCTTCATTTCTTTTTGTTGTATTAGATACACGCCCAGCAGCAAAGCGCGCGTGCAATCCTCTCTTTTTTTCTGATGTGTTTGTTGTCGTGTCTTTGAAAAATGCGTTCTATAATAACTGTTTAGGGTTTTTGAAATTTTACTGAAATTATTTCTCCTTTTTTTTTTAAGGAAACGTTTGACACCCCCGCGGGAAAGGGATTGTGCTTTTGTCTCTCTTCCTCTTTCCTCATTACTCTCTTGTGTTGTTAGAAGAAATTGTGGGTGTAGAAGAAACATCATCATGAACACGTTTACTGCGAAGAACGAGAAAGAAACGCAGTCTTTACTCTCTCAGAAGAACGAAGAAGGAGAGACTAAGAAGAAGACTACTTCTGCGAAGAAGAATGTTTTTCTAACCGTGGGCGGTCTCGCGGCGGTCGGGATTTTGGGATTGGCGTCGTCAAAATCATCATCGTTCGGTTCCGCGGCTCCATTCACGAATGGAAGCCGATTAGGGCAAACGCAATCGACGATTCGCTTGTCCGTCGGGTGCTCGCCGCAGGACGTTTTATCGTTACTGCCGTTCGAACCGAAATCTTGGAGAGGTGCGCAGTTTATTCTTTTAGTATACGTGTATATCGTTTCGTCGTTTATATTCCTCGCGCGATCAAATTTTCTCTCTCGGAACCTACGACGAGTGAGAAACAGACCAAAGAGCTGTTTGACAACGAAATACGACGCGTCGCTGACATTTTTTCTACACTCTACTGTTATATCATTACATTCCAAATCATCATCTCAAAACAACATCAATGATGATAATAATAATATTAAAACAGGCAAAGTGGGCGCGAAATTCATCACCGCGAACATGTCCCCGAACTTTTCGTACGAGAACGCGATCGACATGCCGGAAGAAATGTGCGGCGTGTTTGCGGTTCCGCACGAACTCGCGCACGACGCTCGCTACGGTTTCTTTTTATACGAGAAAGCGAACCCGGAGAACTTTGTGTCCGATATAGGGGTCCAACCGAAAGGCGGGTACGCCGACATTGAAATCGTGGAGGAAGAAGTTCAGACTGCTGCCAAACCAGTCTCGAAGAAGGAAGAGAAGAAGCAAGAGAAAGCGAAGGAGATGAAGCAGAAGGAGGGCGAGTTTGAAGACGGGACGAAGATGACGCCGACGCAAAAAGAGTTCTTCGAGAAGAAGGCGACGCTGGCGCACAAAGAGTCCAAGTCATCTTCCTCGAAGAAGGCGTCCAAGAAGTCTGCCGCTGCTGCTGACGAGGACGACGACAAAGAAGAAGAAGAAGAAGAAACAGAAGCGAAGAAATCTTCTTCTTCTTCTTCCAAGAAAGAAACCGCCGAGGAGAAGATGGTGCGTTTGCAACAAGAAAAGATTGACATATTGGAGAAAGAAGTCCAAGAAGCGAGAGAGGCGGACGCGGAGAAAGAACGTCTCGCCACCGAAGAGGAAGCGAAACACAACGAAGAAGCAGAACGAGAGAAAGAGCAGCTGGAGCGAGAAGAGTTTCTCAAGCAAGAGAAGGATGAGTTGGAGAAGGCGAAGACGCTCGCCAAGGAGAAGAAAAACGTCGGCGCGTTCTTCGATTGGGGATGGTGGTCCTCTTCCTTGTTCCACGCGGAAGAGGAGATTGCGCAGCAATCCAAAGAAGAAAGCGCTAAGATCAAATCCAGACGCGCGCTTCTTTCTTCCGCCCACAAACCGGTGCAAAAGTTGGCCGTGCCGCACAAGAAGACCGCCGCGAAATTGTCCGCCGAACAACAAAAGAAGGTTGAGGAGTACGACAGAGAAGTCTCGATGATCAAAAGCGCCAAGAAGCAGCACAAGGATGTTGAAATTTCCTCTGAAAACCCAATCGAAGTGGAAGTTGTGCAAGCGAGAATCGAGTACCCGGTGCAATTCATCTCTACCATGGCTTCGTGCAACACCAAGCACGAGTTGGAAGACACGGAATACTACCCGAGAAAGGGCGTTGCGAACCCGATGGGGAACAACGTCTTTATCTTTGGCGCGTGTCGCTCGGACGTGCCGCAGTGCGGCAACCCGGCGCAAAGGCACCCGGGGTCGTGCCAAGTGCCGAAACCGGACGACGATACGTTCAAGTTAGCCGTCAAGGCGTGCTTGGACGAAGACCCGACGGAAGGTAACTGCCACAAATTTGCCAAGCAATCCGAGTTTGGCGTTATGTCCATGTGGGACGTCTCCGAAGTCACCGACATGAGCGAAGCGTTCGCGGATCAAGACAGATTCAACGGCGATTTGTCGCAGTGGGATACTCGATCTGTTAAGTACTTCGACAGAATGTTTAGCGGCGCGGCGTCCTTCGACCAAGACATTTCCGCGTGGAGATACGCGGCGAAAAAGACGGACAATCACATGTTCGCCGGTGCGACTGCGTTCAAAGCCTCGTGGGAGTGCGGTTTTAGACCGTCCGGTTTACTCGACTTCCACTCGTGCACCTCCTCGAAAGTGATGGATGACATCGTCAACGGCAGAGGAGATGCGGCTGGTGCCTCGACTAGCAAAAAATCATCCTCCTCTTCTTTGTACAACTCGATCTCCGCGGCGAAAAACCAACCGATCGCTGCGGCCGAGAAGCTCTCGACCTCCAACAATGAAGCGTCGTTTGGAACGGAAGAAGCTGGTGTGTTGACCGATGCGAACATTATGGATGAAGTCACGGATTGTTTGCTCGCCGAACCGGTGAGAGGTGACTGCCACGGCCAAGCCTTTGGCCCGTTGTCCACCTGGGACGTCTCTCGCGTGACGAACATGGACCAATTGTTCATGGACCCGCCGAAATCAGTCGAAGGCGACAGACACTCCTCGTTCAATGGCGACTTATCCAAATGGGACGTCTCTAGCGTCACGTCGATGATTCGCATGTTCAACAGAGCGAACGCCTTCAACGGCGATTTGTCTCGATGGGACGTGTCCAAGGTTCAATCCTTCTCCGGCATGTTCAAGCATACGGATAGATTTAACGGAGATATCACCAACTGGAACATGAAATCTGCGAAGTCTGTGGACGAAATGTTCATGATGGCCTTAAGGTTCAACCAAGACGTCTCCAAATGGTCTTTGCCACAGTGCAGAAACTACGACAGAATGTTTGAATTCACTGGTGAGAACGGGTTCGCGCACGACATTTCCAACTGGGACATGCGCGCGAGCACGCACCAAGACATGTTCAGAGACGCGTTTGCGTTTCAACAAAAATTTACGTGCGCGGATGCCGCTCACGGTCCGGCGCACACGTGTCGACCGAATGCTAGTGCGGCGACTACTCCGTTGACGGCGACGAGACAACCGGCGGTTGCGGCGACGAAACAACCGGTGGTTGCGGCGACGAAACAACCGGTGGTTGCGGCGGGTAAATTTGTTCCGCAAAGCGAATACGATCGCGTCATTGATTTGGGCGCGTAATCTCGTTCCAAGATCAAACAACAAACCTCTGTACTATTCTAACGAAATAATATTTAATTATAAAAATATACAAACTACTACTAACGTACTACTAATGAATACAACTTTACTAAACTACGCCGCGCCTAATTCGTTCACTGCGTCATTCGCTTGCAACAACGTTTTCACGTCTTCTCTTTCGGTTATAAAGAAAAGGCGTTTGGTACGATCTGCGATGACTCGGGACCAAAGCCACGCATCGTGGCCAGGTCGCGTCGCTCTTTCTATTGTTGTTGATGTTCTTGTCGCAGAACTTCCAGATTCGTCTTCTTCTAATACCGATTCCATCTCGTCTCTGAGCTTCGTCGCTTCTCTTTTTGAAATCAAGCTCAACGCGTCCAACGACTTCGACGCGCTCGTTTGAACAAAACATCCGCTCCTATTTTCCCTCTCTTCTAGCACGTACGCCACATCCTCGTCGTCTTTCGTTTCTGTTACACTACTTGTCTTCATCATCGCGCCGCCCATCGCAAACGACGACGACGATTCGTCGTTCAACCTCTCCCCTAATCGATCGATTAACCTCTTCAACTCTTCCTTCCATTTTCTCTTTTCCTCCTCTTCGCTGCTGCTCGATGTTCCGCGACGACGCCGTTCCGCGTCGGCGGCGACGACGAGTGGTGCCGTGTCGTCGTTTACGAATAACTTCTCTTTCACTTCTCTCTCCATCACGTCTCGTAACACCCGTAAGCGCTCGTTCCCTTGTTGTTGATGTTGTTGTTGTTGTTGTTCCATCTCGAGTGGATGTCTTCTCGACGAAGAGGAGTCGACGGAAACTTCGACGACTGCCAACCAAACCGAGGAAAGGACATTCACCGCGCAGTAAAATTTCCCTCTCGTTTTCGCGCCGATGAAGGACGAATCAGACGAGGAAGATCCTTTCTTTTCCGTCGTCGTCTTTTCATCCTCCTCTTTTTCGTCGTCGTCTTCTTCTTCTTCTTCGTTTTCATCGTCCTCGCTCGTAAGAAACGTCGACATGAACGCGTCCAATCCGCACAAAAACGCGCTCGTTTCGCATTGGATTCGTTCCGAAGTCTCTTCGGGATAGAAATGAACCACGCGTTCGATTTCATTGTTTTCGTTGGAGATTGAACTGTCGTACGCGAAAACGTAATAAAAAGGTGACGACGAGGAGGAAGGGGAGGAGGATGGGATGGTGGACATGGTGGTTTGTTGGTGTGTTTGTGTGACAAAACGTGTAAATGTTGTGTGGAGTGATTTCATCAAACTTTACGAGTTTACGCGTCGTCCGGATCGGTTTCATCACGTCTCGCCAACGCATGGCCTCAAAACGACTTTTAGTACAACTACTACTAATATAACTACTTCTAGGATAAGAATTTCTCGAGCGCGAAATGCATGCATCCACCGACGAGGACGCCGACGAACCAGGCGCAATCGTACGCCAGCGCTAAACACTGCGGCAACATCGAAGACGGCCAGAGACCTACGGCGTGTAAAAATCCAGGCAAGTTTGCGAGGACGCCTACGGCGAAGGCGAGCATCGCTTTATAGTTGACGCCGTTGGTGAAGTAATACGAACTGTTCTTGTCGGCGGAGTATAAGTCTTCCAAGACTAAGTATTGGTTTCGTATGAGGAAGTAATCGCAAAGCATGATTCCTAAAATCGGAGCGAGGAACGCGCCGTATCCAGTCAACCACACGAATATGTACGAGTTCGCGTCGCTGGTGAGTTTCCAAGGGAGACATAAGGTGCCTAAAATCATCGAAAGAATCGCGGACGTTCGAAAAGACAATTTCGAAGGGGCTAAATTTTGAATGGCATTGGCTGGTGCTAAAATATTCGCCGCGATGTTTGTGCTTAGCGTCGCCGTTAATATACCAATCGCGGCCAAAACGCTCGCTATTTTACCCCAATTGAAATGCGTCGACAACAACGATGTCACCACCATCGGATCGGTAATCAAATTTGAACTCGTGTTCAAAATGTGTGCGGCCGATGACGTTACCACTATCGAAGCGAACGCGAACACAGCCATCGCTAAAGGCATAGCAAACGACGCTTTCTCGAAACTCTCTCGCGATTTCGAAAACCTCGAGAAATCGCTCACGTTACATATCATCGTCGCCCAAAACGAAGCCGACGCCGTCGCCGCTTGGAAAAACGTTTTCCACGAGAAACTGCCAGCGATACTATTACTACTCATGTTACTACCACCATCATTCGTCGCAAACGCAGAGAGAACCGATTGCACGACACCTCCGGAAGAAACGCACGTAAATATAAACAAGAGAAGCGTCAAAAACAGCAAAATCGGCGCCGCGAGCTTCTCGATCGTCTTTATGCTCTCCACGTCGTTCCAAACCACGTACGCTTGCAAGAGCCAAAATATGATATAACATATGCCTCCCAAATACGGCGACGATACACCCGATGCCACCCCGAAATCTACCGCTAAACTTCTCAAACAGTTCGCGCCCACCACCGTCTGAATCCCGAACCACGCGCTCGCGATAAACCCGCGACTCAATCCAGCCACGTTCGCGCCTTTCACCCCGAACGATGACCGCGCGTGCACCACGAACGGGATCCCGTATTTAACACCCGCGTTTGCTTGCAACACAATCGGCCACACGACGAATAAATTCGCCACAAACACCAGCAATAGCGCTAGAAAAGCGCTCAAATTTCCAATCCCCATGAGACTGGAGACCAGTTGCCAGGCGGGAACGCAGACGACTAAACCGACCCACAAGGAAGCGGTATCGAAGGTTGAAAACGTTCGATTCTGTTTCAGAACGGGAGATAAATCGTCGTTGTGGAGTGCACTGGATGCTTTCGAGCTCTCGAAAGACTCGACGATATCATCACGAGTAAACCCCTTACTCCCCGTCGATGACGATGAAGATGATGACGATGCGGTTGTGACTCGTCTTTTCGTCGTAACGAACTTTGCATCGCGCGTTCTTCCCAAAACTGTATCCGTCGTCTGTATCCTCGTCATTTTCTTTGAAACAGCGCGACAAGAGAAACAACAACAACAACAACTGCGACTACTCGTATAACTGCGACTATTTCTGCGCGATGACGATGAAAGTGAAGACGCTCTCATCATCAGTATCTTATTCGATGGTGTTGTCGAAGGAGTCATAATATTGTTTTTTTATCCTTAAAAGTGCGGCCAAAATAAAATTTCTCTCTGCTGTTTTTTCACTCATCGACAGTCTCGAGAAGAATTTTTGAATTTTTTCGTACTTCCTTCACTGCTTTTTCTGCTCTGCGAGAAGAATGGGAACGAACACAACACCTGAGTTCGGCTTTGGCCAAGACGACGACGACGACGACGACGACGACGACGTGTGGGCGAACGTGGACGCCAGGTGAGTTTATTTGTTTTCTTGCGAAGAAGCTCTTTCTCTTTCTCTCTCTTTCTTTCTCTCTTCTCATCCCTCGTTTTGTTTGTTTGTGTGTGTGTTCGTTCCCGGGGGGGATTTTTATCATCTAGGCATCTGCAACACATGTATTAAACTTACTCTCTGACTCTCAATAGTAACTTTGACTCCATCATCGAGCAAGCGGAAAAGGCGAGCAGGCAAAGAGGCGGTGGCACTGGAACGAGCGGCGGGAACGCGACGACGACGCAACAAACCGTGAATAATAATAATAATAATGTGAATAATAATCTCGTCAACATCACGCAATCTCAACAGCAGAAGCGACAGATGGGCGACGTCTCGCAACAACAACAACAACAACAACAACAACAACA
>JGI20158J14315_10002354_pt1 | contig 13201 bp, 10 predicted proteins | sample COG_08_FD_14315 | JGI IMG/M metagenome (IMG submission 14315)
TGCCATTCGCGAGCGCCGAGCCAAGAAAAATGCCACCGCGGAGGACGCTCCTTCTTCCAATGCGAAAAAAGAAGACGGAACGGCAGAAACAGAAGTAACCTCAGGCTCATCGGAAAAACGTTCCAATGACAAAGGACGAAATGACAAGCGCCGAGATGATAAGAGAGGCAGCGAAAAGCGTGATGATGACAAAAAAAGCGAAGACAAGCGCGGAGACGACAAGCAGAACGATGAGCGTGGTGAACGACGGAACAACGATCGACGTGGAAACGACCGACGCGACAACGACCGACGCGATAACGATCGACGCGATAACGATCGACGCGGAAATGACCGCAGAGGAAACGATCGCAGAAATGGACGCAATGATAAGAAGGATCGCTACTTGAGCGAGCCGGAAGAGCATGGCTTCAACTTTGATGGCATCATCACCGCGGAAGGAGTGCTCGAAATCCAGCAAGAAGGCTTCGGTTTCTTGCGATCCGCGGACTACAACTATTTGAATTCACCGGATGACGTGTACATCACCTCCCGGCAAATCAAACAATACTCCCTCCAAACAGGCGACACTGTCATTGCGAAAGTGCGTCCTCCACGACTTGGAGAGAAATTCTATCCATTGATTGACGTCATGAGCGTGAACGGCAGATCACCCGAGTGGGTGCGGGACCGGATTCCGTTCAAATTCCTAACGCCACTGTTCCCACAAGAGAAATTCAAGTTGAGCACGCGTGGCGGGAACATCAGTACCCGCCTCATGGACCTCTTTGCCCCTATTGGCAAAGGCCAACGTGGAATGCTTGTGTCGCAGCCTAAGACGGGAAAGACCACATTATTGAAGGATGTGGCAAATGCGATTGCATTAAACCACCCAGAAGTTTACCTGCTCATCTTGTTGATTGACGAGCGACCGGAGGAAGTGACCGATATGAAACGAAGCGTGAATGCGGAAGTAATCGCATCTACATTCGATGAGCCTGCCGATCGCCATGTTCGTATCGCCAATTTAGTTTTGGAAAAGGCCAAGCGTATGGTGGAATGCGGGCACGATGTCTGCATCTTGCTCGATTCAATTACGCGATTGGCACGTGCTTACAACACTGTTTCCCCGAGTTCGGGTAAGATTTTGAGTGGCGGCGTCGAGGCGAATGCCTTGCAAAAGCCCAAACGCTTCTTTGGCGCTGCTCGAAACATAGAAAACGGCGGATCCTTGTCCATCATTTCTACCGCCCTCACAGAGACCGGTTCGAAAATGGACGAAGTAATCTTTGAAGAATTCAAAGGCACAGGAAACATGGAGTTGCAGCTTGATCGTCGTATCTCCAATCGGAGGATCTACCCAGCCATCGACATCTTGTCATCCGGAACCCGGCGCGAGGATTTACTCATGGACAAGGAGACGTTGCAACGCATTTGGATTTTACGCAAGCACCTCGCTGACATGAACTCCGTCGAAGCGATGGAATTCATGAAAGACCGAATGGAACAAACACGAAGCAACGAAGACTTCTTATCCTCTATGAATGGATAAGCTTCGGCTTTTATATGTGGGCGGACCGCTGGCATGGCTAGCGATGAAATACTATGCGCTGGGCACCTGGACGTGGGAGGATTCCACACAATATGGCATCCTCCTGAACCTGGCCCTACTTACCTCCGTTGCAGCTCTGGGAACGCACCATGCTTTCCAACAGCATGGGCTAGACTTTCTGGAACGGTGGAAATTCGCTTCTCGAAAAACACTTTCATTCGCCTTGTTGCTGCCCTTGGGGTTGGGCATTTGGTACTATGGAATTGCTTCGGATGCATTGGAAGCACGCAAAGCCATCAAAATGCAGCAAGTAGAAGCTCAAATCCTAAACGATGCGAGCTTTGAAGAGCTGGTCACGGACAATCCGCTCTTACTGGAATCTGACCGCATGAGCATTGTCCAGCGTCAACAATCCAATATCGAAGTATTCTTCTCCCCTGTTTTCTATCTAGGCATGGCAGCAATGGCATGGTCATTTGCTGGCCTTTTCATTGCTGCAATTTTCGCCTTCATATGGCCTAAAATTTGGGCAAGCTGAATCAATTCGCATCCAATTTTTTCTTCGTTCACTCCGTTATAGCTTTGTATTCTAACTTCCGCTTCAAACGCATGCAGCCGATTCCTTTCGACCCTTCCCAAAATACAGTCTTGCGCAGCATGATGAGGACGGCGACATTGTGCGGGTTCATCTTCCTCGTCTCATGGGCAAGCCAAGCGCAAGGTGGGCGAAAAAATCTCGCTGCATTTGATGCCAAGAAATACCATTTCGGATTCTGCCTTGCGGGAAACCAAAGTGATTTCAATATCATTCAGCGACCAGATTTCACATTTTCAGACAGCTTAATCCAATTGGTTAACCAACCCCAAGCCGGTTTTAATCTAGCCTTGGTTGCCTCATGGAACATGACAAAAAATGTTCGATTGCGCTTTTTACCCGGCCTGTCCTTTCAAGATCGTACGTTGGAATACCATTTCCAAGAGGAAGATGATATTGCCATCAAAAGCAGACGCACTGAAGCCGTTTACCTCAATTTCCCCTTGCTTCTCAAGCTGCGCACAGATCGAATCGGAAATATGGCTGCTTTCGCGCTGGTAGGTGGTAAGCTAAGCAAAGACATGCAATCCCAAGAAGAGACGAACCAGCAATTGCAGAGCGAATACATTTTACGCTTAGAATCGGGCAATTCGTCGATCGATATCGGTGCAGGGGTTGATTTTTTTCTGCCTTTTTTTAAATTCAGTCTTGAAGGCAAATTTGAAATGGGCCGCAGAAACATCCTGATCCAAGACGAGTCCGAATTTTCGGCCCCTTTGGAAGGACTGAAAACACGTTCCTTCATTCTTTCATTGTGCTTCGAAGGATGATGCTCAGATGCTGAACGTTCTCCTTCCAAAAAGACATGCGCCCCGCTGGATAGTGACCGTTGTAGACATCAGCGTGAGCATTCTTGCACTCTACACTGCTGCTCTGCTCCGATTTGAATTTAGAATCCCCGAAGCAGAATGGATGATTTGGAAGGCTTTTCTGCCTGTTTTCATCACGGCACGACTGGCAGCATTCTTACTATTCAGCACATCCGCTGGAATCATCCGGCACACCGGACTGGAAGATGTCAAGCGAATTGCCATGTGCACGAGCGCGGTCACATTGGTCTTCGCTAGCGCCAACCTCATCGCTGCTCAATTGGGAAATGCCCCCTACTGGATTCCATTCAGCATTTTAGGCATAGAGTGGATTTTGACCACTGCAATTATGGTTTCCAGTCGTTGGGTTGTCAAGTGGCTCTACCTCCAGAACAAGAGACATCCGGGGGTGAAAACCCACATTGCCATTTATGGCGCTGGCGAAGCAGGTCTTTTGGCCAAAGAGGCGATCGATCGAGAGCTGGGTGAGTCCGGAATGAAATTGATTGCCTTCATCGACGATGACCGAAATAAAATCGGTAAAAAAATCGAAGGGATTGACATTCTCAATCCCCACCAAGCCGAGATGATGTTTGCGGATGGACGCGTGGATCAAATGATCCTCTCCATTCAAAATCTCGACAAAGAAAAGCGACGCGTGATGGTTGATCTCGCACTGCGTCACGGCGTTCGTCCATTGGATGTACCCCCGGTGGAACGCTGGATCAATGGCGCCTTATCCTTTGGTCAAATCAAAGAGTTGCGCATCGAAGATTTATTGGGACGGGAACCCATTGAATTGAATTCCCATCCCATCCATGAAAATATGCATGGGAAGCGGGTTGTCGTCACAGGAGCTGCAGGGTCCATTGGATCTGAATTGGTTCGTCAACTGCTCGGTTACCAGCCCGCTGTGCTACTGGCTATTGACCAAGCTGAAACCCCGATGCACGATCTCCATCTGGAACTCGTACAATTGGGAGTTGAGGCAACGGTCGACCTCCAAATAGGCGATGTACGTGACGCGGAGCAGATTCATGACACGCTGCAATCATTCCAACCGGATGTAGTCTTTCATGCAGCCGCATACAAGCATGTGCCCATGATGGAAAAGCAACCTTGGCAGGCTTTCGACACCAATGCCATGGGAAGCCTAAACGTACTAATGGCGGCCGAGGCATCGGGGTGCCCCCGATTTATCTTCATATCCACTGACAAAGCCGTGAACCCCACAAGCGTCATGGGAGCCACCAAACGCCTCGCAGAACTCTTGGTGTTGCAACGTGCAGCGACGTCCAAAACCCAGTGCGTTATCACCCGTTTTGGAAACGTACTCGGCAGCAACGGATCCGTCATTCCACTTTTCAAAAAGCAAATTGAAGCTGGCGGCCCGATCACAGTGACGGACAAAGAAGTCACTCGCTATTTCATGACCATTCCCGAAGCCGTATCTCTTGTTCTTGAAGCTGCAGCCTTAGGAAAACAAGACGATGTATTCGTCTTTGATATGGGACAGTCCATCAAGATCATGGACCTTGCAAAGAAGATGATTGCCTTGGCCGGAATGGAAGAAGGAAAGGACATTGAAGTAGCGATCACCGGACTGAGGCCTGGCGAAAAGATGCACGAGGAGTTACTTTCGAAACGCGAGTCTCTCCTGCCAACGCATCATCCAAAGATCATGCGTGCCAACACCCCACCTTCCTTAAAGGCAATGGACGTTGAGCGCATCATTGCCCTCTCTCAAACCAAAGGCGCTCATCAAGAAACATTATCGCTTTTGCACGCACTCATTCCAGAATACAGTTCCCACAAAAACGGGTAAAGGTTACTGTCCAATCATGCCGGAACACATGCAACCTCAAGACTCATTTCTGACATTAGCCGGTCCCGCCTCCGGCATGTATAAAGTCAAGGGTTCGAAGCATTTTGGTTACGTATTTCCGCTAAAGGCTGAAGATGAAGTCGATGATCATTTGAAAAGCCTCAGAAAAAAGTACCACGATGCCCGGCACCATGCATATGCCTATCGGCTTGGAATCCATGGCGATACTTGGAAGACATCCGATGATGGCGAACCCAGCAATAGTGCTGGCCCACCCATATTAGGAGCGTTCAAAAGCATGAACGTAACCAACTGCCTCGGAGTGGTGATCCGGTATTTCGGAGGTACCAAGCTGGGTGTTGGCGGGCTAATTGAAGCCTATCGAACGGCTACGCGCTGCGCGCTCGAAGCCGCTGAAATAAAAGAAGAAGTCCTTTTGACCACCTTCAAGGTTTCGTTTCCATACGATCTAATGGGAGCCATTATGAATCACTTCGATAAGTGGAAGGCAAAGCCGACAGAACAAATCTTTTTGGAATCGTGCACCATCATCGTGGAAATCAGACGGGGACAGGCGGACGCCTTTGAACGTGCGTCTCAGGGAATATTCGGCACGGATGTTGAGCGGATCTAATCAAGCAGTCCCCACCCATTCCTTGAGATAAAAAAAAACAGCAGCCTTCTGGCTGCTGTTCTTTTTTCATCAGAAATTCCAATTCTTACTGCAAGATCACCTGCTTAATCATGGCGCCTTCTTCTGAGTTCAATCGGAACACATACGTGCCTTTGGCCAAGTCTGACCAATCCAACCATTCACCTGATGTGGCCATGCCCTGATCGACAAGCATTCCGGTAGTCGACATCAAACTCCACTCGAATGGTGTGTTGGACATTCCATTCGCATTCAATTGAACGCGTCCATTGGAGGGATTCGGATACAAATCCAACGTGACCCCAAAATCTTCTGATATTCCGGTCACATTGATGGTGAAAGGAATGCGTTCCGATGCACATGCAATGGATGGAGTCTGAACCACCCAATTGTAGAAGAAGTAGTAATAATTATACGCATTGTTTCCACCAGCTGTGCTCTGCGTAATTGAAGCCAAATCCCCAATGGCATAAGGATAAGCCATCTCTGTATCTGGGGCGTCACGCCACAGCTGAGGATCATTATCCAAACTACGCAAGCCGTAATCGTTGCCCTGCTCCAACTCAAAATCCAGCTCAAGAGTGTTCATGCCATCAGCAACTTCGAAGACAGCGGATGCCACCACGTTGCCTTCAGAATCAACGACACCGATTTCGCGGTCACCCGCGCCGTTCGCATAAACGTCAACGCTGCGGATCACGATGTCTTCGTATGCATCGAATAGCAACCAACGAATGCTGTTATCATGGTATTGACCATCACCTGTGTCAGCGCGACCTCCTGATCCTTCGACCATATCTTCAGCTGAGATGTCCTCGACCCATACGGTTGTTGACGATTGTGCGTCCAACTCGTAAGTTGCTCCAACGGCCATTGCTTCAGAGGCAGTCTCGGAGTCATACCAATGGGTTGTTTCTGAAGATGACTCCAGTGTGATGACTTGCGGTCCGTCTAATTCAGAAGGACCCGTGATTACCGGTGTATCAGGTGCTTCCAATACGAGCACCATGAATTCCGCCGATGGATTTGCGTTTCCGCAGATATCAGTAACTGTCAAGAAATACGTGCCGGACTCTGTGACGTTAATGCTTTGCGTTTCCTCTCCATTGGACCATGTCCAGTCTCCTGAACTCTCTGACACCAAATCAACAGAACCACCTTCACAGAAGCTCAATTCTCCCAGTGCAGTCACCACGGGAGCCTCAGCCGTTACGACTTGCACCGACACCACCGTTGAAACGGCTGCACATCCATCTGCGTCGTAAGCGGTTACGCTATAGTTGCCGGTCTCACCCACCACCAAGGTGGATTCCGTGGTTCCATTGGACCACGCGTAACTCGCAAAATCGCCTTCTACGATCAAATCAACCGTTTCTCCTGGGCAAATGGATGTCTCTCCACTAACAGTCAGGATCAAATCCGTCATGCATGGTGCTTCGAGCAAGTTGTGGTATTGGTCGATGCCAGGATTCTCAATGATGGTCACCATACCGCTTGGCCAATTAATGGTGGCCGTCTCAATGCTTTCATTTTCACCCAATCCAAACATGCAGGCAAATGTGTTGGTGATGCCATAGCTTTCTCCTGCCCGAACCTCTCGAATTTGCGTGCCAAAGGCACCCGTGATCACCACGGTCGCTCCAACAGCGTCTTTGTTGGATTCAATGCCTTCCAAGTCGAAAGCAATCCAATGATTGGCATTGCCTTGATTCAACCATAAAATATCATCGTTGTTGTTATCAGGACTATTGTATCCATTGCCGTAGCTCGCGTACAAATCTGCAAAGCCGTCTCGGTTTACATCTCCAACAGCAAAGCTGTGCATGGTGTCCCCAGCAACGAAGGTGTTCACCTCTGTGAATGTTCCGTCTCCATTGTTGTGGAAATAAGAATGGAAACCTCCTGAGATCAAAACATCAACGAATCCATCGTTGTCAAAGTCAGTCATCTTTGCTTGCAACACAAAACCACTAGCTCCCAAGCCCGCTTCGTCCGTAACGTCGGTGAAGTATCCACTGCCATCGTTTTGCAACAACTTCATGGTGGTTGAGTGGTTGGTCAAGTAACAATCGAAGTCCCCATCGTTGTCATAGTCCGCGTAGTCTACGGTCCAGCTCTGCTCATTCAAGACCAGACCTCGCTCCTCCGCCACTTCTGACCATGTGCCATCGCCGTTGTTCATCCAGATTTGGTTGATGCGGCGTGGGTCATTTGGGTCCGAAACAAACTGACGGCACTTCGCGATGGTTAAATCCAAATCCCCATCATGATCGAAATCACAGAAGACCGTTCCATAGTTACCACTGTGGTCGGTGGATGGGTAGTCGCTGTAATCATAATTGGTGAGGTCGATGAGGTCCGCATCGAAATCCAACGCCGAACCATTTCCTTTCCAAGTGCGTGAGAGCGCATCATCATGGCATCCGAAGACATCGAGCTGGCCATCGTTGTCGATGTCCGCAAAGTTGCAGGCCTGCATGAACATTGAGCCATTCTCGAGGTCGAAGTCTGACCACTGCCCTATTCCGTCGATGTGCTTCACGTGCACGCCATCGTAAGCTCCACCCGAAAAAACGTCTTTGTGTCCATCGTTATCGTAATCGCCGATGGTCATGCCCCACTGGTTGTTATTTGAAACATCCCCGTAGTTCACTTCAGTAAATTCGCCCGAACCATTTTGGTACAAAACTTTTACAGTCGTAGACCCATCCAAGACAACAATGTCGTCATAGCCATCGTTGTCCATGTCGGTGAAGCCAACGCAGTTACCGCTGTTGTAACTGTCTGGCAGAGACGAAGAGGCATTGGAGAAGGTCTGAGCGTTAGATGCTAACGCCAACAAGAGTGCCATGGCACTAAGAGAGAAATTGCGCATGTGAAATGGTTTCAGAATTCAGGTGTTGCAATATAACAGCGAAATCCGCAAATGGTTGCAAAAATTCATAATGAACCGACCACATAAGGGATGAGCACCTTCATTCTGGTTTAAATTCGCTCCATGACTCCCGGAGGAACAGCGGCATTTCACACCCTTGGATGCAAGCTCAATTTCAGCGAAACATCAACGATAGCCCGTGATTTGGCCGACGCCGGTTATGCGCGCGTCGGAATCGATGATGCTCCTGATGTTGTTGTGATTAACACCTGCAGCGTTACAGATCAAGCTGACGCCAAATGCCGAAACGCAGTCCGGAGAGCGCGCAATGGAAATCCCGATGCTTTCGTTGCCGTTGTTGGCTGCTACGCGCAGCTAAAACCCCAGGAAATCAGCCAAATTGAGGGCGTAAACCTCGTCCTCGGCGCGCAGGAAAAATTCAACCTCCCGAAGCATCTCCTCCAGATGCAGCCAGATGATCCCGCTGCCATTGATGTCAATCCCATCAAAGAAGTAAAGGCTTTTGTTCCCGGATTTTCGAGCAATGACCGAACGCGGGCTTTTTTAAAAGTCCAAGATGGCTGCGATTATTTTTGCTCCTTTTGCACCATTCCACTCGCACGCGGCAGGTCGCGGAATGCAACGATTGCCGAAACCCTTCAGATGGCTGGAAAAGCAGTTGATTCAGGTGCGAAGGAAATCGTTTTGACCGGAGTGAATATCGGCGATTTTGGGAAAAGCACTGGGGAGAACTTCTTGGATCTCGTGCAGGAGCTGGATCGTGCCATCGCTGTCCCTCGCATGCGAATCAGCAGCATAGAGCCGAATCTTTTGGATGAAACCATCATTGACTATGTCAGCAGAAGCCAACGCTTCCAGCCACATTTTCACATTCCGCTGCAAAGTGGTTCTGATCGCATCTTAAAATCGATGCGCCGGCGTTACCGCACCGACCTGTACGCGGAACGCATCGCACGAATTCGGCAAAGGATGCCACTCGCGAGCATCGGAGTAGATGTCATCACAGGCTTTCCAGGAGAAGACGAAGATGCATTTCAAGAGACGTATTCATTCCTCCAAGGGCTGCCGATCAGCTATCTTCATGTCTTCACCTACTCCGAACGTGACAAAACCACGGCTGTGCGTTTGGAAGAATCCGTTCCGGCACCCATTCGTAAGGAGCGCACAAAAATATTACGAACCCTGTCCTTGAAAAAACAGCGCGCCCACTACGAACAGTTCCTGGCGCAATCGCGCGAAGTGCTTTTTGAAGATTCTGTTGAAGACGGACTGCGCTTTGGATATACACCCGAATACGTCCGGGTGGGTGTCGACGCCTCAGAAGTGTCCGCCAACGAAATCGCCGAAATTCGTTTACAAACCATTCGAGCAGCTGGTTTCATACAAGGCCATCGCCATTAACGCCATCGATTCAATGTATCCAACACTCTACCACGCATTCTTTGACCTTTTTGGATGGGACTTGCCCGCGCTCAAGTTGATCAACTCCTTTGGCCTTTTCGTTGCGCTTGCCTTTGTCACCGCCGCAGCCACCCTCAAACGGGAGATGGATCGCAAACAAAAACTGGGAATCTTTGAGGCATCCACCGTGACCGTGCAAAGCGGTGGACCTGTGTCGTTTGTCGAATGGCTGACACAAGGTCTCATTGGATTCCTCATCGGATGGAAATTTATCTATTTATTCTACAACTCTAAAGAGCTTTTTTCCAGCGGTTTACCTCAGTCTCATTTGTTCAGTTTAGAAGGCAGTATTGGACTCGGAATTGTTTGCGCCGGACTCATGGTGGGATGGAAATGGTGGGAAACCCGCGCAACTCGTTCGAAGCCCATAAAAACCGAAAAACTCCAAGTGCCAGCCCATACCCATGTCGGTGGAATTGTAGCTGCAGCTGCCATTGGAGGCGTCGCAGGAGCCAAGCTGTTCCACCTGTTTGAGTACCCAGACGAACTGGTTCGATTTTTCACAGATCCTTCTCTTTCCAATTTCCTCGGTGGCCTCACTATTTACGGTGGTTTGATTGTTGGTGGACTTGCTGTTTATGTTTACGCCAAGAAGAACGGCATACATTTCTTGCATTTGGCGGACTCCGTTGCCCCCGGATTGATGCTCGGATATGGCGTCGGACGCATCGGATGCCAGGTCAGTGGAGATGGCGACTGGGGCATCCCAAATTCAAATCCAATGCCCGATTGGCTCAGTTGGCTGCCGGACTGGATGTGGTCGTATTCATTCCCCAACAATGTCAATGGAGTTTTTGGCGAGCGAATGGCCGGTTACACCGGTAAGCTCATAGGCCCCTCAGACCCATGGCCCATTTTTGAAGGTTACGGCACCTATTTAGATCCGGGGGTTTACCCGACCGCTTTTTATGAAACCCTCATGGCAACTGGAATCTTCTGCGTACTGTGGTCCGTTCGAAAGAAATTCAAAACCCCTGGCACATTGTTCGCTNTGTACTGCATGTTCAATGGAGCAGAGCGATTTTTCATCGAAAAAATCCGGGTAAACGCCGTCATGGATTTCGCGGGCATGGAATTCACGCAAGCCGAATTAATCTCTACCCTCACCTTCTTAGGCGGCGGCACGCTTCTTTGGTTTTTGCGCCGTAGCAAATGAATGGGTTTTCCAGACATGTCCGTTGACGATTAAACCTTCCGTTTTTCGATGCTTCTCAATTGAAACGGATGAAGGAATCCCAGAAATACGATCAGCCTGCATGGCTCCCTGGATTAAAATCCACGGATTTGACGGTGAAAAATCGAGCGTTCCAAGCCATGATGGATGCATGGCAAAAACAGATCTATTCTCATTTGCTTCATCTTTTGGGAAACCACGATGATGCCGATGATGCCACGCAGGAGACGTTCATTCAATTGCTCAGGTCAATAGAGACATTCGAAGAGAGATCCAAATTCTCAACTTGGCTGTACACCATTGCACATCGAAAAGGCATTGAGAGTTTACGCAAACGATCCAGCATCCAACGACTATTCATGCGCAATGAAAGGGCGTTATCCGACTCCAGTGCTGCAGCTGGTGCCGACCATTTGAGCGAAATGGAAATACGAAGGCTTCTTCAAGAAGCTGTGAAGCAATTACCAACGCGACAGCGCGAGGTCTTTCTGTTGCGCCATTTTGAAAGCCTTCAGTTTGGACAAATTGCTTCGATTACCGGTGTTTCAGATGGTGCGCTTAAGGCCAGCTATCACCACGCACGAAAAAAAGTCGAGAACATTCTAAAGAAACATGATTTCATCATCGATTAAACCCATGGACAACGAGAAACCTCTTAATAGCAACATGGTCAAGAACAAAACCTTAATCTCACAGATTCAAAGGGGGCATTGCCCACCGACGGTTTTTTCGTGCATCAACGGGAACAAATCTGGAATGCATCCCTGAGCGAAACGCCCTCGTCCATCCGAGTGAATGGCATTCATAGCCCTTGGGTGGGCTATGCGGCGGCGTTTATCACCTTGCTCATCGGCTTCATTGCGTTCTTCGTAACCACTACAGACGAAGCAACGTGCGCGACTTTCTATTGCCTGTGGGAGAAGACGAATAAGAACGATATCTACTTAACCGATTCCGAATTGAACCAGTGGCTCAATGACGATCAACTGTTCTTTGAATTAACTGAATCTTTCTAACCATTCTAACTTAAAAGCTACCTGGAAATGAATCATACCATCATACTCAGCCTATTGTTAGTCACAACAATTATCGGAAATGCTCAATCGCCAGAACAAGATGGGCGTCAATCCGATCGACAAAAATTTCGCCCCAGCGTTGAGCGGCAAGAAGGCATGCGCGCGCTCAGGGTTGCCTTTTATGAGGACCAACTCGATTTGAGCGCTGAGGAAAGCCGACTATTTTGGCCTGCCGCAGAAGCGGCCGAAGAGAAAATCAAAACACAGGGGAAAGAAATTCGCTCTGCTGAGGAGTCACTCGAGGTTGCGAATTCCGATGCTGATCGCATTGAATTGCTTGCAACAATAAACGCCCTGCAGCATGAACTCATTGATTTGAAGGGCAACATTACAAATGAATTGGCTCAAATCATCGGTTACCAAAAAGCGTCACAATTGACTCGAATTCAACGGGAGTTCCGAAAAATCATTTTGGACTTGAAAACGGAAGGGCGAAAAAAAACAACTAATCGATACAAGCTTCGTGAGTCGCCATGGAATTCGGAAAACCAACGATAGCGGCAAGCGTTAATCTGCCTTCAAAACCAAGCATACGCCATTGATGCAGTAACGGTTCCCCGTTTCCGTTGGCCCATCTGGAAAAAGGTGCCCCAGGTGCCCACCGCAAGAGTTGCAACGGATCTCAACCCTGACCATTCCGTGGGTTCTGTCGAGACGCTCTTCAAGGATTGATGGCTCTGCGGGGCGATCGAAGCTTGGCCAGCCGCACCCCGCGTCAAATTGAGCGTCACTTGCGAAAAGCGCGGCATCGCAGCCCTTGCAATAAAACGTGCCTTTCTGACCCACTTGATGGTACCCGGAACTAAACGGCCGCTCGGTTCCGTTTTCCCGCAAAACGCGGAATGATTCGGGACTCAATTGCTCCTTCCACTCCTCGTGAGAACGGAAGACGGATTTCCCCTTATTATTTGCCTCAGAATCTTCTGACATAGCTTATGAACCGTGCTTTGGCTTGTTTCGGTTAAAAGGCTTTTTGCCTCGGTTTCCTCCACCGCCATTGGAGTTACCGCCACCACCGCCACGAAAAGGTTTGCGCTCGCCTCTACCACCATGGCCACCTGACCTTCCGCCATGCCGGCCGCCGCCGCCGCCTCGGCTCTTCGGGTTGTATTCAGGCCCTTTCCCTAACCGCTCTGGAATGGCCAATTTTGGGACTTCCTTTTCGATCAGCTTTTCAATTTT
>JGI20158J14315_10002356_pt1 | contig 13191 bp, 12 predicted proteins | sample COG_08_FD_14315 | JGI IMG/M metagenome (IMG submission 14315)
ATAATATTACAAATAATACTAGAAATGATATAAGCAACGGAACAAATAGAATATTAGGGGAAAATGCTCACCAAAAAAACAAGCGTCAGCGTCTTAATATTTAATTTATGCTAGAATCCGACTTTTTGATTTTGATTATATTATTTTCTAATTGTTTAGTAAATAAAAATTTGTCACTATTTTTTCTTCGTCGTTGAAGATTACATTTTAAACAACAAACAATAGTATTTTCATTGCTATGTTCATCGTAATTATTTAATCTATCTAAAGTCCATTGTTCCTCGTCTCTCACTTTTTCAAAAAATAATTTCATATTTTTATTACAATAATAACATTTTAATTTACAACTTACTAATTTCTCTATTACGTTATCTAAAGTGATTAGATTTGCATATATGTGATAATCTTTTTTTATATCTTGTTGTTTATAACTATTTATTTTGGCTTTTAATTCGCTCAAAATAAAATTACGTTCTTCAAATTGTAAACCCATATATAGATTATTAATAGTTTTTACTTGTTCACTGTGTTGTTTCATTGATAATACAAAATTGTTTGATGGATCTAAACTGTTTTGTTTATTAAATTTCACTATTTTCTCTCGTATTTTATCGGGTTTTTCAGGTTTGTCATCTATTATTTTGTTATTTTTAGTCGTTATGGTTTTAGTTTGTATATTTATCGTTTTCATTAATATAACTAATTATATAAATTAAAATAGTATAAACTTAAAAACATATATAATATAATATGGCGACGTTAAATAAAGAAAAGGAAGATAATAAAGTAGAAAAAGTAGATAATAATGAAGAAGAAATAGTTAATTTATTAATAAATGATAAACAATTTAAAACAGCTGAAGATTTTAAAAGCGAAAAAGAAACACTAAAAAATAAAAAATCAGATAGTTGTCAAGAATTGAAAAATTTAGCTTATAAAACGATGCTTTTAAATGGTAATGATATTTTACAAAAAAATGATAATATAGCTAATGATAGTAAAATAAATAGTTTTTTAGTTGATGAATCAAATGCAAATAAAGCAGAAACTTGGACTAAATTAAACAAAACTCAAAAATTGTTACGTTTAAATGCTTATGTTGAAAATGTTTTAACTGATAAATATGAACTAACGATTGAAGAGACAAAAACAACAAAATTATACCTACAAAGATGTATTGATCATAAAAACCTTTCAAAAGCAAAAGAAATTGTTTATAATAAAGAAGACAATTTTATTATAAATATACCATGTCTAATCTTTAATGACGATTCTCGTATATTTATATTGAAAAAAGATGATAAACATATTTCTACTGTTAAATGTTTGCCACAAGACAAAAGAAGTAAAGTTAAAACGTTAAAAATTCATGATGAATAACAAAGTTATTTAAATATTTAAATATTTAAATATTTTTTAAATTGATATTAAATATTATTTAATAATATGTATAATAATTAATATATTATTAAATTAGTATTATGAATTTGGAGTTTACAACAAATAGTTTACTTAATAAGTATAAGCTAAATAAATATTTACAAGAAATCAAGTTTAAAAATTTAATATATGATCTGCTTGAAAATGTTATTAAACTAATGACAGAATATATTGAAGACAATGTTTTACAAATAATACATTATGATATTTATGATGATGTATGGGACCATGCTTATAATATCGTTTATGTTCAGTATATTGAAAATAAAATAATTGAAAACTTATATAAGTTAAGTGAAGAACAAAGTGTTAATCTTTTATATAAATGTGCCAGAATTGCAAATATTTTAGTTTTTAAATATTTTATACCTAAAAGATCATATATAAAAAGTTATATTAGAAAAAATCATAATAATGAAAGTTATAATCTTGTTGTAAATAATGTTAAAATTAGTAATCAAGTAAATTTATTGAAAAGTATTAAACAACCAGAACAAAGAACAGATGAATGGTATTTATTTAGAAATTCAACTTTAACAGCATCAAACATTTATAAAATTTTTGTAAGTGAATATAGTCAAAACCAATTAATTATTGAAAAATGCGAACCAATTGATATTAATAAATTTAAAACTACAAATCTTAATTCACCAATGCATTGGGGACAAAAATATGAACCGGTTTCTATTTTATATTATGATTATATTAACAATACAAAAGTAGATGAATTTGGTTGTATCCCACATCCAGATTATAGTTTTATTGCAGCCTCACCTGATGGGATTATTTGTGATGCTAGCAGTGAATTATTTGGACGTATGTTAGAAATTAAAAATGTGGTGTCAAGGGTGATTACTGGTGTTCCAAAGATGGAATATTGGATTCAAATGCAATTGCAAATGGAAGTTTGTAATTTAAATGAATGTGACTTTTTAGAAACAAAATTTATAGAATATACAGATTTAGATGAGTATTTAGAAGACATTGATGAGTCAAAGTATAAGGGAACATTTTTACAATTTTTAAAAGATGGAGAGCCTGTTTATATTTATCCACCGTTTTTATTAAATGATGTTAATAGTCCTGAATATAATACTTGGTATCAAGAACAATTGATTGAAAATAAAGACTTAGAATTAATAAAAACAATTTATTGGAAATTAGAAGTTATTAGTTGTGTTTTAGTTATGCGTAATAAATTTTGGTTTGCAAATGTATTACCACAAATTGAAACATTTTGGAATACTTTAATTAAAGAACGAGAAGACGGGAGTTATAAAGATAGATATAGTAAAAAAAGGAAACTTAAAATGGAAGATGAAAAATCAAAAAGTGATTTTCCAAAACCGGGATGTTTAATCAATTTATAAAAAATATTTATAAAAAATATTTATAAAAAATATTTATAAAAAATATTATATTAATATATAAATATAATATGGCAAGAAAAACTAGAAAAACCAGAGGAGGAGGAGGACATAGTTTATTTGGTAAAAAAAGACCAACACGTAGTTCTAGTTCAAAAAAAAGAAGTGCAGAAAAAAGAAAAAAAAATTTAGAATTAATTATGAAAGGTAACCAAATTGATAAATTAAAACAAAGTAAATGTTTAGTAGAATATAAAAAATGTATGAGTGTTTCTAGAAGAAGAAGTCACTAAAAAATATATTAAAAATTAAATATATTTAAAAATTATTTAAACCTATTTTTTTATATTTACTATAGTAAAATAAATATGAAAAATAATAAATCAACTAATGCAAGCGATATGCATGTATTAAAAAGAAATGGAAAAAAAGAAATTATTTCTTTTGATAAAATTCTTAAAAGAGGAAAATCTATTGCTAAAGAATTTGGTTTAGCAAATATTATTCATGCTCAACTTGCCATGAAAGTAATTGACCAGCTTTATGATAATATTCAAACAACCAAAATAGATGAATTAATGGCTGAACAATGTGCTTCAATGGCTTCCACGCACCCTGATTATACTAAAATGGCAAGTGCAATTACTATTTCAAATCTTCAAAAAAACACTAGTTCCTCATTTTATGAAACAATTAAAAAATTATACGATTTTAAAGATGTTAATAATGCTTCTTATAAACTAATCCACGGAAATATTATGAAAATTTGTGAAGACTATAAAGAAACATTAGATGCTATTATAGATTATCAACGCGATTTTTTATTTGATTATTTTGGTTTTAAAACACTTGAACGTGCTTATTTAATGAAAATTAATAATGTAATTGTTGAACGCCCTCAGCATATGTGGTTGCGTGTTTCGCTTTGTATTCATGGAATAAATATGGAAAAGGTGAAAGAAACATATGATTATATGTCACAAAAATATTTCATTCATGCAACTCCCACGCTTTTTAATGCAGGAACACCAAGACCACAGCTTAGTTCTTGTTATTTAATTGCTATGGAAGATGATTCTATTGATGGCATTTTTAATACAGTCAAAGAGTGTGCACAAATTTCAAAATGGTCTGGTGGAATTGGTTTACATATTCATAATATTCGCTCAAGTGGCTCGCAAATTAGAGGAACAAATGGCGTATCAAATGGCCTCATTCCAATGTTAGGTGTTTTTAATAAAACAGCTCGTTATGTAGATCAAGGTGGAAAGCGAAATGGCAGTTTCGCTATTTATTTAGAACCTCATCATCCTGATGTTGAAGAGTTTTTAGAACTTAAAAAGAATCATGGAGATGAAGAATCCAAATGTCGTGACCTTTTCTATGCCCTCTGGTTAAGTGATTTATTTATGGAACGTGTAATGGGAAATAAAATTTGGTCTTTATTTTGTCCAGACAAATGTCCTGGATTAAGTGATTGTTATGGAGATGAATATAGAAAATTATATTTAAAATATGAAAATGAAGGTCGTTTTAATAAACAAATTGATGCACGGGAATTATGGATTAAAATTTTAGATTCTCAAATGGAGACCGGAACACCGTATCTATTATATAAAGATGCGGCAAATAGTAAATCAAATCAAAAAAATCTTGGCACCATTAAGAGCAGCAATTTGTGTGTTGCAGGTGAAACATTAATTTTAACAAAAAATGGTCAAGAAAAAATAGAAGATTTAAAAGATAAAGAAGTTGAATTATGGAATGGGAAAGATTTTAGTAGAACTACTGTTTTTCAAACAAGTGAAGAAAGTGAATTAATTGAAGTACATACTAGTGATGGTTCAATATTAACTTGTACTAAATATCATAAATTTTATATTCAAAATAAATATCAACATAGTAAAAATAAAAATGCAGATATAATTAATAGTTCTGTTGTAGAATTAGTTGAAGCACAAAAATTAGAATCTGGAATGAATATTATAAAATGTGATTATCCAGTAATTGATAATAAAGAAATTATTTTAAAAAATGCATATACTAATGGATTTTTCAGCGGAGATGGAACATATACAAATATTACAAACAATGAAATAAAATCATGTGAATTTAAATGTTTAAATAATGAACAATATTGTAAGCGTCATATTTTCAATAAAAAGTTAGAAACTTGTGAATTAAGAAATAATAATAAATGTAATGCTTTTTCTTATGAAAAAAAACCACATGTAACTTTATATGGTGATAAAATTAAATTATTAACATATTTATCGTATATTGGTAAAGGAGAAATAAATAATAACAAATTAAATGTTACACTAGTTCCAACTTTAGAAGAAAAGTTTTTTGTACCAATAAATTATTCAATTCAAAGTAAAATGGATTGGTTTTCTGGTTATTGTGATGCAGATGGTTGTATTTCAAGAAATGGTAAAAATCAAAGTTTACAAATCTCAAGTATACACAAAGAATTTCTTGTTAATATTAAACTAATGTTACAAACGTGTGGTATTAATTCTATTGTTTCATTAAATATGAATGAAAGAAAAGTTAAATTGCCAAAAAATGATGGTTCCAATGAATATAAAGAATATGAATGTAAAAAATTATGGAGATTATTAATTGCATCAAACCAATTACAAAAATTATTAACATTAGGATTTTCACCAAAACGTTTAAATATTGAAATTTGCGAGTATCAAAGAAGTGCTAATAAATTTATTAGTATACAAAAAATTGTTGATAATAAGAGAATTGATAAAACATATTGTTTTAATGAACCAAAAAGGCATGCAGGAATTTTTAATGGAATTATCACTTCTCAATGCACAGAAATCATTGAATACTCGGACGCAAATGAAACTGCAGTATGTAATTTAGCTTCAATTGGATTGCCTATGTTTGTAAAAGAAGATAAAACATTTGATTATGAAAAATTAGAAACAATTACTAAAATTTTGGTAACTAATTTAAATAATATTATTGATGTTAATTTTTATCCTACAATTAAGACACAACGTTCTAATTTTAAACATCGTCCTATTGGGATTGGGATTCAGGGTTTAGCAGATGTATTTTTAAAAATGGATTTAGCATTTACATCTCATGATGCTAAAGAAATTAACAAACTTATTTTTGAAACAATTTATTTTGCAGCATTAACACGTAGTTATGAAATTAGTAAAGAACGACTTGAAGATTTGATGTTCTTAAAAACCGAATATGAATCTAATAACTGGAGCTTTGTAGATAGCGATTCTTCTTGCAGAGAATATAGTATTTATAATGTTAGTGATGCATCCAGTGTAAATGCAAAAAATAGTGATACAAAAATTCAATATTGTTTAGATAAAATGAAACCAGTTAAAGCTGAAATTGAAAATCTTAAAAAAGATTATTTAGGTGCGTATAGTTCATTTCAAGGCTCACCATTAAGTGAGGGAATTTTACAATTTGATATGTGGAATATAGAACCCAGTAAAGGTCGTTATGATTGGGAAACATTAAAACAAAATATTATTAAATATGGTTGTCGTAATAGTTTATTATGCGCGCCTATGCCAACTGCTAGTACGAGTCAAATTTTAGGAAACAATGAATGTTTTGAACCAATTACTAGTAATATTTATAGTAGAAGAACATTAGCAGGTGATTTTGTTATGGTAAATAAATATTTAGTAGAAGATTTATTGAAATTAGATATGTGGAATAGTACAATTAAAAACAACATTATTGCAAATAAAGGAAGTGTTCAATTTATTGAAGGTTTAACCGAAAAAATGAAAGAAAAATACAAAATTGTATGGGAAATGAGTATGAAGGATTTAATTAGTATGTCTCACGATAGAGGTGCTTATATTTGTCAATCGCAAAGTTTAAACTTATGGATGGAAGACCCTACACCGAGTGCATTAACGAATATGCATTTTTATAGTTGGAAAGTAGGACTTAAAACGGGAATTTATTATTTAAGGCGCAAAGCTAAACATCAAGCACAGCAATTTACAATTGAACCTGTCAAAAAAGATATTTCAAATAATAAAATAGAAGAAGAGGAAAAAGAAGATGGTTGTTTGATGTGTAGTGGATAATTAAATTATTTAAAAAAATTGAAATAAAATAATTAAAAATAATATATTAATAAATTTATAGAATGTTTAAATTTATTAATAATTTGACTAATTTCACAGAATTTTTATCTAGATTTACAAAAACAAACGATCAAAAATTGTCTTATCTTGGTAGATGGTGTCATGTAAATATGTCTAAATGTAATTACGATGTTGTATTAAAAAAAATAGATATGGCAAATCGTGATAATAATTTTTGTATTAAAACTACTCAAAAAAATAAACAATAAACAATAAACAATAAACTAACTCTCTTTTACATAAGTTTCTTTACATAAATTTTTTATTATTTTTTCGTCTATATTTGTAGTTGGTTTTCCTATTGTTGATATTGTTTTTGTAAAATAATCAGTTTTATCTTCACTATTCATATAATCAGGGTTTAAATTTTTCCAATCCATTAATGCATTGAAGTTTTTGGAAGATGCTTTATTTATTACACTTTTTATTTTTTCTTTAGCTCCATCTTTTGACCAATTATCATTATCCTTTATATATAATGTTTCACGCTTTGTATCTGTACAATGCATTGGTCTCTCATAAATAGAAAGCTTATTCATATTTTCTATTATTGATTTACTTAAGCCCTGTGCTAATCCATTTTGCTTTGTAAAATCCAATTGTTCAATTGTAATATGTAATGATTTAATGAAATCGCTCATATTAATTGCATTTTTACAATCTTCATTTAAAAATACATTAATATTAAATTTTTGATTATTATTTTGTGTATTGTTTGTAGTATTATTATTTCCTATTTTTGGTATTAACTCACCTATTTGTAATTGATGTTTTGCATTTTCTTTTATAAGTTCTTTTATCATATTTTTTAATTCTTTATTATCTTCTTTAAGCTCTAATATTTCCTTTTTATCTTCAATTGTTATTAAAGTTGTATTGTTCAACAAGTTACATTTTTTTTTATGATAAGAAAGACCTTGTCTATATTTGTATTTCTTACCACAATCGCATTCAAAATTATATATTGGCTCTTTTTGCTCTTTTTGCTCGTTTTTGTCACTATTTGTCACTATTGTGTCACTATTTGATAAATTTTTATGTTTAAGAGTTAAAATATGTCTATTATAATTATTTTTTTTACACGTTTTAAAGTCACATAATTTGCAAATAAATATTTTTTGCTCGTTCTGCTCGTTGTTGTCACTAATTGTCATTATATATATAGTGACAAAAAAAATGCCTAAATTGTTTTTAAAAATATATATTTTAGTATGGTAAGAACATTTTTTAGTTAAAAACTACAATTTTATTATCTTAATGATAACAAAAGTGGTAAAAAAGCAGAAATTCGTTTAAATTTATATAAAGGCTAGCCCATATCAAAAATGGACATTTATAAATGTCCAAAACCCAAAAAAAATATGAAATTATTATAAATAAAATAAATCACTAAAATTTATAATTTTTTTATTCAAACCTTTAACGTCTAAAAATGAAAAATAGCCTTTTTTGAGAGAAAAAATTTATTTTTATTAATTTTCTTTTACATAAGTTTCTTTACATAAATTTTTTATTATTTTTTCATCTATATTTGTAGTTGACTTTCCTATTGTTGATATTGTTTTTGTAAAATAATCTGTTTTATCTTCATTATTCATATAATCAGGATTTAAATTTTTCCAATTCATTAATGCATTAAAGTTTTTGGATGATGCTTTTTTTATTACTCCTTTTATTTTTTCTTTATTTATATCTTTTTTCCATTCATTATCTTCTTTTATATATAATGTTTCACGCTTTGTATCGGTACAATGCATTGGTCTCTCGTAAATAGAAAGCTTATTCATATTTTCTATTATTGATTTACTTAAACCCTGTACTAAACCATTTTGTTTTGTAAAATCCAATTGTTCAATTGTAATATGTAATGATTTAATGAAATCACTCATATTAATTGCATTTTTACATTGTTCATTTAAAAATACATTAATATTGAATTTTTGATTATTATTTTGTGTATTGTTTGTAATATTACTATTTATTAATGGTGCCATATTTTTTATTGTATTAGTTAATTCTGTAATTTGGTCTTGTTGTTTCTTAATTACATCCAATACAAATTCTTGTGATAAATTTTGAGTTATACTTTCTTTATCTTTAAACATACATTTTGATTTATGATACGAAAGACCTTGTCTATATTTATATTTTTTACCACAAATGCATTCAAAAATATTTATTTGGGATTTATCCCCATTTATGTCACTATTTGTCACTATTGTGTCACTATTTGATAATTTTTTATGTTTAAGGGTTTGTAAATGTTTATTATAATCCTTTTTATTAATTGTGTTATAGTCACAAAATTCACAATTAAATTTTTTAGGATTTTTTGGGATAAATTGGGATTTATTGTCACTAAATGTCATTATATATATAGTGACAAAAAAATCCCTAAATTATTTTAAAAATTAATATATTTTTTTATGGTAACAACTTTTTTTTAGTTAAACCTACAATTTTATTATGTTAATGATAACAAAAGTTGTTAAAAAGTGAAAAATCACTATAATTTATATAAAGGCTAGCCCATATCAAAAATGGACATTTATAAATGTCCAAAACCCAAAAAAATTATGAAATTATTTTTTATTTTTTTTTACACCTTTAAAATAGATTTTTATTTTATTATGATAAATGGTAATAAAATAAAAAATAGGCATTTTGGGTTAATTTCTTTAAGTTCTTTTTTAAATATATTATTTTAATTGTAAAAATAATTCATAAATTTTTTCATTTGTTTTTGCAATGTCAGTATTATAAACATATTTAATATAACATCGCAATGTACATAAAATATCCACTAAAGAATTATGTAATTCTTTTGGAATAGGTTCATCTGCAAATAAAGTAGTATATAATTCAATTAATTTTGGTTGTTTAATAAACGTTTTATTAGTTTTGGTCAATGCAATAATATTACAATATTCTTTGGTGTTTTTCATAGTGCAATATTCTGGTTTTGTAATTTTTACATTATTTTCATATTTTGTAAATTTTTGATCAATTTTATGTCTTAAACATTCTACAAATATCATACGCTTATCAAACGAAATATTATGTCCTATAACAAGATCACATCTATCTAAAAATTCATTGAATTCTCTTAAAACAGGTATAATATGACTGCCATTAGCATTTAAAAATTCATGATTTAAACCATGTATTTCTAAACTTTTTTCAGAAATTGGTATTGTTGGATTTAATTTAATATAATCATCTTTTACAATCACATTATTATTACTAACATCGTAAAATATATAACTTAATTGAACAATATGAGGATATTTATTTACTTCATAAATGGAGGCTTTGTCTTCTGGTAATCCTGTTGTTTCTGTATCAAATACTAATATTTTCATTATAATAGTATTTAATAAATACTATTTATTTTTAAAATACTATAATAATCTATAAAAATTATCATTTTTTAATTAAATAAATTAAAATAAAATAAAATAAAATAATTTTTTAAATAGAAAAAAAAATTGATAACAAAATTTTTTTATTTTTAGATGATACAAAACACAATATAACAAAGTAATGTCAATGTCTAGCATTCCAGATACCAATGATATTCAGGTTTTCCAAAATAAGATGATTATTATTCCTGATTATGTAATTCCAAGTGATATGCCAAAGATTTATCATTATTTTGATTATTATAATATTGCTTCAATTAAAAATGTAGAAATTAAGCAAAATACTGATAGTACGACAACCCCAGGTTATATTTATAGCAATGAATTTTGCCATGCAATTATTGAAGTAGATGAATGGTACAATAATAATAGTGCATATTGGTTTTATCAGGCAATTGAAAATAATAATTGCAAGATGGTTTATGACGATCCCAGTTATTGGGATGTAGAATTTTATGTTAAACTTGAAGAAGATTATGAATATAAGAATGAAGTTTCAAATCAAAGTTATGAACAAGAAGATGAAGTAGAAGACGAAGATGAAGACGAAGTAGAAGACGAAGATGGGGAAGTATTTGATTATTCATATACTGAGGAACAAGAAAGTACTAGTAGTGAATTTAATAGTGATTCATATAGTGAATTTGAAAGTGGCAGTGAAGTAGATGATTCCAAGGATGAAGATTATAATCTTGAAGAAAGCGATAATGATGAAGATATTGTATATGAATATTATAAGATGGATCACAATAAGAGCAAACATTTCACGCGTTCTAAGTCCAAGAAAGATAATAAGAAGCGCAAGATGAGTGTTGATGCAGAAAAGGAAATCAAACATTTAAAGGAAGAAAATGACAGCCTTAAAGCTATTCTTATTAAGAATAATAAGAATTATCTTAAGAACAATAAGACGAAGAGTTTCAAGAATGATTGGAGTCGTCGCCTAAGGCAGAAGGTTTCGGAATAGATATGATTATTATTATGAGTATGATTATGATTATTTTATTAGATTTTACTTGTAAAAAAATTGATAAAAAAATATTATATTATTTTTTTATACAAACAAGAATCAAGAAACAAGAAACAAAATAATGAATAAAGAAACATTATTTTATTTGTTACCACATGAACTATTTAAAAATATTTTAAAACATTTAGATAAAGATACCCGAACAATGATGTTATGTTTAATATATTATGGAGATAAATTAGATTTATGGTATAAATGGTATCCATTAACATTAAAGTAATAATTTATAAGTAAAAATCTGCTTCATTAATAGTTGCTTCTTTACACCGACCATATGTAGTGCGATGCCAAGGACTAATACCATAATTATCTATACCATCCATATGTTTTGCTGTCCCATAACCTTTATTTTTTTCTAAAGCATAATAAGTGTCTAATTTTTTATAACAATCACATAATTCTTTAATATATGCATCTCTTTCTACTTTAGCTAATATAGATGCAGCAGCGATTGAGCAATATTTATTGTCACCGCCTTCAATTAAAATATGATTAACTTGTTCTATTAATGAACTAGATTCATTTAAATATGTATAACTTTTGAAATCATTACCATCAACAAGTAAATAATAATTTTCTGATTTTTTAGAATAATTTAATAAAGTTTTATTATTTTTATTAAATTTAACAATGACATTTGTTATTGCTTTATGCATAGCACAATGAGTAGCATTTCTAATATTAATTTTATCTATTGTTTTTTCATCTTCATATTGAACACTATAAGCTAAAGCGTTTTCTTTAATATATTGTGCAACTTCATTGATTTTTTTTAATGAACTAAATTTTTTGCTGTCTTTTAATAATTCATATTTAAAATCTTCATTTTTAGGCAAAATTACTGCTGCACTATAAACTCGCCCAAACATTGGACCACGCCCGGCTTCATCAATACCAATTTCAAATTGATTAGAATCATTATTGTAAAAATGTTCTAACATAATTTTAGGTTTAATAGTTCTAGTTTTTTTTGGTTTTGTTTCTTTACATTCTTTTGTTTCTTTTGTTTCTTTAATTTCATTATTATTTTCCATAATTAAATAATATAAACTTTTTTATTATATACTTATTATAATATAAGTAATGGCTTTCAATTTTAAAAATAATAATTTGACAATAATTTTACTTTTAATTTTAGTAATTGGCTCATCAATGTGTTATTTAATGATGGAAAAAAATGTAGAAGGATTAGGTTATGGTAATTTACATAATAATTTAGTTGTTACTAATATTAGAGATAATAGTTTTAATACATTCTTTAGTTTGAAATCTTCAAAAATCAACTGTGATAATATTTCATTTAAAATAAATGGAAGTAATTTAAATAATATTATAGATAGTTCAGAAAATAGACAAATATCAAATTTAAATGAATTATACATTGTAATGAAAGATATAAGTTCTACATTTTATACTATTGAAGAGAAATTAACTAATAACAAATTATCGGTTAATTTTTATAAATTAAAAGACAATTCTATTTTAGATTTAGATATTATCAGTACTGCTTCTTGTGATTTAGTAAATGGTAGTGTTAATATAACATCAACACCTCCTGTTGCTTCTGTTGCTGTTGATGCTGCTGATGCTGTTGATGCTCCTACTGCTCCTGCTCCTGCCCCTGCTCCTGGAGGAACACCAGTAGGAGGAACACCAGTAGGAGGAACACCAGGAACTGGAGGAACACCAGTAGGAGGAACACCAGTAGGAGGAACACCAGTAGGAGGAACACCAGTAGGAGGAACACCAGTAGGAGGAACACCAGTAGGAGGAACACC
>JGI20158J14315_10002363_pt1 | contig 13166 bp, 11 predicted proteins | sample COG_08_FD_14315 | JGI IMG/M metagenome (IMG submission 14315)
CTATCATAAGGTTATATTCTTTTCTCATATAACTAATCATAGCTCCATCCATTGCGTCACCTGCAACTCTTAAGGATTTAGAATAAACCAAACCTCCTAAAGACATAACTGCTATTTCAGTAGTTCCACCACCAATATCAACAACCATTGACCCAGTAGCTTCAGAAATAGGAAGTCCAGCTCCAATTGCAGCTGCTATAGGTTCTTCAATTAATTGGACTCTTCTTGCACCTGCCGCTAACGCACTATCTTGAATTGCTTTTCTTTCAACAGGTGTTGATCCTGTTGGTACACAAATTAAAATTCTAGGATTTGCGAAAGTGCTGTTTTTATGAACTTTTTTAATAAAATGTTTTATCATTTCTTCTGTCACAATAAAGTCTGCAATAACACCATCCCTTAAAGGTCTAATTGCACTAATATTTCCTGGTGTCCTTCCAAGCATGGTTTTTGCTTCATCGCCAACAGCAAGAACGTTTTTTTTTCCCATGTTTTCAACTATAGCAACAACTGATGGTTCATTTAATACAACTCCCTGTCCTTTTAACACAACCAATGTATTAGCGGTTCCAAGGTCAATTGCCATATCTTGACTCCATATGTTTGTTACATTTTTAAACCATTTTGTCATATTATATTCCTTTCACTTTCTGTGTTTCATGCTCTATTGGAGCTGTTTTATTTCTTTTAATAATCATTTTATTCAAAGCACTTAAATAAGCATTTGCTGAAGCAACTAAAGTATCGGTATCTGCGGCTTGACCTACTGTAGTTTTACCATTTTCTTCAATTCTCACACTTACCGTTGCTTGTGCATCTGTCCCCTCTGTAACAGCATGTACTTGATATAGTTGGAGTTTAACATCATGCGGATATAAAACTTTTATGCATTTAAATATTGCATCAACAGGACCATCACCAGTTTCAGAAGTTGACTTAACTTCTCCATAAACATCGAGAGTCATATCTGCTCTTTGAGGTTCACCTGTGCCAGCAAAAACTTTTAAAGATTTAAGATTAATTACATATTTATCATGAACCAAGCTATCATCGACTAAAGCTGCAATATCATCATCATACACATGTTTCTTTTTATCTGCTAAAATTTTAAATTTACCAAAAGCGGTTTGAATAACATCATCTGTGACAGATGCATATCCAAGATCATTTAGTTTTTCTTTAAAAGCATGTCTGCCTGAATGTTTGCCCATAACTAATGAAGTTTTTTTTACACCAACGCTTTCAGGAGTCATAATTTCATAAGTTTCTCTATTTTTAAGCATCCCATCTTGATGAATTCCTGCTTCATGAGCAAATGCATTTTTTCCAACAATAGCTTTATTGAATTGTACTGGAAAAGTTGCATTGGAGACAACCTTAGATGCCTTGCTTAATAGTTCTGTTTTAATTCCAGTTGTATAGGGCATTAAATCATTTCGAGTTCTTATTGCCATCACAATTTCTTCTAGCGCCGCGTTACCAGCTCTTTCACCAATTCCATTAATTGTACATTCTACCTGTCTTGCTCCCGCTGAAACACCTGCTAAAGAATTTGCAACAGCTAATCCTAAATCATTGTGACAGTGAACTGATAAAATAGCTTTATCAATATTTGGCACTTTATTTTTTAATGTTGTAATAATTTTAGTAAACTCGGATGGTATTGTATACCCTACTGTATCAGGAATATTAATTGTCTTTGCACCACTGCTAATTGCAAGTTCAACTATTTTGCACATAAAATCCATATCAGTCCTTGTTCCATCTTCACAAGACCACTCAACATCATCAGTAAGATTTCTTGCGTAAGAAACACTTTCTTTTATTGCATCTAATACTTGTTCTGGTGATTTGTTAAGTTTGTGCTTCATATGAAGTGGGCTTGTTGAAATAAAAGTATGAATTCTAAATCTTGCTGCAGCTTTTAAAGCTTCATAACATGCATCAATATCCTTTTTACTTGCTCTTGATAAACCACATGGAATTGAATTTTTTAAAATTTTACTTATTGCGGCCACAGCTTCAAAGTCTCCAGGTGAAGCTATAGGAAATCCAGCTTCAATTATATCAATTCCCAATTCATCAAAAATTCTTGAGATTTGAATTTTTTCTTCAAGACTCATAGATGCTCCAGGCGATTGTTCGCCATCACGCATCGTAGTGTCGAATATAAAAACTTTATTTTTGTCGCTCATGCCTAATAATTTTTTGAAAAACTATAATACAATCTATAAGAGATATTGCAAAATAATAGTTAAATTGTGGTTACGATAGTTGGCCGTTTTAGGTCTTTAGCTACAACTAACTTTTGTCGCTATCTATAAGTTTATTTTTACCAATCCATGGCATCATATCTCTTAATTTAGATCCAACTTTTTCGATTGAATGATCTGCTAAATCTTTCCTTGTTTTTAAAAAGTTTTTCTGACCACCTTCACATTCCTTCATCCAGTCTTTAGTAAATTTACCCGATTGGATGTCAGCTAAAACTTCTTTCATTCTTTTTTTTGTCTCATCTTTTTTAATTATTCTGGGTCCAGAAACATATTCACCATATTCTGCAGTATTAGAAATAGAATAGTTCATATTAGCAATTCCACCCTCATAAATTAAATCAACAATTAATTTAACTTCATGAAGACATTCAAAATAAGCCATCTCTGGTTCATATCCTGCTTCAACTAAAGTTTCATACCCATTTTTAATTAATTCAACTAAACCTCCACAAAGAACTGTTTGTTCTCCAAATAAATCTGTTTCACATTCATCCTTGAATGTTGTTTCAATTATTCCTGATTTACCTCCACCAATTGCTGACGCATAAGACAAAGCAAGATCTCTTGCTTTACCTGTGCCATCTTGATGGACTGCCATCAAACATGGAACACCGCCCCCTTTTTCATATTCACTTCTAACTAAATGACCAGGTCCTTTTGGCGCAACCATAAATACATCTAAATCTTTTCTAGCATCAATAAGTTTGTAATGAATATTTAATCCATGGGCAAAAGCTAAACTTGTTCCCTCTTTTATTCTTTGTTCAATATGATTTTTATAAATTGTTGCTTGTAATTCATCTGGTGTAAGTATCATAGCAACTTCTGCCCATTCTGCAGCGTCAGATAGATTCATTACTTTTAATCCTTTAGATTCTGCTTTGGCTTTACTTGCAGATCCATCTCTAAGAGCTACGACAACTTCTTTAGCTCCACTATCTTTTAAATTTAACGCATGAGCATGTCCTTGGCTTCCGTATCCAAAAATAGCTATTTTTTTATTTTTAATTAAATTTACGTCAGCATCTTTTTCATAAAACATTTTCATTTTTTTTCTCCTTTTTAATAATTAATTAAATATTTCAGCGCCTCTTGTCATTGCAACCGCTCCGGTTCTTGAGACGCTAATAAGACCAAGTGGTTTTAAAATTTTATTCATTTTATCTATTTCTCTTCTTAAAGCTGTAATTTGAATTACAACAGATTTATTTGATTTATCTAATATAACTGGATTAAAATTTTTACAAGCTTTTATAGCTTTTTTAATTTTTAATGAATTTCCTAATATTTTCATTAATGCCATTTCTTTAAAAATTACCTTTTTATCGTCTCTTTTAAAATTAGCAACTTTATGTACTGGTACTAATTTTTTTAATTGTAAAGTTATTTGCTCAATCACTTGTGGTGTTCCAACTGTTACAATAGTAACTCTTGAAAGATTTTTTTTATGATCAACTTCTGCAACTGCTAAAGATTCTATATTGTATCCTCTTCCAGAAAACAATCCAACAACTCTAGCAAGTACTCCAGCTTCATTATCTACCCAAATAACAAAAATATGAGTATCTAATTTTCCTATTTTAGTTGGAGTGCTATAAGCTGATTTAGATTTTGTCATTTTATACTAATGTCTTTCCTTTGCCTGTAATCTTATTTTCTTCTTGATCTTTAGGACCTAAGAGCATTTGGTTGTGAGGTTTTCCTGATGGAATCATTGGAAAACAGTTTTCATCTTGATCAACATGGCAATCGAAAATCACAGGTTTATCAATATTTATCATTTCATGAATTTTTTTATCCAATTCATCAGGGTTTTTTGCTCTAATTCCAGTACAACCATAGGCTTCAGCTAATTTTACAAAGTCTGGCAATGCTTCAGAATAGCTTTCTGAGTAGTTTTTTTCATGGAGTAATTCCTGCCATTGTCTAACCATTCCCATATATTGATTATTCAATATGAATATCTTAATGGGTAAATTGTATTGGACTGCTGTTGATATTTCTTGCATCGTCATTAAAATTGATGCTTCACCCGCAATATCAATAACTAATTTTTTAGGGTGAGCTACTTGCACACCTACAGCTGCTGGTAGTCCATAACCCATAGTTCCAAGTCCACCAGATGTCATCCATCTATTAGGTTTATTAAATTTATAATGTTGAGCTGCCCACATCTGATGTTGTCCAACTTCAGTTGTTATATAAGTGTCTTGGTTTTTCGTTAATTCATAAAGTCTTTGGACTGCATGCTGAGGTTTGATAATTGTGTTGCTATTAATGAAATTTAAAGATTGTTTTGTTCTCCACTTTTGGATTTGTTGCCACCATTTAGAAATTTTTTGTTTATTAGATTTTTCTAAATTCAAATTTTTCTTTTTTAAAGTATTTGTTATAGAACTAATTACATCACTAACATCCCCTACAATAGATAAATCAACCTTTACAATTTTATTTATTGAGGAAGGATCAATATCAATATGAACCTTTTTTGATTTTGGTGAAAACTCATCAATCTTACCCGTGATACGATCATCAAATCTAGCTCCAATATTAATCAATAAATCACAATCATGCATTGCATTATTTGCTTCATACGTTCCATGCATTCCTAACATTCCTAAAAACTGATTATCATCTCCAGGATAAGCTCCCAGGCCTTGAAGAGTTGATGTTATTGGAAATCCAGTTAAGGAAACCAATGTTCTTAATAGTTCACTTGCCTTCGGTCCTGAATTGATTACTCCTCCTCCAGTATAAAAAACTGGCTTAGAAGCTTTGCTCATTAAATTAATCAATTGATCAATATCTTTTTGATTAAATCTATTTAGTTCTTTTTCATTTAATCTTTTTTCTTTTTTAGGTTTAGAGTATTTTGCTTTTGCAAATTGAACATCTTTTGGAATATCAACTAATACTGGTCCTGGTCTCCCAGTTGTAGCAACTTCAAATGCTTCATGCATAATTCTAGGTAAATCATTAATGTTTTTAACTAACCAATTGTGTTTTGTACAAGGTCTAGTAATCCCAGTTGTATCACATTCTTGGAATGCATCTGTTCCAATTAAATGCGTTGGCACTTGACCTGAAATACAAACTAAAGGAACTGAATCCATATAAGCATCTGTTAGTGCTGTCACAACATTTGTTGCACCTGGTCCTGATGTAACTAATACAACACCAGGTTTTCCGCTTGACCTCGCATAACCTTCTGCTGCATGACCTGCTCCCTGTTCATGCCTTACTAAAATATGTTTTATAGATGGATGATTTTTTAATTCATCATATATTGGAAGTACAGCGCCACCTGGATAACCAAAGATGTGGTCAACGTTTTGGTCTTCTAAACACTTAAATACTATTTCTGCACCTGAATATAAATTACCCATTTGGGCAATCTATTCGACTTTATGTTAATTGGTCAAGTTTAAGAGATGATTTATTTAATTTTTTTATATAATTGTTAAACTGATCTGGACTAATTTTTTTCCAGGTTAACATCCTGCTTCTTGCCCATGTTGCTTGTCTTTTAGCGTATTGACGGGTTTTAATAGCTATCAACTCTTTAGCTTTTTCTAGACCTATTTTATGTTGTAAATACTGTGTCAATTCGTCAATACCTATTACCTTTTTTACACTATGATCTTTTTTAATTTTTAATTTGTGAAATCTTTTAACTTCTTTAGCTGCACCTTCTACAATCATTTTTGCTGTTCTTATCAAAATTTTTTGAATAAGTTTTTCTCTTTTAAAATCAATATATAGTTTCAGAAATTCATTATCATTGAATTCTGATTTAGTCTTATTTAACCAATCATACATAGAAATTTTTGTATGAAATTTAATTTCATAAGCTCTAATTGATCTTTGAGAGTCATTTAAATCAAACTTATTTTTAACTTTTGGGTCTAATTTAAGTAATCTTTTATAAAAATTTTTTTGTCCTTCTTTTTTTTGCATCCATTTTGTTTTATCTCTTATCGCCAAGGGTATTTTTGGAATTTTAACCAATCCATTAATTAAAGATTGAAAATATAATCCTGTTCCACCAACTAAAATTGGAATTTTTTTTCTTTTTCGAATATCTTTAATAATCTTTATTGTAGATTTCAACCATTGGCCTGTGGAATAATTTTTATTTAGATCAATTACTCCATACAAATGATGTTTAACATTCTTTTGTTCTTTTTTATTAGGTCTTGCAGTTAAAATCTGTAATTTCTTATAAACCTGCATGCTATCAGCATTGATAATTTCACCATTAATTTTCTTAGCAATTTTTATAGCAAAATCAGATTTTCCAGATGCGGTAGGACCTGCAATTAAAATAATTTTGGACTGGTTGTCCATTGTTAGTCTAATTTAACACCAATATATCTTCTTTGGTTTTGGTTATTATAAACTACAATTAAAATGGTTTTTTGATTAGATCTAAGTGCAGCTTCAACTATTTTTTCTAAATCTTTTGGCGATTTAATTTTTTTCTTTTGAACCTCTACGATGATATCATTTACACTCAAATAATTGACTGGGCTACTTTTATCAATATTTGTAATAACTAACCCTGTTGTTTGATTTGGTAATTTTCTTTCAGCAATATCTTTTTTGGTTAATGACCTTGTTGTAATTTTTAAAGATTTAATTTCTGAAATTTCTGGTTCGGCTTTTGTTTCTTTTTCATCTTCTTTAAAATCACTTGAAGTTTCTAGTCTTCCTAATTTTATTTTCTTAATGATTGCTTTTTTATTTCTCCAAACCTTAACATCTACCGTTTTACCTACTTCAGTTTGAGCAACAATTTTTGGTAACTCTTTCATTTCATTTATTTTGACTCCGTTAAATTCTATTATTATGTCTCCAGCTTTAATACCTGCTTTAGCTGAAGGGCTTTTATCTGCAACACTAGCAACTAATGCTCCTCTTGCTTCATCCAATTTTTCAATTTCAGCAATTTCTTTAGTGACTACTTGAATTCTAACACCGAGCCACCCTCTTTTAGTTTCACCAAATTTAATTAACTGATCAATAACTTTTTTTGCACTATTTGAGGGTATTGAAAAACCAATACCAATGGAACCAGACTGACCTAAAATTGCTGTATTAATTCCGATGACGTTACCATTCATATCAAATAAAGGTCCCCCAGAATTTCCTGAGTTAATCGAAGCATCTGTCTGAATGTAGTCTTCGTAACGTGACAAACCTATCGATCTATTTCTTGCTGATATAATCCCTGCTGTAACAGTTCCACCTAGTCCAAATGGATTCCCAATTGCAATTACCCAGTCTCCTATTCTTGCTTTATCTGAGTCACCAAATGCAACTGGAGTAAATTTTTCTTTAGATTCAATTTGTAAAACTGCAATATCAGAAAGTGGATCTTTACCAATAATTTTTGCTTTAAACTCTTTTTCTCCGTTAACAGTAACTACTATATCTTCGGCATCTTGAATAACGTGGTTATTAGTAATTACTATTCCCTTTTTATCTATTATAAATCCTGATCCAAGTGCACTTGCTTTTCTTTTTTGTGGTGTTCCAAATTCTTTGAACATATCTTCAAATGGGGATCCTGGGGGAAATTTAAACCCTGGGAAAGGATTTGTATTCGTAATTACAGTCGTTGTTGTTGAAATATTTACTACAGACGGCATTAATCTTTCGGCTAAATCTGCAAAAGATGCTGGTGCATCTTTAGTGTAAGCTTGTGTAGAAAAAATAATTATAATAAAAATTATTAATGATTTGTAAATTTTAAACATTTTAACTTTTTAAATACCAGATAATAATAAATCCTAAAATTGTAAATATTAAACCACCTATTCTCAACTGATTATTATTAAGTTGGTTTAATTTCAACAACATACTTTTCATCTTTGATGGAAATAAGGCGTACAAAATTCCTTCTATAAAAAGAAAAAGACCAAAAGCAATAATCAGCTCTTCCATGTTTGAAGCTTATTGTTTTGGTTTTATATTGCCAAAAAATTTGAAAAATTCACTATCAGGAGATAAAATTAGCGATGTATCTCCTCCTATCAAAGCTGTTTCGTAAGCTTGCATTGCTCTATAGAAAGAAAAAAATTCAGGATCTCTTCCAAATGCTTCTGCAAAAATTTTGTTTCTTTGACCATCTCCCTCACCTTTCATAATTTCTGAATCTTTATTGGCATTCGCTAAAATTACTGAAACTTCTTTATCTGCAGTTGATGTAATAGTTACAGCCATTTCAGCTCCTCTTGCTCTAAATTCTTTAGCTTCTCTCTCTCTTTCAGTTTGCATTCTTCTATAGATAGCTTCACTATTGGCTTGAGGTAAATCTGCTCTTTTAATTCTTACATCTACAATTTTAATGCCGAATTTTTGAGCTTCTGTGTTTACACCTTCTTGTATTAAAGACATTTGTTTAGATCTGTCTTTGGATAATAATGTTTGTAATTCCTGCTGTCCTAATACATTTCGAATTCTTGAGTTAATAATTGTTGCTAATCTTGACCTTGCAACTCTTTCATTTCCTACTGAAATATAAAATTTTAAAGGATCTATAATTTGAAATCTTGCAAAAGCATCAACGATTAATCTTTTTTGATCAGATGCAATAACTTCTGCTGGAGGTGTATCAAGATTTAAAATCCTACTGTCTAAAAAAACAACATTCTGAATAAAAGGTATTTTAAAGTTTAAACCTGGTTTTACTATAATTTTTTTTGGGTCACCAAACTGAAGAACGATCGCTTGATTAACTTCTTTTACAATAAATATTGAAAAAAAAGCTAGTGCCCCAATTAAAATAATTATTGGTAATAAAATTTTTTGCGCTTTCATTAGTTTTTTACTTTCTTTTTACCTAATTCAGGAAGTGGTAAATAAGGAACTACCCCTGAACCTGAGTTTTTATCAATAATCACTTTATCAATATCGGCTAAAACTTTTTCCATAGTCTCTAAGTACATTCTGTCTTTAGTAACTTTTTTGGCTTTTGCATACTCATTATATATTGAAACAAATCTGCTGGCTTCACCTTCTGATGCTGCAACAACTCTTTGTTTGTATGCTTCTGCTGCTTGCATAATTTTTGCAGCTTCCCCTCTTGCTCTTGGAATTACATCATTAGCATAAGCTTCAGCTTCGTTTTTTGATCTTTCCATGTCTGCTCTTGCAGCTTGCACATCTCTAAATGCATCAATTACTTGATCAGGCGGATCTGCTTTTTGTGTTTGAACTTGCGTAATTTGAATACCACTATTGTACTCATCTAGGATTGATTGGATTATCTCCTGAGTCTCAATTTCTATTTTTGCTCTTCCTTCTGTTAGAATTGGCTGAATATCACTTTTTGCAATAACTTCTCTCATTGCTGTCTCTGCTGCAGCTTTAACAGTTCCTTCTGGGTCTTGTATCTCAAATAAAAATTTACCCGCATCTTTAATCACCCAGAATACTGAAAAATCTATATTAACTATATTCTCATCACCAGTAAGCATTAAACTTTCTTGAGGAACATCGGCAACTCCTCCTCCTGAAGAAAAACCACTATCTCTTTCTGATCTAAAACCAATATCAATTCTATTTACTTTTGTAACTTTTGGCGTTTGAACTGTCTCTATTGGAAGTGGTATGTGATAGTGTAATCCTGGTTGAGTAGTTTTTATAAACTTACCAAATCTAAGCACAACACCTTGTTCATCAGGTCCCACTCTATATAGTCCGCTAGCTAACCATAGAAACGCTATGATAATTAAAATTAAACCTATTGGTTTACCTCCAGATGAGCTACCACCAGGTAAAAATTTATTTATTTTACTTTGAATATCTTTAATTAATGCATCTATGTCTGGTGGTGTAGGTCCTTTTCCTGAACCATTTCCTCCTCCTGGAGGTGTTCCCCATGGACTTCCGCCTCTACCTTGAAAATCATCTGACATATGACAAAGTATATAATGTCTTTATTATAAAAAACAAGTAATGATGAATATATGACAGATAAAAAGCCTGAACTAAGTGACGCAATGAAAAAGAAATTAGAGCCTAAAAAGTTCACAAAAAACCCAATTTTAGGAACAAAATTTACAATAGCCATATCAAGTGCAAAAGGTGGTGTCGGAAAATCTACATTTGCAACAAACGTTGCTTTAGCATTAAAAAAAATCGGGTGCAAGGTTGGTTTACTTGACGCTGATATCTACGGCCCATCAATTCCCAAAATGTTTGATATTAATGAAAAACCAAAAAGTGACGGCCAAACCTTAACTCCAATTAATAAATACGATATTCAATGTATGTCTATTGGTTTTCTTACTGATCAACAAACACCCATGATTTGGCGTGGACCTATGGTTACTAGTGCAATTAAAACTTTCACTCAAAAAGTTTCATGGAATGATTTAGATTTTATAATTGTTGATATGCCCCCAGGAACTGGAGACACTCAATTAACTTTTTCTCAAGAAATTAAAATAGATGGAGCAATTATAGTTTCTACTCCTCAAGAAGTTGCTCTGCTTGATGTCAAAAGAGGAATTAAAATGTTTGATAAACTTGGGGTTAAAATTTTAGGTTTAGTTGACAACATGAGTTACTTCACTGGCGATGATGGGAAAAAATATAAAATATTTGGTGAAGGTGGAGTCAAAAGAACAGCTAAAGAATTTGGTAAAGAATTTTTTGGCGAAATTCCAATAAACTCTGAAGTTGGTAAATGTGGTGATGAAGGAAAACCAATTGTAGAGGCTTATCCTGATCATGAAATTTCTAAAATATATTTGAATTTAGCAAGTAAGATAAAACATCAATATCTTTAGATTTAATATTTAATTAAAATATCTTTTAAATAAGGATAAAGTATTTTTGATATTTTTTGTGAACCATTTATGCCTGTATGGATATCATCATAAAAATCATTTTTTTCAAAACCATCTATCATCTCATCAAGTTTAATTATATGATAGTTTCTAGAGTTACAAAATTTTTTCAGGGTTTCATTGACTAANAAAAGTGTTTTTTTACTTACCCCATCAAACCTTACTTGGGTAATAAAAATTGGCACTACTTTTGTTTCAATAATTTTTTTTTCTAAATTTAATAAATTTTTTTCAAAATTATTAAGTAAATTTTTTTCTTTTTTATTTAATTTTTTTAGATCAAATTTAAGTTTAGCTTCTTCATAATTAATATATTGATAATTTTTATATAGATCTTTTTCATAGAGCCCATAATTTTTTCTTATTTTTCCAAAATATTTATGTTGGATCTTATTTTTAATTTCGTAAATAACACTATTATTTTTTATATAATCTTCTGTACGATCAAAATAGTTGTCTCTTTTTATATTATCAAAATGTTCTGGCAGCTTTAATGAAGCATCGTTATGACCTGTATAAAAAATAAATACTTTTGGTCTAAAATTTTTTATTTTTGGAAACCAGTTTTTAAAATCATTATAATATCCTCTTGTTGTTTTTCCTCCTTTAGATGCATTTATAATCTTAATGCTAATTTTGTCTTTTTTAAGAAATGAATTTAATTGATTAACTATTTTAAAATTTGGAGGAATAAATAATTGCTCACCCGTACTTCCTCCTTCAAAAACTACTTTAATTTCTTTTGAATCAATCTCTTCTCCAATAAAACCAAGGGAGTTCCTTTTAAAAAAAAACCTATAATTTTTATCATTATGAACAATGTCAAATTGTTTTTTAATATTTCTCTGATCGCGTATGTATATTCCAAAGTTTTCATTTTTAAACCAATATCCAAAAAATAGCTCAAATAGTAAAATAAATATTAAAAATATAAATAAATTAAAAAAAACTATTCTTGAAATACTTGATTTATTTTTCATTTAGAATTTTTTTTAGCATATGTTAGAAAAACTTTAAAATTTAAAGTATTTTATCTTTTAAATCAAAAGCCATCATTAGCTCATTCCATTCTCTTTTTGATAAGCCAGAATTTTCAACATTAACATCTGCGCCTTTAATGAATTTTTGAATGATAATTTTTCCTTTTGCAGAGACCTCTGTACCACCAACTCTGTAATCCATAAATGCATCATAAGTTATTGGAACCCATTTTTTTACTGTATTTAACATTATGTCTGCATACACTCTTATTTCATATTGTGCATGACTATCAGCTCTTAGTCTTAAAAAATTCATCAAATTTAATAAGTCAGTTTTCCAATACCATTGTGTATAAGTATTTAAAGTTAGATTCATTCTTGCAAGTTCTCTTGCTAACCCTTTCTTATTTTCATCAATTGTTGATCCATCAAACCTTTCGTTGAGCATCATCTCATAATTGTCATATGTTCTTTCAGCATCATTTTTTAAAAGTTCTAAAACTTCTTTAGCTTGTTCTCCCTCAATAACATCTCCTCTTCCTTGTCTATTGCTTATAGATTGTGCAGCTAAATTTTCAGCTGATGGTAAATAAAACTCTTTGTCTAAAATAGAGTATCTTGCTGAATATTCATTAACATTAGCAGTTCTATGTCTAATCCATTGACGTGCAATAAAAATTGGAAGTTTAATGTGATATTTAATTTCACACATTTCAAATGGTGTGCTATGCCAATGTCTCATCAAATATTTAATTAAACCAGCATCCGTTGACACTTGTTTGGTTCCTTTTCCGTAAGAGACTCTAGCTGACTGCACTATCGATGTGTCATCTCCCATATAATCAATTACCCTAACAAAGCCATGATCTAAGGCTGGTGTTGCTTCATAAAGAATTTTTTCAAGCTCTGGAGCTGTAACTCTTTTCGTTGAATTTTGTTGAGATTGTTGATCTTTAATCTCTTGTGATTGTTCTTTAGTTAATTTCATGATTTTTATTGAATCTCTTGTAATTGCTTTTATATTAATAGTGTTGGCTTGCCAACTACGACGA
>JGI20158J14315_10002364_pt1 | contig 13160 bp, 10 predicted proteins | sample COG_08_FD_14315 | JGI IMG/M metagenome (IMG submission 14315)
TGGGCAACTGGGCAAACAGGGCAACACGCCTGCAATGGATTGGCCGCTGGAATGCGGAGTCTTTTGCGCAAGATGACATCGATTCGCGACAGGTATTCGCAGGAGAGGTATCGCTTCAACGGCGACTAAACGCTGCGATCGTTTCCGGTGTGGATGGCTCTTGGCTGCATGGAGCGCGATTGGAGCAGGACATTCGGGCCAAAGAAGATTGGAGGCTGTTCCAGCAATCTGAGTGGTCGGGTCGTTGGTGGATGCGGATGAACGACCGCAACCGGGAAGGAGAAATCTATCTTCATCGCGGTAAGGTTGATTACACATCCCAACAGGGCTACAGTCGCGACGAATTTGCTGCAGGTTTGCAATGGTGCTGGTTGTTGCACAAACGAAAACGGGGCCGATTCCGGCTCAATAAAATCCAACAGGCTAGGACCCAGCCCACCGGAAAACTTGTATTGACAGCAGAACACCAACAGCAGAACTTCTCGAATTGGCGAAGATTTGATGCCCTTCTTCCTTCCTCAGATTTCATGCGAGCAGATGCGATTTCTCTGCGAGATGATCGCACGGTTTCGCCCAGTCAATGGCTGATCACGCAATGTTCGTTCGGGTATGACTTGCCGGTTTGGCGTGGAGTAAAAAGTGGGGTGCGCTTGCTGTGGGTGAACCGCAACGATGCAGCACGAATAGAGTTCGATGCCCAGCGTAAAGGTTTCGATTTTTGGTTGCACACAGAACAGCCGATGTGGAACTTACGTTTGAAGGGGACCTTGTTCAATGAGGTGTGGTCAGATCAGTATGTATTCACGGATGCTGGGTGGGATATGTTCGCGTTTCGGAGCTTTCGCTTGGATGGACGAGCTGAATTCAAGCTCAACATGGATTGGCGCATCTTCGCGGCAATGGCTTGGTGTGATTTTTCTTCGGACGCGCTTCCGGTAGGGTGGCGGCAACGAAGCGATTGGACGTCTGGGACGGTGCAAGTGGGCATCATATGGAGCTGCTCAAATGCATCGAAATGGGACCGTGAGCACAAGACTCAGCTTCAAATGTGTCCAGCGTCGTTTGACCTTGAAAATTAGATTGTAGATTCGCCTTCATGACAGTCCTGATGAGTCTTGTGGGCATGGTGGTGTTGCTGGCCATCGCTTTCCTTGCGTCAAACAACCGAAAAGCGATTCAGCTGCGGACGGTGCTGGGAGCCTTTGTAATCCAGTTGTTCTTTGGTGCGATCGTTTTGTATACGCCCTTCGGGAAATCGGCATTGCTCGGTATTTCAAAGGGAGTGCAGCGAGTGATCGACTATGGTAACGATGGCATCACCTTCATTTTTGGTGGCCTGAATTCAGACCAAATGTTTCAACTGTTTGGCGGTTCAGGCTTTGTGTTTGCTATTCGGGTCCTGCCGGTGATCATCTTTTTTTCATCGCTCATTGCCGTTCTGTACCACATTGGTTTGATGCAATGGGTCATCAACATCTTAGGTGGAGGCTTGCGAAGAATTCTTGGAACGTCCCGCGCAGAATCACTCTCTGCGACCGCGAACATTTTTGTAGGCCAAACCGAGGCGCCTTTGGTTGTAAGACCATTCATTAAGAACATGACTTCATCGGAGCTCTTTGCCGTCATGGTTGGGGGGCTGGCCTCAGTGGCGGGTTCTGTACTTGCAGGATATGCTTCCTTGGGGGTTCCCTTGGAATACCTCATTGCAGCCTCCTTTATGGCTGCGCCTGGTGGCTTGTTATTCGCCAAGATGATTTACCCAGAAACCGAGGAACCTCGTGAAAAACTGAGCTCCACGGAAATGGAGGAATCGCTGGAGGGTCAATCCGTCAATGTGATAGACGCCGCAGCCAATGGTGCTGCCTCAGGACTGAAGCTCGCCATGAATGTCGGGGCCATGCTGCTGGCCTTTGTGGGATTGATAGCTCTGGTTAATGGGTTGTTTAGTGGGGTAGGCGGATGGTTTGATCACCCAGAATTCACGTTGGAGTTGCTTTTGGGCTATGTGTTTGCTCCGCTGGCATTTTTGATCGGAGTTCCTTGGGGAGAAGCCATTGTGGCGGGCTCATTTATAGGTCAAAAGCTGGTTGTCAATGAGTTTGTGGCGTACCTGAATTTCGCTCCTTACCTCGCGGAAGGGGCCGAGATTATGCTATCGGAAAAGACCAAGGCCATTATTTCATTTGCCCTTTGCGGATTTGCGAATTTGTCATCCATTGCGATTTTGCTTGGCGGGCTGGGCTCATTGGCTCCAACACGCCGGCCTGAAATCGCACGGTTTGGTCTGAAAGCTGTGCTAGCCGCGACGCTCTCCAATTTGATGTCGGCGACCATTGCCGGACTCTTTTTATCCCTGTAACGATGGGCGTCGAAGAATCGCTCATTCCTGAGATTATTCGGAAGAAACGAGACGGGTTTGCCTTGTCCTCAGGCGAAATCCAACGTTTTATCCAAGGAGTCACGTCCAATGAAGTGACCGATGCGCAAATCGCAGCTTTTTCCATGGCGTCCATATTTCAGGACCTTGACCAGCGGGAACGGACGGACCTTACGCTTGCCATGCGGGATTCGGGCGCGGTATTGGATTGGAAATCCTTCAATCTCCAAGGGCCGCTGCTGGATAAGCATTCAACGGGAGGGGTAGGAGATACGGTTTCATTTGTGCTCGCGCCTATTTTGGCGGCTTGTGGAGGATTCGTGCCAATGATTGCCGGGCGTGGATTGGCTCATACGGGTGGTACCATTGATAAACTTGAGGCGATTCCAGGCTACAATACGGCGCCAACCATCGAACACTTTCAGCGCACGGTTCGCGATGTGGGGTTCGCAATTGCGGGACAGACGGCCGATTTGGCCCCGGCCGATCGCCGCATGTACGCCACGCGAGACGTCACCGCTACCGTGGAGCAGTACGGGCTGATTACGGCGAGTATTTTGTCTAAAAAATTGGCGGCCGGTCTCGAGACGCTTGTTATGGATATCAAGGTGGGCAATGGAGCCTTCATGACCGATGTTGCTGTAGCGAGGGTGCTGGCAAAAAGTCTTTGTTCGGTTGGAACCCGGGCAGGTATGCCGACCCAAGCATTGCTGACGGATATGAATCAGCCCTTGGCAGATGCTGCTGGAAACGCTTTGGAGGTGGCCGAAGCCATCCAAGTCTTGACGGGTGAGATAACCGCTGGTCGCCTGCGGGATGTGACGGTGGCATTGGCCGTACAAAATTTATGCCTGTCGGGGTTGGTGAAGGATGAGGAGTCAGCCAAGAATCAGGTGGAGAAAGCGTTATCTTCTGGACAAGCTGCAGCCTTATTTGAACGGTCCATTCACGCGATGGGTGGGCCCGCCGATGTGCTGTCAAACCCGGGTTGCTTTCAAAAGGCATCGGTCATTCGTCCGGTACTTGTTCCAGAGGATCATGCAGGAAAATGGATTTCACGAGTTGACACACGGGCATTGGGTTTAGCTGTTGTAGCCTTGGGAGGAGGACGCACAAAGGCAGGTCAGCCAATCGATCACGCAGTGGGCTGTCAAGGCTGGCTGCGACCAGGCGAACGGGCCGATGCTGATCGACCGTTGGCTTGGGTTCACGCCCAGAATGAGGAAGCTTTCCAAGCTGCTGAGGCCAGAATCCAGGGTGCTTTTCACTACGACACGAAAGTGCCAAGTGACCTAAACTCCGTTGTCTTTGAGACGCTTACAGCCTAAGTTTTTAGGTCTAATTTTACCCCATGGTTAAAGTCAAGGTGTTTGACTCTTCAGCGGCCCGTTCGTCGAAGAGGATAGTGGATCCCGCTCCGGTGACGGATGCGAAAGCCTTTTATGATGTTGTTGAATCCCGCCGAAGTACGCGTATTTATGCCGATGTTCCTGTGCCTGAGGACGTGGTGCGCCGCGCAATGGATGCAGCTTTGAAATCGCCCAATTCCTCGAATTTGCAAGCGTGGGAAATTCACTGGGTCCGCACGCCAGAAAAGAAAGCCTTACTCGCGGCACATTGCCTGGGTCAGCCAGCTGCAACGACTGCCCAAGAGTTGTTCGTTTTTGTCGCTCGGCCCGATTTGTGGCGTCGAAACAACAACCGCATGATCGCTCATCTGCGCTCATCGCCGGGCACTCCAGAAAAGGCCTTTCAATATTTCGAGAAGATCACCAAGATCGTCTATAACCAAGGTCCATTGGGTGTTTTTAGGCCATTCAAATGGATTTGGTTTACGGTGCGCGGGTGGAGTAAGCCTACGCCAAGAGAGCCCATCGCTTTGGCTCATATGGACATTTGGGCGCACAAAACCACGGCCTTGGCTTGCCAGACTTTTATGCTTGCGGCTCGTGCTGAGGGATTTGATTCGTGTCCTATGGAAGGGCTGGATTCACACCGGGTGAAGAAGCTGCTGGGGTTGCCACGGCGCGCCGGAATTACGATGGCAATTTCCATGGGTAAACGCGCTGAGGGAGGGATTTTTGGCCCGAGATTTCGATTTCCTTCTGATGATTTTATTTACGAACACTGATTGGAACAATGGAATGGTTCTTTAGTCTTCTCGTTTTGGTAGCCCTCGAGGCCGTGCTCGGAATCGATAATCTCCTTTACATCGCAATTGAATCTTCGCGGGTTAAATCCGCTGATCGTCAAAGGGTGCAGCGTGTTGGCATCATTGGAGCGGTTGTGATGCGGATCGTTCTGTTGCTGTTGCTTGTACAGCTTATCGAGTTGTTTCAAGCGCCTTTCGCTTCCTTGAATTGGGACGGTGTTGTTTCTGGAGAATTCAATGGACACAGCCTCATTGCGCTGGTCGGAGGTGCTTTTCTCACTTACACGGCTGTAAAGGAGGTGTGGCACATGCTCGCCGGGGATTTGCACTGGATGAAGCACAGCAGGCTTCAAAGTCACCAAAGGCCGCAATTTTGGCCATCATCCTGATGAACTTGGTTTTTTCATTCGATAGCGTCTTGACAGCAGTTGCCCTCACCGACTCCATGCCTATCATGATCGTGAGCATTCTGATAAGCGGTGTGATAATGCTCGTCCTCGCGAATCGGGTGACTACCTTTTTGAAAAAGAACCGCGCCTATGAGGTGCTTGGCTTGTTCATTTTATTGTTGGTCGGAATTATGCTCGTAACCGAAGGAGGGCACCTAGCCCATTTGACTTTGTTTGGCGGTGAAGTCCAAGCGCTGAATAAAACCACCTTCTATTTCGCCGTAACCGTATTAATTCTGGTTGATTTGGTGCAGTCCCGCTATCAAAAGCGACTCAATCAATCATCCTGATTCTCCTTCGCGTTGTACCCTTGTTCGTGAACATTGGTGACGGCGCGTCCGGATGGATCTACCACGTTTTTGAGGCTTTCGTTCCATTCCAGTGCTTTTTCTGTGCTGCATGCAACGGATTTACCACCGGGCACGCAATTGGCTGCAGCAGCTGAGGGAAAGTGCTTTTCAAAGATGGTTCGATAGAAGTATCCCTCTTTGGTTGCAGGTGGATTGATGGGGAACCGCACAGCCGCACGCTCCATTTCTTCATCGCTGATCTGCTGTTCAGCGTGGTCTTTGAGACCATCGATCCAACCATATCCCACACCGTCTGAAAATTGCTCCTTTTGTCTCCACAAGATTTCATCTGGAATCACCCCTTCAAATGCTTCCCGGATAATGTGCTTTTCAATGCGGCCATCGCCGCCCATCTTCGCTTCAGGATTTAAGGACATGGCATAATCCACAAATGGTTTGTGCAAGAATGGAACCCGAGTTTCGATTCCCCAAGCCATCATGGACTTGTTCGCACGTGAACAATCGAACTTATTTAATGCCAGCACCTTACGCACAGTCTCTTCATGGAATTCTTGGGCATCCGGCGCCATGTGAAAATACAAATAGCCACCAAATAATTCATCGGCTCCTTCACCCGAGAGCACCATTTTGATGCCCATGGCTTTAATTTGACGGGCCATGAGGTACATCGGAGTGGATGCACGAATCGTGGTCACATCGTAGGTCTCGATGTGCTTGATGACATCCTCGAGTGCGTCCAATCCTTCCTGAATCGTGAATGCCAATGGATGATGGATGGTGCCGATGTGATCCGCTACTTTTTGAGCAGCTGCTACATCGGGACTCCCTTCCAGCCCGATGCTAAAACTGTGCACCTGAGGCCACCACGCGTTGCTTTCATCTCCATCATCCACTCGCTTCTGCGAATAGCTTTGGGCTATTGCGGCAATGACAGACGAATCCAGTCCACCGCTGATGAGCAGTCCATACGGCACATCGCCCATCAAATGACTTTTGACCGCTTGTTCCAATTGGGCGCGGAGTTCTTCTTTTTTGTACGCTGTCTTTGGCACACCTTCCCACTCCATCCAATCTTCCGAGTAATACTTTTTAGGCTTCGGTTCTCCCGAAGACCAAGTGTGTCCAGGAGGGAACTCAGAGACGTCTTCGCAGAGGGATTCCAAGCCTTTCATCTCCGATGCGACAAGCAGCTTCCCATCTGCCGTATGGCCATAATAAAGAGGGATGATTCCAATGGAGTCCCGGCCAATTAACCAAGTGCCCTTCTTCTCGTCGAACAGGACAAAAGCGAACATGCCTTCGAGCTGGTGGATCAATTGCTCTCCGAGGGATCGGTACAGTGCTAAAATGACCTCGCAATCGCTGCCTGTTTGGTATGGAAATGAAGCAGTTTGCTGTCGCAATGAGTTGTGATTGTAGATCTCACCATTTACTGCAAGCGCGCTGCCTGTTTCAGAATCAATCAAAGGCTGAGCGCCGCTGGTCACATCCACAATAGCCAAACGTTCATGTGCTAGAACAGCGCCTGCGTGTTGGTAAACTCCAGACCAGTCTGGGCCTCGGTGCCGTTGCCTTTTGGAAATTTCCAAAGCCAATGATCGGACATCGTTATCCCCATCGGAGATATTCAGAACTGCAGTGATGGAACACATAAGTTTATTTTTTTGAATCGCTTACGTCTTAGTTCTGTAATAAGTTGCGCTTATTCCGTGATTTCAGGGACGGGCACCTTAATTTTGACTCAACCTGCAATCTATTCCGATGAAACCTTATCGTAATCCTCTTCTCACGGCCTGTTTTGCCCTTTTTGCATTAACGGGAACTGCACAAATCGCTTCGGACGAAACTCCGTTCATTGAACATGAATTGTTGCTCATGATTGAGAGCGATGTTGAATCCGAAAAGGTGCTCTCGTCGTTGAAGGCGTCGATTAATTTTGATGTTTTAGGCGTGCCATCCCCCTCTGCAAAGGTCTATCACTTGTTTGTTCCTGGTGAAAATTGGGCGCATGCCTTGGATGTGTTCGGAGCTCACCGACACGTCAAGGCTGTGCAATTGAATCACCTTGTTCAGCACAGAGAAACGGTGCCCAACGATCCCAACTTTGGCCAACAATGGCACCATGTGGAATCAGGTGACCACGACATCGACTCGGATCTCGCATGGGACGTCACCACAGGAGGTGTGGCAGGCAATGGTGCTCGCATTGTGGTAGCTGTGCTTGAAGGCGGTGGCTCCAATTACAACCATGTCGATTTAATTGACAACCATTGGACCAATGACCTGGAGATTCCCGACAACGGCATCGACGACGATAGCAACGGGTATGTTGATGACTACAACGGTTGGAATTCAGGCAACAACACGGACAACATTGCAGGTGGAGGTCACGGTACATCCGTAAGTGGGATGATCGGCGCAACGGGTGACAACGGCAGCGGCGGTGCAGGCGTTAACTGGGACGTAGATATCATGCAGATTGATATGGCGGGTGGTTTGTCCGAGTCGAATGTTATTGCTGCGTACGAGTACCCTAAGGTCATGCGCGATCTTTTCAATGCTTCAAACGGTGCTGAAGGAGCTTTCGTTGTGGCCACCAATGCTTCCTGGGGCATCGACCAAGCCAACCCACTGAATTATCCATTGTGGTGCGCCTATTACGACGAGTTGGGTGCGTCGGGCATTTTAAATTGTGGAGCGACTACGAATGCGGCTTTGAATGTGGATGCTGTGGGGGACATGCCCACAGCCTGCGGATCGGATTACATGGTCTCTGTCACGGCGACCAATGACAATGACGTTCGGACATTCAGTGGTTATGGCGTAAACACCATTGATTTGGGGGCCCCGGGAGACCAGGTGTACCTTCCGAGTGGAAGCAGTGGATATGGAAACACCAGCGGTACATCCTTCGCAAGCCCGTGTGTCGCAGGAGCCATTGGACTGGTCTACAGTGTGCCCTGTCCAGATTTGGCAGAGCTCTCCATCGCCAATCCACAGGGTGGTGCGGACCTGGTGAGAGGATACATTTTTGGCGGCGTTGATTTGGTTCCCAATTTATTGACTGAAGTTGCCACAGGAGGGCGACTGAATGTTGCGAACTCCGTCAATCTCGCGTAGAAGGCTGTGGTCCTGTGGAGTGCTCGATTGAGTCTTTTGAGGTTTTGGCCAGCTGCGTTTATGACATGGATGCGGATACGGTGTTGACCATCGCGACCCTCGATGTTGCCTTTTCGAGCTTTTTGTGTGAAGCGGAAATTTTATGCTATAAAGATTCCGCGAGTTCGTCTTGGACATGCGGATTGACCGAACTCATGGACCTTGAGTTGAGCAACGGATCGTCTGCGATTCTAGAAGGGCTCATGCCCAATACGACCTACGAAGTTTATTTCGTATCGGATACGGTAACCAGTGACACCCTGTCCTTTTTAACACCGGATTGCAGCGCTTTGGTTCAGGGTGTACCGATCCCGAAGCAGATAATTTTGACGCGGATGCTACGCTGGATGACGGCAGTTGCGCGTACCCTTGCTCTGAGGTAGTTTTCACGGTTACGACGGATTGTTGGCCCGATGAAGTCAGTTGGTTGATCGCAGATGCGGACTCTGAAACATTGGTGGAAGTGACCGCTGGAACTTACGCTGAAGAAGGCAATGATGAAGTTTGGAGCGGTTGCTTAACCCATGGGTGTCATACCCTAACGGTTTCTGATTCGTATGGAGATGGCATGTACGGAAGTCAATGGCCGGGGTGTGACATCGACGGAAATTACGTGCTTGAGACTCTTGAAGGTGCGGTAATCTTCGCAATGGAAGATCCGGATTACGGAGATGCCATTGCACACTTGTTTTGCCTGCCAATCGTTCCAGGCTGCATGGAGTCGGGGGCGTGCAACTATGACCCGGACGCCAATGCAGACGACGGTTCATGCTTCAGTCCGGGGGATTCCTGCGATGACGGCGACGAAGAGACGGTGATGGATGCTTATGGCGCGGACTGTGAGTGCACAGGTGTGCCAGCAATTCTTGGCTGCACAGATGCAGCGGCCTGCAATTATGAGGCCGGGGCGAATGTGGATGACGGCACGTGTTTTTATATTGCACAAGGCACAGTGGTGGGGGCGGCTTCGGCGACAGATCAGACGGTTGAATCCTACAGCTACGATGGAGTTGCAGAAAATGACTACTCTTGGACTGTTGGCGGCGGGAGCATCGTAGGCGAAACTTCAGGCACCGGGCTGCTCAGCATAGAAGTGAATTGGGAGTCGACGGGCAGTGGCTTGGTGACGGTCATTGAGACTGATACGACCGGCTGTTCAGGATCCGTAGAATTGGAAGTCGACCTGCTGGTAAATCACGTTTCAGAATGGGAGTCGATGGGATTTCAAGTGTATCCTAATCCGGCATCAAGCACGGTCCGCGTTTCCCGCGGGGCATCCAGTACCGCGGTTGCTTTTGTGGAATTGATTAGTGCAGGAGGAAAGTACGTAGCATCGTGGCCGATGAATGGCGATCAACGCGAACTCGATGTAAGCGGGTTTGCCGCAGGCATGTACACATTGCAGCTGCAGACGGCAGACGGCGAGGCTGTGCAGGTTCCGATGCTGATTCAACGTTGAATAGAGGCTCCTTCCTGCGAGGTCAAGAGCCAATTTTCAACCACAAAGACCCGCCATGGGGCTCAACCCCGCGTGTATTGGGGTGATTCCAAATGGGGGCGAGCTGTGCTTTTAAATCGGGCTGCTGATCCACCCAAAATGCAGGAAAGATGGTCCGGTATCTGAGGGGATTGCTGAGCAATGCCACGGCTAGAAGGTATTGTTCAGAATATGCCCGGTCGCACATGTCTTGAGGGTAGTCCCAAGGCAAGTAGATGTCGTGAATTTGGACGAGGACACCTGGTTTGAGTGAAGGAAGCCATTCGGTGAAGAAAACGGTCGCATCCGAGTTGGGAAGTGCACGATGGCTGTTGTCGATGAATAAGATATCACCAGCCTCCAATGATTCCATGCATTCGCGTCCAACTTGTTCGAACGGGAGGCGAAGGATGGTTTGTGATACCTGGTCAATGTCAGCTCGTGGATAGGGATCGATGCTGATGATTTCCGTCTCTGAAGAATGTTGGTTTTTGGCTGCTGCCGCTACCAAGGTGGAATTCCCCGACCCGACTTCCATGTAACGCTTGGGTTGGTACTCGGCGATCATCATATACAACGCGGCCATATCCAACCCAGGCAGGTAGCCGTTGTTCCAACCAGGCTTGAGGGCATTCGACTCTTCGCTTCGGGGTCGGATGGCTTGCAGGTGTTCTTGGTAGGCTAGGATTTTGGTTACGTGGGCTTGAATCTCCTCTTTTTCTGAAGCCAACTGCTGATGAATCAAAGGAATTCCTTGATCACTTGCCGGGCGAAAGCGAGGTTTGAATTCTACTGGGTAATCCAAATGGATGGTTTGCCATCTACTCGACAAAAACCTATACCACGATTTCAGTTTGCTCATTTCGACTCTTCTCTGTTCAAGGTGTCCCATTCAGTGCGAAGCAAGAGTGCTTCATTTTCGGTCCATTGCCTTGTTTTCTTCAACATTTCTGCTCCGTCGGTATGACGGAAGGTTGGACCATAGGAGACTTTGACGTCGATGTGTCGAACACCAAACTGCTTCCATGCATGAGGCACAAATTTGCTTTGTCCTACCCAGGCGATGTTGGGGTCTTTGTACTCAATTGCTATCGGGGTGATAGGAAACCCTCCTTCTGCACTGATGTAGAACATCGAGGGGCGGTATTCCAACAAATCGGGACCTATATGCGTTGTTCCCTCTGGAAAAATAACAATCCCGAATCCATCCCGTAGGCGATCTTTAACCGATTCTCGCGTTTGCTTTCGACTTGAGGGATCTTTTCGATTGACCCAAATGGTTCCTAACAGTGTTGCTCCCCAGCCAATGATGGGCCACGATTTGCTCTCTACACGGCCAACGAATACCACAGGATGTTTGGCTGGAATCATCACTGCATCAACATAACTGCGATGGTTGCCCATCAAAATGGAGGGCTCATCTGGAAGTTCCCCTTTGATGGAAACACGAATGCCCATGAGTCGATGCACGCTGCGGATGTAATGAAGCAGCAGGCGATGGTTCTTTGCCCTATCTGCACCAAAAATCAGCCGGATGATAAACAACACCATCACATACACCAGAGTCATTAAGAGATATCCGGGAATCCGAATGCTGGAACGTATAAATCTTGCAATCATGAAGGCAACGAAGATAGGAGTATCCGGCTTTCCAATCTTGCTTGGTGCACAAAGGGGATTTTCATGAATTTTCGCGAGGGCAATTGAGCGATGTGAATGGGGTGTCCAGAAATGGGGTGGGAGAACTTGATTTCATGCGCACAAAGAAACAAGCCCTTGCCCCGGTAGACTCCATTCGCATGCTTGTACTGGTCATCTCCGACCACTCCATGGCGGAGTGCGTGGGTGTGTTTTCGGATTTGATGGGTCCGGCCCGTGTGAAGCTGAAGAGCCACCAGGCTGACGGCTCCTGCTCCCGCGATTTCCCCAGTTTGGATGCATTCCAGGTCTGTGTGAGCAGTTTGTCCGTCAATCGGAAGACGGATTCGCATGCTCCGGGTTACTGCGCCATGCAAGAGAGCTAAGTACCGTTTTATAACCGTCTGTTGAGCAAATGCATCGCCCATTTTTTGAATAGCCTCGAGGTGCAATCCAAATACAACCCAGCCGCTGGTAGCAAAATCTAATCGATGGCACGGCTCGATTTTCAGTGGGCGTTCCGAGCTGTTTTTCTCCTCCATGTACTGTGTAATTCGCCGCTTGAAGGTTGCGCCGGAATTGCCCGAAGTCAATACTCCATGCGGTTTCCAAGCTACGAGGACATCGTGGTCGATGTAACCAATGTTCAGTTCGCCTTGGGAGCCGTGTGTCAAGGCGCTTGCTCGGCTGGCAACGGAACATTCATCTCGTGGAGCATGAAGGCCCACTTGTCGGCTTGTTCGTCTAAAATTTTAGAGGTCGGTTTTCCTGCACCGTGGCCGGCATTTTTTTCAATTCGTATGAGGGCTGGTCTTTCCGAACCTTGGCATGCTTGCAACCGCGCGGCGAATTTAAAGCTGTGCGCAGGTACGACCCGGTCGTCATGATCCGCTGTGGTGACCATGGTAGAGGGGTAGCTTGTTCCAGGCTTCAGGTTGTGGTAAGGACTGTAACGGGCCAAGTTTTCAAAATCTGCCTTGGAGCTGTCCGCGCAACCGTATTCAGGAATCCAGCCCCAGCCGATGGTGAATCGGTGGTAGCGCAACATGTCCATTACACCTACGGCAGGAAACGCGACAGATGCCAAATCCGGACGCTGCGTCATCGTTGCACCAACCAAAAGGCCTCCGTTAGATCCTCCGGCAATTGCCAATCGGTCCGAACGGGTGTAGCCCGATTCAATCAAATACTCTGCAGCTGCAATGAAATCGTCAAAGACGTTTTGTTTTTTGAGCAGCATACCCGCCTCGTGCCAATCTTCCCCAAACTCTCCACCTCCCCTCAAGTTGGGCATTGCGTAAACGCCGTCATTTTCCAATAACAGCAACAATGAAGAGCTAAAACTCGGAGTAAGGCTAATGTTGAATCCGCCGTAGGCGTAGAGATAGGTCGGATTGCTTCCATCCATCTTGAGTCCTTTCTTATGGACGATGAACATCGGGACTTTCGTGCCGTCTTTGGAGGAATACCAAACTTGCTTGGACTCGAAAGCCGCGGGGTCGAAATCGACTTGAGGCGCTGCGAACACAGTGCTTTTGCCCGTTGCCATGTCATACCGATAAACGGTGGTGGGGTAAGTGAATGAGGTAAAGACGTA
>JGI20158J14315_10002369_pt1 | contig 13137 bp, 18 predicted proteins | sample COG_08_FD_14315 | JGI IMG/M metagenome (IMG submission 14315)
TTATAGTATCTTTTGTTTAAACTTTCTTAAGCTTGAATATTATGCTTTTCGCATAAACCAGTTAGAAAACCCCATAGCACTTTAACTGTAGACATACCTGCTTGTTCTGCTACTAGTTTTTCTTGATCTGATAATTTATTCATCAATTCAGCGCTTTGTTCTCTATGTTCNACGTCAGCATCTTTGTGAACAACAAAATACTCTAACCCTTCATCTGTTGAAACATTATAATGTTCTTTTAGACCCTTGATTTTTGTATCTGCAATTTCAGGAACCTGTCTTTCATAGGCATACAATGCCCCTAATCCTTCAGCATATGACGATCTAGAAAGCCTAAAGAAATTATCAATCATTTCCTTGGTAAAAGCTTCTTGCTTAACAGTTTCAACTGTATTGGTGTCCGCTCCAACTGCCAAAGCAAACTGCTTCCATAGCATTGGATGGTCTTTTTGAAAATCTTCTTCATCGCTTAAATTATCTAAAAGGATTTTTCTATTTTCAATATCTTCACAGATTGAATGCGTGGCACTGATATAACGAGGAAATGCCTTAATATGCTGGTAATACTGCTCAGCATAATCTTGCAATATTTCCTGATTTAATTCCCCATTATTCCATGCAATGTAAAATGGGTGATTCAGTAAGTGAAATTGATCTAATTTTTCATTTAAGTTTTTTAAATACATATTTTTTTCTCCTTGTTAATGGTTGGCTACCATTTAAAATTAATTAAAATTATAATAATAAAGTTATCATTTTATTAAAACTTTAGAAATACCAGCAAAGCCTTTTTCTACATTCACAACATTATGATGACCTTTAGACTTTAGCAGCGATATAGCAATTAGTGATCTATATCCACTTCCACAATACACATAACTTTTGTTATCAGAAACACTTGATAGGTTCATTCCTAAATCTGATAGTGGCAAATTAAGAGCACCAGCATACTTTGCAATACTATACTCTGAAGGTTTTCTAACATCAATAATATTTTTTCCAGATATTTGTACAAAGTTTGTAGGGCTGATATTCTTAACAGTTTCAATGCCTCTTCCAGCCTTTTTCCAAGATTCAACTCCACCACTTAATGTTCCTATAACATTATCAAATCCAACTCTAGAGAGACGAATTTGCGCTTCCTCAAACATGTCTTTGCTTGAGGTTACTAAAAGGATTGGAGTATTTATATCAACCAACATCTCTCCTACCCAAGGTGCAAATGAACCTTCTAATCCTATAAAAATACTATTAGGTATATGCCCATCAGAAAATTCTTCTTTTGATCTAACATCCAGAATAACAGGATGTAACTCATTTGCAATATTTTCAAATTCTTCAACAGATAACACATTATTTCTATTATGCTTTAACAGTGTATCAACCTCTTCATAACCCTCTTTATTTAGTTTTACATTATCGGAAAAATACTTAGGAGGTTGAGCTAGCCCATCTAAGACTTCACTTATAAATTCATCTTTGGTCATATTTGCTCTGAGAGCATAATTTGTTTCTAATTGATTAAAAAGTGTATCTGAAGTTTCACTGCTCATTTTTTTTCCACAAGCACTACCAGCTCCATGTGCAGGATAAATTATAACATTCGCATTTAAAGTCATTAATTTATTTCTAAGCGAATCGAACATAATTCCTGCTAAATCTTTAGAAGTCATTTTTAATCCTTTTTGAGCTAAGTCAGGTCTTCCAACATCTCCAATGAAAAGCGTATCTCCTGAAAACAGGGCTTTTTGATTACCTTGAGCATCAATTAAAAGATAGCAAGTACTTTCAAGCGTATGACCTGGAGTATGAATTGCTTTAATTATCACATCGCCAAGCATAAACTCTTGTCCATCCTGCGCATTTATAATTTCAAAAGATGTCTCTGCTGAAGGCCCATAAATAATTTGTGCATCTGTTGCTTTTGCTAGACTTACATGACCGCTAACAAAATCAGCATGGAAATGTGTTTCAAAAATATATTTAAGATTATGATTGTTTTGATTTAGCTTATTTAAATATGGGTTAATTTCTCTTAAGGGATCAATGATTGCAACTTCCCCTTTTGATTCAACATAGTAAGCGCCTTGAGCTAAACAACCAGTATAAATTTGTTCAATCTTCATTTTTACTTAATCCTCCCATTAAGATTCATCCAACCTCCACCATTATACACCTTTGAATATCCTTTAGACTTCAAAAAACTTTTGGCAGAACCGCTTCGTACACCTGAAGCACAGCACGTGATAATTGGCTGATCTTTTTTTAATGTCATGTACTTCATATTGAGCTCATTCAACGGTATATTTTTTGACTTTCTAATATGACCACTTTGAAACTCATTTGGAGAACGAACATCAATAACAATTGCTCCTTCTTTTATTAACGCTTTAAAGTCAATGGTTTTTGAGTTTATTCCTAATAATTTTAATAACCATTTTATCATTTCTTTACCCTTTTATTTTATCATATGCTCTTAAAGCAATATCTCGAGATTCTTGAATTGAAACTATAGGTTTTGGATAATCTATACCATAGTCTATACCTGCTTCAATAAATACTTCTTCATCCGCTTCCCATGGAGCAAACAAATATTTTTCAGGCAAGTTTTTTAATTCTGGGACATACTTTTTAGTATAACTACCATCTGGATCAAACTTTTTTCCCTGTAAAATAGGATTAAAAATTCTAAAATAAGGAGCTGCATCAGCGCCGCTACCAGCTGTCCATTGCCAACTTGCTGTATTACTTGCTAAATCTGCATCTACCAAACAATCATTAAACCATTCCAGTCCAAGCCTCCAGTCAATAAGTAAATTTTTAATAAGAAAAGATGCTACTACCATTCTTACTCTATTATGCATAAATCCTGTTTCCCATAATTGTCGCATTCCAGCATCCACAATAGGATATCCTGTTTTTCCTTTTTGCCAAAGACTTAAATACTCCTCATTAGTTGCCCAGGGAAATTTATCAAAGCGCTTGTTTAAGTTTTCAGTACACATTTCTGGAAAATGGTAAATTAAATAGTAAGAAAATTCTCTCCATCCTAATTCACTATGGAAATGTCCTACATCTTTTTCTGGACAAGCAGACTTGTTATCATACCATATTTGATGTGGAGATATTTCACCAAAATGTAGGTGCGGAGATAAGACTGAAACATTATCCTTGGAAGGAAAATTTCTGCCATCCTTGTATCCTGTCAATCCATTATCTCTAAAGTGTTTATATTTATCCATAGCAGCTTTTTCACCTACGTTCCAGTACTGTTCTAATTTATTTTTCCAATGATGTTTTGGTAGCAGATCTAAGGATTCAATATTTCCTGAAGAAGCTAGTTTTTTTGCTAATTTTAAAGACTTATCACTAGCAACGATCTGCCTTGGACCAGTATGCTTTATAAGACATCCTTTTTTATAAAACGGGGAAAATACCTTGTAAGGCGTATTATCATCTTTAAGAATTTCCCAAGGTTCCCACAATAAAGCACCATTAAATGTTTTTACATTTATTTCCTTCTTTTTTAATAGTGCTTTTATTTCCATATCTCGCTTTATTTCCCAAGGGCTATAAGCTCTATTCCATGAAAATGACTCAATATCATGCTCTGCTATCAGTTTGGTAATAATTTCAATAGGGTTGCCTTTATAAAAATTTATTTTATTATCTAATGTAGCATTCAAGGAATGCAAAGAATGATGGAGCCACCAAGCGCTTGCTTCTCCTAGGTTAAATTCTTTTTGAGTGTTATTTACTACATCATGTATATATATTGGCATTACGGTACTACTTTGCGCTGCAAAATGCAATGAAGGGTTATCGCTAACCCTTAAATCGTTTCTAAACCAATGAATGGATATTTTATTCATCAAAAATATTATTTAAAGTGTTGGCTAGCCTTACTCCAGCAATAAAGAGTTGAGACTTTACCGTGTCAAAATTTTCATAAATATAATCATACCCTAAATAATCTCCATTTTTTGCCTCAGAATATACTTTTCTTACCATTACTTGTGACTCATTTACCCATTCATCTTCTGATAGAGTTTTTACACTCGTATAATCAAAATTTGTATTTAGATGAGCTGCAAATTCTGTATAACTCATTAGATACGTGTTAATCATTTCAGAATCCCATACTCTATGCAAATTACTATCGTTCCCAAACCATTTTACTTTTACATCATTACCACCTCTATCTTCACCTTTTCCCACATGTAATGGTTGATGGATATCGCCAACTAAATGTACTAAGAAACGCAAATAAAATGCTTTTTCCTCCGTACTAGTTTCAGCTGATTGTAATTTTACCTTACATTGCTTAATTGCTTGAACGATATCTCCTTTGGAAGATTTTTTAGATTGTGCATACTTTATATTTATTGGCATATTTGCGTAGTGCCATGCATTGTACTTTCTAAAATCTGGATTGGATCGCATTTCATCAGCCCATGTACTTGCGACGGCCAACGAAGGATCGCTTAGAATTTTTTGAATTTCTAGTTTCGTTTTTTCCGTTAAATATGTATCAGCTATTTCGCCTGTAATCCTGTGACCTGTTTTACCCCAAGCAAACACAAATGAAACCATTAACATTATACATACTAAATTATTTTTCATACTTATCTCGATTTTTTTCTATTTTTATTTTTTCTACACTTTTCGCTACAATAAACAACTTCATCCCAATTTTTTTTCCATTTTTTTCTCCAATTAAATGAAAAGCTACAAATGGGGCAAATTTTTGATGGAAGATGTTCTTTTTTCAATTTACAAAAAAATATTCTAAAATTTATAATCCAATACTCAATTTTAAGCCATAATTGGTAAATTGTTGCTCATTCTTATCTGGTAACCCTTGGTATGTTTCAAGTGATAATCCAATGAAACGATTTACATGAAAGGTTAGGCCATAATTCATACCCATATCAAACTGCTTAGCATCTAAATCTGATGGTTTAAAGTCGTAGATTGCTGGTAAAACAATGCTATCTAAGTCACTAACTTGTGATGATAGATTAATTCCCACCATTGGACCTAAATAGAACGATACATTTCCAACGCTTATATTTGCATTGACAAATACATCAAAATAAGAATGTCGCATCAAAACATCTAATGTACTGTTTTCAGCAGAGGGATTTCCGTCTAAAAGATAGTCATTCAAATTAATTGAACTTCCGCCTCTTTCTGAAAACTGGAATCCAAAGTTTAATGGGCTATTCATAAATAAAAATCCAATATTTTTTGATACTCCAAAATAAGTTCCTGATGAAAAGTCAGAAGAAGAGCCAACTGATAGTTGCTGGTGACCTGCAAATACATTTAATGATCTCTTTTCTTGAGCGTTTACAAGTGTAAAACCAATTAAGAACATAATTAAAAATCTTTTTATCATCTTATATTTTCCTTTTCATATTCAACATGATTACTCTAACCCCATAGATAAACCAAACTACGACTACCCCCCACCATAAGGCAAAAAACCAGTCATTTTTATTTGTTCCATTCCAATTAAGCCATTCAAATACAAATGCTTCAACAAATAGATCAAAGGCCAAGAATGCAAAAAAACCAAAAATCCATAGAAGAAAGAAATTAAAAATCTTCATAATGTTTTTTTCATTTTATATCCAACTGCAGGATAATTAGTTCCAGAAATTTTACCCACTTTCTCTTTTATAATTTTAAACCCTAGTGAAGTATAAAGATTCAAAGCTCTAAAGTTATTATCAAGAACAGTAACAGTGGGATTTCCTTGTATTTTTTGTAGAACGTAACTCAACAATTTTTTGCCATATCCCCTTTTATGTGATGATGGATTAACATATAACCAAGTAATATCATTTTTATCGTATGCTACAAACCCAACAACATGATTACTTATTAAACCGACGTATACTTTTGAATTGAACAACTCTTCATCCTTATAACACTCTTTAAGAGGAATAAATGCATCTAATGATGCTGATCCTTCAAGTTCGACAATTCTTGCTTTATCGTGGATAAGACAAATTTTATCCCAATCTAGCTGATGAACATACTCTCTTATTGAAAACATTCTAATCTTCTTCGTTCATAGCGAGATTGAATACCATAAAAACAACAAAAATCATGCATAAAAAGAACATAGGAAGCTCTATTGCATGTTGAAAAGTAAATGGTCCCCATTCTATCATATACTAATATAAAAAAAAAGGGGCACAAATGCCCCTTTTTCAATTCAAATTGAATAATTATTTTTCATTCAATTGTGCTCTTACCCCTAAAATGCCAAATGTTGGAGCCCATAATCCCACAAATACTCCAACTTGTCTTGCAGATGCTGGATCTTCATAACCTGGAAGATTTAAAAATAATAGCACTGCCATCAATATTGACACAATCATTAAAAGGTACCATGAATTTGAGTTCATATCATTCTCCTATCAACTTGTTTAATAAACACTAAATAATTTTAATAAAAATGCTATAACAATTAAAAACAATACAAGCTTAGTATCTAAACAGTAATGCACTATTTTTTCTATCAATTTATCCATTTGTTAAAACTCCTAAGTATATCATTATACCAACTACAAATGTAAAAAGAATAGATAGCACAAATCCAATCTTGGTATCAAGAATAGATAAAAGAGTGTCTGAAATGTTATTTATTATTTTTAGCATCTTTTTAAAATACTTCTTTTGTATCGAAATATCAAATGATTGAATTTAAAAGTGTGTCATAAATGTAAAAAAAGAATCATCACCGTTAGATCCAATTTCAAGCAAGTAGTTTCCTTTAAAGAAACGCACTACCGGTATAAACATGTAAGAAAATTGATCATTATTATACTCAATCCTATATTGGGCAATAAGCCATGTGGACATCTTTGAATAATCTACTGTATATGGGCTATATGCAAACCTGGAACTGGAAACCCAACTACTGGTATGTGAATAATATTCTAACATTTGCATGACCATTAGCTGACGATTTTCCCAATCTCCATGCACTCCAAATGTTCCCATACTTTTAGAGTTCCTTGTATTTACACCAACGCTTGAGAGAAGGTAAATGTTAGCTTGTGAATTTCTGCTATTCCATCTCTTTGCTAAATAATTGTTATTTATTAATGCAAATGTTTCGTTTGATTTCCTGTCCTCAAGAACCCTTCCACCAATTAACCAATTACTAGTTTGAGAAACTCCAAATCTAATATCATTGAAACTGGGGGTTTGACTGACCCAAAANACCTTACCATTTTTAAAAATTACGGGATGTGCAGAAATACTGCTTAACAAAATAATGAAAACCAATAATGATCTAAGCATTAGTTTACTAAAGAATATTTTTGGTCAGAAGCTTGGTTGAATGCCATGGGCTGCAAAATACCCAACTTATCAAAACTAAACTTTGTTAGTTTTTTGTCTTGAAGAATAAAAAGTGCATTGACATCATAGCCAGCTTCTTCGATAACCTTAACAATATTTTCAGGGTTAATATTTGATGATTTGTTTAATGCAAGCTGCACATATTGTGCATCAATATCAACCATAACCCCATCGTTAAATTTTGACTTATCAATGAAATCTGTTTTTGCAAAACCTTCACCAATTCCAAAAGCGCACATTGAACAAACCATTCCAAGCACTTCAATAACTGCTTCATTCTCATTCAATTGAATTTCTTTATCTTGAATAGCTACCTTAGATTGAGAAAAGCCAAGATTCAAAAATAACGTTAATAGTAAAACATGTTTTATATATTTTTTCATACNAAAACTTAAANANCATTATTTTATGGTACAAGTAGGCAAATTAATGTAACTACCTTGTGCAATACTTAACCTGCACCACCACCTCCTCCACCGCCAGCACCTATTCTTTAAGAAAGGGAAACAACCTGCATGGACCCGCCATTGCTTTTCTGAGTAACCACGTAAAAAGTAGTGGCATGCTTGATGCTATTATATGAATCATATATTCATCTTTACTTTGATCCATAAATGATAAAACGCTCATTGCAAGCGTCATCAAAAAACCAATCCAATGCAATACCAATAATAGTTTTAGCATTAAAAATCTAATTGAAATGACATGATTAGAATCATAAAAATAATTAACCAAGCCGCTAAAAGAAAAATTAAAATCTTATAGGAAGGCTCTTGCTTCAATTATTTTTCCTCTATAGCAATTACACTTACAGTGTTTGAGCCAATATTTTTAACCATATGCTCTGTACCGGCGTCTTGTTGGGCTAAAAATCCTGTTTCAAGTTCTCTAACATTTACTGTTCCGTCTGGTAGAGTGATTTGCATCAATCCCCCCTCGATCACATAGTATAAAAGATTTCCATGATAATGCATTTTATCGCTCTTTCCAGGCTCAAAAACAACCATCATGACTATAAAGTCGTCATAGTCTCCTACAACATTATAAATCTCTGGTGATACAACCTCAGGACTATTATCGTTGCGTTTTCTATCATTTTTTTCGGATGATTCTATGGTATTTCCAATTGTGACTGGAACAACACATGCTTGAAGCAATAAAAAAGCTGATACTATTAATATTTTTTTCATAATTATTCCCATGTTTTTTTTGAAAGAGAAAATATACTATCTATACAGAAGATATGATATTTTTATCGTTACTTGTAAATAAAACTACAGTAGAAACCACTAAAGTAAATAATGCATAACACAATATAAAAAAATGCATTGATGATGAAAAATATCCTAGCTGAAGACATGCTAGCACCGCTAATGAACGTAAAAATTCAGCTTTAAATCCTACACGCTTTCCATCCAAGATAAATGAATTAGTTACAGATGCAGTTACAACTAGCAAAACAATTGCTAGCATTTCCGTATACAAATAGCTTTGAACATTATATAACATAATTACAGTCATAATATTAATTACTGCAAACTGAGCTCCTGCAAAAATTTTTTCTCTTAACGATATTTCAGGATCATATTTTTCAAAACTAGATAAATCATTTTTATTAATTGGATATTTGCTTGCAACATCTTCTGGTCTCCAGCTTGGAGGAGAAAACCATACTTTAATTTTATCAGAAAATCTTTCGGTATGATAGGAGTCAAAAATCATTTGATAAAAAACCTCTATATTGGCCCAAAATGGATTAAAAGACTTTAACGGTTTTACTGTTCCATACACTGGTTTCAGATCTGCTCTTTCATCAATAAACGTTCCAAACATTCTATCCCACAAGATAAATACTCCACCATAATTGGCATCTAAGTAATCTTCATTTTGTGCATGATGTACTCTATGGTTTGATGGGGTTACAAAAATATATTCAAGAAATCCTAATCTACCAATATGCTCTGTATGAACCCAAAATTGATATATCATATTTAGACCAGCTACAGTGACATATATATGAGGCGGAATGCCAATAAAAAAAATGGGCAAGAAAAATACCCATTTCCATAAGAACCCAGTACTGGTCTGCCTTAAGGCTGTTGATAGATTAAATTCTTCTCCATGATGATGAACCACATGGGTAGCCCAAAAAACTTTAATTTCATGATGAATACGATGCATCCAATAATAACAAATATCATATAGTATAAAAGCTGTAACCCACACCCAAATTGCCTCGCTATCTAATAACTTAAGATTGTATTGTTCGGTTATAGCTTTATAAACCACATATTGAAATCCTAAACCTAAGATAGGCACAAACCTGCTAATCAGCCCCAAAGATAAGCTGGTAATAAAATCATTAATTCGATAATTGTTACTCTTATTAATAACGCCATAAAAAAATTCAATAAGTATTAGTCCAAAAAAAATTGGTATTGAAAGAGTTATTAGTATTGATGAATCCATATCAGAATTTAATAAATCTTTATTTTACCTTACTCCATTTTTTTTCAAACCAAAATGTTCTACCAAGCGTATCTTTCATTTTGGCAGTTTTTCCATAAAACTTCATCCACTTATCAAACTGCTTATCTTTGTGTGACTTATTTTCATTCATCCACGAATACAGCTCTCCTCCTCCGAGGTGATAGGTATCATGAATTTGACTTACCACATGATCTAAAAATTCAATAGTTATTAAATTTTTAAGCGGTTGAAAAGGATTTTTGTCCCATTTTCCAAGGATTTCAGCTCTTAAGTAATTCCCCATGCCATTAAACCATTTTTGATTCATTATCGCTACATGAGCTGGCTTGGTAAAGTCTCTATGGTTTAAATTGTCCATAATATTATCTCTAAACTTTTTTTCTTCATGGAATACATCTGGGCCACGGTTGGGATTCCAGTCCCTTGAAACGCTTTTACCAAACCTTCTCACATCACTCCAAACAAACCAAGAATTATCGCTCATTCGAAAACGAATATGTCCATGCTTCCAATGCTTATTTTTATACCCTCTTTTTTGAAAGTTTTTAAAACAGCCTGTCATTCCTAAAGATATTACGACAGGTTCTGTATCAAAAAATAACTTGAGCTCTTTTCCTCTACTAATAGCGGATATTTTCTTCCCTTTTAAATCAATGCCTTCAATAAGTTTTAATTTGTTGGTTTTGAGAAAGCGTACATCTTGAATGGTTCGTTTTTTATTTATCTCGGTTACAAATTGAGCTGTTAATCTTACTTCAGAAATTTCAGGCATATTAAAAATTATGTTGTTTTTAAAATTTAATGATAAAGTATATTAAGTTTATTAATTAAGGAGAAAATTATGAAAAAAATTTTGTTTACAATCGTTGCTTTACTTTCATTTTCATTTGCACAAGAAGCTTCTAGTAGTCCGTGGGGCATTTATGGTGGACTAACATCTGCTGGTTCAAGTGATTCTGATGGAAGAATTTCTGGTTTAAGCATTGGTGGATCATATACCATTAACGATAAATGGTCAGCAGGAGCTGGATTATCAGTTCGTGGTGGAAAATATGATTTTCAAGATGAAGAAACTGGAATTGAAGCAGCTGCTGAACTAAAAGGAGATGCGCTTGAATTATGGACATCTTACTCTTTAATGCAATCTGAATCCTTTGGGCTATCAACAGGTTTGATTTATGCTAATATTTATAGCACCAAAATAAAATTTATGGGACTAACTCTGGATGAAGACAATGAGTCCGAAAGCGACTATGGATTGTTTTTAAAAGGATCTATTCCTCTAAGAGAAAATTTGGGTCTCAATATTGGGTATTATATGGGATTAAAAGATCAAGGTGAAGATGAAACTCTGAACAATCTTTGGATTGAAGTTGGCTATAGCTTCTAAAACATCTAAAGCTTAAAAATTGAGGGGCTTTATAGCCCCTCTTTTTTTATAAATCCTTTTTCAAAAATATCATTGACACTACTTGTTGCCCAAAGCTGATAAGTATATAATGATGGGTGCAATTGATCAGTTTCAAAAAAATCATCTATAGTTAACTGCTCATTATTGGCAATAGATAAAAATTGGTTTAAAGTAATTTTATTGTCAAGATAAAGGACATTATTCCCTTCAATTCCTTTCAACTTTATTCTTAAAATATCAGTCATATTTCCAACAATAAAACGCATCAATTTTGAAAAAATTGGGAATTCCCTAGTTGGTGGCATATTGATAATCACAATCTTTGCAGATGGAAAGCTTTTCTGCAAGTAGTTAATAATATTTTCCATTTCTTTTCTCCACTTCCATGGAGGTGTAAAACGAAATGAATCATTGCCTCCTAAACCAACGACAAATAAATCAACTTGCTCATCATTTATTTGCGTTAAAAGCTTTGAATGTACTATTTCAGCAGTAATTCCATTTTTAGCATACACCTTCCAAGAAATATTCGTATTTGTTGAACTAGCGATATTTCTAGCAAAGGTCCCAGCGAATGCTTCTTTATGTGAAGACATTCCTAGGGCTACCATGGTACTTTCGCCGATAAATACTAAATGGTTATTTTTTCTACTTCCAACATTCTCTTTACCTTGAATATCAGTAGGTGCTTCAAGCACAGGAACATTCTCTCTAATATCCTTTAATTGTGCACTTATAATTGGATAGCATACTAGTAAAATGAGTAGGTTAAAAAAATAATAAATGCTTAGCATTTTGATATTATATATTTAATGGAATACTAAATTGTAACGATACATTTTCAAACGAATAATCTGCAAATGACTTAAAGTACGATAATTTTGTTGAGAATAAATCATTCTTAGCTGTAAATCCTAACATCAATCCATAGTCGTGTTCAGAGACACTATTTTCAAATGAGATGTTATCTCCCCAAAAGTCACTTTCTTTTTCGACTTCAAACAAATATGCATAAGAAAATCCAGACCATACTGAAAAATTGTGTTGAGAAAATACATCATACGTTGCCCAAAGCTCAATTCCTGAAAAAACAAAATCTTCAAAATAGTCATTTTCACCAGCGCAATAATCAATAAAACATTCATCGTCATCATCTGAAAAATTTAGAATTCTACGATCATCATCTCTTTCATCTTCATCATTTTCATAGTAGTATATCTCAGCTTTTTGTTTAAATCCACGTTGAGTAAGTCCTACTCCATAGGTAAGTCTTTCATTGGCACTATAAGACACTCCAGCACTGATTCCGCCAATACTTTGAGATCCTTCTTTATCAGAGCCCATAGATAGTGCACCAACATATATACTCCATGGTCTAAATAAGTCCGGAGCAAGCTCTACACTGCTCTGCTGTAAACTTTCTTCTTTAATTAACGGTAAAAATTTAGGTGTAGCATCCTCGACTTCTTTCTTAACAACTTTGGGTTTGATAACCGTTTCAGAAGTGGAAGTTGAATATGTATTTCCTCTCCACTCAAAAGTTGCATCTGGACCTAAATGTAAAAAAGCGATTTCAAAAGCCTCATTAAATGATAAATAATTATCCACTCTTAAATCAGCCTTATCCTGTGCATATGATAGATTACAAATAAATAGTAAAAATAAAGTAAATTTTTTCATCTTAACTCCTTTTTTACTGATTTAAACTAACAGTTTGAATTATAATTCCTTGATTATCTTTAAGGTTTATCGTCAATTTGTTTGATTGTTTATCTAAAAGTATTTCACCATAGTTTTCTTGGACAAATGTAGGGCCAACTCGTAAAGGACCAGCTTCTTCCTCATTGGTAAAGGAT
>JGI20158J14315_10002371_pt1 | contig 13132 bp, 12 predicted proteins | sample COG_08_FD_14315 | JGI IMG/M metagenome (IMG submission 14315)
TCCCATACCTGATGCACACTGCACCATTGGCTCAATGATTATGCTTGCTACCTCAGAATGATGCTTTTCAAATATTTTTTGTAACTTTTTTAACTTTGCCTCAAGAAAATCATCAACGGACTGATTACTTTTTTTTAATCTTAGATCTGGTGATTCTGTCTTTATATAATTTTTTATTAGAGCCCCGTAATGTGTTCTAAATATTGGGACATCTGTAACGGCAAGTGCGCCTAATGTTTCCCCATGATAACTATTCTCAAGATAAATATATTTTTTCTTTTTTGGAAATCCTGTTTGACTCCAGTAATGTGAGCTCATTTTTAATGCAATCTCGACAGCGTTTGCGCCATCACTACCATAAGAGCAATGTCCCAATTTAGTTAATTTACTCAATTTTTCAGATAACTCTATTACTGGTGAATGAGTAAGGCCTGCTAACATTGAATGTTCAAGCGTATTTAGTTGTTTGTTTACATATTTTTTAATTATTTTGTTGTTATGTCCAAATAGATTTACCCACCAAGAACTAGTCACATCAAGATACTTTTTACCATCGAAATCATAAAGCCAGACTCCCTTTCCTCTTTCAATTGGTATTAATGGAAGCTTTTCATGATGCTTCATTTGTGTGCAAGGATGCCAGACAGACTTAATACTTCTTTTTACATATTTTTTATTTTTCATAAAATTTAGGGTGCTGGATTCATTATTTGAAGATGAATTTCATCTATTTCTTCAATAAGTTCATTATCAATGATATCTAAATCATAAGCTGAAATATTTTGTTTTAAGTTGTTTTATATTGGTTGCTCCAATCACTGTGCTCGTCACAAACCATTGCTTATAGACAAAGCTTAATGCTAAATCAGCTAGGCTTATATTTCTTCTTTTAGCTAATGCGTCATATTTTTCTATTGCCTTATTTACCCCATTTCTTTTGTATCTCTGAGCATAGCCCGGAAATAGGTTGACTCGACCAACTGCATTTGGATCTTTGAGGTACTTTCCACTCAAATGACCAAACGCTAGGGGTGAATATGAAAAAAAAGATAAATTTTCTCTAAAAAATATTTCTGTCATTCCAAGTTCCACTATCCTGTTTAATAAATTATAGCTATTTTGAAGCGTACAAACTAAAGGAAGATTTTTAACTTTTGCGAGCCTTATAAACTCCATCAAACCCCAAGGCCACTCATTCGATAATGCAAAAAACTTAACTTTGCCAGCTTTAATTAAGTGCTCAACGCTTGTTAATTGTTCTTCAATTGAAACCCAATTAATTTTTTTTTCATTTTCATAGTCATCATTTGGGTTAAATTTATACCCCCCAAACATAGGAACATTTCTTTCAGGCCAATGAAGATACAAAAGGTCAACATAATCTGTCTTTAGCCTTTGCAAAGAGCCATTAACTGCCTCAATTATATTATTTTCATCAAGTGATTTTGGCCCTCCTCTTATCCAGTTGATAGCCCTTCTTGGTCCAGCAACTTTAGTAGAAATAACTAAATCTTCTCTTTTTTTTCCTTGCAGCCAATTGCCAATAATTTCTTCTGTTCGATGGCATGTCTCAGATTTCGGCGGTACAGGATACATTTCTGCAACATCAATGCTATTTATACCCTTCGAAACAGCATAATCAAGCTGCTCAAAAGCGTCACTTTGCGAATTCTGATCCCCAAAAGTCATGGTCCCTAATGTGATTGGTGATACTTTGAGCTCGGTTTGACCGACATTTCTATAGTTATTTTTTGTAAACATATTGAATTAAATTATAAATAAATTTAATGAAGACTTGAAATTTGTAGTATTCATCCCTATTATTAGCACTCTATTAAATAGAGTGCTAGTTTTAGTCTTTGACTAACGCTAAAGTAAATTTTATAAAGAATACACTACTAGGAGAACTTATATATGAAAATTCGTCCTTTACATGATCGCTTAATCGTAAGGCGACAAGAAGAAGAACGTACCACTGCATCAGGAATTGTTATTCCAGAAAGTGCATCAGCAGAAAAACCAGATCAAGGCGTTGTTGAAGCTGTTGGTAATGGAAAATTACTTGATGATGGCAGTGTAAGAAAATTGGACGTTAATGTTGGCGATAAAGTACTTTTTGGGAAATACGCTGGTCAGGCAGTTAAAGTCGACGGTGATGAGCTTCTCGTTATGAAAGAAGAAGACGTCATGGGAATCATTGAATAAATATATATTAAATAAATTTTGATAAATTTGGAGAAAATAAATGGCAGCTAAAGATGTAAGATTTGGTGACGAAGTTCGCCAAAAAATGGTAGTAGGTGTAAATACACTTGCAAATGCAGTAAAAGTTACTCTAGGACCTAAAGGTAAAAATGTTGTTTTAGAGCGATCATTCGGTGCCCCAACAATTACAAAAGATGGTGTTTCTGTAGCGAAAGAAATTGAGTTACAAGATAAATTCGAAAATATGGGTGCTCAGATGGTAAAAGAAGTCGCATCAAAAACTTCCGACAATGCTGGTGATGGAACCACTACAGCAACTGTACTTGCCCAAGCGATAATTCGCGAAGGAATGAAGTCTGTTGCTGCAGGAATGAATCCAATGGATCTAAAAAGAGGAATCGATAAAGCAGTTGAAGCGGGTGTGGAAGAGCTTCATAAATTAAGTAAGCCCTGTAATACAAGTAAAGAGATTACTCAGGTTGGTTCTATTTCTGCAAACTCAGATGAATCTGTCGGTAAAATTATTGCTGACGCGATGGATAAAGTCGGTAAAGAGGGTGTTATCACTGTTGAAGATGGGTCAGGCTTAACTAACGAATTAGATGTTGTCGAAGGTATGCAGTTTGATAGAGGTTATTTGTCTCCTTATTTTATTAACAATAATGAGAGACAAATTGCATTACTTGAAGACCCATATATTTTGTTACATGATAAGAAAATAGCAAATATTAAGGACTTACTACCTGTGCTTGAGCAAGTTGCGAAGGCTAGTAAACCCCTTCTGATTATTGCCGAAGAAATTGAAGGTGAAGCACTTGCGACTTTAGTTGTAAACAATATACGCGGCACAATTAAGGCAGTAGCTGTAAAAGCACCTGGATTTGGTGATCGAAGAAAGGCAATGCTTGAGGATATTGCAATCCTAACAGGTGGGACAGTTATTTCAGATGAAGTTGGTTTGACACTCGAGGGTGTGAAAATCGAAGACCTTGGACAAGCAAAGAAAATTGAAGTTGGCAAAGAAGATACTATTATCATTGATGGCGCAGCCTCTGCTGCAAACATCAAGTCACGAATTGATTTAATTAAAGTTCAAATGGAAGAATCTACAAGTGACTATGATAAAGAAAAACTTCAAGAACGTATCGCTAAGCTTTCAGGCGGTGTTGCAGTTATCAAGGTAGGCGCGACAACTGAGATTGAAATGAAAGAGAAAAAAGCACGCGTTGAAGATGCGTTACACTCAACCCGCGCCGCTGTTGAAGAAGGAATTGTTGCTGGTGGTGGTGTTGCTCTTATTAGAGCAAAAAATGCTATTAGCAAAATTAAAGGTGATAACTCAGATCAAGAGGCTGGTATTAAAATTGTGCTACGCGCAATTGAAGATCCTCTTAGACAAATTGTCTCAAATGCTGGCATTGAATCGTCCGTTGTTGTTAATAATGTAATTTCTGGAAAGGGAAATTATGGTTTTAATGCAGCTAACGAAACATACGGAGATATGGTTGAGATGGGTGTTCTTGATCCAACAAAAGTAACTAGGTCAGCACTCCAAAATGCAGCCTCTGTTGCTGGGCTGATGTTAACAACAGAATGTATGATTGCTGATACACCAAAAGAAGAAGCTCCTGCAGGTGCTGCACCAGATATGGGTGGTATGGGTGGTATGGGTGGTATGGGTGGTATGGGTGGTATGGGTGGAATGATGTAATTTCAAAAATACTACTTTGAACAATTTAAAAAGACCTCTTAATCGAGGTCTTTTTTTATAAAAAATTTTAAAAAACTACTAACGAAAAAAAATTGCTGTAGCATGTGTTTTTATGAATTTAACAACGATATCTAATGCTATTTATTCAGATTTAAATGAAAAACAGATTGAAGCTGTGATGCTTCAAAGTCAATCAGCACTTGTTCTAGCTGGCGCCGGGAGTGGTAAAACAAGAGTGCTGACTTCAAGAATTGCTTGGTTAATTGAAAACCAACTCGCGAGCCCTGGTGCCATCCTAGCTGTCACATTCACCAATAAAGCAGCAAAAGAAATGCTAACCCGAATATCCACCCAACTCCCAATAAATACTAGAGGTATGTGGGTAGGTACCTTTCATGGGCTATGCAATCGTTTTTTACGTAAACATCATGTAGATGCAAAATTACCCGAAACTTTTCAAATTTTAGATAGTGCCGATCAAAAATCAGCCATCAAAAGAGTGATGAAAGTAATGAATATTGATGAAGATCTAATTTCTTCAAAAGAGGCTATGTATTTTATCAATAGTAACAAAGAGGAAGGAGTAAGATCAGAGAAATTTAAAGCCTATGATGATATTTCAAAAAAACTAAATGCAATTTATGGTGCCTACGATGAACAATGCCAGAAGGAAGGTGTTGTAGATTTTGCAGAACTTATGTTGCGTTGTCTTGAATTATTCCAAAAAAACTTAACTATTCGTAATCACTATCAAGAAATTTTTAAACATATACTCGTAGATGAATTTCAAGATACAAGTCGCTTNCAATATCAATGGTTAAAAATGCTTACCTCGCCTGCAAGTTTTATTTTTGCTGTCGGAGATGATGATCAATCAATTTATGGTTTTAGAGGTGCAAGACCAGGAAATATGAAAGATCTTCAGAAAGATTTTAAAATCAAAAATGTTATCAAATTAGAACAAAATTACCGATCTAAAAATAATATTCTTAATGCAGCTAATTCAATTATTGAAAACAATAGTGATAGATTAGGAAAAAATTTATGGACTGCTTCAGGTGATGGTGATCTTATTAAACAATATACCGCACTCGATGATCGCTCAGAAACAGCATATATTTTAGATGAAATTAAAATGCGTCATCGAGCTGGTATTGATTACAGCCAAATAGCTATTCTCTACAGAAATAATGCTCAATCTAGAGTTATCGAAATGGCAATGGTATCTAATAATATCCCCTATCGAGTTTATGGAGGATTACGTTTCTTCGAACGTGCAGAAATTAAAAATTCACTTGCTTATCTTAGGCTCGTTAATAACAAAAAAGATGATAATGCTTTCATGAGAATTGTAAACTTTCCGACACGAGGAATCGGTGCAAGAGCTATTGAACAAATTCAAGATCATGCTAAAAAAAATGCTTTCTCTTTATGGGAGGAGCAAGAATCCTAGTCTCAGAAAGTAAAAACTTAAAAGTATCTGCATTTATTCAACTAATTCAGAATATTGAAGATCAAGTTCATGGAACAAATATTGATGAGTCAATTGATCTAATTAATTCACAGTCTGGCCTCAAAGATCATTACCTTAAAGACAAAGATGGTAGCTCTCGGGTAGAAAATCTTAATGAACTTGTATCGGCAGCAAAGTCTTTTCTAAATGAAGTAAAAGAGAAATTTCTGATGAAGATTCAAATAAAAAGCAATCACTCACATTGGCTGAGTTTCTTGATTTTACCTCACTAGAAAGTGGTGAGTTACAGGCAGCTGCAAGTGAGGATGCTCTTCAGTTAATGACTGTTCACTCCTCNAAGGGCCTTGAGTTTGATACTGTTTTTATTACAGGCTTGGAAGACGGGCTCTTTCCTCATGAAAGAAGCTTAAATGAAAACAATGGATTAGAGGAAGAGCGAAGATTGATGTATGTTGCCATCACTAGAGCAAAGGATAAGTTGTATTTAACACTTTCGCAATCTCGTATGACATATGGACAACCAACCTATAATTTACCTTCAAGATTTCTTGATGAAATTCCNGAAGCATTAATAAAAAAAATTAATGTGCCTAATAATTTCTCTGCTAAAAGCGAATCACACTTTTCTAATGGAATAAATTCATTTAGTACAAAAAATAAACAAACATCTAATAATCAATACGATATTAAAATTGGTGCCATGGTCAAACACGATAAATTTGGATCAGGAATGGTGACAGGCTATGAAGGCAACGAAAATGATCTGCGTATTCAAATAAAATTTAAAGCCCATGGAGTGAAGTGGCTAGCCATGGAATATGCAAAACTTACTAAAATCTAATTACTTAATTATTGACTTAAAAATATCTTTATAAGTAATAAATTGAAAAGAAAATAATGATGCGATGTAAGCAGCCAAAGCGATCATGCAAGAAAATATAAGCACGTAGGACATTAATATATTTTCACTTGCACCAAGGATTGAAAAAATCATTATTATTACAAAAAGTAATGAGATAAATCCACCTAATAAAATAATCCAAGCAAGTAAAATTGGAATGATTGATAACAAAACACCGGCAAAGCTTGATTTTATAGCCTTCACTAAACCAAAATTATGGTAGGTAATTAATATAGGTGAAAACCAAGTAGCCATGAGGATTGGAATGGCCAAAATTATAAATTTTATGATAATCCCTACTCCATAATTCGAAATATTTTCTTTTACATCAGAGTCATTTGCTACAGCTAAGATATTCTTTAAATCAGGGCTTAAAATTAAAGAAATTAATAAAGAATAAAACAAACAAATTAAACCAAGATAAGTAAGGGCTCTTATGTTTTGTTTATCAATTTTTAATAAATCTTTTAGCCCCGGTTGCTTGCTATTTTGAATCAATTTAAAGTAATTGATAAAAATCATAGTTGAAATTGGCCATACAATGATCAAAAAGGGGCTTATAAGACTAAGGCCTGGGATAGTCGGGATAAGAAGGTAAGCAAATATATAAACACTTCCCAAAAGCAAGGTAAGTTTAAAATTAAGCTTTGTTAAAATCAAACTCTGAGTCACCCAAAGATGCGATTTATTTAGTATATTTTTCAAAATTTATNCTCGTTAATTTGTCTATCAATTAATACCTTCTTAAATTGATCAGGATTTTTTAGGGCGAGAATTTCAGCAGAAGGATTACTGTGGACATGCTCAAGGCGTGAAATGTAAAATCTCAATGCAGCCCATCTTAAAGCTACATGCATATTGTCTTTCTCCTTACAATCAAGTTTTCTTTCAGACTCATATCCAGCTATAAATTGGGACAATTTATTTTGATCTAATGATCCATCATCTCTAACACACCAGTCATTAACAGCTATAGCAATATCAAAAACTAATACTTCATTACAGGCATAATAAAAATCTATAAAACTCGGCCTACTTTCATTTAAAAATAAAACGTTGTCTCTAAATAGATCGCCATGAATTGTACTTCTAGGTAAGTCATCTAAAACGTGAGACTTTAAAAAATTAATTTCCAATGCAATCATATTTTTTTCTGTTGAAGTTAATTTTGCTTTCATATTAAAAAAAGTTTTTTCAATCCAACCCAAACCTCTAGAATTTTTTCTTTTTTCTGTTAAAGACTTCGTAACCATGTGCATTTTTGCAAGTGCCTTCCCAACTGCATTGCAATTTAATTCAGTAATTTTTTTTACTTCTGATCCATTTAAAAATGAAACAATTAAAGCTGGTTTATCCTTAAATAAATTAATTGCTTTCTTCTGATTGTTTGGAATAGGTTTCGGACAATCTATATTATGACTCGAAAGAAATGTCATTAGATTGATAAAAAAAGGAAGCTCTTCCATTGTATGGTGCTCAAAGATAGTCAGGATGAATTTATTTTCAGCTGTTGTGATTAAATAATTTGTGTTGGTAACGCCAGAGGATATTCCATCAAAACTAATTAACGTTCCAATATTAAATTCAATAAGAAATGACTCCAAACTTTCTTTTGTTATAGATGTATATACAGCCATTGAAATTTATAAATTATTAAAAAAGAGTTAACTTGAGGTTACCAGCTAAAGAGTACCCATTGTGGAACGACTAAAGGCTTTAAATCATCCTGACGTATCCAATCTCCTCCCTCAGTTTCCCTTACTAGATAATACGGTGGAAAACCCTCTGGGGTAACTTTTATATAATACAAGTTTCCATTAATCCTATGCTCTTCAATTCTTTTGGTTCCTTCTTTCCTAATGGTAATCTCAGGTTCATATTCATACCCAGATTCCAAAGTATTTGGTGGAGATGGAACCTCCTCTAATACTACTGTTTTTTCAGCATTCGTAATTGCAGAAAAAGAAAGGCTGCTTAGCACTAAAATCAATGATATAAAAATTTTATTCATAGCGTAAGTCTATCAAAATCAGACCCCCAACAGTAGCTTTTTATCCAAAAAAAGGTGCGCATACAAAGGTATAATAAAAATGAAATAACAAAAAATTTTAAAAACGATGAAAACATTGCTCTTGATTGATGGATCCTCTTATTTATATCGCGCATTTCATGCGATGCCTGATTTTAGAAATAAAACAGGGTTCCCAACTGGTGTTATTTATGGAGTTTTAAACATGCTCCAAAATACTCATAAAAAATATGAGAGCAGTTATAGCGTCTGTGTCTTTGATGCGAAAGGAAAAACTTTTCGAAATGATATTTATAGTGAATATAAAGCAAATCGGCCTAAAATGCCTGATGATTTATCAATACAGATTGCCCCCCTCCACAAAGCTATAAAAGCGATGGGATGGCCAATTTATATTAAAGAAGGTGTAGAAGCAGATGATGTAATTGGGACACTTGCTAAAAAAGCAAATGAAGAGAATATATCTGTGACTATATCAACAGGAGATAAAGATTTAGCACAACTAGTAAATAATAAAACAGCGCTGGTTAATACCATGACCAACGAATATTTAGATATAGAAGGCGTAAAAAGTAAATTTGGGGTGGGGCCAGATCTTATTATTGACTACCTAACTATCATAGGCGACAAAGCTGACAATATTCCTGGCGTTGAAAAAGTTGGGCCCAAAACGGCACTTAAATGGTTAAACGAATTTAACTCTTTAGATAATATTATCAAAAACTCAGAAAAAATCTCAGGTGCCGTTGGTGAAAATTTAAAAAGCGCACTTGACTGGCTCCCAATTGCAAAAGACCTTATCTCTATTCGTTCAGAATTAGATATAGAGGTCTCTTGGGATCAATTTAAAAAATCACCCGAGGATAAAAATGCATTAAAAAAAATGTATCAAGAATTTAATTTTTCAAGTTGGCTTAAAAATATAGACAGCAAAGAAATAGATATCTCTCAAGAAGCACCAGATCAAAATNTTGACACAGAATTTAATAATCAAAAAAATTATNTGTTGATTCAAAATACAACAGATTTAAAAAAATGGATTAATCAAATAAAAAAAGAAAAATTATTTTCCATTGATACCGAAACAACATCACTTGAAGTTATGAATGCAAAATTAGTAGGTATCTCTATCAGTTTAAAAAAAGGCGAAGCGGCATATATACCTGTCAATCATATGGGAGCAGCAGAAAATGAACAGATTAATGAAGATGAAGTAATTGATCTTTTTAAACCTATATTAGAGGATGGCTCCATCACAAAAATTGGACAAAATATTAAATATGATGCACATATTTTTCTTAATTTAGGTATAAAAATGCATGGAATTAACGAAGATACCATGCTTATGAGTTATGTCATAAATAGTAATGAAAGCCATGGAATGAATAAACTTAGCCAAAAATATTTGGGTCATGAATGTATCTCATACGAATCATTGGTTGGAAGTGGGGTAAAGCAATTAAGCTTTGATCAAATAAATATAAATGATGCATTAGATTATGCTGCAGAGGATGCTGATGTAACATTTCAGCTCTACCATGTACTTAAAGATCAATTAAAAAAAGAAAAGAAATTGCTGGCTATCTACGAAAAATTCGAAATCCCAAGTATGAAAACATTAATTGAAATTGAAAGGAATGGAGTTTTAATAGATGCAAGCTTATTAAATCAACAAAGCCAAAAAATTGGAGAAGAGTTAATTAATATTGAAAACAAAGCCTTTGAGCTTGCAGGGCAACCTTTTAATTTAGCTTCTCCAAAACAGTTAAGAGAAATTTTATTTGAAAAGTTACAGATAAAGCCTTTAAAAAAAACCCCCACTGGGACACCATCAACTTCTGAGGAAGTTCTCCAAGAGCTTGCTAAAGATTACCCATTACCTAAAATCCTTTTGGAGTATCGTACCCTTGCAAAATTAAAATCAACCTATACCGATAAACTTCCGTTAATGATCAATCAATCTACCGGCAGAATTCATACAAGTTACAATCAAGCAGTTGCTGTAACAGGCAGATTAGCAAGTTCAGATCCAAACCTACAAAATATTCCTATCAAAAGTCCGGAGGGTAGGAAAATTAGAGAGGCGTTTATTGCAAAACCAGATTTTTCGATATTATCAGCAGATTACTCTCAAATTGAATTAAGAATCCTAGCTCATCTCTCTAAAGATTCAGGGCTAATTCAAGCCTTCAAAGATAATAAAGACATTCATACAATAACTGCCTCAGAAATTTTTAATACTAAGATTGAAAAAATCACATCAGAACAAAGACGATATGCCAAAATCATAAACTTTGGGTTAATCTATGGGATGGGTGCTTTTGGCTTAGCCAAAAATTTAAATATTACTAGAGGTGACGCTCAAAATTATATCCAGGAATACTTTAATAAATACCCAACTGTTCTCCAATATATGGAAGAGTCAAAACAATTTGCGCGTGAACATGGATATGTAGAAACCTATTTTGGAAGAAGGCTATGGCTTCCTGAAATAAATTCATCAAACGGACTAAGAAAGGCTGGTGCTGAAAGAGCTGCTATCAATGCACCCATGCAAGGTACAGCAGCTGACTTAATTAAACTTGCGATGATAGAGGTCCAGCAATGGATTCATGCAAATAGCAATTTAAAAGGGCAAATGATTATGCAAGTTCATGATGAACTTGTCTTTGAGGTACCAAACACAGAAGTAGACATATTTATTAAAGAAATCCCTCAGATAATGCAAAATGTTGCCAAGCTTGATATTCCCTTGACTGTAGAAATTAATGCAGGAAANAATTGGGAGGAAGCCCACTAAATGGTTTGTAAATAAATGAAAATATCCAAAAGCAAGAATAAAGAAATACACGCATTGATTATTGGTGATGAAATCTTATCAGGTAAGAGAGAAGATAAACATCTAAGGCACTTAATAAAAGTATTAAAAGNGCATAATTTCCAATTATCACGTGCAGATTATGTTTCAGATGAGATTCAAAAAATACAAGAAACTCTTGAAAATAAAAAGGGAAACATTGTTTTTTGTTTTGGCGGGATTGGGGCAACACCAGATGACTGTACCAGAAGTGCTGCCGCTTTTGCGCACAACAAATCATTAGTTTGTCATCCAGAGGCAAAAGTTTTAATTGAAAATCAATTTGGCAAAAATGCATATCCTAAGAGAATTTTAATGGCGGACCTGCCAGAAGGTGCATTACTCATACCAAACCCTATCAATAACATACCTGGTTTTTTTGTAGATCAACATTATTTTATGCCAGGATTTCCTGAAATGGCGTGGCCAATGATTGATTGGGTAATTGAAAACAATCTGTTGAAAACAGAAAAAACAACAAAATTTGAAGATCATTCTATTTGGTTAGATGATGTAAGTGAAAGCAGCCTTATTGATTTAATGAATCAGACACAATTAAAATTTAATAATATTAAAATTTATAGCTTACCAAAAATGCATCCAAAAAAAATGCTGGAGCTTGGAGTCAAAGGTGAGCATGGTTACGTCTTTGAAGCATTAAATTTTATTAAAGACAATCTAAATAGCATGAATATTTCTTGGCGTGATCTTTAGTATTGAAAATAATGTATATGATTATTACAATGACGAATCGATATGATTATTGGCAAACATAAACTAAAAAATAATATTATATTAGCTCCAATGGCAGGAGTTACGGATAGGCCATTTCGAATACTATGTAAAAAATTTGGTGCAGGGATGGCAGTCAGTGAAATGGTCACATCAAATTCCCTTTTATATGGAAGTGAAAAAACCCTTAGAAGAGCAAATCATGATGGAGAGGTTGCCCCTATATCAGTTCAGATAGCCGGTGCAGATCCAGATATGATGGCAAAAGCTGCTCAATATAATATGAATCGAGGTGCCCAAATTATTGATATCAACATGGGCTGCCCTGCAAAAAAAATATGCAACGTCATGGCAGGGTCTGCGTTACTTAAAGAAGAAAAATTAGTTAAAAAAATTCTTGAAGCTGTTGTTAAGTCAGTAGATATACCCGTCACTTTAAAAATAAGAACAGGGTGGGATAAAGATAATCGAAATGCTGTAACTATTGCAAAAATCGCAGAGGATGCAGGTATACAAGCATTAACAATGCACGGAAGAACCCGTGCATGTCTTTATATGGGTGACGCTGAATACGATACAATCGCTAATGTTAAACAAAAAATTCAAATGCCTTTAATTGCAAATGGAGATATAACTTCACCTGAAAAAGCTAAGTTTGTACTTGAATATACAGGTGCCGATGCGGTAATGATTGGCCGAGCAGCACAAGGAAGGCCATGGATATTTAGAGAAATAGAGCATTTCTTAAAAACAGGCTCTTACTTAACTCGTCCTACTAATGAAGAAATACATCAAACGACTATAGAACACGTTAAAGACCTTTACGATTTTTATGGGGACAATAAGGGCTTAAGAATCGCAAGAAAACATATATCATGGTATACAAAAGGTTTAAAGAATTCTGCTTATTTTCGAGCAGCAATGAATCAAATTGAAGATAATAAAGAACAAATTGACTACATTCATTTATTCTTTGAAGACCTTAGTAAAAAGAGNAAGTATATTGCNTATGAAGATCAATCTAANAATAAAGAAGTTGCAATAAGCTGATGAAAAAAAATTTATCAGATAATATTGATACTCTGCTTGATCAATATTTTAATGATTTAGATGGGGATCAACCAAATGCTATTTATGAAATGGTAATTAATACTGTAGAAAAACCACTTCTCTTATACATTATGAATAAAACTGAGGGCAACCAAAGTAAAGCTGCAAAAATA
>JGI20158J14315_10002372_pt1 | contig 13125 bp, 7 predicted proteins | sample COG_08_FD_14315 | JGI IMG/M metagenome (IMG submission 14315)
ACGACGACGACGATATCGTCGTCGAGTTTAGGAGGATATCGGGGAAAAGAAGTTGTGCAAAAATCCCGATCCTCGATGAGAAGTACTGCTAGGAGAAACAATGTAAACGTCGTCGTTCGAGCTGAAGCGCAAAAGACCATCGACATGAACGAGGTGAGTTTTACTCTAAATATTGATTCTTTTGTTTTTGTCTCGCTTTTGTCTATATGTTGTTTTCCCTTTTGGGATGGAAACAATGGTTCATTTTTCTTCTTTGTCTTCTTCTGTGGATCCATCGTCCATCGTCGGCGGATGGGACGAAAGATATCGTCGTCAAAATGGATAAAATATCGGACATTCGAAGAGATTACTTTTTATAGACACACGCGTCGTGTTTTGCTGACAAAATCGCAACTTCTCTCTCTCTTTCTGTAGTCTCGCACGTATTACTTTTGCATCGCGAACGCGGATTTTATGCTCAACGACGAAAACAACGAACACTTCCCGGAAATCTTGAGAGAACGAAGACGATTTTACCGAGAGACTGAGAAATTGCAAGACTTTTGGATCGTCCCGAACCCAACATTTTTGGACGCCATGCCGGAAATAAAGAAAAAAATTCGGCAACCGTGCGTGGCGGTGATGACCACGGACGAGGTGTGGAACACATTTATTAAGTTAAGAATGGACCGAGTGTATAAAGGTTCCGTGGAAGGGACTGGAGCGGAGTTGTTGAAATCGAACGAGTTAATCGCCGCGGACGCGTTTCCGCCGGTGGACCCGGCCAAGTGGACGGCGCCGTATAACAAATACTCGCCCGGGTGGTGGGAAGTGTTTTACCCCGGGGCGGATTGGACGCAAGGGTACCAAGCGACGGTGAATCCGTTGGCAGAAGAGGGGGTTGAGCGCACTGGGGCGTAATTTTTTAGTAGAAAGACAGACAGACAGACAGAGACAAACAACAACAACGACAACATATAGAGTGCGCGCACACAAAAGCCATCGGAGAAGAACGACGGAAGAAGAAGAACATCATCACAAATTTTTTATATTAGAAGAAATATCTTTATTATTATTAAAGAATGGATATAGAGTATCAAAGGTCCTCTTTCTTCTTCTTTCCCTTCTTTCCTTTCTTTTTCTTCTTCTTTCCGCTACTCTTTTGTTGTTGTTGTTTCTTTTCCTCCTCCTCTTTGACGCGCGCGGCTTCCGCTAATTCCTCTTCTTCCTTCTTTCTCTCTAACTCCGCAATCTCCGCTCTCGTCAAACCTAACGTAGCATCTTCGGTTTCTTCACCCATGATATCGTTCAAATCGAACTCTTCCTCGATCGGTTCCTCGGGTTCGTAATCGTTTTCGTCTTCGCTCTCGCCGCCGTCGATTATTTTCGGCACGTCTTGAATCATAAACGTTCTCGTTTTACCATTCAAGACTAACTCGCAGTGCCTAGCGAGCTCGCGAGGGTCAAAGGAACCACTCATGGTTGCGTACCTTCCTTTTCTGGGTTGTAAAACCGTCACGGTTGGTGAATTGTGCGGTAAAACGTCGAAGGCTTTTGCAAACGTTTTCTGGACAATCGGATCGACGACGATCCACGTGAACGGTCGTCCGCTCGTAAGTTTTGCCGCTTCAAACGCTCTTTCCATGCGATCTTCAAACATAGACTGCGAAGAAGAACTCGTCCCTGGAATAAACGCGATGGCGCACAAACCGCCTTTGGATTCGCACTCGTCCTCGAATTCCTTTTGCGTCGTGACGTGCGGCGGCGGCGTCACTTTTCCTGGAGACTTCGCCTCGTCTTTCCGCTTGATTTGATTTTTGGCTTCCAGCAACCATTGGCGAAGATAAATGTAATTCATCGGTCCAGGAAACGGCGCAGAGTTCATTTGGACGTTTCCAGACGCCTCTTGTTGCGGCGTGACCGCGGGATTAACGAACAATAATTGCACCGCGGGTAACTTTGGAATGTTGAACTTTTGCAAGTTCGGGTCGTTTTTATCATCGGCTTGGAAAAAACCGAAATGGAAATCGTCCTTGAAGTTTGCCGCTAATGTTTTATACATTCCGGGCGTCTCGTCCTTTTGAGAGAACAAAACGCACTTCGGTGTGAACGGATCCGTGGCTAAATACTGGTCCAAGTTGTCCTGGGTGATTCTTAAAACAACATCCGCCGTGTTTTCGTACATCCACGCTTTCAAATTCCCGTCGTTCACCGGATGGTCCTCGGAAACTTCAAACGGGTACGATTCTTCGTCCTCTTTGTTCTCACCGAACGGGTAATACATCAACGAGAAGCACTCGTCTTTGTTTGGAAACTTACTCAACGTTTGCGTTTCGGCAAGTTTTATCGCTTTCAAGATATCCTCGCCGTCTCGGTTCACGACGTATTCGTAAAGCTCCGCTTGGAATTGAAGCTTTGCAAACGCGTCGATGGCTTCGTTCACTTTAAGGCCACACTCGTCCGTTCGCTTGGTAAACATAACTACCACCGCTTCTTTCTTTTCTATCACGTCTTGTTCGAAATTTTTCGGTTTCTTTTCAATAAACAACGAAAAATCATCGTTGTTTTCCTCTTCTTCTTCTCCTTTTTTCTTCTCGTCTCCGCTTTTATCCTCGCCGTCGTCTTTCTTTTTACGAAGTACCTCCACTTCCAACTCTCCAACTTCTGGGCCTAAGTGCTTCTCCGCGAACGCAAACACCTCGTCTTTACTCATGCTCTCGCCGTCGAACAAGGTCGGTTTCTTCGTCAAATCTGCGTCTTTATACAACACCAACTTCACCGCGTCCTCTTCGTCTTCGTGCGCTTCCAACCCGGGAAGCACCGGCGTTGGTAACAAATCGTCCGTGGAAGAGTCGTACGTCAACTCAACCACGCGAATTCTGTTCTTATGGTTCCATGCCAACGATTTCAACATGAACGGNGTCTCGCTTTTGTCCGTCACGTACACCAGCGTCGGCATCTCGTCCGAAACGACGTTCTTTAACTCGTCCACGGAATCAATTCTCGCGACTTCATCGTCCGGTAAGTTCTTCACCGCAAACTCTCTCAACGCTCTCGCGGTCAACGCATCCCCTCGATACTCGTTGGACAATTTCTGCGCGATTTTCCTGTACGGGTTCCACGTCTTTTTCCCTCCGAAACCGACGATGGCCGGCACTCGCGATATTTGCATCGACCGTCCTAAATCTTCGTTCCCGGCGATATCAATCGCGCCAAACTTAATGTTCACCGACTCTAACGATAACGCGGCTCTACTGAACGCCGGTGCCATATCCTTGCACGGTTGGCACCCGGGGGCGATGAATTGCACCACCCACACGTCTCTCGTCTCCAAAACTTTCTCCTTGAACTCTTCCGAGGACTGGAAACCAAACACGCCTGAGTTGTTTGGGTCGTACAAAGTTCTCACTTCCGTGTGAAACACGTTGTTCTCTTTAGCAGATGATTCTTCTTCTTCTTCTTCGTCGTAGTCATCGTCATCATCATCAGTATCATCCGTTTTGGCGGCTGAAGCGAACATAAAACCCCCGGTTGTTGTTCCTTGGCTTTGTTTTCGTTTCATCAGAAACGCCGATTCATTTTCATAATTCGGCGGCATCATCATCATCATCATCATCATCGCGAAAAGGAGGAGAACAAACGACAACCGCAGCGAAAAACGACGAGAATTATTCATCGCCATCATCGTGCTCTTCTTCTTTTTCTTTTTCTTTGTTGTTTTTCTTGCTGCTGCTGCTGTTCTCATCATCCTCCTGTAATGTTATAAGTTTGTTACACTAAAAATGAGGAACGATGATGCGTTCGAGAGCAAACAAAATGTTGTTTTTTTTCTCAGTCAAAAGCGCGTCTGTCTCGGCGAATAAAAATCTCTTGTTTTTTTTTCCTTGTTTTTTTGCAATTTTTTCGATCAATCGATCTCCTTTTGGTGAAGAAAATCTCTCTTCTTTTTTTTTGTAGAGAGTTCTGTGGAGCCAGCCTTCTTTTGGAGCTTTATGACGAATCCTTCATAAACACACACGTACAAAAAATAATTTAATAATAACAAACATGTCTGCTGCTTTGACTTCATCCACGTTCGTTGGCGCGAAAGTTTCCGTCGCGAAAACTACCACCGCGTCCAAGAGAGTCGCGTTCTCCGTTCAAGCGAACGCGAGCGGACCGAAGAAGGTACGAATTCCGATTTCGTTTTTTTTTTGTGCGCTTAAAAAATCATCATCGTCGCTCGTTTCAGGCGGGTGGTGGTGCGTCCAAATTTTGCATTTCGTCCAACGAGAAAGTGAGATTGCGCACGATTTTTCTCCGAAACGTCGATGAAGCGGTCGTGTGCGAGTTTTGGAAACGATCGATGCGCGTGTATTCCGATGCGAAAGTTCACTTCGAACGCAATTACGCGCTTTTTTGAGCGTTTCAACCTTCGCGCGTCGCCGTTCCACGACGCGCGACCGATTTCGAATTTTATTTTATTTTCTTCGTGTGTTTATTTGATACGCTCCGCTTCGTCCGTCGTCTTATCGAGGAGGATCGATTTTACTCGAAGAAGCCGTCCAAAAGACAACGAAATCTGTTTTGCCTCTTTCTTGAGGGAAAAAACGAAAAATAAAATATCGCTTTGTTGTTGTGTGTCTGCTTTGAGCAACAACATTAACAACAACAATAACTGACAAAATCGATGATATCTTCTCCTCTTTACATCACAACAGGGTACCAAATCCAAGGGTGGCCAAGCCGGTGTCGGCTACAAGGGTTCCACCGAAGCCGGTTCCGCCCCGAAGAGACGCGACGGTAAGGCTGGCTACGTCTACTCCTTGGGCGTCCGCAACGGCAAGGCGAACGTCGACGAATACTCCCCGATCTACTTACCGGAAGAATTCAAGACGGACGGCGACAAGTACGAAGGTAACTTGCTGTACTGGGCGGCTACGCTCGCCGGTATCATCGGTTCCGGTGCGCTCGCCATCTACTTGACTTCCGCCTTGTAAAAAGTTTGAAAGAGAGAAAGGAAGGAGAGGAGAAAATTTTTGTAGAACAAAGTGTTTTAGCAAACAGGAATAAAAGAGAGAGAGAAGGAGAAGAGAGAGAAGAAAGGAGAGGAGAGAGAGTGGAGGACGAGAGAAAGAGAGAGTCATCATTTGGCGTTCAACACACGCGCTTGATATTTTTGTCTTAGTTTTAGTTGATTTTGTAAAGAAGAAGAAACGAGACGATATTATTGTGTTGATTATATCACGCAACAACCAATAACAACGGGTAAAAAAGAAAGACACATTCATTCGCCGTCGTCGTTTTTGAAACAATTTTGTTCGTTGCGTTTGTTTTTTATTGACAATAAAAAACTAGTATATGCTTCTTTCTCGTCCTACAAAATCGTCTTCGCGTCGTGTGTTGTATTGATGTTGATCTTCTCGTTGTTGTTGTTTTTCGTTTTGTTTTGCTCTACTAAATGTTGTTGTTGTTGTTATATATATATAAAAATACTCTGTTTTATTGTTTTATTGTTGCTGTTGTTCATCGAAGATCACGCTTGCTCTCCGCTGCTCCCGTTTCCAAGAGTTTCTTTAATCTGCGCGGCGTGTTTTTCCATACCACTCACCATGCCTTCTCCTCCAAACTCCTTCATCGCTTCTCTCTGTTCTTCGATGTTGATCGTTTGTTTTGTCTCCGCTTGTAACTCCGCTCTAGCCGCCGCCCTCGCTTTCTCTCGTTCCTCTTCCTCGGCTCGGATCTTCGCTTCTTCTTCGTCCTTTTGCTTTTGGATCTTTTCTTGCTCTTCCTTCTCCTTTTGCGCTTGCTCGTTTTTCACCTTTTGTTCGGCTTCGGCGATTTCTTTTTCGCGCTTCTCAATCTCTGCGTTTCGATTCGCTTCAATGTCTTTCTTTTGCGTCGCCGCGGCTTCAAAATCGGACCACAAATCATCTGGAACGGCATCGACGGCTTCCGTGGGCGCGCTCGCGTCCGCCGCAGGTGCACCCGCGGCGGCGCCCGTGTTTGCTGTGTCGTCCTTCTTGTTGAGATCGGACCAACCTTCTGGATTTTGCACCGCCGCGACGGGTTGCTTTTGGTCGCGTTTGATGCCCAACTCATCCACGGCGGGTTGTAAGAGCTGATTCGTCGACTGTTCGACTCGAGAGACTGGTCGGACGTTGGAAGTCCCATCGTCGTTCCCGCCACTGCCGGCGGCTTTGTTGCCCTTCTCGGGATTCGAGTCGCCGCCTTCCGAAGACGAAGAATCGGAATCGGAATCGGAATCGGAATCGGATGAGTCCGAGTTTGCGGGTTTCTCACCAGAAACACCCGCTACAGTCGCCAAATCAGTGTTCGACGCTTTCCTCCTCGGATTATTCTTCAAGTTCGCTTCGCACGCTTCGAGTTCACGCATGGCTGCCGCTTCTCGCGCCTTGGCTTCCTTCACCAAATCCATAGCCGACGCCGACTTTTTGCTCTTCTTCGGTCTCAACTGCGAATCGCAGTACCTTTGAAGTCTCCAAAGCGTTTTCGAATCGAGTTCTTCGATGTTGATTTCAATCTCGTCGCCCTCGGCTTTGCCCATCGCTGCTTGCCCTTCTTGAACAATAGTAATCACCATCTCTTGCTTGCTCTCTGGAAGCTCTTGCAACGACATCGTCAACGCGTGCTTCTCATCAAACGTCATCTCTCTCGTCGGTAACGGCTCTTGATCGAGCTCAATGTACTTGCGATCTTTCGTAACTTTGCTTTGTGGAGTCGCGCGTTGTCGTTTGGCTTTCGGTTGACCGCTGCCACTTCCGACCGGGCGACCTCTTGGTTTACCAGTTGCTTTACCTCGACTCGCGGCGGCATACTCCTCCGGATCGTCGTCGTACATGTTCGCGTCAAAGTCGTCGTCTAAGAATCCGTCCATATCGCGCTCTCGAGGGGCGTATCCGCCACCACCACCCTTTTGTCTTCTCAACTCTGCCAATTCACGTTTCATTTCCGCGAGTAACTTGGCCTGCTCTTCCGCGAAAACCTCTTCTTGTCTGATCGGATCCTCCGGCGTGTTTGCGATTTCAATATCCTCCTTCGTGCGGATGTCCTCCTCGTCGCTCATTTTCTGTTCAACGTTGTATTTCACCCACCCTTCTTCGAACGCGCCGCGGACTGTTTCACCCATTTGTCCAGCATCCGTAGTCGTCCCATTATACAAGGCACAGTTATCGAAAATCAATCGCATGTCGTCCGCAAAGTCGGTCGGCCACGTGTACTTCTTCCCATCCAACTTCTCTTTCACTTTACCGAGATCCATCGGGTTCTTCACGATCTCGTAATAATCAGGGATGCCAAGCTTTACCGCGTCAACGGGTTGCGTGAAAATCCAGTGGAATTTGTTTCTTTTCACGTGGTTCAAAACGTCTCTGCACGATTTGATCAACACGTTTCTCCTCTTTTGTCGTTCGTCCTCAATTTGCGCTTCTCTCAACATCCGTCGATTCTTAATGATGCGTCCATCGCGCATTCTCTTGTGCGAGCGGTCAGAACCGAGACTTATGCTTGCCGGCTTCACCGTTCTGTTCGCGTATGGGTCCGGTCTTCTCGCGCTGTACGCATCCGGCGGCGGTAACATGTCGTTGAACATGTTATCGTACTGGTTGAACACGCCGCCGCTCGCTCGTAACTGTTCTTGTTTTCTCTCCGCCGCTTCTTTCTTCTGCCTCTCGACTTCCTCGACTCTTCTCTTTGCAATTGCAATCTCCTCCAATTTCTTTTTCAACTCTTGTTTTGCTAATTCTTTTTCTCTTTTTTTCATCGCTTTTCGTTGTTTTTTCCTCTCCGCTAACTCTTCCTCCGTGCACTCTTCGTCCGTCTTATCGCCACCGGCTAATGGAATCTCCAACACCGGCGTCGCGATAATCGACTCGACTTTTTGAAGGATGGCAGGATCCACTTCTTGCTTTGCCGGTGGTTCAGGAGGCGCAGACTGTTCCGGTTTCGGAACTGGCGCGACTGGTGCGACTGGCGCGGCGGCGGCGTGTCCTCCTCCTCCCGAGTACGGCTCCGCAACTTTGTGTCGATCGAAAATCCCAGACCGCCACGACATCGGGTCAACGCCCCCATTCATCATCGACCCGTGACTTTTCTTCCTCCCTTTCATCTCTTGCCAGTTCTCTTTAAACTGCTCAAACTCGCTCGATTTAATAAAGGCAAAACCTTTCGGGCACCTCAAGGCGAGCGTTCTCGAGAGCAAAAGTTCACCTTTTTCAGCCGGTCTCGCGCCGCTCGGGTAGTACTCCTCGTCGTCCTCGTCTCCTAATTCCATTTTCTCCGCCGCGACTCCCGCGTCTTCTTTCTCTTTCTCTTCCTGCGCGGCTTTCTCCGCCGGTCGGACGCCCCCGTTTCGCGTCATTTTTTTATTGTCTTTTTTCTCTTCTTTTCACTTCTTCTTCTTCTTCCTCTCGCGAAAGCTTCTTCTTCTCGAGTCGACGAATTTCTTCTTCTTCTCCTTCGCTTTGTTGTTGTTGTTGTTGTAGCTCCTCTTCGCTTTTAATACTACTCTGTTGAGAAAGAAATAAAAAAGATTCGTTTCGTCGTCAGCGTCGTCTCTTCGCGTTGTGCTAATCGCGCGCGCTTCAAAGCGCAGAGGAATTCGAGAGAGAGAAGGATGTGATCCTGATGTGACTAATCGAATCGACGTAATTCTCTCTCTCTCTTTCTGACGACGTGAACGAAGATAACAAAGACGGCAGTAAAGTTGCTCGTCAAACAATGCTCTCCTCCTCCCAAAGCGTGTCGTTTAAAACGTACCTTTTTAAAGTTTCTGTGCGTGTTAAAGTGTTAAAGTGTGTGTGTGTGTGTTAAATGCGCGCGCCGGCCGCACAATTATACAAGAGGAAAATCGCTCAATTTTGCGGCTGCCTCTTCGCAAGAAAAGAAAAGAAAAAAAGAAGGAGTCGAAGAAAGAAAATTCAATGCATGGAAAGATGACGACGGCAAACAGGAAGTAAAAACGTGTCGTAAAATCAACATCAACAAACACTCTTTATTATTTTCAAAATGTCTACGAGCACTAAAAGCTACTTACTACTCTTCGTCGTCGCCGCCACGAGTACTACTACGACTGCTACTACTACTACTCGAATAAGAAGAAGACAAAGACAAAGAACACGAGGGCGGATCCGCGCTTTTCTTTCCCAAACAAACGCTCATGTGCCCGCCGTGTTCTAACATTCTCAAAAACACCGCTTGGAAGCCGAACGAGTGCGCCGCTTCCACGCCTTTGACTTTGTCGTGGTAGTGGTACGGGGTCGATGGGTCGGGTTCGATGCCAAAACCGTATAAATCGACGGATTCGCAGGTGAGCATGGCAAAATATAAACCTTCCACGCCAGTTGGTGGGGAGTTGCGGCCTTTGACCGAGACGGCTTTGAGGTCGGCGAACGCGAGGTACGCTTTTTTGTATTGGCCTCGCGCGGCGCCGGCGAATTCAGGCGCCATGAAGTAAATTTTTTCCTCGCTGCCCCATTTTTTGTACAGAGCGTCCATGCTTTTTGCCGCACCAGCACCGAAGAGGAGCAACGCGTCTTCGGACGCACCTCTTGGTTTCCGTCGCAACCACGTTCGGGTCCACGCGTTGTTGATAACTCTGAAGGTGGTTTTCGAGCCGACTTTGTTTTCGAAACCGACGGTTGGACCGTCGTTGAAACGGAAAACGGCGTCGTGCGCGTCGATGGCCTCACCGTAATTGGCGTTTAAGTTGCTGCCACCGTTTCCCACGACCGCGCAGGACTTGAACTGTTTTTCGCGTAAATCTTCCGCCGGTAACACTTCTGGATTGTTCTTGCCGCTCGGATGGTACTTGTTACCATTTTGCGCCTTTGTCACTAAAATTCTCTTCACGTTTGCTTTCTTCCATTCCGGCGTTTTCGGTATCCACAACTGTGGGAGAACAATATCGAACGACTCTTTCAGTTTCTTCAAGTTCATGGCTTCTTTGGCTGCCGCGCCAACGCGATGGTCTGCGGTCGGGAGGAACGTATTGCCACCGGCGCTCGAGTCGGCGCTCTCGTCCTCGCCGCCGGTATCGTCCCCTTCCTCGTCGCTCGCGCTACCACCACCAAAACTATTACTACTAGAACTACTACTTCCTTTAGAAGATGATCGCGAACGGCTTCTTCTTCGTCCTTTTCGTGCCGTTCCCACGACGCCGGCGGTGGTCGCTTCTTCTCCTTCTTCGTCTGCGTTGTTGTTGTTGTTGTTGTTCAACTCTTCCTCTTCCTCCTTCTCATGCGAAGACGAGGAAGAGGAGGAAGAGGAGATGTCTGCTGAAACGCGCATCGTTGTATCCTCCTCTCGAGTCGTAGTCGCTTCTCTCCCCCACTTCGACGACGACGACGACGCAAAACTTCCAAACAATCGCACACCCAACGCGAATACTCCATTTTCATCATCGTCGTTGATGAGAAACTCTTTGACGATAAAGACGAAAAGCGAGACGCACAGAAGGAGTCTGCACGCGCGATAATACGAAGATTTTCTTTTATTGATTCTCCTCGACGACCCAGTTTTTGCTTCTCTTCTGGGAACGGAGAGGCCCATTCCTTCTTCTTTGTCTTTGTCTTCTTCTTCGTAAATGCGCGAAGTGTTTTTGTGTGGTTTGTGTGAGAAAGCAACTCATGATTTTAAAATATTACACTTTCGAAATTTTCATCATCATCATCATCATCATCACAACATCTGATCGTACTTGGTGTTATCCTCGTCGTATTCCGCGCGTTTCTTTTTATCGCTGAGAATAGAAAACGCGAACGCGATTTGCTTGAACCTCGTTTCCGCCTGTTGGAGTTTCGCGGCTTCGTCTTTCGAGTGGTGTTGTTTGTCCGGATGCCACTTCATGGCTTGCGTTTTGTACGCTTTGGCTATTTGTTTCGGACGAGCGGTTTGTCGACAGTCGAGGAGTTGATAAAGTTTTGGGGTTTTGGATGATTCACCGATATCGTCATCTTTATCGTTGTCGTCGTCGTCGTTCAAATCGACGTCGGAGCCGTAGCGTCCTTTTTTCTTGCCCGGCGTTTTTCTGTTCATGGCGGAAACGAGCTTGGCCAACTTTTGCACTTTTCGAGCGATGATCGGATCCTCCGGTGATAGCATTTGCGCTAAACGGATAGACTCGAACGCTTTCATACGTTTGTTGCCTAAGAGATAGATATCGTGCGAAATGACGTGCGCTTCAACGTTGTTGGCGTGTAAGAGTAACGCCTCCTTGGCACTTTTCAACGCCGTCTTTGCCAGTCGATTACGGTCGAGTTTTTCTCGGTTTGTTTCTCCGGCATTCGTCGATGAATACTCGAATCCACGTTCATTCAGAACAGTAGAGGATGATTCTGAATCCGAACCCGAGGATAACGCGTCGTCTTCTTCGCTGCCACTACTCGTTCCGGAGGAAGCGCCCCGCGAATACGTTAAGATTCCTACCAGACTGGACGCGCGAGCGACGAGAATATTCGCGCGAAACCGCGTCGGTTGTCGACCCATGGATAGTTGTTCCAGGACATAATCGCACTTTTCCACGCACAACTGATACTCCTCTTGATCTGATAAACTTTCGATGGATTCTGAAATCGTTTCGAGTTCTCTCAATCGGTTCGCGAGCGTCTTGCATTTTTGCGAGTGTTTCAAAAGTTCTTCGTCGCACTCGTGCTCTAAGCTCGATGCTTCTAAACATCTCAACGCACCGCTCACGTCGTTTACTCTCCACTTACACTCGGCGAGAAGGTACAAACGATCGATAGAGTCTCTGGGAAGTTTGTTTTCGCACTCGTCCAAGGCGAATAAGACGCGTTGACACTTGATGCAATTTTCCACGTACTCAAATCGCGCGTTATTCTCAAAAGGAGACGTCGAAGTCGTTAGAATTTGTCTCAACATTTCCTCGCTTGCGATTAAGTTCTCCGCGTTCTTTTCTGCGTTTCTTTTCAAAAATTCCGCTTCGTCAAAGAGAGGTTTTCTCAGTTCGCCTTTGCGCGTCGCCTCGTTCTGCTTATTCGCGCGTTCCGTTTTACTCTTCAAAAGTGCCCTGGCCTCTTCTCGTCCTTTCGTAGCTTCCGCGTGCGTCTGATCGATGTGTCGTAAAATAAACTCGTACATTTCTATCGCTTTCGTTTCGTTATTTAACTTCATTTGCGCCTTGGCGCCTCTCGTCAAAGCCTTCTCGTATTTCGGGTCGAGTTTCAGAGCGTTGTCGCAATCCTCCGCGGCGATGACGTATCGTTCCAACTTCAACGCACAAAACGCCCTGTTTGCGAAGTATACCGCTTTCTTCGGTTCTAATCTGATCGCCTCCGTGTACGCCTCGAACGCGTGTTCGTGATCTTCGCGTCTTTGATTTTTAGTACCATTTTTCCTTTCCTTTGCCGTTTTCAAACATTTCGAACCGAGATCGTTCGCCTCGTCCGCTTTCTTCTCGTCGTACTCTCCGTCCTTCCACCACTCTTTTTTCGCGTCGCGATCGATCACCGAAGAAGTCTTTTCAAAAGTTTTTTCTTCTTCTTCCTTCTCCTTCCCCGCGATCTCGGCCAACTCCACGGTTAACTTTCGCATCTGTTTCAACATGCGTTGCACCTCGGGAGTGTCAAACGTGCCCACTTTTTTCGCCTGAAATACGAAATCTTTATACTTTTCCATCCTGTATATTTCTCCAGCTTCGATCGGGTCCATCGGACATAAACTGTCCACGATCATTTTCACGAGGATGTTCTCGCTCTCGTTTTCAACTTCCTCGCGTCGTCAAAGTGTGTTGTTGTTGTGGTAAAATAGAAGAAGAAGAAGAAGAAAACAATGATGAGAGAAAGAAAGAAAGAAATTAAGTAGAAGAAAAATCAAAGACGAAGAGTGACAAGAAAAAAAAAGGGAGAAAACAGAGAAGCGTTTTTTTTAAATCGAAAAGAAGACAAAAAAAGAGAAAAGACAAGTCGGAAAAGTCAAGTCTAAAATTCAACAGAAGAATTCTTAACTGCCCCCTTCCGTAAATAATTCAGCAACGATGCGCGCAGCAGCAGCAACATCATCAGCAGCAACAACAGCGACACAGAATCATCATCATCGTCAGACGAATAAGAAGAACAGATCGAACGATCGCAAAATACTCCTCAGATCTGTTCTTCTCAGTCAACGAGGGGGAAAAGCGAATTCATTTTC
>JGI20158J14315_10002375_pt1 | contig 13120 bp, 8 predicted proteins | sample COG_08_FD_14315 | JGI IMG/M metagenome (IMG submission 14315)
ATGGAGATTTATCTATAGCTTTATCTACTACTTTACCAGCTACTTTACTAGCTACAGCAGCGACTATAGGTCCCATTTTAGCCGGAGATTTTTTTTCATTTCTCGAAGCCCATACGGCTTTTCTTTGTGCATTACTTACGTATCCCATAATTTTATATATTTAACAGTTCCATCTACGTCTAGCCGCTTTACCTCTTTCACCGGTCCAGCCTCTTGATCTAGCGCAAAATGATTTTCTTCTATTAGCAGCTCTACTACCAGGTTTAAGCTTTGATGGCTTAGTTGTTACTGCTGTTTTTAAATCACTACCTGGATTATTTCTTTTATACTCATTAACACCTTTCTGTGTCATACCTCCACCAGCATCTGCACCCGTACCAGTTGGATTAGCTTTGTTGAAGTTTTTACCTGGTCCTATTGTTTTACGTGGATCTGCTTTTTTTAATGGTGACTTACCACCATCTTGCATATACGTTCTACGTCTACCGCAGCTCGTTACAGGGAAAGGATTATTATTTTGAGTATATCCCATTTATATTATTTTATAGTGTGTTTTTCTTGATCCTTCAACTCTATAAGCTTTCAAGCATCTATTTCTATTCACACCTTCGTTTACAAAACTAACATGTACCCAGTCTGGGTTTTTATCGTCACCAAATTCCCATATCATTTGATCGTAATCTAAGTTTTTCTTTATCCACTCATACATATAAGCGTTAGTAGCATTACCATAACTATCGTCAATATCCATAGCTTGGCCTTTACAATGCTGTGATGAGTGACTTCCGCCGATAGCTTTATTAAGTTGAGGTCCACGATAAAACGAATTAATCTTTATAGGGTGTCCTACGTGCTCTCTAAGAGGCTCAAATACTTTTTCTGCTAATAACTTCATGTTAGCTAAATGCTCATCAGAAGGATCATTTGGTAAACCAAGTCTATTCGCTGTTATGCTATACACTCCTTCGCTATAACTTATGTTTTTGCTAATTTTCTTCATTATATTTTGTCTTTTATATAGTCAAACATATCATTTCCTATTTTTTCACCAAGAACAGAATCAGATTTAAAATGAGCTCTACCTATTCTTCTGCTTAAAGATATATCTTGACCTTCTTTTTCAAATTCATTTTTATGTTTTGGATACAATTTACCTAAAGCTTTACCTATAACAATACCTTGAACAGAGTGGCCTGAAGGATATGAAGGTGTTTTCATTGAATCCATCTTAACATCTTTTAGTTTCATACCAAACGAGCCAGCTAGATGCTTAGGCCTAGGTCTATTAAAATGATTTTTAAGATCTAAAACCTTAGGTGCTGTTTCATCTATCAAACTATTGACCAGGTCTTTAGGAAAAGGTAAACCATTTTTAGCAGCAATTTTTTTAAAAGCTGACACCTGATTATCTTTTTCCTTTACAAAACTAGGGTCTTCTCTTAACGAATTAATTTCTTTTAACTCTTTAAATGTAGTTAAGGAATTATCTTTTGGCGGCTTTTGATTTTTGTATTTATTCATATCAAAGCCAGATAACAATTTATTCATTTGTTTTTAACAAGAGCAATTGCCGTTACAGTATTCACACATATTCTTAAAATTTATTAGCTGTATTAATTTCATCTATTGTTTCTTGTATTTCATCAAGATCTGTTGGCATCAACAAGTCTAGTCCAGCTTTAAACGTTGCTTGTTTTTCACCACCTTTAAATATTAGTAAAGTTGGCGCCATTCGTATTCTATATTCTTTTTTAGCTTTAGCAGCTTTAGATATATCTACTCTATAATATAAAGCATCTTTTACCTGTTCCCATTCATTGAAGCAATTTTCTTTATTAAAATCTGCCCAAAATTCTATAAGAATAGTTTGATCATTGTCATCTCCAAAAGCAGAATTACCAGAAACTACCTCTTCAAAATTATCATCAGTTAACCAGTATTTATCAGGAACATCTGATTGTGAAAAAGATAAAAATGGTATTAAAATTAAAATTAAATATTTCATTATCTATTTTTTTGTATTTCGTATATTCTTTCGTCTAGCTTATCTAGTTTTTCTAATATCATTTCTACGTCATCTTGAGTATCCATGATGGTACTACGAATTAACTCGTCTTTTAACTCCCACTCTGTTTTAGATATAGTAGGCTTAGGCATTTCCATAGCTANAGCTATATCAGCTTTTAAACTAAACCAAACACCTGCTAAAGATACTATACCAAATACCAACGCTCCTATTGTTTTTAATGATACTCCAACNTCTGGTTTACCATCACCATCTATATCTAAGCCTATTTTATAATTTTCATCTAAGTTCTTTGCCATGTCTTATTTTTTAGCATTATCTATTTCTAGTGCTTTAACTATATATTTTAAGTTTTCAACATCATCTTGAAGATACATTATTCTTAAGTCTTGCTTAGCATCGTCTGGCAACGCACCCATCTCTCCTCTTGGCCACTTAATTCTAAACTCTTCATTTAGCTCTACAGCATCTTGCATTCTAACTACGTCTAATTGTAGCTGAGCTATTTCAGCTGTTAATGTAAACCAAACTCCAGCTATTGAAACAATACCTACTACGGCACCAATTACAGCTTTTATATCTAGTGATACTTTTGATGATTCATTTATTTCTTCCATTATTTAAATGTAAAATTAAGTCCAACGCTACTATTATATATTTCACTATCCCAAAACTTAGTATATTCACCTTCTATGAATACACCTATTGATTTACTAACTTTCCAACCAAACATTAAGCCGGCTTGGTAATCGTCCCATTGCTCTCCATCAAGTTGATTATTGTGACCACCTTTACCCCAACTATTACGATGTAAATAACTAAAATCTACATTACCTTTAACATATTTATGATAAGGTAGTATGTAATTAGCGTAAGCATGTAACCAAAAATTAGATTTGTAGTGGTAAAAATCAATTCCGACAATAGGGGCAATTTCTGCAAATGGCTCTAACTCGTCCCAAGCTTCTTTGTTAAATCTATTCATTAAATCACCAAATACTGTATCACGAAACTGTAAATCAGTATGTGCTACTGTATTGCCATCAGAATCTACCCAACACCAATCAGATGTTACATTTCCGTTTTCGTCAGTTGATGTATAATATATATCATCATAACCATATAAAAAACCTAGCGAATACCAAGGATTAGCTGGGTATTCAAATTCTTGACCCGTATTAGGATCTGTGTACATTTGAGTTTCGTTCAACCATATTTCAATTGGATTATATCCGTAAGGTTGTTGATGTGTTCTATATATTGCACCCGCGGATATACTTAATTTTTTACCAATAGGTAATCTAGCTCTTATTTCACCAGAAGTATACTCAAAACCTACATTACCAGATTCTCTTGATTCAAATTTAGCAATATGATACTTACCAGTATGTCTTACAAATAATCTTTTATTAGTAAACTCATCGCTATTTTGTCTTTCTTTTTCCCAATGTAGCAAGTACTCTAAACCTTTAACTGCTGACGTTGGTGCAGATAAAGCTGTTTGTTTTTCAATATCCGCATCACCTGTCCAAAAGTTACCTGGTTTACTTTCGTAACCAAATCTAGCTAGTTTACGTATACCAAACCCAAATCTATAATCATAAGGGTGATATGTTGTTTGATCTATAACATCTGGTATACCATAAAAATCCTGAGGATCTGTTCTAACAAAATATTCTTTAACTTCCATTTGAGGATTATTTACGTCTCCAGCCACATACACCGTACCGTATTTTAAAAAGTCTTTATAAACTTCTTTAAAAATGTTGTTTTTCTTTTCATCTTGTCCTATTAGACTAAAGCTAATAAACAGAAAAATTAATGTTAAAATATTTCTCATAGTTGTAAGAAGGGTTTAAGTTTAGTATTACTTGTTTTTAGTTTCTTTTAGTTTGTTTGTATTACTTTTTTCTTTTTTCTTTTTTCTTTTGCTTGTGCTTTTTTTAACTCTTTGTACACTAATTTTATAAAATCGTTTTCTTCATTTTTAGCATTTACATCCCAGTTTCTCCAACCTAACATTAATGCTATTCTTTGATAAGATGTGTTTCTTGAATCTAAAGCCTCTGATATAGATTGTAGTTCAACAACAGCTCTATCTAAAGGAATATTGAAACCTGCTGATAATAAGTTACCTATAACTTCATAGCTAGGAGATATATTAAGTCTACCTTCAGTAGTTAAAGAAAAACCTCTTTGGCTCATAACATCTTTGTTAAACTTATAAGATTGTATTGCACTATAAACTTTTCTTAATTTAGAACCTATTGGAGGAGATATATTTGCTAATTCTATTAATGTATACGTGTGGTCAGCCATATATCCTTTTTGTTCTTGCTGATAAAATTTCATTATAGTATTTTTCATAGTTGATACAACCGCTCCAGCTAAACCAGAACCTCTTAATATAGAATCAATCATACCGTTTAATACTCTTGTAGTTTTTTGGCTTTCCATTTTTTGCCTTTTCTCTTCAAGTTGTTCTTCTGTTAAATCATCATCGTCTTCAAAGTCAGGCAACATAGCAAATAAAGCTTGTTGTAAAGAGTTGAATATAAGGTTTTGAATAAAACCATAATACATTATTTTAGATAAATTTGTTTTATCATCACCCCTTCTATTTATAAGATCTTGACCAGCTTTTTTCATTAACCTAGTATATTGCATAGGTGTATTTTGAAAAGCTAGTATTAATCTACCTAGGTGACTAGACTGTTGAGCTGATATTAACATTGGATCACCAGATTGCTGTGTTTCGTCAGAAATTTTAGCAAAATCTTCAAAAGCCTTAGCATCAGCTTCAGCTTGTGACATGCCTTGTTTTAAGTATGTGTTTGTTCTGTTTATTAAAAATGTAGCACCACCAGTTGCTATAGCCATACTATCTGCTATCTGTGTAGGTGTAAAACCTACTTTTAACAAATAAGATGTAATAGCAGAAGCTTTATCTTTGGAGTTTTTAGCTTGATTAGCTATTTCTTGTTCTTGAACGTCAGACTTTAAACCACCACGTCTCTGTTTTAATTTATCAGAGTTAAATATTTTAACCCATGTTTTCCAATACAAAGGTTGGTTAGCGAAAGCTTTAGCAGCCATTAAAGGGTTGTTGTCACTCCAGTTAACAAAGTTAGCAAATGAAAGCATCTGTAACATTGCTGATCTTCTGTTAAAGAACATTATAGTACCTACAGAGTTGTTAACCCAGTTTAACCATTTGCCCTCTAAACCACTTAACTCACCTGGTTTGTTACTACCAGACTTCATTCTTTTTATTATATTAACTAAAGCCTCTCTATATCTAGTTCCGTATACAGCTTCTAGTTTATTTAAGTTTTTCTTATCAAACATTGTATCAACGTTTTCTATAAACTCAGCTAAAAACTCTTTTCTATTTACTTTTTCATCTAAACCATTAAGATCTTTTAATATACTTCCAACATCCCAATGTTCTTCTGGTTTAATCCATTCAGTTTTCTTTGTTATAACTTGTAATGTTTCTGCAAACGTTATTAAGTCTTCGTTTGAGTCAACGGCTTTTGTTAATAACTCTTGATCTCTTTTCGATATACCAGGTACTTCAAAACCAGAATTAGAGTATAACCAAACTCTCACAGCTTGATCGTATGTAAATCCTGTTTCACCTATTTGTTTGTTTAGGTTTTTCTTTATATCTGGAAAAGCTTTTAATAAAGCTCTGTAATCATTTTTTAAAGCTTGTCTAGCTGATTCCATAGCACCAACACCTCTAACGTAAGGTGTAACTAAATTGTCTTCAAAAAACTTTTGATCAGCTTCACCTTGTTTTCCTTTACCAGCTAAAACATATTGAGTTAATCCCCTAAAATCTTCAGCACCTGAAGGTACAAAGAATTTATATTTACCTTTGTTAGCGCCTTTTTTTCTAGCTACAACATCAGAAAAAACAGCCTCGGCTTTAACACCAGTGTTTCTTTCTATCATGCTGTTTAAGTCTTCACTTATACTTCTTTTTCTATTAACTATAGCTTGTTGTACTTTACCCTTAACATCAAAAACATTTAATACATTTTGAACAGCTTCAACATTTTTATAAGCATCATCAACAAAGTAAAAATCATTATAACCTTGTGCAACTTTATTTATTATCCAACCTGCTTTAGCAGCTGGCGTACCATTTTCTAGGCCTGTTATGTTTTCTATAGGTATTTCTAAACCTATACCTTTTAAGAATTTATATATTGCTTTAGCAGAAGCTTGAGGTCTTGCTGTTAATACAAATATATTATCATTACCAAACTTACTTATAGCTTTTTTAAGTCTAGGAGCTAAAGGTCCAGCAACACCTTTTACAACTTTATTAAATTGCTCAAAGTTAAACTTAGCACCCATAGCGGTAAGCTTTTCATCTTGAGCAGCAAACTGAGCGGGTGTTATTTCTTTTACTTTACCATTAGGCATAGTAACAACTATTTTGCTACTACTAAAAGCTAACGTATCATCAAAGTCGTATACACTTATTCCTTTAGGATCACTTATTGATCTACTTTTTTCTACTAAGTTTTGTTGGAACATTACATCTGCCAACGCGTCTGTATCAAATTTCAAAGCTATTAAAGCCCTACCTAAAGCTTGCTGTTGACCATACATTGGGTAAAAGCTTTTTATCTTATTTTCAGGAATAGCTAAAACTCTTTGATCACCTAGTGAACTTGTTGCTGAGTGTACATCATCTTGTATTCTTGATAAAATTTCAGTACCAATTGATTGACTAAAACCTTTTATAACTTGACGTAAACCTGGTCTATTTGCTATGTTTAATATTTCTGATCCAGGTTTTTCAAGAAGCTTGTTTAATAGGTTTAATTCAAAAATAGCAACCTCACCAAATTGATTAGATGCTGGTTTTTTATGTTCACCCTTAACTCTTAGTCTTTCTCTCATTTTGGCTACGAAAGACTTGTCTAGTGCTTTCTTAAGAGATGCTCTCTTTTTCTCAGCAGTTGTGTTTTTAAGCTCTTCTCTCATCTCAGCATCTTTATCTAACACATATTTTTTTGCTAATTCATATTCAGGGTGTTTAACATTTAGTATAATTTCACCCGCATTAAAACGTTCTTTTAACCTAGGATTGGATAGTGCGGTGTAACCTTGAGCACCATCTGGCGTAATAAATACACCTTGGTTTTCAGCATATATCTGAACCTCTTCTAAACCAGTTAAACCTCTTAAAGCTTTACCGTTGTTGCTATTAGACTGTAACCAATATAAATAACCTGGTATTAGTTTTGGATTAGCAGCTATAAGAGACCTTGCTTGTTCTAATATATAAATAAGTGCCTTAGGGTTGTCTCTGTTTAAAGCTTTTACATCTTCTTTATATAACTCGTCAAAAGCTTTTTGTTTTTCTTGTTGGGTATTATATTGTTTGTTTAAAACTCTAGTTGTTACTTTAGCAAGCCATCCAGAATTACCTTGTATTACTTTTGCTCCAGAAAAATGAACTTTACCTTTAGGTGCGTTTTCTCTGTTTTTCTTTATTATTAAACCAGCTGGACTATTTGGGTCGATGATTCTCTTTTGTATACCAAACATAGCTATACCAGATTTACCAAAAACCTCTTCAAAACCTGCCGGAATTGTCAAGGATAATTCTTTAGCAAAAGGAATTATAGCTTTTGTTTTTTCTTCTGGACTCATTTCCAAAAACTCATCTAAATAAGGTTTAACTTCTTTACCTGCTTCTGTTTTAGAATATTCTTTTAATGGTTTTATAAAGCCATTTAAACTAGCAGATTCGTTGTCAGCATACTGAATATATATATTTTTTACAAACTCATAATCAGGTCCAAAATCGTCTAAGTGATCTTTCAACATTTGAGTGTTTCCTTGCACCCCATGTTTCATAGCTACCGACAACAAGTCTTGCGCAACGCTCATGCTAATACTTCTTTTAACACCACCTCTTTCAGCTTGCTCCATAAAGATATTAATCTTATCTATAGCACCGATAACACCTTTAGCTAATTGATTATCATTGAATGCTTGAGCAACAGCACCATCTTTGTTATTTGCTAGTTCATCTATTAAAAACTCAATACCAATTTCTTGGGCCATTTGTTTTGCTGCAGCTTCCTTTCTACCTCTTATAGCCTTACCTTTAGCATCGTAAAACTGAGATAGATAAACATCATCGCTAATTTCACTTATATTTTCAGATCTAAAAACTAAATCATGACCGGATGTTCTACCTGCGTTATCAGTACCCATTTTTTCTCTAGCAACTTCCTTGCCTATCCAAGCAGGGTAAGAAACTCTAACCTCTGACCCATCTTCAAGTTTTATAACTTTATCTATAGCTTGTGGTATTCCACCTAGTACTTTACCTTTAGTATCTTTACCCATAAGCCAAGTGGTGGTGGCGTTTTCTAATATGTCTTGCTTAAATTCAAGTAACTGTTGTCTTGTTACATCTCTTTTTCCTAATACAGAAATCATCTCATCATATACAAGAGAGTTACCTAAACTGTTTTTAATCTCTGATATGATAGGAGAGTTTTTAGCATTTATAGATTTGCTTTGATTTAAGCTATTATCTAAGTCTCTAACTATAGGAACTAGTAAAGGTATTATTAAGTCTTTGTTTTTAACAGGTATTTTCTTACCCATTTTAAATTTAGTAGAAGCTTGTTGAGCAGCTGCGGCAGCTTCTTTAGCTATCATTAACTCTTCTGGATTCAAACCTGAGTCGGTTAAATCTTGAGTTAAAGTACCACCTTCTCTATCAACATCTATTGACGATGTTTTTACTTGAGACTTGGCTTTATTTGTAATTGTACCAACTTTAAAAGCAATATAACTATTTAAATAAGCAAATAAATCATCATTTTTAGTTGGATCAAAATTATTTAAATGATCTACTAATAGATCTCTTGTGTCTTCTAGTATCTCTTGTCTTGATTTACCATATATAGTACCTGAAGCAATTTTAGAACCTATTAATTTATCAAAAGAACCATTATCAATTAATAGTTTAGCAAGTGTATGAGCTTGGCTTCCTATCCACTCTTGGTTAGGATCAACAAGATCATTTAGTTTGTCTTGATTTATTTTATCATCAAAATTTATAGAGATAGAGTTTTTCTTAGCGTTTGGATCTGGTTTTTCGTCAGGCGTGAATGAATCCAACATTCTTCTTGACTTATTACTTAGTTTACCTTTTTCTATATTAGTTTTATAATTTAATATAAAATCATAAACTTGTTGTCCTGTTTCAAATTCATATGTTTTTAAGCCAAATTTCTTTTTAACAATATCTATTAAGCTTCTACCAATTCTTAACCACTCATTATCTTGAAGTTCATCAAACGTTATTTCGCCTTTAAATATAGCATCAGAGAACATAGTTAACCATTCATCTTGATTTATTCCGCCGTTATCTATATCAAATCCTAGTATTCTATATTCTTTTGCTCTTCTTTGTAATTTATCTAATACCCCTTTGTTTTGTAGTATATTTTTAAAATCTTCTACTACCTTTGTAATGTTAGGGTTTTTAGCAAACTCTGATTTTATTATTTTATGCAGAAGCTCATGACTAGCTACAGATACAGCTTGTCTTTTAGAGGCTGTTTCTAAATTTACAAATATTCTACCATCAGACTCTAACCAACCATCAGAGTTAAAGTCTGCAGTATTAAATCCAGCTTCTCTTAATTGATCTTCGTTTTTAAGTAATATTGTTTCTACTTTAAAAGTGTCGTTAAATAAACTAACTTGATCTTCAATTTTTGTTTCTGTTGCTGTTTTAACTAACTCATCTATTTCTAATAACTTAGTATCAATCTCAGCTTGTATTCTAGGGTGAGCAGCTTCATCAAACTTTTTTAAACTGTTTTGAAGGTTTAACACGTCTTGTTGAAGTACAGAGTATTTTATTACATCTTCTGGATTACTTAACATCCAAACTGGTACTCTAGCTTTTTGTAAAGCTTTTATCTGATTAAGAAGTTCGTCAGCATCTGTTCTTGATATTTTATTTTTGCTAACAGCGAAATCAAATTTAGCCTTAGTACCTTTTAAATCTTTTCCTAATAAAAACATGTCTGCTAGTCTAGCTTTTTTACTATTAGGTGAGGCAAAGTTTGCAGTACTAACACCACCAACTAAACCACCTGCAGCAAAAGACAAAATAGATGTTTGTATAAAATCTTTTAAATTGTAATCTTGTTTAAGAAAATCTTGACCGGCTAATTCGTTAATGTTTTTATTAACAATTTGATTTTCACCAAACTGTTGTATGTTTTCTTGTATTGTTTCTTTAAACCCTTCGTTTACAAAAGTTGACAAAGTGTTATAATCAGGAATAAACCTTTTTAAACCATTAGACATTGCTTTTCTAGCACCTTCTTTACCACTTTCCTTGTAAGCTTTTATGACATTATTGATAAGACCTTGGTTATTTATAATATCATCTAACTTATTTAAACCAGGTATTCTAGGGTTTATTGGACCAGTTAAAGCGTATAATAAAGCCATTTGACTACTTCCAATACCTGCTAATTTTTCAGCTTCTTCATAAGGTATACCAGCTTTTAAAGCTTGAGTCATTATGTTATTTTTTCCAGTTGTTGCTCCGTAAAAAGCTTGAAATGCTGTTGCATCAATCATCATAGGATTAAAAGACAGATTAACACCAAACGTTTCTTTAGTACTAGAATATTTACCAGTTTTTAAATTTCTTGCTCGGGTGCTAACTGGTTTTAAACCTCTAAGTTTTCTAACTTTATTAAGTGCTTGTAAGGATTTTAAAGAACTAGCACCTCTTAACGCGCCCATACCTTTTGTTCCAAGTATTTGAAAAATTATATTACCCAACGTGTGTCCCATTTGACCGGTGATATTTCTGGTATTAATATCCCAATCATCTGTACCTTCTTTTTTTATTTTTTCTATTATATCTTTTCTTTGTTGAGGTGGCATTGTTTCATCTACAATTAACCCTGCGTCTAAATTAGAAAGTTGTTGATCGTATTTATCATATATGTATTTAACACCATCTATTTCTAGCGACTTACCTTTAGCAAGCGAATATTTCATAGACTTTTCTGGATCTCCATAATCACGCTCTATGTCTATCATTCTTCTTTCGTTTGCATAACCATCAAAACCTAACCAATCACCAACTATTGTCATTGTGCCGTCTAAACCTTCCTCAAGAAAACCACCTACACCTTCTGTAAAAAATTCACCAACTGTTTCAAAGAAATTACCATCAGACTCCTCTACATCATCTTCTCTCTCTTCTAAGTATTTTTGTTTCTTTATAGAGTTTTCTTTCATTCTTACTTTTAAATCAGAAAAATGCTTGTCAGTATATGAATTATAAAATTCAGATTTAAACATAGTTCCATAACCCTCTTCTTTTTCATAAGCCTCGTAAGCTTCTTGACTTGTTTTAAAATCAGAATATTTATTAGGATCTTTTGAGTAATCTTCGTAAAAATATTTTTTATTAGCTCTATCGTCTATGTCGTTTATATAAGAGTTTAAATATGTTGATAAAGTTCTTTGTTTAGCCACTGTTAAATCTAAGCTTTGATCTCCAGCATAAGCAAAAGAATTATCTTCAAAAACTTCGTCCTTCATCATTTCTTCAAAACTATCACTATGGCCTGTTCTATTTAACCAACCTTCAAAGTCTGTTAAATTAACACCCATATTAACTAGGTCTTGAGTATTGTAATATGTTTTTACAAAATCAGTTTTATTTTCTTGATTATAAAATGAATGTGTAGAATCTACATCCATATTTAGATCGTCTGATAAGACCATCTGTTGAACTTGTTGAGCCAAGTCTTTAGGTTTTTCTTTAATATCTCCGTTCCAAACTTGATAATCATACCAATCTTGATCTGTTTTAAAATCATCTCTTGACACATTATCACCCCAACCACCTGTTCTTACACCTGGGTTGAAACCCATGTTTGAAACTTCTCCATACTTCAACTTATTAAACCTATTGTTTTGTCTTTGTTTAAGTATTTTGTTTACACCTTCTAACTCTTCTTGTATTTCTGAGTTTGGTTTTTCTAAGCCTCTAACCTGTAAATCTTCTCTTGTCGCTAACACGGCATCTGGGTTTTTTACCAAAAACATTATTTTTTGATTTTCATCATACCCGCTAATATCCTGTACACCACTTTGTGTTAAATATTTAGACATATTTAGATTTTTATTTTAATTTAATAACTTCTGTAGCAATTTCCTCGTCTGTTGGATTTTCGTTACCTTTTTTTATTAAAGACTGTCTTGCTTCAGCTATCATATCTTCATCAGCACCGCTAACAACAATATCATTACTAACTCCAGATCCTTTATTTATTATTTGAATCGTACCATCATTATAGTGATACTCTATACCACCGTCAGTATACTGTCTTATTATTGGACCACGAGGATCTTTAGGATTTCTCTGAAAGTATTCTCTTCCTGTCGAGCTCTGGGTGTATTTAGTTTTAGTTGGTTGGTTGTGGCTACTAGCACTTATACCACTAGACTGAGTTGGTGATACTTTTCTTTGACTAGCACCAGTTTGTGATTGTTTTACTAATACACTCATGTAGTTATCAACAACACCATCTCTTAGTTCAGTAAAAGATATATCACCATTTTGATAACCCTGTAACATTTGTTTCATCATAGGATCATCAGCCATAACTACATCACCTACTAAACCATCATGTAGTATAGACATGATACCAGCGTTGCCAGATTGATCTATAATAGATTTTAATTTGTTTTTATATTGAAAGTATTGTATATCACCTGATTTTAATGGTATACCTGTTTTTAAAGCATTTTTATAAACATTAACACCCATTGTCATCATTGTATCTGCCGTCTTGTAATCTTTTTCATAAAAGTCAGGTAAATCATTTAAAGAAATTTCACCATCTTCACCTATAAAATTTAAATTACCATTGTCATCAATTTTCATTTCGTACTCTTCATTGAATATACCTCTAAGCATGTTAACATTTGCTTGATTTTCACCATACAAAGAAGTTGTTTGGCCTTCTATAGAATCTATTAAACCTTTCTTTGATTGGCCATATA
>JGI20158J14315_10002376_pt1 | contig 13117 bp, 4 predicted proteins | sample COG_08_FD_14315 | JGI IMG/M metagenome (IMG submission 14315)
AGGAGGAGGAGGAGGAGGAGGAGGAAAAGAAGAAGCAGAAGAAGAGAAAACAAAAGCCGCCACAAATGACGACAATAACGACGACAACGACGACGTCCGAAACAATCCGTTTCACAAAGAGATGATGGTTAAGAAAGCGAAAGAGGTTGAAAATCTCACGAAAATGTTGAAAGAAGCCGACGAGGCGATTCAATCCGTGGAGTCGTTCGCGAAAGATATGGAGCGCAAGTTTACGTATTCTGAAAACGAAAAGAAATATTTTCAGGAAGATTTAACGCAAATGAAAAAAGAGTACAATGTTCTAGAGAAGTTCACTCGCGAGCGCGGCGCGAGCGCGATGGTGGCGTTTGCAAACGCGCAACGCGAGCGCGAGAAACTCGAGCGGCGTTTGGAGGAAGCGCAAAGGCTTTTAGTGGAACAAGAGGAATATTTTGTAGAAAGCGCGGCAGCAACGGTAGCAGCAGCAGGAGGAGGAGTCGAAGATGGAAAGGAGCTCGAAGAACGGCAGCAGCAACATGTTCGTCTCCTCAAAGAGTACCAAAAAAGGGCAATAGACGCGGAAGAGCAACTTTTATCCGCCACCGCGCAAGCGGAAAACGAAGCCGCTCAACATCTCGAAAATCTCAAAAGTTCCGAACGCGAGAAGCAAGTCTTGGAAGACCGCTTACGCACCGAGGAACGGAAAGTCGAATCTGTGCGCCACGAGCTGAACGAGTGCACCTCGAAACTTCTCCTCCTCGAAACGTCCTCGCGAGAATTAAAAGACGAACTCGAGGACAAGCGAAAAGTCATCGAAGGTTTAAAAAAAGATATCGACGTGCAAGACGAAATCTTGATCCAAAAAGAACTCACCATCGAAAAGAACGAGGAATTATTCAACGAGAAATTGATGAAAGAAGCTCTCGTGGCGAAAGAAATCGTCGACGATGCCGTTTTGAGGTGCACCGAGGCGGAAGAGAAGATGGACTTGGCCGAGACGAAAGCGAAAGCGCTCGAGAAACAACTCCTTTTTCCAGAAGAAGAAGAAGAAGAAGAAGAAGAAGAAGAACAGTAGTGATGGAGAAAGAGAGAGAGAGAGAGAGTTTGTGTGTGTGTTAGGTAGGTAGATAGATAGATACGTAGATAGTTTAGATAGAATACCTCTAGGACTTTGTTTTAGAACATCCCCCTAAAAGTTTGAGTATATATACTACAGTACGTAGTAAATATCTTTTTTTCTTCAAACGAATTCTTCATTTGACCCCCCCCTTTTCTCATGTCCGCCCCCTTAGCGGGGTCAACGCGCCTTCCTTCTCTCACTCTCTCCTCTGAAAAGTCGACGATTAATAAAAAGACTCCTAAAAGGGGTTTTAGGAACGGAAGACTTTTGGTGGGTTTTCGATCTTCTCTTTCTTCTTCTTCTCTTTCTTCTTCTTCTTCTTCTTCTTCTTCTTCTTCTTCTTCTGTTCCGCGAGGGGAAAGCGCCGCCCCCCTGAAGAATAACGGTAAGATTTCATCACCGTCGTCGTCTAAAACCACGGAAGAAGAGAAGGACCAAAGGTTCTTTTTACCACGACGAAAAGAAGAAGAAGAAGTGAGAAAAGTAATCATTCTTTGGGATCTGGACAACGTGAACCCGGGGACGACGTGCGAACGATTCGCCATAAACGCAAAGAGAATAAAAAAAGCGGGGGAGAAATTTGGTCGAGTCGTCGCTTTTCGAGCGTTCGCTGGAATGCAAACGAGTCGAGACTTGAGCGAATGTTGTAACAATTCAGACGATTCAGACGATAACGATAACGAAGATGATACTAAAAATAAGGACGAAAACGAGGACGATACTTCGACGAAAGTAATAAAAGGATTTAAAAGAACGTTCGAGAGGTTAAATTTGAAAACGGAGTTTTACCTGGACGGGCCGGACGCCGCGGATTTGAGGTTGGGGAGACGTTTGATGGAATTCGCGAACGAGAGTCAAGGGAAGAAGATTCAAGACGTGCCGGCGTTTATTACCAGGCGGGCAGAAGAGGCATGCTTTCTTACCTCCGACGACGTAAACGACGACATCAATGAAGATAACGATGAAGATGATGAATACGATACAACTTTTCCGTCGTGCGACCCGGAACTTAAACACGTTTCCTTTTGCGAGCAAACCAGAAGAGAATATAGAAACTTGGCCATGGCGAAGCAGGAATTGCTCAAACTGGAAGGAGAAAAGATTCACGCCACGTGCTTGGAGGAAAAGTGCTCGCCAGACGAAACGAAATTACGTCAGATTGTAAAGAATAGAAAACACGTGGCTATCGTCGTTACGAACGATCGCGATTTGAAGTTACCGCTAGATTACGCGATCTCGATGGACGTTTGCGTGGTGTTGATTGGCAACTTTGTGGACAACTCGTCGAAAAAGATGAGAAATTTAGTCTCGTCGTCTTCTAGAAAGAAGAAGACCTCTTTCAGACGTTTAGGAGGAGGAGGAGGAGGAGGAGGAGAAAAAAGACGAAAAGATTCGCTTAATCAAATAAGTTGGAGTGCGTATTTAGACACCGTTCGATTAGCGGCGCAGAAGCGGCCGATTGCGAGACTGAAGTTATTAGAAAACGCAGACGCGGCTTTAATTTGGGATTCCGCGCGAAGGTTCACGGTGAGCGAGGACGAAAGAGACGTCTTGGCTAATGCGAAATCGAACAGTAAGGAGTATGAAGTGAGTTGCCCGGGGGACGTGGTTGGAATGTGGCGACGGCATAAATCCGGCGTCGGTGCCTGGTTTTCATCGTTCGACGAAGATCGGTAAATGGAATGAGAGAGAGAGGTATTATTTATCGCGCGCGTGCGCTGATGTGTATTATTACTTGTAAACTATTTATTTACTCGAGTTAGCTCGAGAGTTAGACTTCAAAGACTTGGCCGCTTCCGATTTGATTCGCTTCCTCGAAGCTCGTCGCTCGGCGACTTGTTTTCTCAAAACGTCCTGCGTAATCACCTCGCCATTCTTTAAAATGCGCGGATTTCTCACCTTCCCGACACCCTTGACCTTCTTTTCGTCTTTGGACATGGGGGCAAACATCTTTTTGAAGTTTGCCTTCACTTGCTGCTTCGACGGAACAACCTTTTCTAAAGCCGCGTAAATCACCATCGGCGACAAAATTATTCGGCGAGGAATTGCCACGGCGTTTGAGACAATCAACTTCGGCAAATATAGTAAGAATATGGCACCTTTCGACGCCGTTGATTTTATCTTGATGTCCGCTATCTTCACAAAGTCCGGCTTCTCCATGAACTCTTCTTCCATTCCACCCTCTTTCGTCTTCATCGCCGCCGCAGCCAGAGCATTTGGATTCTTGACGAACAACTTTTCAAGCCTCGATCGGTGCAACTCTTGCTTCGCCGTGAGCGAACGACCCATCAAAATACCAAAAAATGACGCTGGATTCGAGGAAAATCCTTTAAGAGCGGCAGTCGATTTCATCCTTCTCTTCTTGAGTTCCGCCGCTTTCGCCGCCAAGTATTTTTTCTTCCTGTTTTGGAAAAGGTCGTCTCGAGCTTTCTCGCGTTCTTCAGCGGTCCCTTCGAATAATTTCGCGACTCTGCCCTTTGTCAACTTATCAACCTCTTGAATTGAACGCAAACACACCGCCGGGACATGAATACCACTCGCGGAGATGTTGTACTGAATTGAATGTTCGTACAAGACGACGATTGGGAACAAACACGCTTTAGAGACTTGCGGGATTAAAAAGACAACGCCGAGAAACCAGACGAAGAACCACAATCGCACTGGTGAGTATAAATCCATGTAGTATCGGATCTCAAGCGCGATTTTCAACGCAATGCCGCAAATAATCGCAATCGATATCATCAATATTGCCGAATAATGCGACAAATTATCATCTCTCCAATCGAAAACGCCAATAATTCTCTCCAAAGGCTGCGAAATTAAATCCAAAGGCACGATAACCGCCAAACACGGACCGGATAAAATTTTCGGCGCCTGAACTTGATCGAGCGACATTGCCGTTTTAGTGATTGTCTTCACCACGTTTATGCAAAACGCCAACAATTTTTTGACGATTTTCAAAACGGCGTCCATTGGATTCGATTTCGACGAAAGCGATTTTATCACGTTTCGTAATTTCTGGACCGGATTGTTACCGGAGAGCTCGGCGTTTTCACGGTCAGCCTTGATTCTTTTTGCGGCTTTATTCCCGACGACTCTCGACGCTTCTTTGTGTGATTTCCCCATGTGTACTAATCTCGAATATTCGTACAAATCCTCAATCTCTTCGTCGATTTCTTTTTCAATCGCTTTCGTCTTCGCAAACTCGTCGATGACCTGCGCTCGTAAGATTTCCTTCTCTGAACCGTCCTCATTAATTCCAAAGCACGATACTGGCGCGTCGTCTTTATCCTCCACAATTCGCGACGTGTAACCGACGAATAAAAGACCCACAACGCACAAGAGGGGTAAAAATGCACCCAAAATATCTCCTCTAAGATAAAAGCACAACACGGTGTAAAAAAATGCAAAATACAACCTCAACGCGAAGGTTTCTCTCAACGGCCAAAGAGATAACCACGCGAACGATTGCATGACAATGTGTGGAAAGCCGAGAATGGCAATAGTTAATCGAGATAAAGCATTTATGATGCCAATTACTGTATCCTCTGGTTTTTCTTTCGGTCTTTCCAACGGCATTTGACGCAAATACCAAGAACTCTTCTTTATCATCGGAGTAAATTTCAACACGATGCGGCAATATCCTTGCCATTTCTTCGTCGCTGTTTTCTTGTTCCTCTCGCGCATGAACATTTCACGTTCCACATCGACTAAATCTTGTGCAGAGAGACCATCTTCGTCCGTTGGGATGACGTTAGCCCACACGTCGAGTTCGTGATTTTCACTCGCCAAAATATTTGAGAGCGGGACGCACGCGACGCCAACCGGCTTGGTAAATGCAGTCGTCACGGGATCTCTCGCGAACAAAACGACGCGAATTTCACCCATGATTTCGGTGACAGGAAAGGTGGCAGACTCGAAGGCCGTCCGGAAGTTTTCTTCGAAGCTCTCCAAAATGACTGCGCACGAGATGTGCGTTCCAAGTAAGCCTTCATCTTTTTCATTCGCATTCTTGAGTACATTCTGTTTGTAGTGCATATCCTTGACTGGGTTCCCCGAATTTAAGACACCGCCGATAACAGATTTGATTTGAATGCTTAAATTCCCAATTCTCGGACGAGCCGCTCCAAAAGTGTTCTCTAAATCTGCGGGTGGAAGCGATCGACGGCCGATGGAGTACGCGACTTCAGCGTGACCGAGTTGTTTTCCAGCTTTATTCAAAAAGCCGTACACTGTGGTATTTTTCAACGGTACCAATTTTGCCCACGTCTTTCTCATTTCACCAATAGCTAAACCGGAGGTGTTGACCGTAAATTCACCGATTTTGGTGCCGCCGACGTAAAATTTCTTCAACGCAAAGAAATCTTCCGCTTTTATCGTGAGCGCTTCATCTGGATCGTCGAGTTCTCCGTCCCCGTCTTCATCGATAAAACTCATACCACCATCATCAGCTCCATCTTTCCCGTAGAGATATTTTTGAAACTGCTTCCAAGCTTTTACGAGCGCGACGCCAAAGTATACGCTCTTTAGTTCAGCGACTACGCGAACGCGAAAACTCGTGGTCATTGGATTCATCGGTAACGAGAAAACTTCCGTATCAAATTCAGCAGTAGACTTGATATCTTCCTGCACTCTACCCTTGACTGGTAGTAAGTTTGTGTTTGTCGTCAAGTTGACGTACACGTCCGTAGATTTACGGTACGCTGGAAGTGCTATGTTACGAATCCGTAAAATTTGAACGTAGAGATACAACGAAGGATCGTGAACGTTGAGCATCTTTTTATCCGCGTCGATGACGGGTGGTTCCATAATTTCCGCAAACGGAGGACGCGAGAAAGATATCTGAACAGAAACTAAACCTGATGGAATCATCATTTCTCGATCTTTCGGATCTGGTCGATATATTGCAACTTCCGAGCTCGTCCAATCTCCATTCGCCTCGACGTTTAATAAATTGACGTGTCCTCTTCCCATTTCAACTTGTCCGGAAAAGTTTCTGTCGACGCAACACAAAATCAATTCTTTCGCCCCAGGTCTAACGAGAAGTGTAAACGTTTCTCCTAAACCTTCGTTCCAAACAGGTGTGGATGTATCGTATACCACGGATGTTGCAAAGCGCTCAAACTTTGGCGCGTTATCGACTTGGAGGGTAACGCTGGGATCACACAAATCTTTACTCGTATTTCCAACCGGTAACAAATATCTCCCTGCCAACACTCTGACGTGACATCTCCGCGCGTACTTTGTCAAATTTCCTGAATCCTCCAATGTTATAGAACCGAATCCTCCACATGCGTCTAAAATTTTATTTTGCGTTTCCAAAGGTTCCATCATTCTCGCCACGGAAACTTTTAAAAATCCAACGTCCAGTCGACGTTCATAATCTTCAAAAACAACCTCTTCGCCGGCACTTCGTGGACTGATTCTCGTTCCTAGCGGTAAATTAAACGTTCGGTACGAGCCATCTTGCGGTAAACATTCCAATGGAATACCGCATGCGCCACAGAAGTCATCCGCATTCCCAAAATCGCGATCGAACACGGTAAACACGAGCGCCGAATCATTACTGGTGAGATCAACGAGATACCTCTCGTCCCAACGAGGAAAGCACGTGTCATTTTTAACTTTCGTTTTGTATCTCTCTTTGGCCGGCATAGAATCACCTCCAATTTTAACGTACGCATCAGATCCCGACCATCCATCCATTGGCGTAATGTTCGAAGCTTCCATAACGTGAACGTAGTATCGACCTCGTCTCTCGTTTTGCATCGCACTTCGTTCGGCCGGGGTGAACGATTTAAAACTTTTCTTCAATCGCTCGTCGAGTTTTCTTTCTTTCGCCGATAAGCTGAGATTCTGATCTTGTTTCCTCTCAACGAATGTAGACGATGTCGCGCCGTGTCTTGCCGCCGACCGACCTGCGATCCAAGGCTCCAACGGATCTTCGCTCCCCTCGTTCACTTGCAAAGCGTGCCAGTTTCCATTCACACCGAGCGCTGGCAACAGTTTTGGCGGCCGTCNAAACGCCATCTTCAGAGTACCTTCGCCACCGCCTTCTTTGTTTTTCTCCATCCGTTTTTTGGACATCATTTTTTTCAACTCTTTTTTCTTCGCGTTTTGGGTCAAACCTTCGCGCGATCGTAAAGAGTCGAGCGACCCGGCTGGCTCCACTTCCAAAGTGATTTCTCTCCAATGTCCATCGAGCGGGCACAGCTCGATGGGTACCGCACACGTCCCAATGAGCGATTTCTTAGAATCAATTTCAGACGGGCCTTTCAAATCCCAAATCTTAAAGACAATTTCCTTCGAACACCAAGAACCATCATTATCATCATCGCTCCCACTCTCCACCTTGGGAGCAGCACCGTTTTCCTCGCTTTTACCACCGTCGTCTATATCCTTTCCTTTCGTCTTCTTCAAAATTTTCTTCTTTTTTTTCGGTGAAAACGAGGCAAACATCCCTCTCCTCTCTTCTTCCTCTTCTACTTGTTCGCTGAATATTGGAAATGAGAACGACTCGCCCTCTCCGGCGTTCCACACAGGATCCACCGTATTCAAAATAGGTCTCGTCACTCCAACGTACTCGCTCCCATCCTTCTTCTTCACGTGCACGGATACGACTGGATCCACCGTCCCGCCCCCGGCTTTCTTCGATCTCGATCGCGACAACCGTTTCGCTTCGTATTTTTTATACAGCTTCTCGCACTCGAATATCTTGACCTCTAAATCTCTCGACACCGAGGCTGGGTTGATTGAGGATGCTCTCTTGCTCATCTGCTTGATTAAAACGCCCGGGCCAAAAGATGCGAACGACGAGGACTTCTTCGCGTCTTTGTTTCTGTTCCCTTCTTCTTCTTCTTCTTCTTCTTCTTCTTCTTCTTCTTCAAAGTTATCGTTGACAACAAAATTGAGCTCGTTATAGTCCTCCACTTGGACGCTGTTCAGTTTTTCCTTTAGCGCTCCCACCTTTTTTTTCACGGAGTTCCCACGGACCGTCTTCATCTTCATCTTGTTATTAGCAGGATCGTGGGCATTATCTCTCGTTGGCGTCATCGATGACGACGACGACGCGCTGCTCTCCTCCTCGTCAAAACTGCTTTTCTTCTTCCTTCTTCTTCTTCGTCTGTTTAATTTATTACACTGTGGAGAAAATATCCTACTCCAACGGTGTGTTCCAAGAAGAAATAAGCGAGTAAATCGAAATTTTAACGAAGTTAACGCAAAGAAAGATGTGGCCAAAAATCGATTTTTAAGCGCAGAAGTTGTATGTATTTTACAGCAGTTTTTCGTATTTAAAACAGACCGAGGATGACGATACGTGCATTTCCGATTATCGCATGCGCTTGAAGTTTTGCGTGTCTTCATCCATGCTGCCGTCCATGCCATTATCATCATCATCTTCTTCTTCTTCTTCCTCGACGATTCCGAAGTCACCTTCGGTTTCTTCTTCGATTTCTCGAAGGCCGAGTTGCGTGTCCAACTTGGCGAGCTCTTGCATGACGGTATTCATTTCCGCTTCGATGACTTCCATGTTCGCGCGGATAAATTTGGTATCAGAAACGACAAAGTCAGTGTCGTCACCGACACTTCTATCATCGTTAGTGGCATTCCTTTTGTCGATAATCTTTGCGATCGAGTTATCCGGTTTAAACACGACCGTTTCGTTTTCTTTCTTCACGCTCGGTTTCTTTAAATTCTTTCCGACGCCATAGAGCAAAGAGGAGAGCATGCCTACGCCTTTGTTTGTCTTGTTACTCTCGTCTGCTTCAACTTTGTTTACATCAGAGACATCGTTAATAGCGCTATCGGTAGTCTCAGAAGCGTCATCTTCATCCGACGAGGACGAGACTTCATCGCTATCGTCTCGCGATTTGAGTATTTTCAAAACGGCTCCAGTCGCGGCGTCCCCTATCCTCCCCGCTTGTTTACTCAAATTCTTCGCAAACTTAGTAATGTCCTTTTCAAGCACTTCTCTCGTTTTCAGACTAATCATGGATCGGTCAAAAGATTCGGTAGTGTCGACGTTTTCTTTCTTCGCTTGTTGCTTGAAGGAGCTCGCAGCGAGGATGATTTCCGTTCGGACTTGCGTGTCTTTGAACTGGAGCGATCTGAACAAACCTTGCAAACCAGCTTGCATTTTCTCGAGGACGGCTTCTTCTTTTTCGATTTGATCGATAGGCGCACCTTTCGCTTTTAATCTTTGCACAGTGCCCAACTGCCTCTTAATGCTCGTTTGTTGTCGCTCGATGCGTTTCTGCAAACCAAACATGTCCGAAAGAATCTCTCTCGATTTGTCCAACGATTGGCCGATACTCTCACCAATCTTAGCGGCTCCGCCCTGTTTAACTTCTAATTCAGCTGGATCGACGCTGAAAAAATCGTATTTTAAACAGTCTAAAGCCGACGGTCTATCCGTGTTATCATTGTTATTGCTCAGCAGCTGTTCGCCGCTTTTCGCCGTTTTCTTCTCCAACCAGTACGGACGCCCTTTCAAGAGTTCGGCGGCTAATTTCCAACCAGCATCGCCCCCGGCGTCTAAAAGAGCCGTCTTCGATCGCCCGAGCTGTCCTTTATTTTGTGTTCTCCACAAATCCAAATCGTAATCGCACTTTTTCAATCCTCGGTTGAAGCTCGACAAGCCTCGATTGGTTCGTAAACTTGGCAACGCCAACTGCATGAGGATAACGCCCGCGGAGTACGAATCAAATCGATCGGGTAAGTACTTTACCCACGCCGCGCTACCCGCGGCGTACGCGAGAGGACCAAGCAACTTGCGTAAATCTGGAGCGTCTTCGGTCGGAATCAAAAACTCTTCCGGTGGCGCGTACTTTGGATCCATGATGGTTTCATCTGGGGCAAAGTTTGTGCCCGTGCGAAAGCACGCACACGCGCCTAAATCGATGAGCTTAAACTCCGGTTCTTCCATCATGACATAATCCTTCACTTTCCTCTCGTACATAGCGCCACCGCCATTTTCTTCTCCTCCTTCTCTTCCTGAACCTTTACTCCCGCCTCTTCTAATCGAGGATAAACTTTCGCTGAGAAATTTCCCCGTGCCTTCCAAAACGTTTTTCCCTCTGTTTTTCTCGTCGTACGCTTCGCAATCCGCCAACACGAGATTGTGCGGCTTTATATCTCGATGGACTAAACCAGCGCTGTGCATGGTCGCTAAATTCGTGAGTAACTGTTTCATGACTTTCTGCGCAATCTCCAGTTCGCACGCCGCGTCTCCTTTGCGCACGCCTTTTCTCTTCAAAAGGTTCTTCGCCAATCCGGAGGGATAATCCGACTGTGCCATAAACTGCGCCAACGTCCGATCGCCTTGATACTTCCACACCAACCACAACCCTTCTTTCGCGGTTAAATCGTTCATTTGATTCGTATCCATCAACTTTTTCCACTCGTCGTACGTCACTCGATAGCTGCCTAAAAACTCCGCGCACGCCCCTTTCGCGTCTCGAGAAACGCGACCGTTCATCCAATTCTCAATCTCTTGAAGCTCTGCCGCGCCTTCTACGTTTAGTTTTGGTCTCTTCAATACCACTCTCTCTTTCCCTCTCCAGATTGCCTGGTAGACGATCCCGAACGATCCTTCTCCTATTTGTCGTTCTATTTCGAATTCGTGGCGTTTGAAATTTCGTCCCACTTGTGCTTTTATTTTTATTCTCGTTTTCTGTTTTGTTGCGTTCGTCGTATTTCTTTCTCGAAGCAAACGCCCACCCTTTCGTCGATCTCCTCCTCCTCCTTCAAAAGAAGAAGAAGAAGAAAAAGACGACGTCGCAAAGCTGGCACCGCCACCGTTCATCGCGGACGCGCTCGCTTTTGTGGTCGTTGTCGTCGCACTTCCTTCTCCTCTTCTTCTTCTTCTTCTTCTTCTTCTTTTCGTTTGGGCGTCGACGACGACGGCAAAATTTCTTCTCGACGTAACTAAAGAAGACAAAGACAAAGAAGAAGAAGAAGATACCGGTGGTGCTGATCCGACTCCCACTCCCACAACGCGCATGATGATGCGAGAGAGATCTTGTTGTTCTCTTTGTCGTTGTTGTTGTTCTCTTTGTCGTTCACTCAGCCGCAAGTAAGAAGAAGAGCGCTCTCTTTTTTGTTGCGTGTGTGTGTGTTCAAAAAGTGTCTTCACCCGAGCGTGAATATAAGAAATGTGTGGTTTGTGTGGTGTGCACTGGGTTTGTGGTGAAAATCAGTCCAAAACTTCTTCTTTGTGTCTTCTTCTTTGTGTCTTCTTCTTTGTCTTCTTCTTCTCGAGGACAGACAGAGCTTCGCCCTTTTTTTATTTTTTTATTTTTTTGACTTTTTTGCAAGCGGGATGCTTTCTTGCTTTTTTAACACCCTTTTGACAAAGAACAAACATAAAAAGAAATCGCGCGTCATTCTCTTGCATCATCATCCGTTTGCGCAAGAAGAAGAAGACATCATCATCGAGCAAATTTCTGCGTCCCCTCAATTGACCCAATTTTGAGGAGGATGTTTGGGAGCAGTAGTGGTGGTGGTGGACCATCATCATCATCTGGTAAGAAGGAAAGTACCAACACTGAATACGGCGCCATCATTTTCGGTGGTCATGAAGAAGCGCCGCGGAGAAGAGAAGGAGAATGGGATATCACACACGAGAAGGAGGGAGACGACGTAAACGACGACGAAGAGCTTTTCGCGAGCGGAAGAAGAAGAAGAGAAAACGATTGGGTAAAGAAGAAGACGGTGTTTTTGGGTTTGTGTTTCGTCGCGGCCGCCGTTTTTGGATGCGCTGCTGCTGCGAATCATTACTCGTCCGTGTCAGCGTCGTCGTCATTTATTATTAATAATAATAATAGTGATGAATCTCTTGGTGCTTCTTCTTTCGTACCAAAACTGGGAATGTCCAACTGGCGCAGATGGAACGGAGAAACTGTGGGCGGAACACCTGGGATCAACATTCTCTTCGTAAAAACGATTAAAACCGGGAGCACGACAATAGCTGGTTTATGTAGAAGAATCGCGAACAGACACGGGTTGAACGGCGCGCGCACCGGATACAACCAAAACGGAAGCACGGAGATCGACGATAAACAAGAGCCGTATGTATACGCAGACCATAGGATGTTCAAGCAAACCGAAGGAACTTTGAGTAAGTTGGACCATCCAACGTTTTTACTCACGAGCATACGAGATCCCGTGAGCAGATTTATTTCCGAGTTTCAATACGTCATGGACGCGAAGGAATCACACGATAAAGATTATCGAGTGCCAGACGAGTTGCTGCCAATGCCGGTGACGAATGAGGAGTGGGAGTCGAGGTTGCTTACATTTTTGAACATGCAAACGTCGATTGATCACCAATACGATTACATTGGGAGTCAAAAAGCGTGCGATAACAAATGGTCACCCGCCGGGGTTGTCAATTTATACGATCACGTCGTCGTTTTGGAGAGGTTCGACGAGAGCATGATAGTTTTGAAGAACATGTTAGGCTTATCGAACTCGGATTTACTGTATTTACGAGCGAAGGAGAACGATTATACGTGGGGAGGCGGGGGGTTGTCAGCGGCCACGTTGGCGAAGGTGAAGAACGCGTTGAGCGCTTCGAGAGACTACGCTTTGATCGATCAGGCAAATCAACGGTTAAACGGACACATTTCCCAAATCCCCGATTTCAGCGAACAAATGAGCGCGTATAAAAACTTGTTAGCTGGTGCCACGGCGCAATGCAGCCAGTACGCGCCCACGGGTATTACAGTAGGTGACTTTAACCAGTGCTTGTACGAAGACCAAGCGTGCGGCGACGAGTGCCTCACCGCGTACGGGTCGTAGTAGTAAAAGTACCACCCCGTACATTGCATGCGAGCGGGCGATACCATCAATGGTGGTGCGAGAACGCTAAGTACGATCGTATGCTGGTGCATGTACTCATCGTAAAATATAATAATAATAATAATGACCATATAGTAATAATAATGACCATATAGCGAATATACTCATCATTTTGTGCATCTACTCGTACTGTTTACACGAGTTTTTTTTTTTTTT
>JGI20158J14315_10002387_pt1 | contig 13073 bp, 10 predicted proteins | sample COG_08_FD_14315 | JGI IMG/M metagenome (IMG submission 14315)
GGATAAGACACTTGAACTTGGGGGTGTTTCCATACCTAGAGCAATATTTTCGGCTACAGATAAAGCCTCAAAAAGTGAGAAATGTTGAAATACCATTGCAATACCAGCAAGTCTTGCTGTTCGCGGTTCAGCAGGAGTAAATCCTTTTCCTTCGAGTCGCATCATTCCATAATCAGGCTGAACCAAGCCATAAATTATTTTTACTAGAGTTGATTTACCTGCGCCATTTTCTCCCAACAATGCATGAATTTCCCCCTTATCTATATCAAAGGTAATGTCATCATTAGCTATCACACCAGGGTATTTTTTTGTTAGGCTATTTAGCGCAATTAGTGTCATGTATTTTCCCCAAAAACCTATACCCTACATATATCATTTAGACCTTATCATGAAACAAAAAATATATAGACATTGGTATAGTAACCTAGCCTAATAGTTCTTGAAAGTATTCATTTTACCTAAAAAAACCCCCGTGAAACACGGAGGTTTAAATTTTTATGATTTAAAATATCAATCTTCTTCAGGTAACAACAAGTTTAGAACTACTGCTAAAACTGCTGTAGGAGCAACTGCTGATGTTGCCAATGTTTTCCAGATTCCTGGTAAATATTGAACAGCAGAAGGAACTAGATTTAACCCAAGTCCAACAGCTAATGAAACAGATATAATAATCATATTTCTTCGTGACATCTGTACCGTAGACAACATATTCATACCAGCTGCAGCAACCATACCAAACATAACGATGACACCACCACCAAGTACTGGCAGCGGCATTGAAGCAATCATCGCACCAACCTTTGGTATCAATCCACAAACAATCATTATAATACCAGCAATTGTTACAACGTGACGAGACATTATACCTGTCATACCAACGATACCAACATTCTGGCTAAATGATGTATTTGGCAAACCGCCAAATACTGCAGCTACAGCAGTACCAAGACCATCTGCATATGTAGCGCCAGATACTTCTTCATCAGTTGCATCGCGACCTGCACCAGCTTTTGTTGTTGCAGATGTATCACCAACCGTTTCAATAGCCGAAACAATTGAAACTAACGTTACACCAAACACAGCGGCTAAACTAAATTCGAAGCCATATGGGAAAACTGTTGGTATTTGGAAAAATCCTGCTTTAGCAACAGCACCAAAATTTACCATTCCCATTGCCCAAGCCACTACATAACCTGCAACTAGACCTATCAAAATTGCTGCACTTGAAACTAATCCTCTGCCCATAAATTTACAGACTAGCGAAACCACAACAACTGTTAGAGCTGCAAACCAATGCATCATTGACCCAAAGCTAGCCGCTTCCATTTGAAATGTAGCTGCACCACCTGCGCATACTTGATTGCAACTGGAATTAGATAAAGCCCAATTGCTAGAATTACTAAGCCCGTTACAAGCGGCGGAAACATAAATCGTAAATTTTTAATAAATCCACCAAGTAAAAAGTGAATTATGCCACCAATTAAACAGGATGTTAGAGCTACACCCAAACCTTGAGTAGCTGCAATCCCAGCGAGTACGCCTACGAATGCAAAGCTAGTTCCTTGCATAATTGGTAATCTTGCTCCTATTGGGCCCATACCAATTGTTTGAAATAATGTTGCTATACCAGCAAATAACATTGCCATTTGGATAAGGTAAACCTGCTCTGCACTCCCAAAAGCTAGACCAGCTGCACCAGCTACAATAACTGATGGAGTAACATTTGAAGCAAACATTGCTAAAACATGTTGAATACCTAATGGAATTGCCTGCCCCATTGGAGGTGTGACGTTTGGATCTCTCATTTCTTCAGGAGCTCCTGTTGTAGAATTTGTCATTTTATTCCCCTATATTTTGCACCTAAAAAGGTACGTTATGCTGTGATTACTCACAAACTAACTAAGGGATGGCAGAAAAAAAAAGAAAATCAAGAAAAATCTTATAAAGACTAAATATTATCAATTTTATCAATATAATCATTATAAATAAGATAAAATGAAATGACTAAGTGAAATATTTATTTTTTAATTAATCATTTCATAATACTCACAGAAGAATAATAGAAATGATTCCTTAAGGTATTATTTTTAAACAACTAATTAAAATTAGACACAAAACCTGTATACAAAAGTCATTTTAAATATGTTTTTTTAATTATTTGGAAGTTTAATGGTCATAATAACTATTAAACTAATAAAAAAAATAAGCTTTTTCAAAAAAAAAGAATCATTAATATGTAAAATATTCACTTGAGAGATAAATTATCATCACAAATACTAACTCATTAATCGCATTACTCTTTTATTAACACGCTCAACAATCATACCTTCTTCTTGGTTAACCAGCCTTGTGCTTGATACAACGGGCTTACCTTCAACAAACAGATCTCTAACATTAAAAGGTCCATTCAAGACGAGAGCTGCGACTGGGTCCCAAGCTCCTGCTGCGGCGAGACCAGTGACATCCCAAATCGCAATATCTGCCCGTTTTCCGACTTCTATAGATCCCAAATCTGAGCGATTTAAAACTGAAGCACCCCCAAGTGTTGCAATTTCTAAAGCTTCACGAGCTCGCATTGAATTCGCACCATTTTTCACCCGTTGCAATAAAAGTAGCTGCCTTGCTTCAGACAACAAATGCCCAGCATCACTTGAAGCAGATCCATCAACCCCAAGACCAACTTTAACACCTAAATCTCTCATTTCACGAATTGGAGCAATTCCAGACCCCAATCTGCAATTTGAACATGGGCAATGAGCCACACCTGTTTTAGTTCTAGAGAACAAATTAATTTCATCTGTATCTAATTTTACACAATGTGCATGCCATACATGATTACCAGTCCAACCAAGACGTTCAGCATATTCACCTGGCCTACACCCAAACTTTTCTAATGAGTATGCTATGTCTTCATCATTTTCAGCAAGATGAGTGTGCAACATAACATTTTTATCTAAAGCCATTACTGCAGTATCTCGCATCAATCCTTCTGAAACAGTGAAAGGTGAGCATGGCGCCAATCCAACTTGTACCATTGCATTTTGTGATGGATCATGAAGTTGGCTAATAACTCTTTCAAAATCATTTAAAATATCAGATTCTTTTTCCACTAAGCTGTCTGGTGGAAGCCCACCATTACTTTCACCAACTGACATTGCACCCCGTGTCGCATGAAATCTTACACCAATGGATTTAGCACCGTTTATTGCATGTTCCATTTTAACATCATTAGGAAAAATATATTGATGATCTGCACTTAAAGAACATCCAGATAAGGCCAACTCTGCCAAACCTGATTGAGCAGACACAAACATATCTTCTCCTTCCATGCGTTGAAATATTGGGTAAAGGGTCTTAAGCCAGCCAAATAGTAAAGCATCTTGCCCAGCAGGGACACCACGAACTAATGATTGAAATAAATGGTGATGCGTATTAATTAGCCCTGGCGTAACAACACAACCACTCGCATCAACAACTTCGTCAGCTGAACTTAAGTTGTTACCAACTTGGGTAATAGCACCATTTTCAATTAAGATACTAGCACCCTTTAATTCTGCTCTGTGCGCATCCATTGTAACAACAACATCTGCGTTTTTTATTAAAGTAGATGTTTTTTTCATTACGAAACCTTCACTTTAGCCAATCGGTATATATTGGCTAAATAACAATATAATTTCAATATCTATAAAATATGGGAACTACTTCTTAATAAAAGCACATCCATTCTCTTGAGTGAAATACTAAGGTTCACCTCGGACAGCGCCCTGCGAAGCATTAGTAACTAAAGATGCGTAAGCCCTTAAAGCTCTACTTACCTTACGTTTTCTTTCTTCTTCTGGCGCCCATGCGCCTTCACCTTTAGCAACCATTTGATCTCTTCTAGCGCTTAACTCTTCATCAGATAAGGCAACATTAATTGAGCGATTTGGAATATCAATTTCAATAATATCACCTTCTTTTATTAAGCCAATATTTCCACCCTCGGCAGCTTCAGGAGAAACATGTCCAATGGATAAACCAGATGTACCACCTGAAAAACGGCCGTCTGTAATTAAAGCACATGCTTTACCTAAGCGCATTGATTTTAAATAAGATGTTGGGTAAAGCATTTCCTGCATTCCCGGGCCACCCTTTGGGCCTTCGTAGCGGATAACTACTACATCACCAGCAACTACTTCTTTATTTAAGATGCGATTAACCGCTGTATCTTGACTTTCACAAACAACTGCCTTCCCACTAAACTTAAGTATGCTGTCATCCACACCAGCAGTTTTTACAACGCAACCTTCCTGAGCAATATTTCCAAATAAAACAGCAAGACCACCATCTTTACTAAATGCATTATCTTGATTTCTTATGACCCCATTTGCGCGGTCTAAATCAAGTTCATTGTATTCACGAGACTGACTAAATGCTTGAGTAGTGCGAATTCCCCCAGGTGCGGCTAAAAACAAATCATGTGCTTCTTTTTTATTTGTTATTGTAACATCCCAATTTGTTATTGCTTGTGCCAATGTTGGTGTATGAATCGTAGAAACAGAAGTATCTAACAGGCCACAACGATCAAGTTCTCCTAGTAATGCAAAGATTCCACCTGCGCGATGCACATCTTCCATATGCACATTTGCTACTGCAGGAGCGACTTTACACAAGCATGGAGTGGTTCTCGATAAACGGTCAATATCATCTACTGTAAAATCCACCTCAGCTTCTTTTGCCATAGCAAGCAAATGCAGGATAGTGTTAGTAGATCCACCCATAGTGATATCCATTGTCATAGCATTCTCAAAGGCTGCTTTAGTAGCAATCCCACGTGCTGTAAGGTCTTTTTCACCTTTTTCGTAATGACGCTTTGTAAGGTCCACTATTAATCTACCAGCTTCTCGAAATAATGCTTCTCGCTTTGAATGGGTAGCTAAAGTTGAACCATTACCCGGCAATGCAAGCCCTAATGCTTCAGCAAGGCAATTCATTGAGTTTGCTGTAAACATACCTGAACACGATCCACATGTAGGACATGCAGCTTCTTCTATTGCCTGGACATTAGCATCAGACATATCAGGATTTGCTGCTTCAATCATGGCATCAACAAGATCAACTTTTCGTAATTCACCATCAATATCTACTTTGCCAGCCTCCATTGGACCGCCAGAGACAAACACAACAGGAATATCTAGCCTCAAGGCAGCCATAAGCATACCTGGAGTTATTTTGTCACAATTTGAGATACAAACCATTGCATCAGCACAATGTGCATTAACCATATATTCTACACTATCAGCAATAATTTCACGACTTGGTAAAGAATAGAGCATCCCATCATGTCCCATAGCAATACCATCATCAACTGCTATTGTATTAAATTCTTTGGCAACGCCACCACTAGCTTCTATTTCACCCGCAACGAGCTGGCCCAAATCTTTTAAATGAACATGACCCGGAACAAACTGAGTAAATGAATTTACTACTGCAATGATTGGTTTACCAAAATCGTCATCTGTCATACCAGTTGCTCGCCAAAGGCCCCTGGCTCCTGCCATATTACGACCATGTGTAGTTGTTCTAGAACGATATGGGATCATCATTTTATCCTGTTTAAAAGTTATGGATTTAGTTTTGCCAAAAATATAATTTAAATGCTAGAAGATTCTATTAATTATAATCATAATCTTGTCGTATTTATTACTACAGGTAATCATTAATTGATAATATAAGCGTTTATGAAATATAGATAAAAAAGAATACTACTTTCTAAATAATTTATTAGGACCCAAAATGTTAGAAAATACAAAATTGGAATCACTCTTGAATGACCCTAGCCTCCTTGCAAAAAAAGCATATGTCGCAGGTGAATGGGTAACAGCAAAAAATGGTAAAACATTTGATGTTATTAATCCTGCTACGGGTGAAGTAATTGCATCTTTACCTGACTTAGATGTTAAAGACGCCAAACATGCAATTGATGCAGCTGCCGTCGCTCAAAAAAAATGGGCACGACATACTGGCAAAGAACGTGCGGCAATTTTACGTGAAATGTATAATCTAATGACATTACACGCTGATGACTTAGGAATAATTTTAACATCTGAAATGGGCAAGCCTTTAGCAGAAGGCAAAGGTGAAATTGCCTACGCTGCAAGTTTTTTTGAATGGTTTGGAGAAGAAGCAAAACGTATTTATGGAGAAACAATTCCAGGTCACATGCGTGATAAGCGAATAACAGTTCTCAAAGAGCCTATTGGAGTTGTAACATCAATCACTCCTTGGAATTTTCCATCAGCAATGATTACAAGAAAATTAGCACCCGCTTTAGCCGCTGGTTGCTCATTTGTAGGTCGCCCAGCAACTGAAACACCTCTTTCAGCTCTAGCTATTGCAATAATCGCTGAAAGAGCTGGACTCCCCAAAGGACTATTATCAATATTAACTTCCTCAAAATCTCATGAAATTGGTCTAGAATTTTGCACCAACAATAAAGTTCGAAAATTAACCTTTACAGGTTCGACTCAAGTAGGGCGAATTTTAATGCGACAATGCTCTGATCAAATTATGAAGCTTTCGCTAGAATTAGGAGGAAACGCACCTTTTATTGTTTTTGATGATGCAAATCTAGATGATGCGGTTGATGGTGCAATTATTTCTAAATTTCGCAATAATGGCCAAACTTGTGTTTGTGCAAATCGCATTTATGTGCAAGCCGGCGTTTATGAGGCTTTTGCAAAAAAATTAATTGAACGCGTTGAATCAATGACGGTTGGAAATGGTATGGACCCTGAAGTAGCCAACGGGCCACTTATCGATATGGCAGCGGTTGAAAAAGTAGAAGAGCATATTGCGGATGCAACTGCAAAAGGTGCAATAGTTGAAACTGGTGGAAACCGTCATAAATTAGGCGGAACATTCTTTGAACCTACTGTAATTACTGGCGCCAACTCAGAAATGTTAATGACCGAAGAGGAAACTTTCGGCCCATTAGCTCCACTATTTAAGTTTGAAACTGAAGAAGATGTTATTACAGCAGCAAACGATACTATCTATGGTTTAGCGTGTTATTTTTATGCAAACGACCTGAGCAGAGTTACCCGAGTTCAAGAAAATTTAGAATACGGTATTGTTGGGGTTAATACAGGTATAATATCAACAGAAGTAGCACCTTTTGGTGGTGTTAAACAATCAGGATTAGGAAGAGAAGGTTCACACCATGGAATACAAGACTTTCTAGAAATGAAATATATTTGTACTTCAGTTAAGTAACTTTTTAGTTAAAAGACGCCATCCGTGGAGGAATGGATGGCGTCAAGACCCAAAATTTGAATAGATACATCATATTTGGGGACAAAGCCCATGCTAGAAAAGGGGAAGAACTAGCCTAGAGCTCAGTATCTTTTGAAGCATTTTTAGTTAGCTTTTGTGCTTACCTTTTCCCTTGAAGCTCTACCATTAATTGTTGCAGAATTTGAAATTTCAATTTTTCGAGGTTTGAGTGCTTCAGGTACTTCTCGCAAAAGATCAATATGGAGTAATCCATCTCGAGTTTCAGCACCAATTGGTCGAACATGATCAGCTAATTGAAAGCGCTTTTCAAATGCTCTTTGTGCAATTCCTCTATGTAGATAAGTTACTTGATCGTTGGAAATTTCTTCCTTCTTTGCAGAAATGGCAAGTTGCCCCTCACGCATTTCAACATTTAGCTCATTTTCGCTAAAACCTGAAACAGCTACCGTAATACGGTACTTATTTTCTCCGGCTTTTTCAATATTGTAGGGGGGGTATGTGTTTGTTCCATTGTCAGCTGTGAGTGCTACATCTAACATACTTGCTAAACGATCAAATCCAACTGTTGAACGGTATAGTGGTGTAAAATCATAGTTACGCATGTGCATATCCTTTTCTAAGCGATACGTTATATCGGCCTTCCTAATGGACAGACCAGGTTAAATTTGGACCCCATATGGGCATCCGATTGGTAATATACAGTATTTGAATTTAGTTTGGCAAGCGATTTTTTTATCTTATGTAATGGTATTAACTTTAAAAGATTATTGATTTATTAAATTTTCTTTAAAAAATTCTATTTCTACAATATTTTCTAATCCAAAGACTTGCCCAATTAATTCATTCAATGGTCTCTGTAGAGAAACGCCTAAAGATACATCTATTTCTCCTAGTTCTGCTTTAGCAGATACAATAGAAAAAATCTTAAATTGCTTATCTTCCCAAATAAATATGGGAGCTCCAGAAGCTCCAAAATCAACTGAACAAGTTGTAAGAATTATTTTGTTTCGATGCTCTATTAAATCACATTTTTCTTTTGAAATTTTTGCTAAAGATGGGCCTTCAACATATGAAACAATATAAATATTTTGATTATTCGTAGATGAGTTATTGAATGCGAAAGGTTTAATGCCGTTTACATTCATGGGCATAGATAGCTCTATAATAGCTAAATCTGCAGAAATGATATCATCGTTTATTATATTAGAAATTTTATATTTTTTATGTACAAAAACATGCTTTGCTTGGCCATAGGCAGCAGGGCCTTCATTGCCCCAACCCGCTGAAAACTGAATTCTATTTGGCTTGTGTGCATTACCCGTCTTTTCATTTAAAACGCAATGTGCTGCCGTTAGAATGTAAGTATTTGAAATTAATACCCCAGAACATAACCTATGGTTGCCTCCAATAATATTAACCCTACCAACACCAGACCAAGTTAATTGATTTTCATAGGCCTTTAATTTATCTAAATTATCATCAGCACTTAAACTGAGCCCAATACAAGTTAATATANCTGAGACAATAAATTTCATTTTCTTCCCCTATGAACACTTTACGCATGAAATACATTCTGTCCAAATAGAAATTTNTGAAATAAAACTTAATTATNATATCTTAGCTGGCTTTGGTCCCCCTGTAGCCCAATCTAATAATTCTGCAGTATGAACCACTGGGACNCCAATAGATGACCCAATTTGCATCATACAACCAATATTTCCAGCACTTATAACATCAGGTTTGAGCTCTTCTAATGTCTGAACTTTACGTTCTTTGAGTTTCTTAGAAATTTCTGGTTGCATCAAATTATAAGTTCCAGCTGAACCGCAGCAAAGGTGACTATCTTTTGGTTCTATGATAGTAAAACCTGCATTCTTTAATAATGTTTTCGGATGTGTTTTAATTTGTTGTCCGTGCTGAAGAGAACAAGCGGCATGATAAGCAACACGCATTTCTGGTATTGATGTTTCACCTAATCCGAGCTCTATCATTATCTCAGTTATATCTTTTGCTAGCGCCCCAACTTTCTTTGCATCTTCTACCAACGGATCTCCTGCAAACATATTGCCATAATCTTTAACTGTTGTTCCACATCCACTAGTATTGATTACTATTGCATCAAGGCCATCACCATTCAACTCAGTCATCCATGCACGTATATTCTTTGCAGCTGATATGTGGCTTAATTTTGACTTACCCATATGATGTGTAAGTGCTCCACAACATCCCGCGCCTGCTGCAACCACTACTTCACATCCATGCCTGCGTAATAATCTAATTGTAGCATCATTAATATCTGTATCTAAAGCTTTTTGAGCACAGCCAGTCATCAAAGCAACACGCTTGATTCGCTCGCCTTCAGCTGGAAAAACTTGAGGCCTATCATTTAAACTTGGTACTGGAATATTTTTGGGTGCAAATTCAACCATATTACGAATTTTTGATGGCATCAAAGGTGCAAAAGGTTTTACTAATCTTGCGGACTTCATCGCGAACCTAAATCTCTTATCATAAGGTAATATTTGCGCCAAAGTAGCTCGCATTATTCTATCAAAAATTGGCCTTTTATAGTTATCTTCAATATATTCTCGAGCGTGATCTACTAAATGCATATAATTCACTCCTGAGGGACAAGTAGTCATGCATGCAAGACAAGATAGACACCTATCTACATGCTTAACAACTTTTTCATCAGGCTTACGTTGGTTTTCCAACATATCTTTAATAAGATATATTCGTCCACGAGGACTATCCAATTCATCACCAAGTATTTGATATGTAGGGCATGTTGCAGTACAAAATCCACAATGCACGCAATTTCTTAAAACTGCATTTGAACGAGCAATTTTTGGTTCTTTTAATTGAGATTTAGTAAAATTTGTTTGCATTAAGCCATAATTCCAGAATTTAAAATTTTACGAGGGTCAAATTTTTTCCTTAAGCCCTCTTCAATTTCTTTAATTAAACTATTTTGCACTGGCATTGCATCTGCCCCACCTCCATTGCCACGAACTAAAGTTATATGGCCTTGTATGTTCGAGAGGTGATTGCGAATATCTATGTTCTCTGGAACAGATAAATAAACTAATCCACCGCCCCAATCATACTGCGCATCAGCTTTTATACCTGCTTTTAATAAAGTATCCATTATTTTTGGTCCAGATGTTGGCTTTACAGAGAGGCGCCAAATTGAAGTAGTTGTTTTTGAAAAGACTGAAACATTGCCTATAGAATTCCATATTTCTTTGTTTTTTTCACTGTTAGTTTCAACACTAATTTCAAAATTGGGAAATAATTTTTTTAAAGCTTCTATTCGAAATTCAACTGAGCCAGAAAAGCCTTCAATACGAATTAAAGTTTCATTATTTAAATGAGCTGCACCGTTAACATCGTTTGGAGATCCAAGAGCTTTACATAATGCCGCTATTCCATCTTCATCACTTAAACCATGTAATTTAATTGAAGCCGTGGCTTCAGGTTTTGGTAACAATTTGAATGATAATTCTGTCATAACACCTAACGTTCCATAACTCCCGGCCATTAGTTTTACCAAATCATAACCAGTAACATTCTTCATCACTCGGCCACCATTTTTTACAATCGTTCCCATACCATCTACAAATCTTACACCTATTAGACTGTCTCGGCATGCTCCTGTTTGAATACGGCGTGAACCTGAAATATTGCAGGCTACAACACCGCCAATCGTAGTTTCCCCAGTTGAACCAAGCAAATCACAATGATCCATTGGTTCAAATGGAAGCTGTTGATTGACTTCATTTAAAGCTTTTTGAANCTCTTTTAATGGAGTGCCTGAGCGAACAACCAGTGTTAGTGCNGCAGGCTCCAATAATGTGATACCTGTCAATCCAGCAGTTGTTAATTTCTTTTTAGCTTTNACAGAATTACCTAAGTTTTGGCGTGTGCCTCCACCAACNATCCTAACAGGCTCTGAAGCNTCCGATAAAAAATCAGAAAGTTCAGCTTCAGTAGTTGGTGCAATCATGCTGCACGCCTATCTTCAGTTGATACTAAAGGAAATACTTTTGCGCCATTTAAAAGCCACTTTGGGTCAAAAACATCTTTAATATTCAATTGTGCTTCAATGTCTTGCTCGTTGTATTGATTAAACATCAGATCTCTCTTCTCAACACCAACACCATGCTCACCCGTTAGGCACCCACCAACTTCCACACACAATCGTAAAATTTCAGCGCCCATTTTCTCACAAAGCTCTAAATCACCAGGCTTATTTGCATCGAACAATATTAATGGATGCATATTACCATCACCAGCATGGAAAACATTACCAACTCTTAAGCCATATTCATTTCCAATTTCACCAATTCGCTTTAAAACATATGGCAACTCTGACACTGGTATAGTTCCATCAAGACACATGTAGTCACTGATTTGCCCAATTGCTCCAAACGCAGATTTTCGCCCAAGCCAGATTTTAGCACTCTCTTCTTCCGATTTACTTTCACGTAATTCAATTGGGTTGTGCTTTTCTGCAATAGTTATAATCTTTGAAAGCTGTTCTTGTATTTCCAGTTCTGAGCCTTCAACCTCTACAATCAAAAGGGCTTCTGCATTTGGATAGCCTGCATTTGCAAAGTTTTCACTTGTTTCAATGCATAAGCGATCCATAAATTCCATGGCTACAGGAAGAACACCAGCTTTAATAATATCCGCTACACACGCACCTGCAACTTCATTTTTATCAAATGCAATTAGAACAGGTCTTGCACCTACAGGTTTACTTAAAATACGAAGTGTAGCCTCAGTAACTACACCCAATTGGCCCTCTGAGCCACAAATAACTCCAAGCAAATCAAGACCAGCAGAGTCTAAATGACTTCCACCAATTTCAACAATTTCTCCATCCATCATTACCATGGTTACACCCATTAAATTATTTGTAGTTACACCATATTTTAAACAATGAGCTCCACCAGAATTCATTCCAATGTTTCCTGCAATAGCACAGGCTAATTGACTGCTAGGATCAGGGGCATAGAAAAATCCATCCTCTTCTACAGCACCAGAAACTGAGAGATTTGTGCGACCAGATTGTACACGGATTAATCTATTATCATAATCAGTTTCTAAAACATTATTTAACTTAGCCACACCTAAAATCACACAATCAGCAGTTGGCATGGCTCCACCAGCAAGTGATGTACCAGATCCTCTTGGAACTACAGGGACACCTTCCTCATAGCATACTCTAAGCACATCTGATACTTGTTGCGTAGTTTCAGGAAGTACAGCTATCATTGGCAAACATCGATAAGCTGTTAAAGCATCACATTCATATGCTCTTGTTTCATGTTCTTCAAAAATCACAGACTCAGCTGGTAAAATTTTACTTAAGCGCTTCACTATATGCGCTTTTTTACTCAGTACATTAGCATTAGGGGTTGGCATTTCCATTTGGAGCATCCTTCATTTATTGGTAAAATAATATTACCAATTATAAAAATCAAGTTATTTTTTGAAAATTTGACCAATAGCAGTACAAATACGAGGCTAGAATATTATCAATCAATATTATCCATGAAATTTACCTATTATAATAGAACTTTACACAGCTCTAATATCAATATTTATATAAAATATATATTTTTGAAGAACCAAATGAAAAAAGCATTTAAGAAAAAAAACTCGGATAGCATTGTGCAAGCTGCAATGGCCGAGTCAAAAAAAGGCCCACCTCCTGTCCATCTCTGGAACCCACCATTTTGTGGTGATTTAGATATGCGAATTGCAAGGGATGGAACTTGGTTTTATTTAGG
>JGI20158J14315_10002392_pt1 | contig 13061 bp, 15 predicted proteins | sample COG_08_FD_14315 | JGI IMG/M metagenome (IMG submission 14315)
CGGTGCCGTGTGACGAAATTTATGGGGTCATTATGGACACTTTAAGCACATTCATGTTTCCGATGCTCATCATCGGTATTTTCTATTTGTTGGTTTTTCGCCCACAGCAGAAAAAGATGAAAGAACATCAAAGTATGGTGAACAACCTGGCCAAAGGCGATGAGGTCGTGACAGCCGGCGGCTTGATTGGCAAAGTGACCAAAGTCAAAGCCGACAGCAATGAAATTGAAGTTGAGCTGGCCAAAGATATTCGGGTCAATGTGGTGCAAGCCACCATCGCCGACGTGCGCAGCAAGTCCAAGCCTGCCAGCTAAACCCTTCAGCGTGTTAAGACAGGCCTGAGGCCGGGAGCAAAAAGATGTTGCATATCGAAGGTTGGAAGCGGGTCGTGATTTGGGCGACCTGCGCGCTTGGGCTGCTTTTTGCCCTGCCCAATGGCTTCTATGGCCAAGTTGAATCCTATAATGACGCCCAAGAGGCGGGGCAGGAGGCCACAGGCTGGCCATCCTTCCTTCCGTCGGGGTTGGTCAATCTTGGACTTGATTTGCGTGGTGGTGCGCATTTGCTTGGCGAGGTGAAGCTCGAGGAAGTCTATACCACTCGGCTCGAAGGCTTCTGGCCAGAAGTGCGCAATGCCCTGCGCACCGAGCGTGCGACGATCGGTGCGATCCGCCAGCAGGAAGGCGGTGCCGGCGAACTTGTCGTGCGTATTGGCAACCCTGAGCAAATGGATCGCGCTATAGAAGTGGTGCAAACCCTGGCGCGCCCTGTGGCCTCGCTGACCGGTGGGATGACCGACGATATTGTCGTTTCGGCGCTTGGCAATAATTTGATTGTCACCCTATCAGAGGCTGAGCAGCTGGCGACTGATGATCGAACTATGGCACAATCCCTAGAGATTATTCGCCGCCGGGTGGATGAGGCGGGCACGCGCGAGCCGACCATCCAGCGCCAAGGCAAAGACCGGATCTTGATCCAGGTGCCCGGCCTTGGCTCGGCGCAAGAGCTCAAGGATCTGATTGGGGTTCCTGCGCTTTTGACGTTTCAAACTGTCGTTGGCAGGTCCAGCAATCCAAATGGAGCAGCTGGTGTCGGCAATGAGCTATTGCCCGCAGCCGATAATCCAGACTTATATTATATTCTAGAGCGAACCCCTGTGGTTACGGGCGAAGAGCTGACCGATGCTCAGCCGTCTTTTGATCGAAATGGCCGCCCGGCGGTGAACTTCCGCTTCAACACCTCGGGCGCGCGCAAATTCGGACAGTATACAACTGACCATGTGGGAGACCCATTTGCGATTGTGCTTGATGATCAGGTGATTTCCGCACCGGTGATTGAGGTGCCAATCACGGGGGGTTCTGGTATCATTACGGGCAATTTTGATGTAGCAGAAAGCACGCGGCTGGCCACATTATTGCGGGCGGGCTCACTGCCGGCCAGCTTGGAGTTTCTCGAAGAGCGCACCGTCGGGCCGGAATTGGGGCAAGACAGTATTGATGCGGGAAAAATCGCCTGTCTTGTTGGGTTTGCCGCCGTGTTGATCTTTATGTTTCTCTCCTATGGCACCTTCGGGATCTTCGCCAATATTGCGCTGGTGATCAACGTTGGGTTGATGTTTGGGCTTTTGTCGATGATCGGCGCCACGTTGACCCTGCCGGGGATTGCGGGGATTGTGCTGACCATTGGGATGGCGGTGGATGCCAATGTGCTGGTGTTTGAACGGATTCGCGAGGAATTGAAAACCGCCAAAGGCCCGGCGCGGGCTATTGAGCTGGGCTATGAAAAAGCGCTCTCAGCTATTGTTGATGCCAATATTACGACATTTTTGACCGCCGCCATCCTATTCATTATGGGGGCCGGCCCGGTCAAAGGTTTTGCCGTCACGCTGGGTCTGGGGATCATCACCTCGGTTTTCACAGCGATCTTTGTGACAAGGGCCATGGTTGTGATCTGGTTTGAACGGCGCAAGCCAAAAACACTGGAGGTGTAGGGGATGCGTTTAAGATTGGTAAAACAGCAAACAGCATTCGATTTCTTTGAAAAATGGAAATTGTGGCTGGGTGTGTCGGCGTTGCTCGTGGTGCTGTCCATTGCGTCAACCGTGACCCAAGGGCTGAATTTTGGCATTGATTTCAAAGGCGGCACGACCATCCGCGCCGAGAGCAGCACGCCGATTGATGTGGCCGCATACCGCCAAGCCATCGCGCCGCTGGCCCTGGGGGATGTGTCGATTGCTGAAGTGTTTGACCCCAGCTTCCGTGATGATCAGCATGTGGCGCAAATCCGTATCCAAGCGCAAGACGGGCAGGAGGCCGTGGCCTCAGACGTGGTGGCGCAGCTTGAAAGCGCCTTGCGCAATATTGCACCAGATATTCGTTTTCCTTCCGTGGAGTCGGTGGGGCCGAAGGTCTCTGGCGAGTTGATCAAATCCGCGGTCTTAGCCGTGGTGATCGCCATTGCCGTTGTGCTGATCTACATTTGGCTGCGCTTTGAATGGCAATTTGCGCTCGGTGCCGTGGGGGCTTTGGTGCATGATGTGATTTTGACCATCGGAATTTTCTCAGCCCTGCAAATCAAATTTGATCTGGCGATTATCGCGGCCTTGCTGACCATCGTCGGCTATTCGTTGAATGATACGGTGGTGGTGTTTGACCGGGTGCGGGAAAACCTGCGGCGCTATAAGAAGAAAGATTTGAGCGACGTGCTCAACCTGTCGATCAATGAGACCCTTAGCCGGACCGTGATGACCTCGGTGACCACCCTATTGGCGCTGATATCCCTTTTTGTGCTGGGTGGCGACGTGATCCGCGGGTTCGTCTTTGCGATGATTTGGGGTGTGATGGTTGGGACATATTCTTCGGTCTTTGTCGCCAGCTCCGCGCTGCTGCGCTTGGGCGTCAAACGCGATTGGTCCAAGCCCAGCAATACGGATGGCAATCAATTTGCCAATATTGATGCGTAATGCAGCTCTCTGAGATCACCTTTGAGACTGGCCGCCCGGTGGACGGCTATGGCCCGAATTTCTTTCGCGTTGCCGGTGAGGTCTTTGAGGGAAAATTGGCTATTCTGCCGGGGTCTTGCGGCCCTTGGGCTGGGTTTGATGATCCAAGCCCCTTTGTCGATGCGGCCAAGGACTTGGATGTGGTTTTCGTGGGAACGGGGGCGCAGATTGCCCATATTCCACCGAATTTTCGCGCCACACTTGAGGGGGCTGGAATAGGGGTGGAGATCATGAATTCGCCCACAGCCTGCCGCACCTATAATATTTTATTGTCTGAGGGCCGCCGCATTGGCTTGGCCCTGATCCCGGTCTAAACGATGCTGCAAGTCTCAAACCTAAGCGTGGCGCGGGGGGGGATGACATTGCTCTGCGGGGTTGATTTTTCGCTCAGTGCTGGACAGATTTTGGTGCTGCGAGGGGCCAATGGGCTTGGCAAAACCAGTCTGTTGCGGTGTATTGCCGGGCTGCAAGACCCGGTGGAGGGGCAGATCACCGCGCCTGAGACAGTGGCCTATTCGGGCCATGCAGACGGTCTAAAGGGCCAAATGACCGTGCTGGAAAATCTTGCGTTTTGGGCATCCATTTATCATGGGCCAAGCCCGGATGTGGCGCTAGATTCCTATGATCTGCGCGCATTGGCCGATCGGCCGGCCGCCAATCTCTCTGCTGGACAAAAACGCCGCCTCGGTTTGGCGCGTATGCAGGTCAGTGGCTGCGCGCTTTGGGTGATGGATGAGCCGACGGTGTCGCTGGACGCGCATAACGTGGCATTGTTTCGCGCGGTGCTTGATCGGCATGTGCACAGCGGCGGTGCCGCCGTGATCACCACCCATATTGACCTAGAGATTGCGTCAGCGCAGCTGTTGGATCTAACCCGCTTTAAGGCGCGCGGGCTATCTGGCAGTTCGGCCTTTGAGGAGGCCTTGGAATGATCCAATTGTTTTTGCGCGATGTTGGCTTGTCTGTGAGGTCTGGGGGCGGATTCGGCCTGGCCTTGATTTTCTATTTGATTGTAGTGACCTTGATCCCCTTCGCGCTTGGCCCAGATCAGGCAGGGCTGGCGATCATTGCACCGGGCGTTTTGTGGCTCGGGGCGCTTTTGGCCTGTCTGCTCTCATTGGATCGTATTTTTGGCCTCGATTATGAGGATGGCACGCTCGATCTCCTCGCGACGTCGCCCTTGCCGCCCGAGGCTGTCTATATCGCCAAGGCTGCAGCGCATTGGTTGACCACAGGCCTGCCCTTGTCTCTGGCCGCACCAGTCTTGGGCGTGTTGTTGAATCTCGACTTTGAAACCGGTAAAATCCTTGTCTGTCGTCTATTGATGGGCACTCCGGCACTGAGCTTGATTGGTGCCTTTGGCGCGAGTCTGACCCTCGGCGTCAAACGCGGAGGGCTGTTGCTCTCGCTTTTGGTTCTGCCGCTTTATGTGCCCAGTCTGATTTTTGGCGCGCAGGCGGTGCGATTGGCGGGGCAGGGGTTGGCCTATGATGTGGCTTTGGTGCTTTTATCGGCCATTTCGCTTGGGGCTGCGGCGATATTGCCCTTTGCATCTGGAGCCGCTTTGCGGATCAACTTAAGATGAGGGGCGCGTGACAGTAATGGGGTTAAATCGATGAACAACAGACCAATTGCGCCGAGATTTTGGGACAGGTTTTGGCGTTTGGCCAATCCGAAAGTCTTTATGGGCTGGTCTGGTCGTCTCCTGCCCTGGATTGCGGCCGCGGCTGCGTTATCTCTGTGTTCTGGATTGATTTGGGGTTATTTTTTGACGCCAGATGATATGCGGCAGGGCTCGACTGTGAAGATCATCTATCTGCATGTGCCGGCCGCTTTGATGGCGATCAACGGGTATCTGCTCATGTTTGTGGGGGCGCTGGTCTGGTTGATCCGCCGGCAGCATGTCTCTGTTCTCGCGGCCAAGGCGGCAGCTCCCGTGGGCATGGTGATGACACTGATCGCCCTGGCCACCGGGGCTATTTGGGGGCAGCCGATGTGGGGCACCTATTGGGTTTGGGATCCCCGGTTGACCAGTTTTTTGATCCTCTTTTTATTCTATGTGGGCTATATCGCCCTGTGGGCGGCGATTGAGGATGAAGACTCGGCGGCAGATTTAACCTCGGTCTTGGCGATTGTGGGAGCGGTTTTTGCCATGTTGAGCCGATACGCGGTGCTGTTTTGGAATCAAGGGCTACACCAAGGCACAACCGTGACGATGGCCGATGGGGCGAAACAGGAAAATATTTCTAATGTCTTTTTCCAGCCGCTGCTCCTATCGATGGCCGGGTTTGGGCTGTTGTTTTTGACATTGTTGCTGGTTGGCACGCGCACGGAGGTGCGGTCGCGTCGGCTGAAGGTATTGCAAGCACGGGAGCGGATGGAATGATGCCAGATCTGGGAAAATATGCCTTAGAAGTCAACAGTTCCTATGCGCTGAGCCTCTTGGCTCTCGCGGCAATCACTGGGCTCTATCTGCGGCGCAGCCGTGCAGTAAAGCGCGCTTTGGCAGCGCAGGAGGCGGCTCAGGATGCGTAAACTGCTGTTGGCATTGCCGGTTGTGATCTTTGCAGTATTTGCTGGGCTGGCCTTTGTTGGGATGCAGCGAGAGGATCCAGAGGGCCTGCCAAGCGCCATCGCAGGCCAGCAGGCACCGAAAGTCCAGCTCGATCCCCTGGAGGGGCATGTGCCCTTTGCACAGGCGGATTTGACCAGCGGCGGGGTGAAATTGGTTAATTTCTGGGCCAGCTGGTGCGCACCCTGCCGGGCTGAGCATCCAACACTGATGGATTTTTCCGATCGCGGCATTCCGGTGTATGGCGTGAACTATAAAGACAACCCTGCCAAAGCACGCGCTTTTTTGGCGGAACTGGGCAATCCTTATGCTTTGGCCGGAGCGGATCCTCAGGCGAGGATGGCGCTGGATTGGGGGGTTTATGGCTTGCCGGAGACCTTTGTTCTGGCACCCGATGGGACCGTGATCATGCGTGTCACTGGCCCGCTGACGGAGCGTAATTTGCAAACGCGTGTGATGCCGGCGCTGGCAGAGGCAGGGTTGGAGTTCTAAGAAAAATCAAACGTGCAGACAGGTCTTGCGGTCTTGAACGCACAAAAGGCCTCTGGCTAACGCCAGTTCAACACGAAATGAGGGCTGCGCCTGCCGTGGGGCAGGCAGGCGCTGCCCGGTGTTGCCACCGGGCCTAATGTTTTGACGGGGCGGTAGGGTTATTCAGACGCTGTTCCAACCTTATGCGGCTTTGGCCAGGTTGCGCAGCACATAGTGCAGCACGCCGCCATTTTCGATGTAATCAATCTCAACTTCCGTATCGATCCGGCACTTTAGGGTGATGGATTTAACAGAGCCGTCTGACATGGTGATTTCTGCGGGCACCTCTTGCAGAGGTTTGACCCCTTCGAGGCCGCGGATTGAGACGGTTTCATCGCCCTTGAGGCCAAGGCTCTTACGGGTATCCCCGCCTGTGAACTCAAAAGGAATAACACCCATGCCCACCAGGTTTGAGCGGTGAATACGCTCAAAGCTTTCCGCAATCACGGCTTTAACCCCCAAAAGCGCAGTGCCTTTTGCCGCCCAATCGCGGCTGGAGCCGGCACCATATTGTTCGCCGCCAAAGATGACCAATGGGGTGCCTTGCTCCTGATAGGCCATTGCCGCGTCAAAGATCGCCATTTGGCTTCCGTCTGGACCGAGTGTGTAGCCGCCCTCGACCCCATCGAGCATCTCATTTTTGATGCGGATATTGGCGAAAGTGCCGCGCATCATCACCTCGTGATTGCCGCGACGCGAGCCATAGGAGTTGAACTCTCGCGGGCTGACTTGGCGCTCGGTGAGATATTTACCAGCTGGGGTTGTGTCTTTGAAAGAGCCGGCGGGCGAGATATGATCCGTGGTGATCATATCACCCAAAATTGCCATAACCTTGGCGTCCTCAAGATCGGTGATCTTGTGAGTTTCCATCGTAATGCCTTGGAAATAGGGTGGATTTTGCACATAGGTCGAGGCGGCGGGCCAATCGTAGGTTTTTTGATTGGTCACATCCACGGCCTGCCATTTCTCATCGCCCTTAAACACATCGGCATATTTCGACAAGAAGGCCTCACGGGTCACCGTCGCTTCCACCATTTCGGCAACCTCTTGCGTGGTGGGCCAGATGTCTTTGAGGTAGACGTCATTGCCGTCGCGGTCTTGGCCAATCACATCTGTGGCCAAGTTAATGTCCAAAGTGCCAGCCAAAGCATAGGCCACCACCAGGGGGGGCGAGGCCAGATAATTGGCGCGGACATCTGGGGAGATGCGCCCTTCAAAGTTTCTGTTGCCGGACAGCACCGCAGTGGCGACGAGATCGCCCTCTGAAATGGCCGCAGAAATTTCTGGTTGCAGCGGGCCGGAGTTGCCGATGCAGGTGGTGCACCCATAGCCAACAAGGTTGAAGCCGACCGCATCAAGATCTTTTTGCAGATCAGCAGCTTCCAGATAGGCGGAGACCACTTGCGAGCCAGGGGCCAGGGAGGTTTTCACCCAAGGTTTGCTATCCATCCCCAAAGCCGCTGCCTTGCGCGCAACCAAACCGGCGCCAATCATCACATAGGGATTGGAGGTATTGGTGCAGGAGGTGATGGACGCAATCACAACTTTGCCCGATTCCATCGTGTACTCTTCGCCAGCGACTGCAATTTTCTTGCCCATGGGGCGTTTGAAAGTCTCTTCCATTTCGCGGCGGAAGGCATTTTGGCCCTCGGTCAATGCGACAAAATCCTGAGGACGTTTGGGGCCGGAAATTGCAGGCACGATCGTGCCCATGTCCAGATGCAATGTGTCGGTATAGATCGGCGCATAAGTCTCATCGCGCCAGAAGCCATTTTCTTTTGCATAGGCTTCCACCAAGGCCACACGATCTTCATCGCGGCCGGTGGCATGTAGATAGCGGATGGTTTCGTCGTCGATCGGGAAAAACCCGCAGGTGGCGCCGTATTCGGGAGCCATATTGGCGATGGTTGCGCGATCTGCGAGGGGCAAATTGTCGAGGCCCGTGCCGTAGAATTCTACGAATTTACCCACAACACCGCGTGCGCGCAGCATTTCGACCACTTTGAGCACCAAATCCGTGCCGGTGGTGCCTTCCATCATGGCCCCTGTCAGCTCAAAGCCAACAACTTCTGGGATCAGCATTGAGATAGGTTGACCCAGCATGGCCGCTTCAGCCTCAATACCGCCAACACCCCAGCCCAAGACCGCCGCGCCATTGACCATAGTCGTGTGGCTGTCGGTGCCGACCAAAGTATCAGGATAGGCAACCTCTTGACCGTTCTGGTCTTGGTCGGTCCACACTGTTTGGGATAAGTATTCGAGATTAACCTGGTGGCAGATGCCGGTGCCGGGCGGGACAACGCGGAAGTTGTTAAAGGCCGATTGACCCCATTTTAGGAAGGTATAGCGCTCCATATTGCGCTCATATTCCCGATCAACATTCATTTGAAAGGCGCGGGGGGTGCCAAATTCATCGATCATGACCGAATGGTCAATCACCAGATCCACCGGGTTTAGCGGGTTGATCTTTTCAGGATCCCCCCCAAGAGCGACAATCCCATCGCGCATCGCGGCCAGATCAACCACGGCTGGCACGCCGGTAAAATCCTGCATCAAAACGCGGGCCGGGCGATAGGCAATTTCGCGCGGGTTTTTCCCACCTTTTGCGCCCCATTCGGCAAAGGCCTTAATATCGTCAACAGATACGGTCTTTCCGTCCTCGAACCGCAGCATATTTTCCAACACCACTTTTAGGGCGGCGGGAAGACGTGAGAAGTCACCCAATCCTGCGGCCTGAGCTGCGGGAATTGAATAATAAGCGATGCTTTTGCTGCCCACGGTCAAAGTGCGGCGTGTTTTAGCAGTGTCCTGCCCAACAACTACGGTCATGAAAATCTCCAGGATTGAAAGGATGTTGAGGCCTCTTATCAGCTGTGGTACTTGAGGATCAAGAGGTTTCGCATACATTTGTATACCAAAAAGGGATTTTTGTAACATCTGCGCACGATTGATTGATTGGCCAGTTACATTTGGATGTTCTATGATCTTAGATAATGATTCAGGAACCGACCCTTATGCGCCTCATTGCTGCACAATTTCTTTGCCTCCTCACGCTTATCGTCCCCAATTTTAGCTATGGGCAGAATGCGCCGGTGGTGGTTGAGCTGTTCTCCTCCCAAGGCTGCTCTTCCTGCCCACCGGCGGATGAATATTTGGTAGAGCTTGCCCAGAAAAGGGATATTATCGCTCTGGGATGGCATGTGGATTATTGGGATTATATCGGCTGGGAAGATATCTTTGCCCATCCCGCCTTTACAGAGCGCCAAAAAGCCTATGCGCGGGCGTTGAACGAGCGGATGATTTACACACCGCAATTTATCGTCAACGGGGTCGAAAGTTCTGTTGCAGGCCAACGCGCGGAGGTCGCAGCTCTTATCCAAAAATATGGGCAATTGGCACCGGGGGCAGATCTATCCATCCGGCGGATGGGGACGTCCTATGAAATAACTTTGCAAAACGCTTATTCTTCGGGTCCCTATGATGTCCATCTTGTGAGTGTTTCACCCTTGGAGACTGTCGAGATTTACCGGGGGGAGAATGCGGGGCGGCGCATAGATTATGCCAATATTGTGACCGAATGGCACAATCTAGGCCGCTGGGACGGCCTGTGGCCCACCACGTTTGAGACAGGGGTATTGGGGCCAGGGCGTTATGCTGTTTTGGTGCAATATGAAGATAATGGTGAGATTATCATCGCCGATTGGGTGAATTAGCGGCTGGGGTAAATTTGGCGAGCAGGCTGCCAGCGCCCCTTTGAGCCTTACTCTGAAGGCGGGCGATATTTCCAGCGCCGATGGATCCAAAACCAATTTCCCGGATCGGCATGCACCCGTTCTTCTAGGGATTTTGTCGCTTCTCGTGTCATTGTCTCGGCATCGCTGTGCTCAATCGGCGCGCCGATCTCAACGCTAAAACTGTCCCCATCCCGATTTCGCATTGAGAAATAGGGCACAAACAGGGCTTTTGCTTTCAGTGCGAAATTTGCCGCTGTCACCGAGCAATAAACCCGGCGCCCCATGAAATGCACCGTAATGCCGTGGCCGACAGCCAGGTCGAGCAATAAGACAAGCGCCGTGCCGGTTTTCAAGGATTTCAACATGGCCAACGTGCCGTATCTGTCGGCCTCAAAGACTGGGCCACCGCGCCCATTGATGTCGAGCATGCGCTTATATTGCACATCAAAATAGGGATTAGCCATGCGCCGAACCATGCCACCCACCTTGATCCCATGTTTGAAAAGCGCGGCACGGAAGGCTTCATGATTCCCAAAATGCCCGGAATAAAACATGATCGGACGGCCGTCCTTATGGGCCTTTAGCACAGCCTCAAGCCCCGCGCCGTGCAGCTTGATTTCGGGATTTTGTGCGTGAAACTGCGCTGGGAACATATTTTCCGTAAAGGTGCGTCCAGCATTGTCGAGTACCTGATCGGCAATCTTCAATTTTTGGTCCTGTGGCATATCGGGATAAATTAGGTCCAGATTGTCCATAACCCGCTTGCGATACCCAAGCAGGCGGCCCAATACACCGCGGAGACAGGCGCCAACCCAGCGATTGCGCAGCCGGTAAGGCACCAGCCACATTGCGCAAAAAAAAGCCATGATCGCCGCATGTCCGAGCTTTTGGCGCAGTGTTCCGCGCGGTTTGCCAGTTTTAGCCATCGTCGTCCTGAGCTTGGATGAGCCTCTCACGATACCACACATATATTCCAGCAGTTACAATAACAACCGCGCCAAGGAGTGTGAAGCCATCTGGTGTCTCGCCAAAGAGCACAAGTCCGAAGATCACAGCAAAAAGCAGCCCGGCGTAGCCATAGGGCGCGATATCGCCGGCAGGGGCCGCCGCAAAGGCGCGGATCATCAACAAATGTCCCAAAATGCCAAAGCCGATGAGCGCTGCCACAATCGGGATCTCGGCGAGGGAAATGGGCTGCCAAAAGAAGGGCACCATCACAGAGGAGAATATCGTGCCAAAGACGCCTTGCAAGAATAACGCGGTCCAAGGGCCATCGCTGCGCACAAAACGCGTGGCCAGGGCATAGACCGTGAAACCAATCGCCCCAAGCAGTGGAAATGCGGAGGCCGGTGACATAACTGACGATCCCGGCCGGATGATCAGCATCGCCCCAAGAAAGGCGGCGGCTATGCCAAGAATGCGGCGGCGGCCGATGGTTTCGCCCAAGACCAGCACCGCACCCAGCGTCACCATCACAGGGCCAAGTTGAATCAAGGCTGTAGCATCTGCCAGCGGCAAATAGATAATACCCAGAAAAAACATATAGCTGCTGAATGTTGTGGCCAATCCGCGCAGCATATGCAGTTTGGTATGCGCGCTGGTGAACAGCGCGCGCCGGGCAATTAACAATCCGGCGCCAACAACCAGAGCCTGTGAGACAAAGCGCAGCCAGACAATCTGCGCCACCGGAATGCTATGGCCTAGGGTTTTGGCCATGACATCCATTGAGGCCATGCAGAACACCCCTGCAACCATGAGCGCAGCACCTTTTTGCGCGGCGGTTAGGGTCATTGTGGCGCTTGCGGCAGACCCACGCCGATCATACTGTCGCGCGTGACCCAGGCGGCTAGCTCCTCTTCGGTCAGGCCAAGACTTGCCTCCGGTTGGGCTGGCAGCACAATGTAGCGCATATCGGCGGTGCTGTCGTGCACCCGCACTTGCATCTGCTCGGGGAGCTCTAGGCCGAATTCAGACAGGACTTTGCGCGGTTCAATCACGGTTCGAGATCGATAGGCGCGCGATTTGTACCAGTCGGGCGGCAGGCCCAGCAGATTGCGCGGGTAGCAAGAGCAGAGTGTACATACCACAACGTTATGCACCTCTTTGGTGTTTTCCAGAGCAATCAAATGCATCGGGCCAATGTCAAATCCCATCGCCCGGCTGGCCGCGCCCGCATCGGCGAGCAGCGCTGCTTTGAATTCAGGATCCACCCAGGCCCGGGCCACAACGCGCGCGCCATTGGCGGGGCTGCGGCTGTCCATCGCGTTGATCTGTGCATGAATTTGCGCGGCGGTCAGATGCCCTTTTTCAATAAGCAATTCGCGCAGGGCAATCTCCATCGCCTGCCAATAGCTCAAGTCGGTGTCGTTATCAGCGCGATAGGGATGGCCCGAGGGGGACAGGCCTTCATGGCTGTGGTCATGCTCGTGGTCGTGGTGATCATGGGGCATTAGACAGGCTCCAACCAATGGGCATAGATTTCCGCTTCGATCACATCCTCACCGCGCTCGGCACGCGCCCCCCAAATATCGGCCATACGAAAGCGAACGCGGACCAGCTCTCGCTGTGGACCTGTTTGGCGATAAGCGGTTTCTTCGGGGTTGTTAAATAGCCCAATGCGCCGTTCAATTTGCCCTATTTTGCCGCGTAGATAGGCCGGCGTGCGGATATGGCCGGGCGGCCAATGGGATTTGATGCGCACTTTCATGAGGCCGCGCCATAGGTTGCCCCTCGGGCGCGCACTTCGGCCATTTTTGCCCCCAATTCTTCAGTGGTGACAGCACCGGCTTCCACCATGTTTTGCGCGATGGAGGCGATCCAGCGCTCATAATATGTCATGGTTTCATAAGCATCTGCCCCCATATCTTCCAATACGCGGCGCAGGCTGTCGGTGGTCATCAATCCGGCGGCAGAGGTGAGCACCATGAGCGCATCCACTCTTTTTTCCCAAAGGGCGAAATCATGTTCTTCTGGAGTGATAGGCCCGGCAGGATCTCCGCCCATATCATGCCAGCGTTTTCCAAAAAATTCTGTCATGCCGAGAAACTAGGCGCGTGGTCAAACTTTGTCCAGCACCCGATGTGCCCCCCACGTCCAAATTGGCGCAGGGGGGGCAGGTCTAGGCGCCGAAGACGCGGGCGAAAATCGTGTCCACATGTTTGGTGTGATAGCCAAGATCGAATTTGTCTTCGATTTCTTCTATGGACATGGCGGCCGTCACTTC
>JGI20158J14315_10002393_pt1 | contig 13049 bp, 14 predicted proteins | sample COG_08_FD_14315 | JGI IMG/M metagenome (IMG submission 14315)
TCTTATGATGTGAGGTGTAGTGTTACTGGAGGTGGCCATACAGGTCAAGCAGGAGCAATGGTTCATGGAATAGCTAGAGCATTAATTTTGTTTGATTCGGAATTTAGATCAACTCTTAAAACTGAAAAACTAAGCACCAGAGACTCCAGATCGGTTGAAAGAAAGAAACCTGGTCGTAGAAAAGCTAGAAGAAGCTTCCAATTCTCAAAAAGATAATTCTTTTTAACTCTAAACTGTTATAGTAAAAAATGCGTAAACTTAATGTATTAGTTGCTGGATCTACTGGCTACATCGGTGTTCAATTGATTAAAATATTAATTAAACATGGAAATATAAATATTAGATATCTTTGTGGTAATTCATCCGTAGGTAAGGATATTTCTTTTTATGAAAAATCGTTAGCTAATAAAAGTTTACCTAAAATAATTAAATTTAATAAATCCTTACTTAAGAATATAGATTTGATTTTTACAGCTTTACCTAATGGTGAAGCTCAAATTATATCAAAATATTTGTCTAAAAATAATGTATTAATCGATTTAGCAGCAGATTTTAGACTTGATAAAGCTTCAGAATATTTAAAATGGTATAATCGAAAACATAAGGCAATTTCAAACATAAAAAAATCTATTTATTCTTTACCAGAGATAAATGGTGATCAAGTTAAAAATTATAATATAATTAGTTGTCCAGGATGCTATCCAACATCTATATTGTTACCACTAATACCTTTGATACAAAAAAATTTAATAAAGACAAATAATATAATTATTGACTCAAAATCAGGTTATTCTGGAGCTGGTAGAGGCGTACATAAAAAATATAAAAAAGATAATCTTTATGAGTCATTAAGTGCTTACGGAGTAGGTTTTCATAGACATAATTCTGAAATACAACAAGAAGTAGATAAATATTCAAAAAAAAAAATCAAATTTACTTTCACTCCACATTTGTCACCAATGTTTAGAGGTATATTGAGTACTATTTATTTAGATCTTAATGAAGGTATAAACATATCAAAAATAGAAAAAACTTTAAATAGCAAGTATTCAAAAAATAGATTCGTTAAAATTTTAAAGACTGGGTCTTTGTTAAGCACAAATAATGTAATTAATACAAACAATTGTCATATAGCTATTTGTAAAACTAAGTATAAAGATAAGGTTGTTATATTATCGACAATAGATAACTTGATAAAGGGTGGAGCAGGTCAAGCAATACAAAATATGAATATTAAATTTAAATTTTCAATTTCAAAAGGTTTTTAATGAAAAAATTTTTTATCATGTTTTTTCTAGCTTCGTGTAGCTCACTAAATTCTTCTAATGATTTAATAAATTCTCCATTAGTGTTTAAAGATGATTTGAGTTTTAATGATTTTAATGAATTATTAATTGAATATGCTAAAATAGCCCCATATCCAAATATAGATGAATAATATTTTAAATATTGCAGTTGTAGGTTTAGGACAAATAGGCATTTATTTACTTAATGAATTAAACAATAAAAAGAAAGAAATTGAACTTAAAACTGGTAAAAGAATTAATTTAGTTGCTGTATCCGCAAAAAATATCAATAAAAAAAGAAGATTTAGAATTGATAAAAAAATTTTTTTTAAAAACCCATTAGAAATTTTTAAGAAAAAAAAAGTTGATATTTTATTTGAAGTAATTGGTTTGTCGGATGGAATATCTAAAAAAATAGTTGAAACTGCCTTAAAAAAAAAAATACACGTAATCACTCCTAACAAAGCACTTATATCAAAACATGGGGATTATTTAGCTAAATTAGCCGAAGAAAATAAAGTTAATTTGGAGTTTGAAGCATCTGTTGCTGGCGGTATTCCAATATTAAGAACGATTAAAGAAGGTCTTGCAACGAATAAGATTTCAAAAGTTTATGGAATCTTAAATGGTACATCGAATTATATTCTTTCTGAAATGAGAAATTCTAAAGATAGTTTTTCAAATGTCTTAAAAAAAGCTCAAAAACTAGGATATGCTGAACCTAGCAATCCTAAGTTAGATTTAAATGGCTTTGATGCTTTTGCTAAAGTTAGAATTTTATCTGCTCTAGCATTTAATACAAAAATTTCAAAATATAAGTGTTTAATGGAAGGAATTGAAAAAATTGAATTAAAGGACATTGAAATAGCTAACCAATTAAATTTGCGAATAAAATTATTGGGTATCTCTGAAATTATTAATAGTCAACTATTTGAAACTGTTCACCCATGTTTAGTAAGTAAAAACTCTTATATAGGAAATGTCTCAGGTGTAATGAATGCTGTTATACTTGAAGGAAAACCAGTTGGAGAAACTATATTGCAAGGTGAGGGTGCAGGACCTGGACCTACTTCCTCATCGTTACTATCTGATTTACTTTCAATATTGAAAGATGATGTTAAAAAACCTTTTGGGATAGCTAACAGTAAACGTAAATCTATAAAATGTTATAATGTCAATAATTATACAAACTCCTTATATTTACGATTTGAAGTTAAAGATAAACCTGGTGTTTTATCTAGGATTACTAACAGGTTAGCTCAATACAAAATTTCAGTAAAAAGATTAATTCAAACACCTGACAAAAAAAATAACAAAGCTACAATTGTTATTATCACTCACAAAACAAATGAATTTAATTCAAAAAATTGTCTTTCAATTTTTAAAAAAGATAAAGATATTTTTAATTATCCTACTCTTATAAGAATGTTTAATTAATGGATTTATATTCTAAAATATTTGAAGTCTTATTTCCTGTTTTTTTTGTTATTGCTATTGGTTATTATTTAGGTAAAAAAAATCCAAAAATAGATACTAATTTCATAACTAACTTTGCTGGTAATATAGGAACGCCTGGAATGATTTTTTATACTGTAACTACCACTGGTGTTACTTTTAAAGTTTTTGCTTCTTACTTTTTCTATGCTTTAATTATGATTGGGGCCTTTTCTATAGTTGGCTTAATACTACTTTTTATTTTGAAAAGAGATCTTAGTATGGAGCTACCACAAATGATCTTACCAAATACTGGTAATATGGGTATTCCTATCTGTCTTTTTGCTTATGGTACTCAGGGACTGGGAGTGGCATCAGCTATTGCCTCCGTTATAATTTTGTTTCATTTTACATTAGGTGTTTTTCTCGCAAAAAAAAATTTTTCTTTTGATGTGGTTCTTAAAAGTCCTCCTGTTTATGCAATAATAATATCAATATTATTCCTTTATTTTAACTTAGAAGTCCCAGCATTTCTTGAAAACACTACTTTTCTTTTAACTTATGCAACTATATTTTTAGTTTTAATGTCTCTTGGTATAGCATTAACAAGGTTTAAGTTTTCTTTAAAAAACTCAATTATATTAGCCTTAGGACGTGTTATTTTGGGTCCAATAATATGTATTTTTATAATAAACAAGCTCGATTTAAATGGTTTTGCAGCTGGTGTTTTATTAATACAAAGTGCAATGCCTAGTGCAGTGTTAAATTATCTTGTAGGATCAATGTATTCTCCTAAGAAAATTGTTGATAGTATCGCTAGTACAATTGTAACATCAACATTGATATCTTTTATTACTATTCCAATAGTAGTATTCTTTGCTTTAAAGTACTTCAATTAAACTGTATCTATTGGCTTATGAAAGCCATTATTTTTAGCTTATTAGGTTGGATGATGCTTCCGGTAATGGATGGTTTTGCAAAATATTTAAGTGCCGATATTCCAGTTTTACAAATAACATGGGCTAGATATTTTTTTACGGTAGCTTTTACGTTACCTGTAATGTTTTTCTTTTATAACAAACAACTTGTATGGTCTGATAAACCTAAATTACAAATTCTAAGAGGTCTTATCTTACTTTGTGCTAATATTTGTTTTTTCTATGCAATATCAATAATTTCTTTAGCTAAAGCTTTAACGTTAGCTTTTGTTGCTCCATTAATAGTTACTGCATTTTCACCCATGCTGTTAGGTGAGAAGGTGGGTGTAAGGCGTTGGACGGCTGTAATTATAGGTTTTATAGGATCATTGGTTGTCATTAGACCTGGTTTTCTTGAAATTAACTTCGCTAGTTTAGCTGCATTAGGGACGGGTATTATGTATGGGTTTTATCTTATAATCACTCGTAAATTAAGCACCTCAGACAATCCTTTATTAACTCTTTTACTAACAGGGCTAGTTGGTGCGGTGATTGTTTCATTAATAGTTCCATTTATTTGGGTCAAACCAACCCTCAATCAGTGGTCGATGATGGCTGGAATAGGGGTATTTGCCTGCATTGGTCATTTATTTCTTATATTATCTCTTAAATATGCTGATGCTTCTAAATTAGCTCCTTTAGGATATACAGAGATCATTCCCAATGTTTTAATTGGTTATTATTTCTTTGGAAACTTCCCTGATAATTGGACTTTTCTAGGTCTTTTAATTATTGTCATTAGTGGAATTTACATATCTAGGAGAGAACTTGATAAGAGTTCTATTTAATATATATATATCATTTGTTTACTAATAATTAATGTTATGCATTAAGATTTAGTTTTAAAGCATTGTAATTATTGAATTTTTTTTAATATTATGAATTAAGGTAAATATTAAAAAAATAATTTTTTTAACAATTAAATTTACTCATAAATAAGCATATTTTAAAAATATTTTACTGTATTTAAAAAACCCTTTAAAATCAACGATATTTGCAATCATTAATAAACGTTGATAACGTTGATCAATTTAGCATTGCAGTCTTTGAATATGGCATTTAAACAGCCATAGAGGGGTCTTTTTTAAGCTTATCCTTTTGTGCAGTACAACTGAAGGGTGAAGAAGCTAATTAAGGACTAAAATCAATATATGGTGCTAAAAGTGTTTATTATCAACTCTTTTAGAGGACTTATACTCTGAAAAACCCTATTTAATAAAGATTTTCTCAGCCCTCAACAATCGTCTTTTTTGTTGAATTCCACCTTTTCCTGAATAGCCACCGATAGTTCCATCAGATCTGATTACTCTATGACATGGTATTTTGGGAGGATAGGGGTTTTTACCCACTGCATTGGCAACAGCTCTAAAAGCATTAGGTTTTCCAATAGCTTTGGCTACTTCAAGATAGGTTTTAACCTTTCCTTTTGGAATTTTCTTTAAATAATTCCATACTTCTAGTTGAAAGGATGTTCCTGTGAGTTTAGACATAATAAAAAAACCCTGAATCTTCACACTTTTTACAGTGTAAAGACCAGAAGTTTAGGTTCGTCGTTGTAGTTGCTACCGCCGAACCAGCCGCCCCACATGTTTAGCACTACTTTGCAGGGTTTTCTGCCCTCCAGGCTTGGGTCTTTCAACTTTTCCCTGGATGGCCAGTTAAGAGTTGCCTCTTAAGTTAAAAATAACCTATATTATTAGATAAGTTGTATGTATCACTAAATAGTTGATTCTCTTTATTGTCTATATTTTTGTGGATAATGGGGATAAAATTTTATTTAAGTTCGTACAGCTCAAAACCGGTATTATTGGCTATTTTATCATATAATTTCTTTGCATTTTCATTTGAAGAGTGGGTGATCCAACGAATTCCATTCCAATTATTGGCTTTAGATAAGGATTTTAGATGACCAATAAGCTTTTGAGCTATTTTTTGACCTCTAAACTCTGGCTCTACATACAAATCGTCTAAAAAACCAATATATTGGCCCTTAATTGGTCTTGGCATTGTTCTGTAATGGGCAATTCCAACAATTTTACCCTCTAATACAAAGCAAATAGCATTAACATCATGAGTTTCATCATGAATCCAGCTCCAAATAGTGTCTAAAATCTCTAAATTCATTGAGACTTTGTAGAAATTAGCATAACCATTGTATAATTTAGCCCAATTTTCCTTATCATTCTGTTCTAATTTTCTAATCATTTTTATTTATTATTATAGTTGACATTAGAAATCACTTAATATATTACTAACGATAATTAATGGTTATCAATAGTAATAGATATGAATAAAATAATTACAGACATAAAAGCATTACAAGAAGAAACATTATTAAACCTTCAAAGCTCAAAGGCAAACAATACCGTAAGAGCTTATAAATCAGATTTTAATGATTTTAGATTGTTCTGTGCACAAAATGGATTTAAATCTCTTCCATCAGAACCAAAAATAGTTTCGCTATATTTAACTCATTTGTCTACTAAAGACATTAAAATGAGCACTTTAAAGCGAAGATTAGTGTCAATAGGAGTGATACATAAACTTAAAGGTCACTATCTAGATACAAAACACCCATCAATATTTGAAAATATAATGGGCATTAAAAGAAGAAAAGGAAGTATTCAAAAGGGTAAAAAACCACTATTAATCAACAGTTTAAAACAAATTATTAATGTAATTGATGAACAAAAAAAAGAAGAAATAAAAAGACTTAGAGATAGGTCGATTATCTTAATTGGGTTTTCGGGAGGTTTTAGAAGAAATGAGATAGTTACATTAGACTATGAAGATCTTGATTTTGTACAAGAGGGTCTTAAAATTAACCTTAGGAGGTCTAAAACAGACCAATTTGGCGAAGGTTCTGTAAAAGGACTACCCTACTTTGATAATTCACAATATTGCCCAGTGGTTTCAATTCGTAAATGGATTGAAATATCAAAAATTAGTGCTGGAGCGTTATTTAGGAGGTTTACTAAAGGATCAAAATTATCTGAAAATAGATTAACTGACCAAACGGTTGCTTTACTTATAAAAGAATATTTAAAATTAGCTGGTATAGAAAGTAAAAATTATTCTGGCCATAGTTTAAGATCAGGCTTTGCAACATCTGCTGCAGAGTCTGGAGCAGAAGAAAGAAGTATAATGGCTATGACAGGTCATAAGTCTACAGAAATGGTAAGAAGATATATTAAGGAAGCAAATCTATTTAAAAATAATGCATTAAACAAAATTAAGATTTAAATAATATCATTTTATAAAACTAGAAATAATTTCAGCAGCCCATAGATTACCTTTTGGAGACCAATGTCCATCACACTCTAAGAAAATTTCATTTAATAACTTGGGTTTAAATTTAATTAAATCAATAAATTTAAAATTAGTGTTATTCAAGTCTTTACTAGAAAAATAATTATTCCAATATGTTTTATTAATATTTGGATTATTTTGATATTTTTTAAAATCTGTAATTCTTGGAATACTTACTAAAAAAACTTTAGCTTTTGATTTATCAATAATTTTATCAAGAAAAAAAATAGCAGCTTTTTGTTGTTCTAGTTTAGTGTCAAAATAAGCAGAAAAATCATTATTAATGTTCTTTTTTGTACTTCTGTAAATCTTATATTGATAATTTAAATTAATAAATAAATTAGAAGACCAAAGAAACTCAGAAAGTTTAATCTTAATTTTTTTTGTAAATGAAGAATAATTTTTAATAGATTTATTAGGTATAAATGTTTCGTAGAAATTATCGTTTATTTTTTTATAATAAGGTCTAAAACGATAGGATCCTTTCCAGTTAGAATAATCATTTTCACCAAAATCATTATCGGGGAGAAAATATATTATAAGTTTATTATGTTTATAATTTTTAGCAAATTTATCGTAAATGATGTAATATTGAACTGGACCAAAATTTTTTGAAACACCAAAATTAAGCACATTAAAACCTGTTAAATTTTCTATATATTTTTGTGATGTATCATCATAATTTACACCATAACCCTCTGCAAATGAGTCACCAATTAATATGATATCATTAATCGAATTTAAATTAAAACTTTCGTCTCTAGCACCTATTTCATTCGCTTCATAAATAATATTATAACAACTCTTGATTTGACGAGTTTTAGAATTTTTTTTGTGCCAGGGTCCCCAAATATTTTCTTCTGTCCACCACTTGTTGTTTGATACAAAACTTTTATTCATATAAATTTCAGGTTTATGTGAAATTTCAAGTAAGTTTGTTTTGTAAATAAAAAATGAAAAAATTTCTAAAATAACCAACACAAAAAAAGAAAAAAAAAGAAATTTTTTAATTTTATTCATTTAAAAAGTAGGATCAATTTTTTCCCAATTATCAGGCCAAAAATCAATATTATTAGTTTTAAATTTTGAAAAAAAAATTGATGAAGGTCTCATTATAATTTTATTTTCATTTTTAGATAACCATGCACCCCACCAATTAAATGTTGATGTGGTAACGATAAAATGTTTACAAAAAGACATTAAAAATAAACTTAAAATTCTATGGTCAATATTATTGTTAATTTTAATAGGATTAATTTTGATAAAATTAAAGTTGAGTTTGTTAGTTGGTAAATTTTCAATATCATTTGACCATAAAAAAAATTTTGGGGTTTCTAATTTTCCTTTTAACAATTCAACTGCTTTATTAATATAGTTTATTTGTTCCAATGTAAAATTATCTGATTTTTCCATATTAGAAGAATTTAATTTACCCTTCCCTTCAATAAATCTTTTTTGTCTCAAGCATATGGCAACAGAATTACTATTATTAATGTCCCGAAAAAGATTATTATTTTTTAATATTTCACAATTTTTAAATTGAAACTCTTTTTTTATTTCATCTTTGATATCTAAAAAATACTTTTCACTTTCATAATGACCTTCAATAAAAAGATCATTTTCATAAGATTTTGATAAAAAATCAAAATTAAATTGAGTAATCTTATTTGTATCTTTTGGTTCAATATAAAATTTTTTTTTTAATCGAAGAAAATCTGTTTTAATAAAAAATTTTCTTTTTAGATAACCTTTAACATTTTTAAATTTTAAATTCTCTGGAGCCATTGAAGAAGAAATATCAAAATGATTCAACCCATAAGAACTTATATTTTTACTCAAAAGAAAAGCAGTTTCATTATCAATTAAAAGATTTCTATTAAGTTTTTTTGAAATATTAAATGCAGAAGCATACATAAACATTTGATTGCCTAGCTCATTTGAAGTTCTTAGAATAATGTTTTTTTTAATCATTTTGTAATAAATATTTAATTTTTTTTATAGTTTTATAAATATTTTTATTAGGTATAGTAAAATCATAACCTGTATAATTTGGTTTAAATTCATAAAAGGCATTTCGATAATTTTTATAATCATTTGAATTTTTAATATTTAAAAACCACATATCAATAATCTTTTTTTTTTCTAGTGAAGCTAAGTTTGTCATCATTCCATGAAAGGCAATTATTTTTGAAGCATATCTGATAGTATTATATAGATCTTCACCCTCTATATTATCAAAAAATAAAATTTTAGATTTAAGGTTTTTAGTAATAATTTTTTTTGATTTAAAATCAACTACTTGAAATTTATCTTTAAAAAAATGATCATTCACTTTTTTTTCTAAATCTTTAGTAAATACAATACTATCATAATGATTTAACAGTTCTTTAAATAATATTTCTATACTAGTAATGTTCCATTCTAATTTATCTGTAATGTCTTTTTTAATATGAAAATATATGTAATTTTTAGGTAAATTTTTTTTTAAAAAATCTGTTTTTTTTAAAATTAAGTTAGTTTTAAAATGTTTATAATTTGAATAGTCATTGTTAATAAGTCTTAATTGTAATTTTGAAGTATGCTCTCTTTTGTAATTAGCGCTTCTGTCATTTACAACATAATTAAAAAGAAATTTTCTTAAGTATTCTGGTGGTCTTTTATAATTATTTCGGCCATTAATGCATAAAGCACTAAATCTAATACTTTTAAATAGTGGTGGCAAATAATAGTAAAATTTTTTTGGTGTAAGAATATAAATATTTGAAATTGAATTAAATAAAATGAATAAAATAATATGTATTTTTTCTTTGATTTTCATATCATAGCTTATATTTTTAAACTCCAAATTATTTCCGTTAATTAGAAAATTAAATTTTTTACTTCTCTCAGATAAATATATGATGATCTTTTGTTCTTTATGTTTATCTATAATGCTATTAATTGCCGGTAGACTTTGTGTTAAGTCACCAACTGCATCATTTTTAAAAATAATTACATTACTTTTTTTAGAATCCATTTAAAGTATTAACTATAAGATTTAATTCTTTTTTATTTAGATTTGGATCAATCGGTATGCTCATCCCCTCTTTTGCTAATTTTTCTGCATTTTTAAATTTAAGACTCTTAAACTGTTTTTTAAATATTTTTAATTGATTAATGGAATATGGATAGTGAAACCCATACTGTATTTTTTTCTTATTAAATTCATTAATTAGTTTTTTTCTATTTTTAACTAAAATAACATACTGATGATAAACACACGTAGTCGAGTAGTTTAGCTTAGTTATTTTTTGATTAACTATTTTTGTATTATAAATTTTTGCAATTTTTTGTCTTTGTTTATTGAGTTTATTGAGATTTTTAATCTTATGATTTAAAACAATAGCCTGTATTGTATCCAATCTACTATTCATACCTACACATTCATGTATAAATTTTTTTTCTGAACCTAAATTTCTTAATTTTCTTATTTTATTATATAATTTTTTATTATTTGTGGTAATTATTCCTGCGTCTCCATATGCACCCAAATTTTTACCTGGGTATAAACTAAAACAAGATATATCAGAAGTAGATCCAATTTTATTTTTATTATGTGTTTTTAAAGAATTGTCATAAGCACCATGAGCTTGTGCACAATCATCGATTAAGTATATATTCTTATTATTAATAATTTTTTTTATTCCATTTAAGTTCGCAACTGACCCATAAAGATGAACAGGAAGTATCACTTTCGTTTTTTTGGTAATTTTCTTTTTTAGTTCCCTTAAATCAATTGTTGATTTCAGTGACTCTGTATCAACTAATATTGGTTTTAAATTGGCATTTAGGACAGCAAACGCTGTTGAACAATAAGTCATAGCAGGTAATATAACTTCAGAGTTTTTTGGTAAATCGAGAGATTTCAATGCTATAGTCAAAGCATCAGTACCATTACCACAACTTATGGCATATTTTGCATTACAATATTTACGAAAATTATTTTCAAATATTTGAACCTCATTACCCATAATGAAATCCCCCTTAATAAAAAGTTTACTTATTTTTTTAATAATACTTTTATGTAAAAATCTGTCTTGTTTATAAATATCTAAAAATTTTATCATCTTAAATTTTTTCAAGAACTTTTGTTATATCTAGATTAAAATTTTTTTTAAATAATAAATTCTTTTTATTAAAGATACTTTTTTCAACATATTGTATTAAGTTAAAAAGTGGTTCTGAAAGATCAATTTCAGGTATTTCTAATTTATAACTAAGATTAGAATTATTTGTTTGTGTATAAACTTTTAGTTTATATAAGGGTTCATTCTCATCACAATATATTATGCCTTTTTCAAATTTAAGTTTGATTAATCTAATTTTTACAGGTGAAATCCAAGAATTTTTTATAAAAACTTTAATATTGTTTTTATATTCTAAATTTATATAAGCCGTATCTTCTTTTTTTGTTTTAACAGATTTATATTTTAATGAATTAATTTTAATTGGGTTACTGTTAAGTAAGTGTTTTAATATAGAAATGTCATGGACACCCAAATCCCAAACCACATTTGCATCATTTCGTATGGGTGCTTGCTCTCTAAAGCTTTCAATTTCTAATAGCTTACCATATTTATTATTTTGAATAATTTTTTTAATATAGTTTATTGATCCTGAAAAAATGAAAGGATAATCAACAAATAATAATTTGTTATTGTTTTTTGCAAGTTTTTCTAATTTAATGACGTCTTTTGAATTTAAACTTAATGGTTTTTCTATCAAAACATGACAATTTTTTAAAAAAAAATTAGCTATACTAAAATGCGTTCTAGTTGGAGATGAAATAACTACAATATCAATTTCTTCTTTATTAAATGATTTATAATTTGTAAGTCTTCTTGATAATGGAAAATCTTTTTTAGCTTTATCTAAATTTTTTTTATTATTATCAACTATGTAATCAATTTGTAAATTATTTGAATTATTAATATTTCTTGCAAGTTTTGGCCCCCAATACCCATATCCTATTAGTGCAACTTTATATGTCATTTTTGATATATTAATTTGATTTTGTTATTTTTATAAATAGATTTAATAATCTTTTTACCATTATAAATGGGTAATTGAAATGGTGGAAAAATTAAAGATCTAATCAAATTATGAGTTTTTAAGTTATGATTTAGTGTTCTTATATTTACAATCTTTTTATAATCAAGGCTTTTTCTACTAAAATAACTTCCTTTTTTTTTATTTTGTTTTTTGTCTTTAAAGTTATTATTTAAAACATTTTTTATATTTTTTTTAAAAAGTTTAACAGAATTTATAAGTAATTTATTATAATTATGAAATGAAGTAGTATTTGTACTTATTTTAAAAAATATCTTATCAATTATATTTCCCGTATCAATACCATCATCAATTTTATGAAGAGTTACACCAGAATTTTTCTCTCCGTAATAAATTTGATAAAAATTTGTATGACAACCTCTATATTTTGGTAACAAACTAAAATGAAAGTTAAACAAATTTTTTGATTTAAATTTTTTAACCTCAATAATTTTTTCATACTCTAATGAAAATAAAAATAGTTCCTTAATCTTGTAAATTTTATTTAAAGATGTGATTTTAACATTTTTTGATTTACTAAATTTTTTAAAAGATTTTTGCCATCTATCGATCCCATCATCCGAACTGTTTGGTAGTGATAAAATGTTATATTTTTTATACTTTTTTAAAACAAAACTTAAGGCATCTATGGCACATTTATTTTTACCCGCTATACAAATTGTTTTGGTATTATTTTTCCCATGCATAATTGTACTTAGGGGTTTTATTCATGGTATTAGAGATTATAGAATCTGAAACGATATAGTTGTTAAATATTTCAAAGTATCTTTTTTTTCCATTTTTTGAAATTTTATTTATTTTATTAATATCATCTTTTAAATAATTTATTTTTTCAATCAAATCATTTTCGTTTTTATAAAAAATCATTTCTTGGTTTGAAAATAAATTTTGAAATTTAACTTTTTCATCAATAAAAGTTAAAATACCATTTCCA
>JGI20158J14315_10002395_pt1 | contig 13033 bp, 8 predicted proteins | sample COG_08_FD_14315 | JGI IMG/M metagenome (IMG submission 14315)
CTATAAGGATAACGATTCCTCGACCTTTATACGGGCCTGGCTGGAGAATCCTTCGAGATGGCGTGGAAGTCCTGAAAGAAACTGCAAATAGAGGAGGGTCAGACACCCCAAACCCCGTTACGTATACGTATGAATTATAGTTAAAGAGAATATATATATATAACGAAGAAATTACTTATCCGCGTTTTATTGTCCGCTAGGTTCATGAGTGTATAATCACGTCTAAACTAAACTAATCTAGCGGTTGACAAAATCCTGGTCATCTTCGCGTTATCACTATCCCCTCTTCAACGTAAGCTTCATCATCCGTCGTGTCTTCTTCTTCGTTCTCCTCTCCACTACTATTTCTCTTCATCCGATCCTCCAACTCTTGCTCTTTCTGACTCTTTGAGCACTGCGGACATCTCCCCGTCTCCTGCGCACACGGAGGACACAACTTCCGATACCGCAATTTCACCGTCGCTTTAACACAGTTTTGACATTTCTGTACACTCGCGCTTTTTTTGTGCTTGTATTTCCCGTACTTGAATTTCCCTGCGCGGTGGTGAGAGGTCAGTCTTTCTCGTCGTCGTCGTCTTTCTCGTCGTAGAGGGAAACAGAGCGTCGCGAAAGAGAGAGAAGGGAAACTTTTTTCTTGCATAAAACGAAACGAAACGAAAAAACACTTACATTCAATCTTCTCTCGACATCGTTTACAGATGTGCTGCAGCGCTTGATTCTTCAACTGCTGAAGCAATTTTTGGGAACTTTCCGAGGTTTTGAGGTGCAAATCAGCTTTATACGCGACGACGTTTTGGTACTTTGCGCCTTCGCCGGGGATAATTCGGCGGGGAGGCATATGGTTTTGGGGAGGTTTTGTGGTTGGTAGGAGAATTTATTTTTTTCATTTTCGTTTCAAATCCTACGATGAGAAAAGGACGGAGTCAAACCTTCTTTGTCTTCTTCGTCTTTGTCTTCTTTGTCTTCTTTGTCTTCTTCTTCTTCTTCTTCGAACGAAAACGGGGCAAACTGCGCTCTTTTCAGGTTTCTTTTCAACTGACGCAAAAGGAAGTTGGAGTTGTCGAGACCAATTCTTTCGAGCCTTCGCGAAGGTATAGTTTTCGACGCGTTCCATCGAACGTAGCCTTGTTGCAAAACGCGATACTGCGAAGGCGCAGAAATGTGAGCATTCGAGGTTTTGAGTGGCGAAGCGACGCGCACGACTCGCTCGTACGCGCGATTCGAATTCGAATTTTTATCGCCTCGTTTATACACGACCACGCCTCGCGCACATATTTCGTCCATTCCTTCTCTCTGGGCGAGTTTGAAATCAGTCAGCGACTTGGAGGCGGCTTTTAATTTTTCCTTCATTTCGAGCGCGTGTAAACGCGAGCGCTGCGAGCGGCGCTTTTCGTTTTCGAGAAGTTTATTTTTTTCAACGAGTTTCGTCGTGAAGTCGTCTCGCAGAGCGCGAAATTGTAAAGCGCGCTGCGCGTCTTTGCGTTGTTCGATGGAGAGTCGGCGCGCGAAGTCCTTCTCATCCTCGACGCGCGTGATCTTAATTATACCCGATGGTTTAATCGCCTCGTGATAAAGGCGCAACGTTTTTACGTTTACTTCCGCTTCTTTACGTGTTCGTTCGTTTTTCTCGAGGAGAGTTTGGAGTCGGGCTTGATGATTCGCTTCCGATTTCAAACGCTCTGCTGCGCACCGAGCGACTACTTTCTCGCTCTTCGTTCTCTCTCGTTCGAGATTTCGTCTCGTTTCGGTGTGCAGGATCACCTCGCGCTCGTGATTTGATTCGGCGATTCTCTTTGCGCGAGTTTCTCGGTCGAGTATCGTTTGTGCTTTCTGGGACTCCACGTCAAACTGTCGACACTTCTCGCGATACTTCGCCAGTAAAACATTCTTCTCTTTTTGCAAACTTTCCACGAGCTCACCTTTTTCTCTGTTTTCTCGTTGCATCGCTTTTAAAGAGTGNGAGACTTCTGAGCACTTCTCGTTCAGTTTCGCTTTCATCGATTCGAGTTCCTCGCCTTTTCGCTCGTCGTTTTCTTTCGCTCTCTGCTTCGCTACGGCGCGTTCTATTTTGAGAGACTCGAGCTCGTCGCGCAAACTTTGTATCTCTCTCCGCAATTTTCCTTCACGAACATTTGTCGTAAACGGACGACGATGACGACGATGTTCTTCTTGAAGAGTGCAGCGTTGTCGTTGGTCTTCTTTTCGTTCGTTTAGTTCCCTTTGATCGAAACTGCCTTCCTTGCGGTCGAAATTTTTGTCGTCGTCGTCGTCGTTGTCGTCGTCGAACGAATCGTCTTCTTCTCTGTCGCTATTCAACGTGCCGTTAGTGATACTACTGCTAGTACTGCTCCGGCTTGCGTTCGATTCCCGAGGCGTAGTAGAAAGTACAGTCGTCGTCGACGACAACTCCGCGGAATCAATTTCTATGATTTCCTTAGTATGCCCAGGGCACCGCGCAAGAGTTTCCACGCGCATAGCGCGTGTGGCAAAATCAAGCGCAGCGGCAGTCTCGGACGCATGCTCAACTTCCGAAGAGCAGCACACTAGCAGCCACGTCCGGCTTCGTCCATTCAAACTAGAACACAAAATCTTCGTTAAATTGGAATCGCGTACGGGTACGTGAGCGGCGTTACTCGCCAACGCGCGCACGCAATTTCCCAACGCGAGCAGACTTTGATTTATGCGAGTAGCCTCTTTGAATCGAAGTTCTTCGAGAAGAACGCGGTCTTTCTTGTTGACGAGTGGGTATCTTTTGACTTCTTGATGCCGATAGTAATCTTTGTGTTGTCGCTCGGACCCGGCCAAATCGACGACGGTCAAAACACCTTCGCTTTGCTCGACGATTAAAACTGCATCTTTACCGCGACCTCTTTTCTTCCTCTTGATTTTCTTGACTCTTACGTTCAGAACGCAGTGACTTCGGCTCGAGTGTTTATTCATGCGAGTTTCTGCGTATCTCAGGCGTTTTCTGCCTTCGGCGAATTTCTGCAAGAGCATCGAGGCGTTTTCGCATCGCATCCACGTCAAATCTTCAACTTCCCACTCTTCGCCGTGATTGTTATTGATACTGTTATTGTTGTTGTTGTTATTATTATTATTATTATTATTATTATTATTGTTGTTGTTGCAGACATCGTTCATACGAACGACGTTTTTCGTTCGACTCGTCTTTCCGTTCTTCTCGTTAAAACTCACAGACGCGCTCCTCTTGCTCTTGTCGCTCATTTTCTTCTTGGTCGCGCTATTACCGCCATCTTCCAAATCTTCCAACAAATCGTCCACGATTTCGTTATAAATCTGCATCATCGATATTTCTACGACAAACGTTGTCTTTGTCCGTCGATTCTTTTTCGTCTCCTTCATCACCTTCTTCTTCTTCCCCTCGTTATCAATTCGCAAGAAAAGTTCCACCGCCAGCCGCGGAACGAGTCCGGCGGAGTTGCGCCGTTCTTCTTCTTCTTCTTCTTCTTCTTCTTCATCATCATCATCATCATCCTCTTCTCCCTCTTCTTCTTCCTCTCTTCTCCTGGACGTAAAATCCTTCTCCAAGCCGCCGCCCATCGACGATGTCATTCCCGGAGTATTCAACAAAGCGTACGTCTTCCCGGCTCCGGTTTGCCCGTACGCGATGACGCACGCCTCCTCGCCTCGCATCACGTCCGTCAACGCTGGTTCCCCTATCGCGTCCCACACGTCCCTTTGCGTGGCGTCTTCCCCGAACGCGTGGTCGACGCGAAAGTGACCTCTCGCGGTTTCCACTATGCCAGGGTCGGTTAAAGATGCGCGCGTTTTCTTCTTCGTCTTCTTGTTCTTCTTCGAGTCCTCTTCTTCGTGTTCTTCTTCTTCTTCGCGGTCGCCGTCTTCTCCGCGTATTTTTTTCTCCTTCTGAGGAGACGTGGGAAAAGAGTTTGAAGAAGGTCGAACGCGCGCGTAGGCTAACACGCGCTGCTTTTTCATCATCGTATCGTCGTCTTTTTCTTCTTGTTCTTCTTCTGCGCGTGCGTGTGTATTTATAATAGTGTATAATATAATAGCTTTGAAGACGGGAAAGAGAAAAGCTTTCTCGTCGCAAAAGTGGCTCCTCTTCGTTCGAGAAAGGTGGTAAATGAACACGCGAGGATATGCTGAGAATAAAGAAAGAAAAAGACAAAAATAGATACAAATCGAGTCAACTCCCCCAGAGGAATTATGCACTCGTTACGGTGCTCAGAATTAAAATTCTTCAGCACAGTTTTGGTTTTTCTCAAATGAAGCGTTTTGAGCCACGAGATGTAGATACAAACGAGTGGACTCTCTTTTGTCAACACAAAGTATTCCGGATTTTCCGCACAAAAACACAAACGCGAATACAAAAAACAGTTCACGTTTAAAGTCACCCGCGCGCAGATATGTTTGCGATGCACTGCTCCTCGAGCGGTTTAGGTGCGTCGCGTTTTTTTTCTAGGGGCGCCGTTTTCGAGCATCGCGCGCGTTTTTTTTTGTGCGCGCGATTTTTGTTCGCGAACAAAACGAGTAATCTTTTAACCGAAATGTTTCGTTCCTCGTCGTAAACGCGACGGCGCGCGCGTGAAGCGAACGCAAACGCGAGACGAATTTTCGTTCCTTTTATGATTTGGATATTTGTGCTGACAAAATTGTTTTCTCTCGTAACAGCGAAAGGGTCGATGAGTGGCCAGCGCGTCGCGCAATCGAAGAAGCGTTCGGTGAGTGATTTTTGTTCTTCTTTTGGATTAGATATCTCGCTCGTTTCTCTCGGAGATCGCAAACATATACGTTTTCTTTTCTTTTCTTTTCCGAACGCGGCAGCGTTTGACGCGTTTGACGAGAAGATGAGAGACCCCATCGTCGCTTTTGTCGATGATTCGTTTTGGGTCGGATCGCTAACATTGATTCCTATTATTCTATTATTCACTTTTATGATAACCTCAGTCTGCGCAAAAGAAATGCACCATCATCCGCAACAAGGCTGTCGCGGAACCGCCGACGACGACGGCGGCGACGGGTGCGCGCGTCGTTTCGGACAACATGGAAAACGTCCTCTCTATCATCTTAGGTGGCGGCGCGGGTTCTCGTTTGTACCCGTTGACGAAGAAAAGAGCGAAGCCGGCCGTTCCGTTGGGTGCGAACTACCGTTTGATTGATATCCCGGTGTCCAACTGCATCAACAGCGACATCAACAAGATTTACTGCTTGACGCAATTTAACTCGGCATCTTTGAACAGACACTTGGCGCAAGCTTACAACGCAAACATTGGCTCGTACACGAAGACGGGCTTCGTCGAAGTTTTGGCCGCTCAACAGTCGCCGACGAACAAGACTTGGTTTCAAGGTACCGCGGACGCCGTCAGACAGTACACGTGGCTCTTCAACTCCTCCAAGTGCGACGAATATCTCATTTTGTCCGGCGATCACTTGTATAGAATGGACTATAAGCCGTTTATTATGAAGCACAGAGAAGTTGGCGCAGATATCACGGTATCGGCGGTGCCGATGGATGAAGAAAGAGCGGAAGCGTTTGGTTTGATGAAAATCGACGGTACTGGTAGAATTATTGACTTTGCGGAGAAGCCGAAGGGCGACGCGTTGAAGGCGATGGCTGTAGACACGACCGTCTTAGGTTTGGACGCGGAAAAAGCGAAAGAAATGCCGTACATCGCCTCCATGGGTATCTACGTCTTCTCCGCCAAGGCTATGGAAGATTTGTTGATGAAACACTGCAAAGAACAAAACGACTTTGGCGGTGAAATCATCCCGCACGCGAAGGACATGGGCATGCACGTCCAAGCCTTTTTGTACGATGGGTACTGGGAAGACATTGGAACCATCAAAGCCTTCTACAACGCCAACTTGCAATGCAACAAGGAAAATCCGCAGTTTTCTTTCTACGAAGCTAAGGCGCCGATTTACACTTCGTCTCGATTTTTGCCCCCGACAAAAATTTTGGACAGCGCCGTCACCCAATCGACCATCGGTGATGGTTGCTTCATCGAAAAGTCTACGATTAAGAACGCTATGGTTGGATTACGATCGCACATCTCCGAAGGTTGCGTTATCGAGGACACGTTGTTGATGGGTGCTGACTTTTATGAGAACAAAGCGGTTTGCGCTTCCAAGGACGACTGCTTCATGCCGTTGGGCGTCGGACCGGGTTCTACGATTAAGAACGCCATCGTCGACAAAAACGCGAGAATCGGTGCCAACTGCTCCATCACGAACAAGAATAACGTTGAGACAGACGTAGAGACGGGTAAGGATGCGGGCTGGGTCATCAAGGATTACATCATTGTTATCGAAAAGGATGCGACGATTCCTGACGGCACCGTCATCTAATTCCCAACTACCACCACCACCTCCACCAAACAACCCATTATTAATAAAGCAATAATACGAATCACTACACTTAGCAGCAAAAAGAAATATAAGAGAGGAGAAATGGAAGAAGAAGCACTTGGTTTTTTAAGGAGAAAAGAGAAGAATGTAATAATAAACAAAATGCGAAAATAATCAGGCAAACTTCCCATTTTTCCAATTGTCTCGCACTTCTTATTTATTGAACGCGCTTTCTATGTCGATCAGAATTACCGTCGCATCATCCTTCCCGCCTTTCTTTTTAACGTGCGATATGACTTCAGCGCACGCCCGTCTCGCGCGCTGTCCCCACGAGGACGACGATGCACTCGGAGAGTGTTGCTGATACGATTCAATCAGAAGGGCGTTCGCCACCACCTCCGCCGCGTCTCGATCTTTCACTCTGCCGCATCCGAACGTACCGTCTGTGCTCAAGAGCAAGAATGATTCTTTGCCCTTACTATTATTATTGTTACTACTATTTTTACTCGGAAAGATCTGATCGTCTCGTTTCTCTCTTCTCTTGAATCGAGTCTTTCGAACATCGGGTTCGCAAGAAACGTGCGGCTTACAACTGCGATCCCCAATGGATCTCGTTATTGCGAGCTCGCCGTTGACTCGTGCGATCGAATCGCAGCCACCCCTCGAGCACACAAATTTTTTATCGTTCTCTGTGTTTGTACAACCAGAAATATTCGAAGCACGAGTAGCGGCGGCATTCTTTCCTCTCCCAAGCACTCCGCCGCACGAGGAGAGAAAATAGGTGTTGAATAAATTGCAGGCGCTCTCTCTCCCTTTCGTGTCATAATCATTCGCAGCATTCGCAGCAGCCCTTATAAATCCGCCTCGCGTAATCACCGCATTAGCTTCGCTTGTATTCGATGCGATATGATCTGTAGTTAATGTCTCGGTCAGTAGTTCCAAAGGTTTCGATGCGCAGAAATCCGCCGCGATGATCTTACAATCTCCGAGGTGCGCGATCCACACGGCGTCATCCCAAATTAACGCCATGGCCACGCACGCGCCAGAAGAGTCGCGCTTATTTCGGCTCAAAAAATCTTCATCGCATCGTTTGAACCCGGCTACAATGGCTTCTTTCACCAATTCGTCGAACCCGCTCTCTCCTTCTCCATCCTCTTCTCTTGTTTTGACGTTGACCTCTTCTCCATCATCCGCGCTCATCTTACAACTCAAACTGCTCATATCCTCAGAAGATGACGACCGACTCGTGTTTACTTTAACGCGCTTCATCTTCATCAACTTATCTCTGGCCTTTTCCGTCGCTTCTGCCATTTGCTCGCACCTATCGGAAAGCTGTTCGAATATCATCTCGTGTAACGACGCCGCGCAATGCGCGGCTGCTCCGGCGCCACCGTGACCGTCAATCACAGAGAACATCCCAATCCGCCGCTTCTCGACGACTTTTACATCCCCCAACGAACGAAACGTTTCGTTCCCGACTCTAACGTTATTATTTTCATTCCTGTTATGATTCTTGCTACCTACTATCGCGCCTACTGTTCCTCCTACATCACCAAAACGCCTTCCTAACATGCCGTTCAACTTCCCGGCGTCAAAAATAGACACCGAGAACGTGTCCTCTCTTTCTTTCCTTCCGAGGCCTTTCTGCGACGCAGCCGCGAACGTCGTCCCTCGACTCGACGCGTCTTCGCTAAATCGAACGCGCGTCGTTTCGCCGCTCCTCGTTGACCGGTCGGTGAGAAACTTATCGGTTAAATGAACCGTATTCTCGAGATCAGTCGGCGAGCCGTACGCCTCGTCCTCGTCCTCGTTGTTCGAGCTACTGCTCCGGTGACTATCGCTCCCGTCTTTAGTATTCGAAGCGTTTTTCTTATCGTTCTTCCCGTCTCCGATCGAGCCGTCGCGCGGCTCCACTCGAATCGTTAAATTCTTCTTCTTGGACAAGTTCATTTTCTTTTGCATCTGTTCAAACTCCAAAAGCATGTCCTCTTCCGTGATTAGTGATAACGTCCGACCCCCCATCATCATCATCGCGGTTTCTTTCTCCTCCTCCTTCTCCTTCTCGTCGTTGTTGTTATTATTATCGTCCTCATCGGGTGTCACCATCTCTTCGGTGTATGATGAAGGAGTTCGTTACCCAAAGACGACTGAATTTGAGGTTGCCTTCCGAACTTTGCGCGGCTTTAAATGTATCTCTCTCTCTCTTCTTTTTATTCTCCTTTTTTCTCCCGAGTGAAATAAATCAGCCTCCTTTAGCTCTTCGAAGAGTGACGATCTCGTCGTGGTTCTTTTCGAGAGAGAGAGAGTTCGAGAGAGAGAAAACGCGCGCGTAAATTCTATATAAGTGTATTGATTTTCCAATAAGTGTGCCTTTGAAAAGAAAAATTTTCAAACGATGAATTAAAAGCAAAAAATACGACACCGCAGCGGCAGCATCCGCCCCCGGAAACAAAGAGAGGGCAAAAAATACTACTTACCACTCGTAAAAGAAGAACGAAGACGCTCTCGTCGTCTCTGGTTCTCAGCTTCACCTCTCTCTGTTAAAATTTCGCTCTCTTTTTCTTCTGTGAGCTTCTTCGTTCGTTCGTTATTCGAAGAGTTTTGAGAAAAGAGAGACTCCCTTTTGTGCTTCTTTTTTCCAACAAGAGGAGCAAAAAATACGACAGAAGAGATACAAAAAACAAACGTTTGAAAAGAAGAATGAAGCCGCCGCAAAAGCAGCGACGAGAACGACTGAACACAAAGTCGGACAACAAAAAGAAGCATAAAAAAAGAGGAGGCATAAGCGATCGATCGTTCGCGGAGAAGAACGTGACGATAATTGAAGGGAAAGAAGAGAAGAAGAAGAGAGAAGGAGAAGTGGAAGAGGAAGAGGAGGAAGCGAAAGACTCGATCAAAGCGTGGGAGGAGAAAAACTCGAATCCGGGATGGAACGTGGTGGAATCGAGTTGTCCTCTGAGCGAAGAGCAGGTGCGCGAGGTGGAGGCGTACTTTTTGGCCGGGAAGAAGCGAGGAAGGTTGGTGCCGAAATACGCGCTGTATCTTTTGGACGAGGACGAAGAGGAAGAAGAAGGAGGAGGAGGAAGAGTCGCCCGAGAAAAACACCATTTCGGTTCGAAGAATAAACTCGGCGTGGCGATTCCAGGCGTCGGCGCCAACGTCGTCGATGCGAAGAGACTTATTTTGTCGACAAATGTGTCGCGATCTGTCTTTATGAAACTTTTCGACGAGAAGATTGACGAGAAGATTAAAGTGAGCGACGCGCAGTGCCTGAAGAAAGAAACGAAAGCGCTCGCAAAGTTTCTCGCGAAATCGATCGCAACGGTGGCGATATTGCCAGTGGGAAAAAGAATTACCAGAGAAGCGTATCAGAAAATGCAAAAAGAAAACTTTTGCATCGTTAGAGGTTACTCGCAAAAGAACATGAAACACGCGTCGGAACATCACATCGGGCCGAGCGCGCGACGTTCCGAACAGACGCATCCAGTTTGAAGAAGAAGAGAAAAAAGAGAGAGACTTTTATTCTGTTTGTTTACTACTACCAGTAAGTACCACGTAAAAAACTATCACATAGTACATTATTATTATTATTATAAAGCTATACCACGCATCGCTGCGACTTGTTTGACGATGCGGTGATCGATGAACGCCTCCGGCGAGGAGTCCGCATTCTCCGTGGATTGTTGCTGCTGTTGTTGCTCTACGGTTTCTCTGGCAAATCGAGCGTAGTCGTCCGCGTCGACGCTGGCGCATTGCATATACGCGAGCAAACCTCTTTGAGGACGAGAGGTCAACGCCGTGACGACGTTTGAAAAGTATTCGAGGTCGGCGGCTAATTGCGCGGCGCCAGGTTCGGATAAGCGGCGAATACTTTTCACGCGCTCGAGAAAGATGGTTGCCGAAGCTTCCGCTACGCGCTCCATCCAAATCGAAGCTAAATCCTCGTCTTCGTCATCGTTACCGAAGATGCCGGCAGATGCTGACGCGGCGGAGCCAACGTCATCGCCAACGACGTTCACGAGCGCTTCAAGACGCGTCGGCAACGACAAGAGGTACTCGCCAGAATTTGTCGCCTTCTCTTGCGGGTACGCTGAAAACGTTGGTAAATCGTGCGCGGTTTGCGCCGCCATTTTCGTCCAAATTTGTTCGTTTTCGATGTTCTCGAGTTCACGGCGCACGCGATGTAACAAGCAATCGCGAACGAGACGTTCGCACGCGTCTCTAAACTGCACAGCCGCGTCCGCGGTTCTCGGGAACACCGAATGCGCCGAGGCGAGGATGCCAGACTTGTCGTTATTTTTGCTGTTATTCCTGGAAAACGAAGACGCGGACGTAGATTCCGCGTACGGTTCCAAATAAATCGCGAGCGTTCGTGAACGCCCGGCATCGAGTCGCGATTGCGTCGAGAAAACAATGTCCACGTGCTTCTTACCACCAATCGCACGAAGTAAGTCCACGTCGGATGTCGCGCCGCCACTATTCGCGAAACTGCTTTCGTTCGCGATTTGCTTCAAAGTGGCAGACGCGCGCGCGTCGAGATCAGCAAACGTTTGCGGTACCGATTTCGTCGCTCGCAACAAACTCAAACTCGCGTCGATGAAATCTTCCGGGTTTTTATTGCTGCTACTACTCGCGCCGCCGATGTTCTTATCTAAACCGATGGCGATGCGCACCGCTTTCAATCTCCCCTCCAACGCTTTCACGAATCGAGTCAACGAATCATCGATGGATTTCACCGCAGCGACAGTTTCTAAACCGCTCGAATATTCTTTGCAACTGACAAAACTTTTCATCGCACTTTTAGAGGCGCTTTTACACGTCTTCTCGATGGCGGCGGAAAAGGCTAAAAAGTCGCCGTCGAAATCATCCGCGTCCACCGTCGAAGTCGCCAACGAAACAATCTCCTCTCGCAACTTGATCGATTCGAGTTTAGGAAAGACTTTTTCAGACTTTACGAACGGAATGAAAACGGTCGATAAAGCTTCGGTAAACTTTTGAACCGCCGCGGCGACTTTCTCGCGCTTCTTTGACTTTTTGTTGTTGGCGAAGTTACTACCGTCGCCTTTCGCGCTGGTACCATCTGTATTCGCACCGTTCGCGGCATCCACATCGCTCGTAAACCGATTTCTGAAATCATCGTCCTCATCGTCAGAAGAAGACATCAAGTAGGATTCGTCCAGCGCGTTTGTAGTGCCGTCGTCTTCTCCGCTCGCAGTTTCTTTCATCGCAGCAGTCACCATTTTACGCACGCACGGCTCTAAAGCCCCGCACAAACGCGTGGCATATCGCGTCGTCGCTATTCTACATCGCATCATGTTCTCTAAATCCGCGCCTATATCCGCGTTATTCTCGCCGTCGTTGTTGTTATTCGTACTATTACTACTAAAGTTCGTATTACTATTCGCTCCGTCTCCGTAATAGCTTCCATAACACAACGTATCCAATCGCTTTTGCATTTTCTTCGCAATCGCGCGGTGTAAACTCGCCACACCTGCCGAAACTAACGTCGCCACATCCTCCGGGAACGTACTTTTTGTCCAATTCACCTCTTTTTCGATTAAGCTGATGACAAAATCGTAAAATTGTGGCAGAAAATTTGCGAAAGCCTCGTTCGCGGCGTCTTCGTCCGTTTTCTTGTCGTTATTACTATTAGTATCGTTCGGCGGACTGTTTTCATTCATCATCAACCCATCGTTATAGGTCTTCTCTTCGAACGCGACCCAAAACTCCATGGCTGGCGAGACCACTCTCGCCTCGGCGTACGCGCCTTCGATACTCTCGTTCTTCCCGATGCTCCTCAACGCGTCCCGGGCGTCTCGAGCAAACTTGATCGAATCTCGACTCCCGCTGCTGCTCACCATAGTAGTACTACTGCTCATATTCACCCCTTTATCCATCTCCAAAGCTCGCAACAAAGCCGGCCTTGCCGCGCTCTCTAACCGACTCTCCAAAACAGCGATCCTATCTCTCCCGTCTGCGAATTCCGGCACGTCGCCGACGATCGCCAACCCTCGCTTCATCCTCACCAACGCATCCGCCATGTTGCTCACGTTCTCCCCATTAAACACCGAATCCACCGAATGCATCAACTCTGCCAACCCTGCTGCCTCGCTCAGCGTATCTCTCGCTCTTTCCATCCTCGATTTCACCTCGTCGATTTTCCTCAACCGCTCGATGCTTTGTTTCGACGGAAACTCCGTCTCGTCCAACGATCGCGAAATATTCTTCACCGTATTCGTCAAACTCTCCACGTTCTCCTCTAAAACTTCAATCTCACCAATCGCGGTTGGAATTCGTTTCACCCCGAGTTGCGATTCGCGTTCCAGTTGTAACGAAATGTCCTCCCCGAGAAGTTGCAAGCGCATTTCCAGCTCCGATAAGAGTCGTTCCAATTCCACGTTTTCGTCGGTGATGTCGTTCGCNTNNTGTTGAAGGTGCTTCTTCTTCTCATCGTTGTTAAAACACTGTCGCGCCGCGACGTTCACGTAATGAATCGGATCGAAGCGCGGGTCGTTGAACTCCTCCATTTGTCTTCTTCTTCTTCTTCTGTGATGAGAGAAAACAAACAAACTTTGCGTGTGTTAATATATATAGTAAACAAAACTTCTGCGCAAAACTTCTCTCTTCTTCCTTTGTTGTGTGATTCGTTTTTTCTCCCTCGAGTGAAAATGATGAAAATCTTTTCTCTTTTTTTTTTTTTTTT
>JGI20158J14315_10002398_pt1 | contig 13021 bp, 30 predicted proteins | sample COG_08_FD_14315 | JGI IMG/M metagenome (IMG submission 14315)
TGGAGTAGACTATCAAGCCCTAGCGGGGTTAGAGAAATCTCCGAAGAGCAGTTTGAAGTTGCTAGAAGAAACACTCATCATTAACCTAAGACCAGAGGAATTCAAATGAGAATATGTAAAGTAAACAGAAAAGGAAAGATGGATTATGCCGAAGTGCTTGGTTTATCTGACACCCCAACGGGTGTGAAAGCGAGATTAAAGTTTGCTGATGGTACTAGGGATTTAGTAAGCACAACACAGATTCGTATGTTGCAAGATAAGGACTTAGAGAAGCTAGGAGTAGGAAAACTCAGTAGAAAACTCTGGGGAAGCTAGACCCTCATAGACCAAATTTCCGAAAATTAAAAAAGAGCCTTCAATTAGAGGGCTTTTTTATGTATTGATTTATCGCGAATTGGACGCAATTATCCAAAATTTTGATATAAAAGTAGTAATTTAGTTTGAAGTAGGATTTTTAGCGGTTTAGAATGGGTTCTCTTTAGCGATATTTAATTTTCTTGATTGAAAGTGATTAACACATTAACTCCGTGATTCTCTCCAGAATTTATCAGATTTGAATATCGCATCTCCCCCGCTGTCGCTCCCCCGATGCTCTCAATTCTCTATTCTGAGATTAGGAGTGGTGGAGTGATTGGTGATTTGTTTAGATTGCATTTCTAAATTTATGTATATATTTTACCATACTTTTTAAAATAATGCAAGATGTGTTTTTCTCGGGTGAGAAGATAGCTGTATTGGAATGAGGTTTTGGTACTAGAAAATATTTTATTTTTCGAAGAAGGAATGTTTTTTGCTGAAGTATAAAACTGATAAGTTGCAATGTGACCAAAGATAGCTTACAAGTGTCTAGGCTGACGCCTCAAATGTTTGTTATTTTCGCTCGTAATTTTTTGTTGTCTCTTGACTGCAGCCGCTTTTTTGCGTTGTCTTTTACTTGCAGGTTTTTCATAGTATTGTCTTTCGCGTACCTCTTGTACAATGCCTGCATTTTGGCATTGTCTACGGAATATCCGCAGTGCTTTTTCGAAAGGCATATTTCTAGAGTTAACTCTTGGCATGAAGCTCCTGTTTAGCGTGTGCACGAAAACGCTTGTTATACTTGCGTTTAATCTTTTTAGCTACGCCAGGTCTATCCAAGTAGCAAAGTACTCGTCTCCAGCTAGTAAGAGCATCAAACTCAGCTCCGCCTTTAAGTGGTATTCTTTTCATTTGTTTTCCTATCGAAAGTGAAACCTTTCTTACGCATGATATGCACTTTGTTTCTTATAGATTGAGCTGACCGCCCCAGTGTAGACGCAAGCGTGTCCACTGGAATATTGTTGTAATGCTTTCGCAGATACTTTGTTTCTTCGTCAGTCCAAGTTCTCATATAGTTATTATACTAAAAAGAGAACCAAAAGTCAAGAACTATTTTTGTTGAGTTCCCAATAATACTTGACTGCGCGCTTAAATAGTAGTATAATATATACATCATTAAAAAATATAAGGAGAAATCACCATGATAATTCAATGTAGCATGAGATATAGTCCAAGCGGACGCAAGCGTAAGACAAATGCTTGGAAGAAAACAGTAGTTAAAGCAAGCAAGTCGGTCGCAAAGAGTAGTGTAAAACCGATGGAACCGAAAGCAGTAGAATATCCTAGTATGAAAACGGGCAAGTATTCGGCTCCAGTAGACAATTCTTGGAAGGTAGAAGAAAGTAAGAAATTCACGGTAGCTCCAGCGTATAACAAGGGTGCTTATCAAGTTATACCACGAAGTGATGTAAAACACATAGGAAAATAGTATGGAGTTATTCGGCTTTAACGAGTATCAGTGGCTTGTAGTCACGATTACATTTGCAGGAATCTTTTATACAGTAGGAAAACGAATGGGCATTTCAGATACACTCGATTATTTGAAGGACAAGGGTATGATAGACTATGATGATTGAAAATAGTTCTTGACACCAAGTTCAAAAATTGTTATAATAACCAAGTAAGTGAAAAATCTTACATAACAATAACCTGCTTACCGAAAGGGAGCAAAGCGTGACCGTTTACGGCACAAAGGAGATTAACTATGGTAGCAAATATACATAGAGAATTGCTAAAGAATTTCTGGCTAGGGCATAATCCAGCTTGGTTTGACCAAATGGATAACAACTATCCCAGATATAATATAGTGGAGGGCAAAAGTGGATTCAAACTTGAAATCGCTGTGCCCGGTTGGAGTAAAAAACAACTATCCGTGATTCAAAAAGACAATGAATTACGAATAAAGGGTGCTAAAGACAGCGAAGGAGGTGATAATTATCTTCATCGAGGATTAAGCGGAAAGTCGTTCGACAAGACATTTATCCTCAATTCCGACCTCACAGTAGGAGAAATCAAATTACTTGATGGCCTACTCACAGTCAATATCACGAAAGACATGAGCAAAGAAGTTCAGTTTGAGATTGACTAAGACAAGCGGGGGTGTAACCCACCCCCACTTCCCTTCATAGGAGAAATTATGAATATAGGTAGTAAAGGATTAGAACTAATTAAGCATTTCGAAGGATGCGAGCTAAAGGCATACAAATGCCCAGCAGGTGTATGGACAATCGGGTACGGACACATTAAAGGTGTAAGTGAAGGAATGACCATTACCGAAGCACAAGCAGAAGAAATGCTACAATCAGAACTAATTGAGTACGAAGGTTATATAAATGACCTAGTAGAAGTAGAACTAAATCAGAACCAATTTGATGCAATGGTATCGTGGGTTTACAATTTAGGTGGTGGCAATCTAAGAAGCAGTACGCTTTTGAAAGTTCTAAACGCAGGAGACTACGCAGGAGTTCCAGCTCAAATGTTGAGATGGAATAAAGCAGGTGGTAAAGTGTTAGAAGGATTGACAAGACGCAGACAAGCGGAGGCCGACCTCTTTGTAGCATGAAAAAGTTCTTTTTGCAACTTCATAACAAGATTACTAAGCCCGTCTGGAAATTTCTAGTATGGGCTTATACTTATATAAAGTATGCACTATTTCCTAGATATAAACTCACAGTCAGTTATAATGCGATATTTGGCGATGCTGACGATAGAGACTTCATAGTTAAAAAATTCCACAAGAAACAAGATAAGTTCTTAAAGTTCGTAACTGATGATGATGAATTAGTAGAAATACGAGGTGCAGAAGGACTTAATTATAGGATAGAACAGTTATGAATCAACTATTAGTAGGAATTATATTAGTACTAAGTCTAGGTAGTTATTACCTATACCAACAGAATCAAGTGCTGCAAGCAAACAACGCGCAGTTAGAAACAGCAGTAGCAACCCAAGAGGAAGCTATCGCAACAATGCAGAATGATTTTGCATTACAAACAAAGTCGCTCGGTGAACTTCAGGCTAAGTCCCAAGCAACACAACTAGAGATGAATAGATATTTAGATATATTTAAGCGTCATAATTTAACCAAACTAGCAGCGGCGAAGCCGGGGTTGCTAGAGCCTAGAATCAACAAGGGAACTAAAAATGTATTTGAATCAATCGAAGAAATTAGTAGGACTATTGACTCTCTCGATAATGATGTCGAGTTGCAGTCTAATCCCAACTAAACAAATAGAAGTAACGGCTAAGCCGATGGACAGGATTATAACACAACCTGTTCTACCTAGAGAGATTGACTTAAAAGAGCCACTATGGTATGTAGTGAGTGATAAAAACATTGAAGAGTTCCACGACAGGTTGACAAAGGAGCATGGCCAGATAGTTTTTGTAGCCATGTCTATCCCTGATTACGAGTTGATGAGTTATAATATGCAAGAACTCAAGCGATATATAACTGAACTCAAAGAGGTCGTAGTTTACTATGAAAAAGTGACCGACCCAGAAGCTTTGAAAAATGAAACAAATACCAATTAAAAACATAAAAATGTTGCAAAAACTAGATAGTTTTGCAACAGTACTATTACAAATGCCCCACAGTTTTAGGGCATTACCAAAACCAGATGCAACATTTGCCACATTAAAGACCTTGATGGCAGATGAGAGTTTTGTTGGATACCCCAAACAGCATAATTACCAAGATTATTGTGGCCATGTCGCCCCAATAGCAGGTGGTAAAATGAAGAAAAGACTTCGTACAGAAAAATATTTCTTCTTAAAGTATATGCAGTATGGTATGGGAGAAGACATTCAAACCTGCCCGAATTGGTATTTTGATACCATAACTGTGCAACCACCATTACATGGACACACAGGCTGGCATAACTCTAAAAACAAAGGCAGACTATATCTCAGATTTATTAACAACGCAGGTAGTGGGTACAGTATAGAAGTGAAAGGCAAAAAGCAAGTCACAGTTAGAGACCAACGCAGACACATAGGTGCAGGAAACTGGACGGTGTTAGCGGGACATATGGGCAAAGATGGAAACACTTGGTTTGCAGATGTGAATTCAGGAAAAACCCCAAGAGTAGTTATTGATGTGAGTATACCAGAAAAATATACGAATGAGCATAATGCTGTAATTAACCTATTAACAAACTACTAATGTATGAACTACCACCCCTTTTATGAGATAGCAGACGAGGCTATCCGCTACATGAACGCTGAGAATGATTGGCGTTTTATTCACGCGGATAGTTATTGTATGTATAATCTACTACCCAGCCAACGAATGAATGCAAGTCTCCCCATGTGGAGAGAAAAACAAGAAACTCTCTTTGGAGAGATTCGCAAACAAATCAATCTTCCCAACGCAGTTATTTCCAACTTTACTATTGTAAAAGCAAGTAAGTATACGATATGCCATACGATTCGAAAACACTCAGGCATTATTACTTTAAGTGGGGAAGCTTACGCAGCTATTCGCAGTTGGGACGCTTATGTCGAAAAACACGATATGACTGAAGAAGAAGCCTATGACCGAACACATGAGATGGGAGATCGCAGTATGCATGTGCATGAGCCTAGCTTAGTTAGGTGGAGTGAAATGAAAGCTTTTGGCTTTGATGTTGCAGTAGGAGAGAAACCCCTCTTCCCAGGCGATAGATGTATGAATTTTTACCCAAAAGAAGGAGCTATATTTATATATTACAGAGTCAACCCACCAGATGCTCCAAACCTTATAAAGAAACGACAAATGGACAGAGAGAGGGAACAGCTATGAGTAAAGTAAGAATATTTGTAGGTACTTCTGAAACTGAAGATACTTGGATTGAAAAAGTACTAGCGTACTCTTTAGCAGAGAATACAGACAGAGAGCTAGAGATAACATGGATGCGACCTAGCATGTTCCCAGATTGGAATAAAGAAGGTTGGGGAACACCCTTCACTTGCTTTAGATATGCAGTTCCAGAACTATGTAATTTTGAAGGTAGAGCTATTTATATGGACTGCGACCAAATGAATCTTAGAGACATTGGAATGTTGTGGGACACAGCACTAAATGGTTGTGCTTTTGGCATGGTTTGGGACACTCTTAACATGAACCCCAAAGAATATGAGGGTACAGATAAAGAGAGAGGTTGGTTTAGTGATAGTGTAATTGTGATGGATTGTGCAAAAGCAAAAGAATGGGTAGCTCCCATAGACGACATTGCAGACTGTGACTGGGGTTATAAGAATGTATTTAGTAAAAAGATTGGCGCTCCTGATAGAGAGGCAGTAGAAGATAATATAATAAAGAGAATAGACTCTCGTTGGAACTCTTTTGACGGCTGGGTAACTGATGGGCCCGCGACAACAAGAGACGAGCAATCGGAGTATGCTTTAGATGATATTTGGCATGTACATTTTACATCACTATCTAGTCAGATGTGGCACCCCAAGTACTCTCCTCATGGAAAGGCAGGGCATAAAAGACAGGACATTACTGATTTAGTTTGGAAGAAAATATACAAGATAAAACTTCTCGAAGATGTGCTGTGCCGTTAATTGAATTTCCAGATAGACTTCCCCAAGAGCTGTTAGATATATGTAAAGAAACTTTCAATACACATATAGCAATGGAAGGTATGACAGCTAGAGGTGTAGACCATAAGTACAGAAAAACAGAAGTAAGATACATACAAAGAACTAAGAAAGAGCAACCAAGAGGCATACAGCTATTAGAAGATTGGGTAAGCGAACAAGGCTACCCAAACTTAACACCAGAGATACTACAGATTGCTAGGTACCATGAAACAAATTTCTATGACTGGCACTCAGATAGTAATGGAAATAAAGGTTATAGAAAGTTATCAATGTCTTGCTTACTAAATGATTCTAGTGAGTTTACAGGTGGAGACTTAGAGTTTGAATTACCAGACAGAATGCATCGAGAAGGTATAATTTTGTCAGGTCAAAAGACAGTAGTAAAACTAGAAGAAGGTATGCCAGTACTATTTCAACCAGAGATACGACATAAAGTTCATATCGTAGAGAGTGGTATTAGAGATAGTTTAGTAGTATGGTTTTTTGAAAAAGATACTGACTGGGAAAGGAATATGTTTCCATGAAAGACCACAGAAAGTTAGATGTAATTGTAATAGTCCTATGTATACTTATAATAATAACAGTATGAGTACGATAAAAGGAGTGTTCCCACTAGGGGGCTGTGATTATATAGTAGAGAACTGTAATCATAGAGCAAAGATTGGTACTAATATAACCGACTTTAAATTACCTAAGCCTGCTATTGAGAAATTAAAAGATTTACTAAAGCCCTGGCGGGTAGCCTGCACTATACAATGGTACAATGCAGGAGACAGCATGGCAAAACATGTAGACAATGCTAACAAGCATGGGAGAGTACTCAGTTGTAGTATTCTATTAACAGATAACTTTGAGGGCGGAGACCTAATGATTGAGGGAGAAAGAGCAAATTTGACCAAAGGAGATGCAATTATATTCTCTCCTGCAGATGAGCATTGGGTAACTGAAGTAACCAAAGGTACAAGAGTCACCCTTGCAGTTTGGGGAGTATCAGAATGAAGATACCTAAACTAATGGGAATGAGCATGGAAGACTTTAAGGAATTTCGTAAAAAGAAAGAATGGCTTGTAGTTAAGAATGACAAACCCATATTTAAGGACTATTTTAGTTGGAAAGAAGCAGATAATTATCTAAACTCTTATGGACTAAGTGGTCATTATAGAATGCCACAGCTACAAATTATACACAAGAATGGTAAGTATTGCCATAAGAAAGCAGAGTTCAAGTTACAAAAACGCGAAATCTTTGACCATTGGAAGCGAGGCAATAGTTTTGTTTTGACACTCAGTGAGTTTTTAAATAAACAACTGTGGACACAATGCGAAGATTTTGAAGAGTATTTCGGTAGAGGGCAGGCAAACATTTATATGTCTAGTAGACAAGATGCTAAATGTTTCCCAACTCATGCTGACACTACGGAAAACTTTTTGTTTCATGTTAGGGGCACAGTACGCTGGTACATTTATAATGAAACCGAGTATGATTGTAAACCGCATGAAGCAACTATAGATAAAGTGATAGACTTAACCGAGGGAGACCTTTTATATCTACCACCGAAACTATATCACAGGGTTGAAACCCTAGGCCCAAGAATATCAATTTCTTTTCATTTCCACCCTCCCGAAAAGCAGGGTAGTTGGAGAGAAGCTTGGTTAGATTGGATTGGAGACATAAATGGCACAGCCAAGTGAGCAGTTCTCAGGCGATATGTCTAGGAACGAAGTTGAGATAGACCTTAATAAGTTTATGGCTATGGTGAGCGAAATCGGCGAACTAAAGCAAACTATTATGGAAATGGAAAACGAGAAAGAACCAGATAACCCATGGCAGAAATGGATATGGTTATCGCAAATGGTAGACTCTTGGAGAATCTTTCCTCGTATGTTCTTATCTGTTTACATTTACTTACTCTACTACTGTACTATGTGGTTCATGGAACTACCAGAGCCTACCCTAGAGCAATCAGGACTCATCTCGATTGTTGTTGGAGCAGGTGCTGCGTGGTTTGGACTATACGCAGGTACAGCTAAAGATAAGATAAACAGTAAGTAGTTATTAAACGAAGTTAAAAATAGTTCTTGACAGAACTTCAAATTTTATGTATAATATACATAATAAAAAAATAAAACTATAAATAAATATAGTTTAAGCAGTTTGAGTCCCCTTGCAGGACAAGTGAACGGAAGACCGTGAACCGCAATCTAATGTATAAACATAGCGTCTGAACGCTAACTAAGTAATTAAGACTAGCATACAAAGAATAGATTAACGACTCGGTACAACGTACCTGCCTCATCAAGGTTCCCATCGCGGGTTCCTAGAGGATTGTGAGGGTGACTCTTCTTTTTTGGAGACTTATATGACTGATGAAGTCATTCGACAAAACATAGTAGAGGATAGTGGACTAAGAACATACGAGATAGATGGTATGCGTGTCACTATGCCTAGCGACTGGGACGACGATAAGAAACAAGCATGGCTTGAAAAAGCTCGTGTAGATATGCACTTACGTCGTAATTTAAAAATGATTAGAAAAGATGGTAGCCAATCAGTTATTGGCAGAGCATTTAGACAACACGGAAATTCACATGGAAAGTAATACAAAGTTCCCACCACTAGACGATATTAGGTGGAATACAACTTACGAAACCGAAGCTGCGGAAGATATAAAGATTACTATACCTTCCCCTAGGGAACCAGAGCCACAGAACCAAATGGATTTCGGACTACCCAAAGAAATCATAGGGGTAATGGAAGATAAGATGGAAACAATGAACAAAAGTGACGTTCTGAGGAATAATCTCATACAGCAACAGATAGAAATTGAACAACAGATATCTGTGCTAGAAGGACAACTTCAGCGTCAGAAAGAATACCTTGCAAAGATAGAAGGTGGAATAGACGTACTTGATGAACTGAAGAAGTGATTTGGGTAGTCGATAACTTTTATAAGAATCCCGACAAAATCAGGGAACAAGCTTTGAAGTTAGACTATGTTAGAGGAGCGGGTACTAACCCTCCTAAAGTATTTCATGCAGGTTTTCGCCATACTGTGCAGAACGACCCTAATTGGTGGCACAATAGAATTTATCTACGCAATAGAGTTGCTAGTATTAGTGGGCTACGACCAACAGATACCAGTATGAAAGCTATGGGTGCATTCAACATAGGTTATGCTGAAAAGCGTAATCGATATAATTGGATTCATTCAGATTCTAATTTTGGAGACGACAGAGGTAGTAGTAAAATGTACGCATTTGTAATCTACCTAACCCCTAATCCCCCTAAGAATACAGGTACACTACTATTTGAAGATGACAAGGGCAACATAACGAATACTTACCCTAGTAAGAAAGCAATGCAGGAGTATGAAAACCCTCATTTTTACGGTAGCTTTTGGGATAGTGATATAGATAAGGATAAGTGGAAAGTACATTGTAAAGTAGAGAATAGATATAATCGACTTATCATGTACGACGCTACTTACTTACATACATCAGAAGATGGAGGGTTCGGAGATACCAAAGAAACTGCTAGATTAACACAAATAGGATTTTGGTATGGAGAAGATTGATTATAAATTTAATGAAGATGCAGTTCTAGAATATTTAAAGAACTACATTGACAAAACTTATGCCGCACATTATGCACAGGGTAAAATTCAGGCAACTGAGTTCATATTCGATAGTGGACATGGCAGAGGGTTTTGTATGGGTAATGTAATGAAGTACGCTCAAAGGTATGGAAAGAAAGAAGGTGCAAACCCAGCGGACTTATTGAAGATTATTCACTACGCTATAATGCTATATGGAAAAGAACATACAACAGTAATAGATGGAGATAATTATGGCGATAAGTAGAGGTGTGAAGAAGAAGTCACATGAGAAGCTAGATAGTGCAAACATTCAAAGAGTAATAGACTTACTAGAACAAGACGAACCAATAACAAAGAAAGAAGCATGCGAAATGCTGAATATCAGGTATAACACGACCAGACTTCAGCGAATCATTGATGAGCATACGGAAGTTTGGGAACATAAAGAAAGGCGTAAGAGTCAAAATCGAGGCAAAGGCGCTACCCGTGATGAAATAAAATCAGTTATTGAGTACTATTTAGATGGAGATAACATCTCTGAAATAAGTACTAGATTGTATCGTTCTAATGCATTTGTGAAAGCTATTATAGACAGAGTTGGTATACCTCAAAAGTTATCAGCAGGTTACAGTAGAACAACCGATATTATGTTACCAGAACAATGCGTATCTGAAGAGTTTCAAGATGGAGAAAAAGTCTGGGCAGCAAGAGATAATAGTATTGCAATTATTAAAAAAGAGCAATCACTAGAGTATCAAGCATCAATGCCTGGATTGGGTAGTACTGATTATGTAAAGAAATATGGAGCCAAGGGTTATCAGATATATGTTCTGACTCCTTGCGATACTTCAAATACTTTATTTCCTTGGTTAGACGGAAGCAAAATGGGATATCACTCATTTGCTTTATCTTATGACTTAGGGAGTCTAAAGCATTTGGAGCAATATGGAGTCACAATTTGAAGTATTTCTTGCCTTTTGGTTAACCACTTGGGTAATGACACAATACAGAGTCTTTTATCCTAGTATGATGATATTAGGAGAAATGGACAACACAGCTATGACCTATAGATGGTGGCCAGTTGTGTGGGTTATATTCGCGATAGGCAGTTTTATTACTGTACCTATTCTTATTTTTACATGCTTTTCTGATAGACAACGAGACATCTTTGTCAGGGGATACGTTACTAACTTATTAAAAATAGAACTATGAGAAGAATTATACTAGAAGCCCTAAGGGCAAAATACGAAGGAGTCATGAAGGAGTCCGCTGCTAATATAGAAATATATTTAAGAAACCCAAATGGGATTGGCGAACACTCTGAAGTCCTAGAAGCAATAGATATACAACTTGCTAAGTTAATGGAAGCGCACGAGAAATCAGAGGCGCTAAAAGAATTTAAAAACTCATGAAGNNTCAACATACCGTAGCTCAATGTAATATAAAACTAATAGCATTGCTGGATAAATTAGATAAACTAGATTCAAGAGACAATATGCTACCCAATAAAGTAGATGATTGTAAAACCTTGGCTCGGGAGTTAAGGCGTGAAACGTTTTATCTTAACAGACAGCGATAAAAATATTGGAATAGTTCGTAATCCTTTTGAAAGGGTTATTAGTTTGTATAAAGCAAGTTGGGGATATAGCACATTAGCACAGTGGTTAGACAGTAATGAAATTACTCCCCAGTGCGAACTCTACAAAGACTGTGATGCAGTCATTACTTTAGAATCATGGAAAACGGATTCTGAAGCGTTGGGGATTACCCCTGACAAAGATACATTGACTAAGCTCGAGTCAATGTATAGTAGCGACTATAAGAGGTGGTATGGGGAAGAGCTGAAGAAGCGTATAGAAGCCATAGCACAGAGCGACCTAGACACCTACGGGTATAGGTTTTAAAAAATAGTTCTTGACTTCGCTCTTGATTATCGTTATAATAGATGTATAAATTGAGAAAGAGAGTGTATGAGCGACAGATATTACAACCAAATGCTAGAAGCAACAGGGTGGTGTCCTGGCTACAGAAACACACGAACTCTTAACGAGTACGAAAACATTTACGGAAAAACTACGAGGAAAAGAAAAATGGCTTGGACAGACGAAGCAAAAGCTCAGGCAGTAGAGATGTATACTGCAGAAGAACCGACTCCAGATAACAGTATGGAGATTGTCAAAGAAATAGCTGCCGAATTAGGTGAGAGCCCAAATGGTGTCAGAATGATTTTGACTAAAGCTGGTGTTTATGTAAAGAAAACTCCTGCTGCTAAATCCACTTCAGGTGGTAACGGCGGTGGCGGTGGTAGAGTATCTGTTGCAGATGCCCAACAAGCAGTCAAAGATGCAATCTCTGACGCGGGTATGGAAGCAGACGACGCTATCATTAGTAAGTTAACAGGTAAGGCTGCTAACTACTTTGCAGAAATTATTGCTAAACTAAACGGTTAATTACCTTCAGGACGCTAGGAGTCTATATGGCTTCTAGCGTATTTTTACGGGTATAGGAATCACCTCACAGTTTTAACCATCGGGTTCTTGGTAGAATACAATTTTAACCTAAAAGGAACTCATGAAGAAAGATGAATTTATTAAGCAAGTCGAAAAACATGGCGATGCGATAATAACTTATAGGAGTCAGAACAGTCGTAGACTAAAGTATAACGTCTGTACCCTTGACTTCGACAATAAATATATACAGTCCAAGAGAAATAGAGCAAAGCCAACCACCGGTCAGGTGTTATTGTTTTGCTGGGATACGGATTCATACAGGCTACTAACGCCTGCAAACGTAACTTCTATAGTTCCTTTATCAGCGATACTAAAGAATGATAGAACTACATGAAGCCCCCGCCCTCTTTGAGAAGTTAATACACTACAATAAAGAAAAACACGAAAAGATTTATCTTACTGTGAATACCTTTAGAGATGTAGAGTACCTTTCATTGAGAAAATATTTCCAAGACTTTGACGAAGAATTCAAGCCTAGCAGAGAAGGGGTAACTATGCCTCTTGACTTTGAGAATAGTAAGTTATTATTTGATGGATTAGTGGAGATTCTCTCCATAAGTGAAGTGAAAGACATACTAGAGACACATTTCAAAGAAAAACTAGATGAAATCTACTTATAAACAACGAATAGACAGACAACAGCATTTTTATGGCGATAGCCATATGGCTGGGTATGAAAGCGACCACGACCAACTTCTTAATCGAAATACTTTCAGAGAAAAGAGAGATTTGATTGCACAGCTTGGGTTACACCAAGCTATAATGATGTGGAACGTAAAAATGGGTCGTGCTTCTAAGATGAGTGTATATGAGTTTGCTCATAGAAACTTACGGACAGCATACCCTTATTTGTTAAACTCTGAAGCACGAGTTGTAACATGGCCCGCTATGAGTGCAGATTACTTACACTTACTAATAAAGAAAGATTATTATAGGGGTAAGTTAAATTCCTATGACCATGTTTACATTG
>JGI20158J14315_10002399_pt1 | contig 13013 bp, 12 predicted proteins | sample COG_08_FD_14315 | JGI IMG/M metagenome (IMG submission 14315)
TTGATGACATCACCCGCGAAGGTTTGGCGGTGATGACCGAGGACACCCTTACCGATGAAGAGGGGCAGCAAACCACCCAGCTGGTGCCCATGGTGGAGAATAAACCCATCATGCAGCCTTTCGGCGACCGCTCCAAAGTGGTGATTGAGCCGATGCTGACCGATCAGTGGTTTGTTGACACGGACAAAATCGTTGCCCCCGCGCTGGAGGCGGTGCGTAATGGCCAGGTTAAAATCCTGCCAGAGTCCGAAAAGAAAGTTTATTTTCATTGGCTCGAAAACATTGAGCCTTGGTGCATTTCAAGGCAATTGTGGTGGGGCCATCAAATTCCTGTTTGGTTTGATGAGACCGGCGCGCAATATTGCGCCGCGACCGAAGCAGAGGCGCAAGCCATGGCCGGCCCGGAGGCAGCTCTCACCCGTGATCCCGATGTGCTGGACACTTGGTTCTCCTCCGGTCTTTGGCCTATCGGAACTTTGGGCTGGAGCGGAGAGGCTGAGGCCGATGCGCAAAACGATATGCTGCAAAGGTTTTTCCCCACCTCTGATCTCATCACGGGCTCTGACATCTTATTTTTCTGGGTCGCACGGATGATGATGATGCAATTGGCCGTGGTCGATCAAGTCCCCTTCAACACCATCTACCTGCACGGGTTGGTGCGTGATGCCAAGGGCAAGAAGATGAGCAAATCAACCGGCAATGTCGTCGATCCGCTTGAGATTATCGACGAATTTGGCGCCGATGCTCTGCGCTTTACCAATGCGTCGATGGCCTCTTTGGGTGGGGTGCTCAAGCTGGATATGCAGCGCATTGCGGGATATCGAAATTTTGGAACAAAGCTCTGGAATGCCTGTTCTTTTGCACAATTCAATGAGGCATTTGAACACCGAAGCTGCTCCCTTCCCAGCCCAGATTTGGCACTCAACAAATGGATCATTGGCGAAGTTGGGCGGGTGCGCGTGGCGGTGGATGCCGCGCTGGACGGCTATCGCTTTAATGATGCGGCCTCTGCGCTTTACGGTTTTGTCTGGGGCACGTTGTGCGATCGCTATCTCGAACTGTCAAAGCCAATTTTAAAAGGCAGCCATTCCAGCGGCGACGCCGGGCGATTGGAAACACAAATCACACTGGCTTGGGTCTTGGAGCAATCTATGACCCTACTGCATCCCATCATGCCCTTTATCACCGAAGAGCTCTGGGGCATCACCGCAAAGCGCAGCCATATGTTGGTGCATCAAGATTGGCCGGAATATGGGCTCGAATTGGTCGATACGGCCGCCAGCGAAGAAATCAGCTGGGCCATTTCATTGATTGATTCCATCCGCTCTGCCCGTGCACAGATGAATGTGCCTGCCGGTGCGAAAGTGCCCTTGGTGCAAGTGACAATCAGCCCGGCCGGTGAAGCGGCTTTGGCGGCCAATATGGCGCAAATTCAGCAAATGGCTCGGATCACCGAGGTGACCAAAGTGTCAGAGATGCCAAAAGGCGCCATCACCATCACGGCGCCCCAAGCCACCTTCGGCCTGCCCTTGGCAGATATTATCGATGTGGCGGCGGAGAAAATGCGCCTTGAAAAAAGCATGGGGAAATTGGCGAAAGAACTCGGCGGCCTTCGCGGGCGTTTGAACAACCCCAAATTCGCCGCCTCCGCCCCCCCAGAGGTCTTGGCCGAAACGCGCGCCAATCTCGAAGCCCGTGAAGAGGAAGAGGCTAAACTCTCTATAGCATTGGCAAGATTGCAAGAAATCGGATAGGCTGCGCAGAGATCTTTTTGCCTGGAGACCGTGCCATGTCACATAATGCGCTCACCGCCTTGGCCAAATCCTTGCCAGCCAGCGTCCCCTTTGTCGGACCAGAAACCCAAGAGAGGGCCTTGGGCCGGGCTTTCTCGGCCAGGCTGGGCGCCAATGAAAGCCAATTTGGCCCCTCGCCCCGTTCAATCGAGGCGATGGCACAAGCGGCGCAGGAGGTTTGGCAATATGGCGACCCGGAAAATCATGATCTGAAACAAGCGCTGGCCGCGCATCACAACATTGATCCGGGCCATATCACCCTCGGCGAAGGCATTGACGGTCTCTTATTGACCTTGACCCGCCTGACCGTTGCATCTGGAGATGCCATCCTCACCTCCCACGGGGCCTATCCGACGTTTAATTATCATGCCGCCGGCAATGGCGGCACCCTGCATATGGTGCCATATCTGGATGATCATGAAGACCCCCGGGGCCTTGCCGAGCAGGCCCGCCATTGGGCGCGAAACTGGTCTATTTCGCCAATCCTGACAATCCAATGGGCAGCTGGCACAGCGCTGATACTGTGCAAGAATTGATTGATAATTTACCCAAGTCTAGCCTCTTGGTGCTTGATGAAGCCTATATTGAATTGGCGCCAAACGGCACTGCGCCCGACTTGCGGCCCGAAACAGACAATGTGATCCGTCTGCGGACCTTTTCCAAAGCCTATGGTATGGCCGGGGCCCGGGTCGGCTATGCCATAGGGCCAAAATCGCTGATCTCTGCCTTCGACAAACTGCGCAATCATTTCGGCCTGTCGCGAATTTCGCAGGCCGGAGCCTTGGCGGCCCTCAAAGACCAGGCCTATGTGGACGGCATCAAGCAAAAAGTGGCGAAAAGCCGCGAGACCCTCGCGCAGATTGCTCAAGACAATGGCCTCATTGCCCTGCCCTCAGCCACAAATTTCGTCACGATAGATTGCGGCAGAGATGGCGATTTTGCCCGCGCAGTTCTCGAGCAGATGATCGCACGCGCTTTGTTTATCCGCATGCCTTTCGTGGCACCGATGAACCGTTGCATTCGCATCTCTTGCGGCGATGAAGCGGCGATGGATTTGGTTGCAAAAGCCTTGCCCGAAGCCCTGAAAGCCGCAAGATCGGCCTAGGCTAGCCGCGGGTCGCCTCTGCCAGCACACGCGCCGCGGCCTCCAATCCCCCCTCACCATGGGGAATATCTAAGGCCATCAAGCCCGATTGGATGGCGCCAAGCGTTCCCATGATCATCTGCGCATTGACATGCCCCATATGCCCAATGCGGAAAAACCCATCCGCATTCGGATCGTCATCTGTGGCCATATTCAAGCCTATGCCCAGCGTCAGCCCGGCCTGATGCTCTGTCCAGCGGCGCAAATTCAGCCCATTGGGCGCCCAATCGAAAGCGCCGTGACAGCGTGGCTGCGCAGAGCCGGATCGGCGATATTCATCGCCAATGGCCCGCCTTTACCCCAAGCGTCGCAAGCCGCCCAAACCGCCCGCGCAATCGCCTCATGCCGCGCCCAGACATGACGCAATTCTTCCTCGAGAATCATATCCAAAGCCTCCCGCAACCCCAGCAAATGCTGCGTTGGCGCAGTGCCGCAGAAATATTGATAAAAATATTCGGGATTTATGCGCGCATTCCAGTCCCAATATGAACTCACCCGGGTCATCGCATTGCGTGCCGCGGCAGCCTTATCAGAGAAAAACACAAAGGAAATGCCCGGCGGGGTCATCAGGCCTTTTTGACAGGCTGTGACCATGAGATCGACGCCCCATTCATCCATTAAAAACTTATCGCAGCCCAGGCTGGCGATACAATCCACCATGAGCAAAGCGCCATGCCCCGCGGCATCCAAACTGCGCCGCAGAGCCGCAATATCGTTGAGCACAGAGGTCGATGTGTCCACCTGGACCGCCATCACAGCTTTGATGCGGCCAGAGCGATCGGCGGCAAGATGGGCCTCGACCTGCGCCAAGTCAATCGTCGCGCGATTGCCAAAATCCAAGGTTTCCACCGTGACCCCAAGCGCGCGGGCCATTTCGCCCCAGCCTTCGCAAAACCGTCCGGTTGCCAAGACCAAGACCGTATCGCCAGCGGCCAACACATTAGAGACCGCCGCCTCCCAAGCACCATGGCCATTGGCGATATAGATTGCCGCCTGCCCGGACGTGCCGGCCACATGTTTCAGATCGGGAATCAAACTATGGGTCAGCTCAATCAATCCGCCCTCATAGATATTTGGGCAGGGTTGATGCATCGCGCGCAAAACACGCTCGGGCATGACCGAAGGGCCTGGAATGGCGAGATAGGAGCGGCCTTGGGACAGTGACATATAATTTCACCTCGATTATGATGGCTTATCGGTATTCGCGGTTTACTGCCGCGTCAAGCTGCCGTCCCTTGCAGCAACTCAAACAAAGCACTAACAGGCGCCTATGGACATGAAATCATCTTCCCCAAAAGACATAAAGCAAGGCGCCTTGTTCCTTTGGCTCTGGCGCGAATATCTGCGACGCCATATGTGGGTCTTGGCGATTATCGTCGTGTTGATGATGATCGAAGGCAGCATGGTGGGCGGGCTTGCATGGATGATGCAGCCTCTATTTGACGGGGTCTTCGCTGGCGGCAGCAAAAGCCAACTGTGGTTGGTGGGCGGTATTGTCTTGGGTTTATTTTTGATCCGAGGCGTGCTCTCCGTCGTACATCGAGTGCTCATGACGAAAATTGCCAAGCAATCCGTAGCCGATTTGCAAAATGATTTGCTGCGCCACTTGCTGCACTTAGATCTCAGCTTTTTCTCCCGCTATGCACCGGGATATTTGATGGAGCGGGTCAACGGCGATGTGCAGGCGGTGGCCGGAATATGGGCGCTTTTGGTGCGCGGCGCGGCCCGCGATCTCATCGGGCTGATATCGCTTTTTGCGGTCATGCTCTCAATAGATTGGTTCTGGACCTTTGCGGCATTGATCGGCGCGCCTTTGTTATTGTTCCCTTCGCTTGTCGCGCAACGCTACACGCGCAAACAGGCCGTGAAAGCCCGAGAAGTCGCCGGCACTATGGCCACGCGCCTCAATGAAGCTTTCCACGGCGTGGGAACGATTAAGCTGAATGGTTTGGAGCGCTACTATACCGACCGCTATCGTGCCCTAACGAAACGGCAGATTGAAGTAGAGATCAAAACTCTCTTTGGCACCGCCGTAATCCCCTCACTGGTGGATGTGATGAGTGGCATCGGTTTTGCCTGCGTAATCATTTACGGCGGCTATGAAATCATCAGCGGTGCCAAAACGGTCGGGCAATTCATGGCCTTCTTCAGCGCATTAGGATTGGCATTTGAACCGCTGCGCCGCTTGGCCGGCATCTCTGGGCTGATCAATGCCGCCTCTGTATCCATCCAAAGAATGCGAGATATTTTCAACCATCAGCCAACGCTGCTCGGCCCGGATCATCCAAAACCCGTTCAGCCCTTTGGCGATATTGAGTTCAAGAACGTCAGTTTAGAGTTTGGCGAAACGCCCGTGCTGCGCGACGTCTCCTTCCGCGCGCCTGCTGGGAAAACCACTGCAATTGTCGGGGCCTCAGGCGCGGGCAAGACAACGATTTTCAATGCGCTCACCCGGCTTTACGCCCATAGCGCGGGTGAGATCACAATCTCCGGCCTTGCAAATACAGACATCGATCCCAGCGCCCTTCGGGCCTGTATCTCAGTGGTGTCGCAAGACAGCCTGCTGTTTGATGAAACCCTTGGGGAAAACATCATACTTGATGCGCACGAAATCGATCCATCGAAACTCAATGAGGTCGTCGCAGCAGCACATGTTGCCGATTTCCTGCCCAGTTTGGCCCAAGGCATGGACACCGAAGTTGGGCCACGCGGCACAAACTGTCCGGCGGGCAGCGTCAACGGGTCGCCATCGCGCGCGCGCTTCTGCGCGATACGCCCATTTTACTGTTGGATGAGGCCACCTCAGCGCTTGACACCCAATCAGAAGTTCTTGTGCAAGACGCATTAGAAAAACTCTCCGCAAACCGCACCACTTTGGTCATCGCCCACCGCCTGTCGACCATTGTCTCTGCCGATCATATCATCGTTATGGACAAAGGCCGGGTGATTGAGCGCGGCACCCATGCAGAGCTGATTGCGGCTGGTGGGCATTATTCGGACCTCTGCCGCTTGCAATTTGATCACTCGGAGAGCCAGTAGGGCCGGCGGCGGCGGCGTCTTTTATCTGGCGCAATGCAGGAGGCGGAGGCCTTTGCTATGGCCTGCGATACCTGCGCGCTAAATCGTCGGGATTGGCACCCAAGACATATCGCAACAAAAGGCCAAGGTTCTTCGCCCCACGGCGCAACCACCCCTGCTGCTGATATTTGTCGGCGCGCGTGAAAGCATGGCATGGCAGTCGGTGGATTTTCCCCTTTAAGGCCCGCACCAGCGCCACATCTTCCATCAGCGGCTGATCTGGATAGCCTCCCGACCGGTCATAATCACTCCGGCGCAGGACGAGCCCCTGATCCCCGTAAGGAAGACCGAAAAGGTCACTGCGCAAATTCGCCCAAGCTGCCACCCATCGGGCCGCAAAACCTCTGGCACGGAAGGCCAGTGAAAAACACAAAGGGCCTTGCTGCATAGCGGCTTTTACCTGCGCGGCCCAGCCCTCCTGCAAGATCGTATCCGCATGCAAGACCATCACCCATGCGCCGCGCGTGGCCGCCACCCCGCGGCGCAATTGCCCGCCGCGCGAGGCGGCACCGGTCACAATCTCCGCGCCCCAGGCCAAGGCGATAGCACCGCTGGCATCTGTCGATCCACCATCGGAGACAACCACCTCACAGATCAATCCAGCATCCAATCCCTCCATCAACGACAAAAGGGTCGCCGGCAGGCTGTTGGCAGAATTAAGCGTTGGGATAACAACGGAAATCGGTGCAGACATGAGGCCTCTGGCTTTGCGGTCAAAACAGCTTATATGGAAAGCACAGACAAAGGAATACCCATGGCACAGCCCGAACANCCCCGCAGCATTCTTCAAGTCACCGGTGCTGACCGGACCTTCTTTTTGCAAAATCTTGTGACCAATGACGTCTCCGCACCCGGATTGCATTACACCGCGTTGTTGACACCACAGGGCAAATATCTTGCAGATTTCTTCGTGTTGCAGCGGCCAGATGATCTGCTCATCGACGTGGCCACAGAGATTTGCTCCGGCCTTAACATGCGCCTCAATATGTACCGCCTGCGCGCAGATGTTCAAATTGCCGAAGTGAATATCGACCTATGCTGCGGATTGGGCACCCTCCCGCCGGATGGATTTGCCGATCCGCGTGATCCCAATTTGGGCTGGCGCGCCTACGGGCGGCAAGAGGCAGGTGTCATCGATTGGCCAGCCTTGCGCGTGGCGCATATCATTCCTGAAACCGGAATAGAGCTAACTCCAGACCGCTTTATCCTAGAAATGGATTTCGAGCGTCTCAACGGGGTGGATTTCAAAAAAGGCTGCTATGTCGGACAAGAAATCGTTGCGCGCATGAAACATAAAACCGAGCTCCGCAAAGGCCTGCGGCAAGTGAAGATTTCAGGATCAGCACCGATTGGCACTGCCATTCTTGCCAATGAAAAACCCGCCGGCGTGTTATATACACAGCAGGGCGGGCTTGCATTGGCCTACCTGCGCTTTGATCGCATCGCCCCTGAGATGGTAGCGGGCTCTGCGATCATCACCCCTTAGGCCCGTTCTGTGTATTCCATCGAAATCGTGTCTACGATGATCAACTCATCCTGCCCCACGAAGGGCGGCACCATAACTTTCAATCCATTGTCTAAAACAGCAGGCTTAAAGGAATTGGCCGCAGTTTGACCTTTGACCACAGGCTCTGTCTCAACGATTTTGCACGTCACCTTTTGCGGCAGTGTGGCATGAAGCGCTTCGGCCTCATGATATTCAATCTGGACGGTCATCCCGTCTTGTAAAAACGGACGGCGATCACCAAGCAGCTCCGCCGGCAACTCAATCTGGTCATAGGTTTCCATATCCATGAACACCAACATGCCGTCATTTTCGTACAAAAACTGCTGATCCTTTTGCTCCAAACGTACCTTTTCCACTTTGTCAGCGGAGCGGAATCGCTCGTTTAATTTCGATCCATTGCGCAGATTGCGCATCTCAACCTGAGCAAAAGCCCCGCCTTTTCCGGGCTTTACGTGGTCGACCTTCACCGCGCTCCAGAGGCCGCCATTGTGCTCAAGCACATTGCCGATTCGTATTTCATTTCCGTTAATCTTTGGCATGTATTAAGACCTTGAGTAAAAGGTTGAATTTGATTTAACACCGCCTATATCGAAGCGAGGATGCGGTTTCAAGCCACGACTGAGGCCGCGGTTGGAAGCTGAGCTATGCGTTGGGTGCATGGCAGACATTCCGAAAGAGACCACCCGAATCGTTTTCGATGCTGCATAAGGAACGCAGATCGAAAAGTTCAAGAGTAAGAATTAAAAGGACACGAGATGAAAGATTTCGTCGACGGAAACGCCTTTAACAACGAACAGGGCAACCGTGCCCGCAAACTCTTTGCTGCCGTTGTCTTGGCTGCATTAGATGACGCGATTGCGGACGATAAGAAATATGGCAACGGACCTGAGCAGATTGCACGTTGGGCCCGCTCTCGCGATGGGCGCGAAGTGCTCTCCTGCGCCGGCATTGATCCCAACGAACGTGTGGTCTCTGGCCTCATGGATTTCGTCGGAAAAGGCATCCGCACCTCCGTGGCTCTGAGCCGCGAAGAGAGCGAGCGCCGCCAGCAGGCAGAAGCTGCATAAAACCACTTAAGGGTTTTGACCGCCAACGCGCCCACAGGGGCGCGTTTTGCGTTTCGGCGATCATAGTGCCGAAAAAGGCAAAAAATGCCGCATTTAAATGGCCCATGCTCAAACCGCTGCCTATGCTTAGAGCATGTTAGAACCGCCAAAGCAGTATCCATTTTGGCCGAACATGCTCAGGCCCCAGGGAGAGCCGTATGACCAAAGCGATTATGATACAGGGCGCCGGATCTAATGTCGGAAAATCCATCCTGGTGGCAGGGATCTGCCGCGCCTTGGTCAAGCGCGGCCATCACCCGGCGCCGTTCAAGCCGCAAAATATGTCCAACAATGCCGCTGTCACCGTTGACGGTGGCGAGATTGGCCGCGCGCAGGCGCTGCAAGCCCTTGCCTGCGGACGGCCCGCCATCGTCGATATGAACCCGGTGCTGTTAAAACCCGAGTCCGAGATTGGGGCGCAGGTGGTGGTTCAAGGCCAAAGGCTCACCACTGTTAAAGCCCGAGACTATGCAGCACTCAAACCCACTTTAATGCCACGGGTGCTCGACTCCTTTCACCGCCTGGCCAAAAGCGCAGATTTTGTCGTCATAGAGGGGGCCGGAAGCCCGGCTGAAATCAACCTGCGCTCCGGGGATATTGCCAATATGGGTTTCGCAGAGGCCGCCGATGTTCCAGTGATCTTGATTGGTGACATTGACCGTGGTGGGGTGATTGCACAAATGGTCGGAACCCATGCGGTTCTGCCGACCCAAGATCGCAACAGGATCACGGGTTTTGCAATCAATAAGTTTCGAGGGGATGTGTCACTCTTTGATGAGGGCATGACCGCCATTGCCGAGCATACCGGATGGGCGTCACTCGGCGTATTGCCATGGTTTGCCGAGGCCTGGAAACTGCCGGCCGAAGATGTGATGGATATTGCAACACGGGCCGGTGGCGCCATCAAAATCGCTGTGCCGCGTTTGGCGCGTATCTCCAATTTCGATGATCTCGACCCATTGGTTGCCGAGCCCAATGTGACCGTCGAAATCATTGAACAGGGTCAGCCATTGCCGGGTGACGCATCACTCGTGATCCTGCCCGGCAGCAAATCCACCATCAGTGATCTGGAAAGCTTCCGTGCCAATGGCTGGGATATTGATCTGCAGGCGCATCACCGTCGCGGCGGTCAAATCATCGGCATTTGTGGCGGTTATCAAATGCTGGGGCGCAAAGTACATGACCCAGACGGAATAGAAGGCGCGCCGCGCTCCATCGATGGGTTGGGCTATTTGAATATTGAAACCACAATGAGTCCCAAGAAAAACCTATCCTTGACCGAAGCGCATAGCGCCGAAACCAACACACCCGTGCGCGGCTATGAGATTCACCTCGGCCAGAGCAGCGGCGCGGATTGCCAAAACCCATGGCTCAAGCTCGCAAATCGGCATGAGGGAGCGATTTCTGCTGATGGTCAGGTGCGCGGCTGTTATTTGCACGGTCTTTTTGCCTCTGATGGCTTTCGATCAGAGGTCTTGACCATGCTCGGCACCCAATCGCAGCTCACCTCCTATGATGCGGCTGTGGAGGACACTTTGGATCGACTTGCCGCCTTTATAGAGCAGCATCTCAATGTCGATGCTTTGATCGCTTTAGCAAGACCCATCGCGCCTTAGACGCCGCAGCGCATGACGCGGTTTAAGCCAATGTCAGGGATCACGATCATCAATCATAGTTCGAACAGCGCTCGACACTTCGTCGCGCATAGGACCGGCCAGGGCGCGGCGGAGGTTGGCAATGACCTCCAAATATTCGGGGTCATGTGACAGCGGCGCAGCGGGTTTGGGCGGCTCTTGCTCCGCTTGATCCGCGCTGGCACCATCAGCGCGTGTCAGCACCATAGGCTCCAAGGACGGCGTCACCACCCGCTGGCTGGCTTGCAAGACCAAAGGGGCGACCGCCCCGGAGCCCTCAGCCGGGACAGGGGCATCCGAAATTAACCTGCGCACGGACAGAACCAAAGCGTCTGGCATAGGATAGTCGTCCTTACGGGTCACAGCACCTCCTGTTCACCAGGGCTTGCCCATAACAGGCGCAGCAGCCCGGTTCAATTTCCCGCCAGGCCTTGCAGCACGCGATCCAACGCCGCGCCCTGCTTGCTTTTGGCGCGCGGTGCCGATTTTACCAGATTGTAATATTCCGCCGGGTCATAGGTTTTCACCCCGAGATCAAGCTCTGTTGCCGTTAATTTTCCCATTGCGGCGAGCAGACTATAACTCGCGATCTGCTCATCTATTCGTGTTGAAATGCGGCTCACGCGCGCATCCAGCAGCTCTTGCTCAGCATTTAGCACGTCCAAAGTTGTCCGTGCTCCTAAAGAGGCTTCTTCGCGCACACCGCGAAAGGCCACGCTGGCCGCCTCAATTTGCCGATCCGTCGCCGTGCCCTTGGCCCGCGCCACCTCTAGCACAACAAAGGCGTTGCGCACTTCCTGCTCAACCTCAAGCCCCGCAACATGCAGCCCTGCCCGCTTTGCGTCTCGTTGTGCCATCGCGGCACGGCTGGCCGAGGCAATGGCGCCACCGCTGTAAATTGGTCCGCTGACAGTCAAACTCAGGTTGCGTGTCAAAGAGCTGTCGAGATCCACGTTAGAGAGCCCTGCACCCGCTTCAAACTTTGGACGATAAGCCTGCTGCGCGACCTTTAACGCAAGCTCAGCCGCCGCCACCTCATATTGTACGCGTTTGAGGTTCGGGTGATGGGCCCGGGCGGTGGCAATGGCCGCAGACGCGTCTTTTGGCAATTTGGGCAGGCTAGAAGGGGTTACAAGATCACCAGGCTTGCGGCCCACAACCGCATGATATTCCGCCGCGGCCTTCGCCAAATCGCCTTGTGCCCCCGCAAGCGCCGCGCGCGCACTTGCCAAACGCGCCTCCGCCAATGCCACATCGGTTCGCGTGACCTCGCCCACTTCGAACCGATCTTGAGCGGCGCGCAATTCTTGTTCAATCAATTCCACATTGGCCGATCGCAGTGACACAAATTCGACCGACCGACGGTAATTCATATGCGCCGTCACAGCACGCAAAAGCACATTTTGCTCAATCGACACCAATGATTCCCGGGTCGCCAAAACAGTTTTTTCCAGCGCGTCGGTCTGCAAATCAGAACTGCCAAAATCATAGAGCAGCCATTTGGCGTTCAGACTTGTGGTCACACTGTCGCTATTGGCCACGTCATTGTAACTGTGAGAAAATTTTGAGCTCCAGCTGATGACCGGACGCAAAGCGGCCACAGCGCCAGCAACTTTTTCATCCGCAGCGCGTAACAAGGCGCGATTTTGCACCAATAGACCGCTGTTTTGATAGGCATTGCGCAGGCTGTCCCGCAGGCTTTCGGCCGCAGTCAAGTTGGGTGTCGCCAAAATCAAAATGGCCGCACAGCTGAATTCAGTGAATTTTCGTCCAAACATTTGTGCCCCCCTAGGCAAAAGAATCATTTCAATTTCTAAAGCGCAAAACTCCGCTCTGTCACAAATCCATTCAAGACTGGCGCAAAGGCATTACAAGCAAAACGCCACGACATCTGGCCGTCGGTCTTATATCCCACTCGAACCACACCCTGGCCTTTTTGGCTAAAGACCGCAACAATGCGGCCCCCTTCAGCCAATTGCGCGATCAGGGGTTCTGGTATGTGCTCGACCGCCCCTTGTACGACAATCACGTCAAAAGGAGCGTGTTGCGCAGCGCCTTCGGTCAAAATACCCTGCACGACCGCGACATTCAAACAGCCCTCAGTGGCCAAATTCGTCTCCGCCTCAGCGGCCATAGCTTCATTTTCTTCAATAGCAACAACAGCTTCCGAGAACTTTCCAATCACAGCAGAGGAATAGCCAAGACCGCAGCCGAGATCCAAAACCAACTCATTGCCTTGAATATCCACAGCATCAAGCATTTTAGCAAAGGTGCGCGGCTCAAGGATCATGCGGCCATGGCCCAAATCCAAAATCGCATCCGCATAGGCTGTTTCGCGTAGGGTATCGGGCACGAAGACCTCGCGCCGCACTTGAAGCATGGCGTCAATAATGGGAAATTTCGTCACATCCGCCGGTCTAATCTGCGTATCAACCATCGTTGTCCGGCGAGTCAAAAAGTCAGTCATGTCAGGTATTCCTGTCGTCAAAGAGTCTCGCAGTTATCCCACATGCGCCATTGCCCTGCAACGACAAGAACAACCATTGGACAAAATCTCGCGTGGATTTTTCGATAATAATAAGAATGTCTTTTCGACAGGTAAATGGCGCACGTCCGGCACGATCGATTTTAGATGTGATCGGGTGATGAAATGGTGGGTCGTGAGAGGCTCGAACTCCCGACATCTTCGGTGTAAACGAAGCGCTCTACCAACTGAGCTAACGACCCGGTAGCCGCGATATAGATCGGGCA
>JGI20158J14315_10002424_pt1 | contig 12944 bp, 10 predicted proteins | sample COG_08_FD_14315 | JGI IMG/M metagenome (IMG submission 14315)
TGTCTTCCATAACTAGGCTCGCCCATTGTGCTAATTTCTAATTTATTAAACCCTCTCATAATTGCTGGTCTTGCGTCAGCATTTGGGTCTTTTTGTTTAATACTAATGATACCATTTGCTAAATAATCATCATCTATATATTTGGAAACAGCCTTTTCTGCATCTTTTGCTTTTATTGGCTTTTTCATTAAGTTCATTATACTCCTAAAATCTGCCATTGAAGTTGGTACTTTAGTAGTTCCTTCTTCAAGTTCAACTTTTTCCTCGTTTATTTGTCCACTAACAGCAGCTTTGATTACTTCCTCAAGGCTGTCTTTTTTTGTATCAAAGTATGCCATTTTTATTTCCCCTTTACAGCATTGAGTAAGTCTCTATATGACTTTCCAATTTTTCTTTGAAATGCATCCTTCTCGTCAGTTCTTCTTAATTTACGATGCATTGATAATGCGGCAGAAGCTACATTAGGATGTACTTTTTGTTTTTTACCATCACCAAATTCCACAGGTTTTTGACCCCTGAGTGAAATTACTTTTTGTAATTGAATTAGTATGTTTTGATCTGCCTGTTCTTTATCTTTACTTGTTGCTTTAATGTCAAAATCTGCAGGATCAAAATCTTCCACCACTTCTTCTTTGTACATATTTAACTCAAACCTACTTCCCATATTATATACTTGTATTTGAACAGAACCCTTATCACCTTTTAGTCTGTAAGAATTAGTCTTACCCTTTGAAGGTTTACTTGGGCCTGTCGCTACTTTATCACTAATTTCATCTTTGTCAATAGTAATTCCAAATTTTTTCTTAGCGTGTGCGTATGCGTGTTGCATTGCACCAGAGAAATCTTTGTGGTAAAGATCATATCCAGTTGATGATTTTTGTTCCTCAAAGTAACCATCAATAACTTCAACATCTTCTCTACGAAAATCGAAACTATGTTTTCTACGATCAGGATCATTTGAAAAAGATTTTGCAAGAACTGCATCAATAGTACGTTCTGGTTCACTATCGCCAGCACCAAATTTTTGATATTTATCTTGAACTTTGTTCATATACGTTCTAGCAGATTTATAATCTTTCATTTTAGCAGCTTTTGCAATTTCCTTATTCATCGCAGCATTTGCTTGTTTTGAACCTTTCATATCTGTAAACAGTTCAAAGTCAATACTACCAATCTTCATTGAGGCCTCATCAATTTTGACTTCTTCTTTTCTTGACTTTCTACGTCCAGATTTAACATGGCGACCCATTGCATCTGCGTGATCTTTGTCTTTGTCACGTTGTTGTTTAAGTCTATCTACGCCAATCTTTGGAGCCTTCTCATCAATTTCAACTTCTTCATTTGCCATTCTTAGAGCATCTGCAACCTCTGGATATTTTGATAACCCATCTCTGATTTTTTCAATCGCCTTTACAGCGCCTGTCATGTTACCACTCATTTTTTTGGCTATTGCAATAGCTTTGTTTACGGTATCAGTTCCAGGCCGTCTTGATTGAAACTTTTCACCAAATTCATCTTCCATACTTTCATCAATCTCAACTTCTTCTTCAGTGTCTTCTTTTTTTAGTCCTTTTTTCAGTCTTTGCAAATCTTTTTTCAACTTAGATGTGTCTTGTTTTCTAACACCAGACTTTTGTATATCTTTTACACTCAAAGACAACTCATCAATATCAGTTTCTTCTTTCATTAAAGTAGTAATTTTTCCACCACCAATATAATCTGGTAGTACCTTCTCTAATGATTTTCTAACATCTAATGATCTTTTTACATCAGCCCTAAACTTATCTGCAAAAGGTTTCATTGTAGAGTCTTTTTTCATCTTTATATAAACATCTGCAATCTTTGTTGCAAGTTCTTTCATCTTACCTTCATCAAGTTCAGTTTCCTCTCCAAAACCAGTAACCCTATCTATAATCTTTATGATTGCAGCATCTAATTTTTTCAAATCTGCTGTTGATGCACCCTTCTTTTTTGCCACATTTAGAATTGCATGACGTTCTCTTTCTCGTCTACGATCAGATGCAAGGGCACCTCCATCAGTAATACGTTTTTCATATTTTTTTGCAAGAGTATCAATCATACCTTCATCAAGTTCGGCTTCTTCCTTTTTACCTTTTTTACCTTTTGCTTTATAACCACTGGCGAACGCAGCACGTCTTTGGGCATCACTAGCAAAACCCTCTTCTATACTTTTAACTTCTTCTAGTAAGTTTGACATTCTTGCCATTGGTTTATCCTTTCATCAAATCTGTTACTGACTTACCAGACCAAAATTTACAAGACCAATAACCAGCTGTGGTCTTGTCTTTCTTTTGATCGCAGTTATGTCGAGCTCGAAATGCTTTTCTTCTTGCGGGATCGTCTCGCTTGATTTCCATATTTGGATCACCAAACTCAACTTTTACGACATTACCTTTGTCGTTTTTAACATAAACTTTATATTTTTTTCTATCGCCTTTTGTGGGATTATTTAGTTGAACAGACTTACCTTGATACTCTGCTTTTTCAGTTATTTCACCCCACGCGTTTTTTAATATTTCCACACTTTCACCACGAACTTTTGCGGCAAGGTCTTTGTCAGCTTTACCCCAAGTTCCAGAACTTTTGGTTGTAAATGAATTAACTCTTGCAAATGCCCATTGTTGAGGTGTAGTTCCTGGCCTATGTCCTGTTCTCCATGCAGCCATCCCCCTATCATATACTTTCTTTAAAATACCATAAGGCATTCCAGACTTTTCTGCTTTCTTAACAAGACCAGCAATCTTTTCGTCTAGGTGATATACATCTTGAACTTCTTCATATTGTGGTGATTTTTTCTTTGTTCCATCTGCTCTAGGTATTAGACCTTTTGCTTTTAAATGAGATTTGTCAGTAAATCCAGCTTCACCTGCTTTAAACCTTTTCATAGCATCTCTTGTGTTTGGTGCATTTTCATCTACAGATTCACCTTTTGCACGTTTCAATTGTGCTGGAGTTGGTGCACCTTTAGTTCCTGGCTTTCTCATCTTTTCACCAGAACCTTGTTTAATTCTTTGTCTTTTTTTGTGGATGTTTGCCCAAAGACTCTCATCTACTTTTACATCTAAGTAATCTGCCATATCATCAATACGAGCAACAGCAGTTGCAACTTTGTTTGTCCACCATGTAGGTAGATCGTTTTCATCTCCAAGTTTGTTTAGTTCCATTTGCATTTTTTGAAGAGCATTCATTGCAATCTGTACTTTATTTTTCATAGATGCCACATCAGTGTGTCCATCTTCGTTTAATGACTCTAAAGTAGAATCTAATACAGACTCATTTTTTGAAAGATATGCAGCGATTGCCATATCTTTAATTTTCTTATCTGATTTACCTTTAAACTGTGGTGAATCTGATTTTCTAAAATCGTCTATATAATCTCCAACATCTGCGTTCTTACCAAGTTTTTCTCCATACATCTGTTTAAACTTTTTAGTATGTGTAGATGGTTTAGTTTTTTTACCTTTATCGCCAGGAGCTGGTTTGTATGCAGCAGGATTGTCATCATCCATTTTTGTACCTTTAGTAAAATGTGTATCTCTAGCTTTTTTAGTAGAAACTGCCATGTCTTTACCTTTAGCATCCTTTGCATAATACTTTGCAGGTTCAGTTCCCTTACTCTTTTTTATATCAGGGTCTTGTTTAACTTCTCTAAGTCTTGGTTCTCTACGATTTACAGATGGGTCTTCATTCTGTAAATTGTTGGGGTCATTATTCATAGGATCATTATCTTTATGTCCTACGTCCATTCCCTGTACTACATTGTCACCCATAATCCTACGAGCTTTGTTTCTAGAAGAACGTCTTGCAATCTGTTCTGGTGTTCCGTGATAATTTGCATATTCTTTTGCATAGTTTCTTTCTACAATATCATGTAACCAAGCTTTGTGTACTTTACCAGTGCTGTCGTTAAACGCAACATAGTTTGTGCCTTTACGAATAATCCTACCTTCTACTCCATTTGCTTCTACTAAATCACCAATATTCCAAAGTTTACCTGTAAGATACATATCTCTAAGTGTTTCAAAATCATTCATCACACCCATATTACGTTCTTCTCGAATACCCATATTCTTACGAACATCATTATAAAGCTTTTGTGCATCTCTAAAACTAGAAGGTAATCCTGTTTTAAATGAATCAAAATCACCAGACGATGCAGCTGCTCTCATTTTAGATGCAGACATTCCAGTTACACCTTCTGCATCTGGATCACGTTCACCAGCAGAAACAACTTCGATATTATCAAAACCATAATACCCATGTGCAGCTTCAACACCATTATACTTATTCAAAAGCCTTTCAAACTCTGAAACTCTGTCTGAACCAACAACCATCACAATAGACTTATGACCTTTTTTGTGTAGGGAAACTGCTATTTCGATTGCATTTCGTTCTTTACCAGCAACAATATTACTTTTATATTTTGGAAACATCTTTCTCATATATGCAATTTTTAATGCATGAGGTAGTGGGTCTTTTTTAGGATTTTGTGAATGTGATGGATATACATACATTATAGAACCAGCATTTCTAGATTGCTGTTTTGCAAGTACATCTATGAGTTTTTCGTGGCCTGTGGTTGGTGGATTAAATCTTCCAAAAGTAAATACAGCGGTATCTCCACGAGCCTCTAGTAATTCTTTAAAATTTTTCATTTATCCCATGCCTTTATTGCGGTGAAGTTATTAAAAGAAAACTCCATTCTGTCTACTAATTTAACAGCACCACCACTAATTCTATCAATAGCAACATAACCCTCTGGATTAGTTACTTTAAATCCATTTGCGGTCTTGATGAACGTATCTGTCAAGCCCTTTACACTATTTAGTTTTTTTACAATTTGCATTTTAGCATCAACTAGATAGTTTTGAAATGTTATAACTTGTGTTAAATTATTAACGTGTTTACTCACTTCTCTCATATATTCTTTTTGTATATTCTTATATTTATCTTTACCTTTAGCACTTTTTGCTTTGTCTATTTGTTTTTGAAGTGACATTTCAATCCACTTAACATATCCCTGTGCGTGTTGTTTTGGGTTTTTAATAGTTTCTCCAGCACGAACTTTACTATTATTATACGTTTTAAGTGATGCTCCAGCAAGAGCTCCCGTCATACTTTCTTGTAAGTTTAAAAACTTCTTTAACATGACAGGATTTATTTTTCTAAATGTTGAACCTGTAGCAGATAATGCTGCAGTCACTTTATCTGTTTCAGATGCAGTCATCGTTGATCTACCAGAAGTATCTTTGTATGTAGCGTCATCCATCCATACAGTAGATGGTTTTCTTAGTCCAGATATGTTTGCACCAAATGATGCCTTCATGGTTTGTAATGTTTTTCCTGTGTATGTTGTATGCCAAACAACACCAATTTTAGATTTAGCAATTACCCTACCAAGATTGCTATCAGTAGGAATAGCATAAACAATAGTATTAGGCTGAAAAGTGTGATACGATACCCCATCAATAGTTTCTTTTGAAACGTCATCTGTGAACATGAGGTCACCTTGTAAGACTCCTTTGATTCCAAGTTTTGAAAACTCTGAAAGTGCAATTTTGAATTTGTCATTTAATGCTCCAGATAAGTCTGCATCTATTTCTGAACTTGTCTTATATAATTTAGGACTTACATTAAATACTGATTTCTTTGCAACGAAAAACTTACCGTCCTCTGGATCAATACCAGCAAATATTGCAGGAGCTCCATCCCACTTAACAGTCATATTAACAGAAGACCTAGCAGAACCAGCCAACATATCTCTAAGAGATTGTAAAAAGTTAATTGCAGCTCTACCACCATCAACACCATAATTAAGGATTTCATCCTCTAGATGTTCTAGGTGTAAGTTTTTACCACCTTTATCTTCGTTTAGTTGAGAAAAACTTATCATGTCCACATAACCACCGATTTTTTGGGAGAAGGAGCATCAGCTTCAATCTTTGTATTAAATTTAGAACCAGATGAATTTGAAATAGATATCATAGTAAATTTAGGAAATGGCTTTTTATCTTTTTCTTCAAATCCTGTGACTAAATGTAACTTTGATATGTTATAAGGATTTACACCACCAGATTTATATATTTCTATAACTGCGATATAAAAATTGTTTAATTGTTTACCCTTTTCAACTAATTCTTGAGTGCTCTTTTTTGTATAATCATCTCTTTTACCTAAAACAGTATTGTTTCCACTTTTTCCACCATAACAAATTACAAGTGGTAAAGCAGTATTTCCAAACTTTGCTTCTGCCTCTAAAGTAGAACTGAAAGCAAAAAGTGATTCTGTTAAGTCTTCATACTTATCAACACTTCTTTCAACAGATTTTAATATCGCATTAATTGCTACATTAGCAGCAAAATTAGCTACTATCGACACAACTAATTTAAATCTATCTCTTGGCACTGAAGTTTGTTTAGATATACTTTCAATTTCTTTTGATACAGAAGATATGTCTATTAGTCCACCTTGAGGATTTGGAAAATATATTGGAGGTCTAGGCCTTGATTGCATTTTAGGTCTTGAGTTTAATTTGTTAACTAAACTAACATTACTATTATGAACTGTATTTATTTTCTTTACTAGAGTTTGTAAAACTATTAGTTCTTTTTTCATTTTTGGTGTAATTTGAACTTGTGAGCCAGGAGCCTCAACTAAATTAGAAAAACCAACTTCTCGTAAAATATTGTTTGCAGCAATAACACCTTTATCTTTACTTAAAATTCTATTAGTTACTTTTTCTGAAATATTTGTAATATTTTTAGCAACACTACTATATAATTTTTGAGTCCAACTTAAAAAAACTTTTATTCCAAGTGTTGCAACATTTTTAAATTTGTTTACCAAATCACCAAAAAATCCTTCAGTAAAAAGTTCTATTTCTTTTTCTGATAGATGTGAATATTCTTCTCTTTGTAAAATATCTAATAAATTTGATGGAAGATGTGGTGTGCCTTTTATTATATTTTTACTTACGAATGAACCAATTTTTCCTATTCTACCATCTCCAACACCCTTTTTTGCTGATATTTGATAAAAAGAAATTGTTTTACCACTACTATCTGATATTGTTACTTTACCATCAGACTCAGTTGTTGCACGTAGTATCTGCTCTTTCTCTGGTAATGGTTTAATATCATTCATTATAGAAAATAATTCTGATTTCTTTCCGTCTACAATTAATATTACATCTGCGGTATTATCTTTTTGTGCTGATGAATATTCAAATGATGATGGCAATCCTTTATAGTAAGATGACCCTATATTTTGATGAATAAAATCACTCATTTTTCCTAACTTTGAAATAGGAAATCCTAGATTAGAAAACCATTCGGCTAAAGGTTCGTGATTTCTTTTATCTTGAAGTAATGCTTCTGTCCAACTTTTTGCAATTTCAGAAAACTCATTATTTTTCATAATAGATTTTATTTTATCTGAAGTCAGATTGGGCCCACCCATTGCAACCAAAACAACCGCAGCCTCAAATATTTGAGTTCTTTTTCCAGCGTTGCTATTACCTTGTGGAAGTAAATCATCAATAGAAACAAAAACTTCCTCTGCTTCTAATATAGCGTGAACTTGATCTAACTTTGATTTAGAACTAATAGGTAGTCTTGGTGTAACTTGTTTTACACTTCGTTGTAACGACATCAACTTCTCCATTGGCACAAATATTTATTAGTATTTATATAAAAGAAACTCCTATAAACTTATAATACTACTGACAATAGAGCTAAGTGTTAACATAACTATCAACCATCCAATTAACATCAATAGTAATAGTTCTCCCTCAGTTGGTGGTCTTTTATCCATTATACCTTAAAATCTTTTATGGCTGAAAATTTGTCTGTGCTACTTCCAAACTTTGTATTGTCAAAGATAGCATCTTCTGGAAGTTGATTTTGTCCACTGTCAACTAAATCATCTTGTGCATTCGTATCTACATCAAACAATCTCATTTTAGAACGATCAATACCTAACACAAATCTTTTATTCATAGTTGGGTCATTATATCTATTCTTCAACTGTTTAACAACTATTTGGTTAAGTTCATCAAGTTCTTCATTACTAATAAGGGCAAACATAAAATCAGCTGTGGCTGGTAAGCCGAATGATTCAGATGTGTCTTCAAGTCCAATGTCAGTTGATGTAAAACCGCCTCTTGTCGTTTGCGTTGCTGACATGATGGGAACATTACATTCCACTGCAAGTCCTCGCAACTCTTCTGCAACACTTTTGATGTAACTATACGAGTTAACATTTTGTGCTCCTTTAAACCTACTAGATGCACATATATTTAGATAATCAATAAAAATGATATCTGGTTTAAAAGACTTCTTAATTGCAAGTTCTTTGATTAATCCTCTAAAATGAGAAGAGTGTGCAGATGCAGTTGGATATTCTTTGACAATTAACTTACCAGAAGTTTTCTTAATAATCTTTGCAATCTTATCATCAAACATTTTCTTTGGTAAATCATGTAAGTCTTCCATAGATATATTCATCAAGTTTGCATCAATACGTTCTGCAATACGTTCCTCTGCCATCTCCAAAGTAATGTATAAAACATTTTTACCTTGAGATAAAGAGTTTGCAGCCATGTGACACATAAACAAAGATTTACCAACACCTGTACCAGCAAGTGCAATATTCAGAGTTTTGGTTGGAAGTCCACCCTTTGTAATCTTGTTAAAAAACTCTAGGTCAAAAGGAATACGTTCCTCTACTTTATGATAAAACTCAAACCTTGAATCTGAATCCAACAAGTAATCGTGACCAACAGCATTATCAAAACTGACTGCCAAGGCATCTGTGAGAATACTTGGTATAGAATCTGGAGTTCTCTTTTTATCTTTTCCATCAATAATAGATATTCCATCCACAATTGCATTGTATATCGCCTTATCTTTACAAAACTTTTCAGTCGTGTCTAACAGCCAGTCCATATCAACGTCTGTACTGTTTAGTGTTTTTACAATTTCTACAATTTTTGAATGTTCAGTCTCAGTTAAATCTTTTCTTTGTTCGACTTCAATTTCTAAAGATATTTTTGTAGGAATCTTCTTATATTTATCCACAAAGTTGTGAATTTCTTCAAAAATAATTCTTTCTTCTTTTACATTAAAATATGAAGATTTAATAAAAGGTAAAACCTTTCTACAATAATCTTCATTCGTCAACAAATTGCTGAGAGTCGTCCTCTCTATCGTCTGGTTCAATACTTCCATCCTCTGCTTGTGCTATGATGACATGATAAAGTATGTCACCAATTAATTTATGAAACTCTTTACTTTCTAGAATCTCTTTAGATACTCCATTAGTGTCTAGTATATCATAATCAAACTTTAAATTCAAGTGCTTTTCTTGCGTTAATTTAGTTTCATCTGGAAGTGTTACTTTTCCATATTTATATACAACACCACTATATTTCGTTTCATCAGTAAGACCAATCAAAGTTTGATTTGGGTGTTTTTCATTAGTTAAAAATACAAATTTTTTAGTGATTGGATCATTCATTATTTGTTTCATTGTTGGTAAATCAGACATAGTGTAAATAGCTCCCTACAATATATTTTGGTTTGTCTATAGGTTTTTCTCCAGCATGAAGCCATGGCCACATAGGTGGAAATATTAAACAAGAACCTTTTTTACATCCAGAAACTACATCATGTCGTGGAAAAATAGTACTTCCTTTTTCGTTATCATCTAAGTATAAAAAGAAAACTAAAAATCTTTTAGCACTATTAATATCATTTACATCAACATGGTCACCAAATTGATCTGTTCCATCTGGTAAATATCTTTTTAATCTCATAGGTTCAAGAGTAAATTTTTCTGGAAACATATTTAAAGCTGGTGGATCAGGAATATCACAATCTTTTTTGTATTTAACAACTTGTTTCATAAGACTTTCAGCTAAAATTCTAGCGTCCTCATGCCACTCTTTATGATGTAATAAATGTATTTGTGTAAAAGACATTTTACCTTGTTCTTGTTTTTCATATTGATGTGAACTATTTTCAAATCTATCAATTAGAGTATCACACAACTCTGGTGATATTACGTTATCATATCTCCGAATGTACGTTTCCATATTTAAACTCCTTTTCAGCCGCTTCATCTAATTGTTTCATAACTTCTTCAGTAAAGTAGTCTTCTGGATTATTAATAATAGTTTTACCAAATTGTGTTTTACCATCTGGTAATTCTATACGAGTAGAAACTTGTTTAAATATACCATACTTAATTGCAAGTTCTAATAAACCATAATATCTATCAAGACCTTTATCATATGATAAACGAACATCTACCATTTTATTCTCAATGGTCAAACGTGATTTATGATTTTTACAATGTACAATATTACCAACAACTTCTGTACCATCTTTATCTTTTTTCTTAGATAAGAACACAATAGATGATGCTGCATATTTTAATCCAGAACCACCACCCATTTCTTTTGTTGGAAATAGTGAACCCATAGAATCATAAGTATGATTAGTAACAACCATAGGAACTTTTGCTCTACCAAGTTTTAAAGTCAATACACGAAATGCAGCTTTGAGAACTTGAGCTCTTGTCATATCTCTTGTTTCTTTACCATCAGAAGTATCTTCTACTTCTTTGGTAGTTGATAACATACCAAGAGAATCTAAACATAACATGATAGGTTTACGATCAGCTTCATTCTTTGCAAGATATGAATCTAATACTTTGATTGCCTGTGTACGAAATTCTTGAACTGTAGTTACTGGAATAATAACCATTCTTTGTGGATCAATACCTCTATCAACTACCATTTGTTGTGTAATTGCACTTTCACTTTCAAAATACAAAACACCAGCATCTGGATTGTCATCTAGAAAACTTTTAACCATTCCCATAAGAAAAAATGTTTTACCAGTTGCTGACTCTCCAGCAATTGCTGTAATTTTATTTGATGGTAAACCACCATAGATACTACCAGAAAGTAATGCATTAAAAATGTAACTTCCTGTGTCAATAAATGAATCAACATCACCAGCTTCCACTCCATCAGAAACTAATGATGCATATTCATTACCTGTAGTTTTGATTATATCTTTAAGAAAATTGCTCACTATATATCACCTTCTTTTCTATTCTCTGAACGAAAAGCATCAAACCCGCCAGGATAGCGAGACTCCAACTTCACTGTGTTCATGTCAATTATTTCTTCTATGTTAGTATTTAGTGCCAGACAAGCTTGGGCAATATACCACATTATATCTCCAAGTTCAGAACGTAAATGTTTAATTTTATCTCCATCCATTTCTTTACCTTGGAACAAACACTTTTTAATTATTTCATTAAACTCACCAACTTCACCAGACATACCAATACCAGCAGTAAGTAATCTTGCAGGATTAACTTCCTGTTCTTCTAGTATTTCTAAAGCTTGAACCATTTCAACCAAATCTTTTGATTGGTCACTTGTTACTTCATCTACAAAACTTACATAATCTTCTAACAAATTCATTTCATCTCCTATTTAATTGCAATCGCACCCACAAATGCATGATTTCTCCAGAACGGTTGTATATTAGAAAATCCAGCTCTAACCAACATATCTGTTATTTCATCCCAAGTATTGGGTTTCATCATGTGCCGTAAAGTTCTTTCTTTATCCATAATGTCATCAGTGGTAAAAGTTTTACGTTTATAATCATAATAATTAAATGTAATCATATCTTGCACTAATGCATTCTCACACACAGTTTTTTCAGAAAATATAAAAGCACCACCTTCATTTAAACCTTCGTAAATATTACGAATAACTTCTTTTCTATCTTTCTTTGGCATAAACTGTAAAGTAAAGATAGATGTAACTAAAGAACAATTTGTAAACTGATAGTCACGAATATCTTCCATAAGAAACTCTACATTATGTGAATTTAATTCTTTTTTTCTTTTCTTTAGATCATCAACAAAACCATCAGCTATTTCTACACCAACCCAATCTGCATTGTTAGAGTGATCTACATTATAATCAATCATAGCTTTTGTTAGTTTTCCTGTTGAACATCCAATGTCAACTACAGTTGTATCATCTTCAACAAAGTATCTTGATAGAGAAATTACATCCTCTAGTAAATTAGAATAACCACGAATTGATTTTTCAATGTGTTCATCAAAACCTTCTTCTCTATGTGCGAAAGTAAAATCAGCCATTGTTTAACTCCTTATAAGGTTTTAATACCCTTTCATATATAGCATCTGCTACAGCCTTCATCATCAAAGGAGGCACCATGCGACCCATACGTTCAGACTTTTGTTCCCACTTACCTGTCAATTTAAAATCATCTGGTAAAGACATTGCTCTTCTAGACTCACATAATGCTAGTTTTCTCATCTCACTCCAATGAATACAACCACCAGAAGCCGTGATAGTGGGAGATGGTTTATGTCTTGAAATTCTTTTCATATTAAAGTGGTGACCTTTTGGATGGAAGTCACAGCCAGTCAATACTTTGTCTGGATCAAGTGGCATCTTAGATGCTGTTTCAAAGTGTGAACCTTTTGCAAACTTTTCAGTCAACATCTTTATTTCTTCTTGGTCATACTCTAGGTCACTAAATGCATCACCACAAGTAATAGCATCTGTAAACTTTTCTGGAAAGATACCAGCAATATTCATAAACGTAAGACCAACAGCTTCAGTTACATCTTCACGAACAGCAATAAAAATAACTCTCTTTCTAGTTTGTGGTACACCATAATGTGATGAGTCTAGAACCATAGAGGATACATCATAACCAATCTTTTCAAATGTATTTGTAATTTTATAATAGTATTGTTTTGCTTCACCCATCATAAGACCTGCCACATTCTCTGCGACAATTACTTTTGGTTTAATCTCTTCAGCAACTCTAAGAAACTCAAAAAATAAATCTTCAATGTTTTCT
>JGI20158J14315_10002434_pt1 | contig 12905 bp, 11 predicted proteins | sample COG_08_FD_14315 | JGI IMG/M metagenome (IMG submission 14315)
GCATGGTTATTAAATCATGATAGAATGATATGTTGATTGATTATTATTGGTTGTTTGGTGTATGTGTGTAATTTAACAAATGTGCAATTAATCATTTTTACAGTATATAAATGCCCTCACGTATGGCAAACACTATGGGACAAATTTTCAACACGTGACTCAAGAAAATTGGTTTATTTCGTCCAATGAAGGAACAACTGTATGTAACGCTGAACCAACGATTCTGAGTTAACGATGTGAAAATGTGTGACAATGTATGAGACAAATAAACCTTCGACCTTGATTAACGACGTCCAGGAATGGAAGAATTTTTTTTGTGCAATCCTCGTAAGATCGGCTATGCCGAATATGACTATAAAATATTAAAAGCCGAGACACGCACGTGACTTTTTCGATCACGTAGCAACAACATTGCAATAAGTCTGAACATGATGAACAGCGAGCGAGCGAGCGAAATTAAATGTACGAAATGGTGCTACATGCGTGTGATATTTACAGTTAACGCGTTATTCCGAACTCACTTGTGTTCGAGGAGCATGTTATTTTCTGGGGCAAGTCCAATGCATGCTCTAAATATGTTTTCCAGCATCGCGCGCTGCTTATTGAGTGCGTTCACGACTGGAGTTCCTGCCGGTACTAGCGGTGCCTTAGTGAGATATGATAGGAGCGAAGAGACTGGATGCAATGCACGGAGCTGTGTATCCCTCGGACCTTTAATTTTGATGCGAGTGGAAAGCTCGGCAATTAGACACATGTCAAGTATTAATGGGGCCGCGAGTAGAGAATCTTCACATGTATTGTGCATGACAATTGTGTTCGTGCCACCCATGAAAATTTCGGATGTATATTCGTCCATTGCACGTTTGCTGTCCCCAACATAAGGCACGTACTTGATCACTACCACATGATCTGGATGCTCACCCTGTCTGAAAAGTAGATGGTTTGAGTTGACAACATCATCCACCACATTAGACTTAGATATTTCTTTGCTCCGAAAGCAGTCAGGGGAACTCAGATTCATGCCATCGTTGTTTCCTAGGTGATTGTATGAAACGATAGATGTTGGTTTGATTCCCGCGCCAACCAAGAAATCAACAAGGACTGATTTCATTTTGGTTTGTCCTGACTTAAAGTCATCACCACCAATAAGCGTATTGAGGCGAACAGCAGCATCAATCAAGCCTGGAACGAACGTATTTTGAGGGGATCCATTTATGAAGGGCACGCCCTCATCTACGCAGGCTAGTGCATAAAGTGTAGAAGGTGATATTTCTTGTTCGTTAGAGTCAACCGAAGACCGTAAACTTTTTTCATTATCATTTAAGCCCACCAAAACTTCACTGTACCTTTCTGTGTTTGCAGTCCATAGCACAATGACTTTGCCGAGCGCGTGTTTTTCTTTAAATTCCCTTATATCTGCCCGGATGCGGGCCATTTGTTCCTTTTTGCTTCCTTTAAAGCAGTTGTCTGCTCTCGCTGATTGATTTGCTGCAATGAAGTTTGGATCATGAATTCCAGGCCGAGGCTTTATATTTTTCATATGTGGAGCAAGCTGCCTCTGAAGATCCCAGTCAAATACTTTGGCCCTTTCCATGGCATCGGCGAGGTTCATCCCACTGATGTCCCATCCGTCAAAAACAATGTCGTTCGGGTCAACCATGGGTAACAAAGTTTTGAAAGGGGTAAAAACTTCTTGCCCGTTGAAAGAACCGACACGACAAGTGCTTGATTGAGTCAGCGAGCCAAAGTAGTTAGGAGCACGCATGCCTTCTTTGGTTTTCCAGGTGATTCCCTCGCGGTTTGCTACGACGCCTCCAACCAATGTGCTGCCGTTGTTACCACCCAGCCCGACAAGCATGATTCTGAAGGTATGAAAGAAGCTTCCAGTCAGGTGCGGACAGATAAGTGGAGAAGCGGGTGTGCGACAAAGTAGCTATTCGGAAAACGAAACTAACTCACCCAAGCCTCGGCACGCGACGGTCCGTCGTAATCTGAAAGTCGGATTCCACAGGAGAAATGGTCCAAGCGGAGCGGCCATCGCCAAGATCTTCGCACTCGAGATCAGAGCTCGTATACCTGCGAAGGTCGATGTCAGAGAGGGAAATCACGGGCGCAAGTTCTGGGGCGAGATACGCACGTGTAATTAGACTCAATGTGCGTGTCAGTGTACGTCACATTTGGCGACCTTACGGTGATGTTGTCAATAAGCATCGTCTTCGATATATTTGCCGTGTTGCGGCGTGACGACTCTCAAAGAACTATCAAGAGCGCACGCGAAGACTAACTCTTATTCTTATTCGTAACATGAAGTGTTTGTAGTCTTTCTGTGTTATCATTTTTTGTTCATTTTTTTGGCCCCGGGGCGGGGATCCGGCATGAGGGAGTGGCCGACGAGCCGTTTCGCGGCTGTTCAAACTCTAAACCCTAAAAACCCAACCCCGACCCCCTAAAGAGACGGCGAGGACCCTAAAGATACAGCGCACCGCCCGTTACTCGCGCGTCAGCGGCCACATGAGCGCGCATCTTGCTCATGTAAAAAGCGCTCGTGTCAGCGCGTGGCACGCTTCAGGATGTGTATGGGAAGAATTAACTCAAGGATGACTCGTCCCGCCCGGTGCCAAAAAAAAACATTAAACAGCAGAAACGCAGGTTATTTTAATACCTTCGTACAGACACACCAGTCAGATAATTACGTCACCCCAGTCCTTATTAACTTCGAAGATAAATGGACCCCATGAATACACTACTACTTGTACCTTGCCAAATAAATCTATTCATCTCCTCCAGAGGCTCTTTCAGCGACCATGATGCGGTATTCTTGAGGGAGAGCGATATCTTTTTTTGGCTTTCCATGGTTCTAAAAGGCATGATGAACACATCTCTCAACAAGATCTTCTTGAAATACTCTCTGGTTTCGCCAGTAGTTGTCAGCCTGTACACCAGAGGGTGGCATCACAGGTGAAGACTTTTGCCACATGTGAAGGGGGGGTAGCTGTGTTAACGCGCACCTTCCGACAGTGGATGAGCGTTTCAGGACGTGCCTTCGTTGAAGGACTTGCTCGATATGACACCCATAAGCCGATGACGTCATAACATGATACCACTCTCTGTCATTATTCAGACGCACGCGGTGTCGTCGTGCGCGGAGGCTGCTGCCAATTCAAAACTATTTCGTTTCGGCTTTCTCCGATTATGCCACCTATCTGACTGTTTGCCTGTGCCGTACAAGCCTCCGGAATGTGATTGCCCACAGGATTGCGAATGCCGCGGCTACGCGCGCCCTGCATGGGACAGGGTCCGTGGACTCGGCGCCGAGGAGAAGGAAGCATTGCCGTGCGACTTCGCCGAATCCACCAGCCAGGACTTCCACGTCAAGGGCATCCAACGCACGCTATCACACCTGGAACACGGACGCCGGTACCGTCAACTCTACCAGGCCGCATCCCCCGAGGTTTCGGCCGCCATGCACTCCCTCTCGAGTCCACATGCGATGATCTGGCATCGCGTGTGCCCGTTCGAACCGCGCCTCCAAATCGCATCCTACCTCGTCAAGATGCGTGTTCGACAGGAACTTGACCTCCGCATGCCCTGCCTCACCGACGCCTACAACCACCAGCGAGCTGCGCGCTGCTGCAACCCGCACCACGCCGCCGCGCAAGCCGCGCAACGCTTTCGACCACCTGCTCTGTGTGACCACCGCCAACGCCGGTGGCAGCGCCAGAAGGACCCACGACAAGCTGAAGTTCGCCGTGCAAGCCGTCTGCAAAGCCGCGGGACTCTCAACTTTTGACGAACCCGTCGGCGAGATCCACGGCATCGAGAACCCCGACGGAACCACCCGCGGTAAACAGCCTGACATCCGCATCGTTGGTCTACGCCAGACTGGCATCACAGTCCTGGTGGACACTGCCGTCACGAACATCATGGCGCAGGCCAACGACCACACCAGCCAACCCGAGCCCCGTCAAGGTAAGGCAGCGCCGACTGACGACCCCATCGCAGTGCGCAATCGTGCTAAGAACGGTAAGTATAAGGACGCGGCGCACGCAGTGAGCAAGGAATTCATCCCGCTCGTGATGGACACATACGGAAGGATGGGCAAACCGTTCCTCAACTTCCTGAAAGACGTTGCCGGTCACACCGCCGACCGAGCCTTGGGCAACGTCAACGAGCGAACGCAAGCCATTTATGACTCCATCGAACCGCCCAACGAGATCCGGAACCATGCCCACCTGCGCAACCTCGCCCTTATACACGTCGCTCTCATCACATCGCGCATGCAAAGGATCGCCGGATCGGTCGTCACCAACGACCGACACCACGGGGCCCGACGCGGAACATGAGGTGCACACGAATTTTACACCCAGCCGAACCCTGTTGCCAACCCCAATTAAACTACCTTTAGCGCTATATTTTCCAACCTGACCCGACTTTTCTTCGCCGCGTCACCGGTTATTCGTCTTCTGATTGGTCGTCAGCTCGATCATTTTCAAAAGTCGCATACTAAATCACCGTACGATCCGCGGCACGTCCTTATGTTTGCACTTTGCGTGCACGTAAGCGTCGTCCTCACACGCCGCACGCCACTTCTGTACGAAGCACGACGCAAGCGCGTCGTCCTAGGAGGCGGTGGTCGACGTCGAAGTTGACCGAGCATCGATGAAATTTCAGCTTCAAACCGTAAACTATGTGCACTTCTTCATCGAAGCTGCATCGATCAAATCGTCTAAAAACTTAGTCCAGAACAAGCCGACCGCCTCGTCGTTTCTGAGTCATATATGTTTTCCCGGATTATAATTAGCTAGTCTATACTTATGTTATCATATATGATTATGATCCCTCGCTGCTGAGGTTTATTTGAGCCCGGGCCTAGCTAGGTAATAAAATTTACCTCTCCTTTTCAGGAGACAACAGACCCTACGGCCACAGAGCTTACGTCTCCCTTGATATATGCCGTTTGTTCACGTCGCGTGGCTCCCGAAGGCGTGTCGCACACCGCAAGTACGCAAGGAGGTCGCCTCCGCGATTATCAACGCAGTCTGTGGCGTGAGTTCGGCTCAAATTACGCCAGACAAAGTCGTCGTGCGCTTCAGCGAGGCGGTCGACGGTTTCGCGCTCCCTCCCGGTCATACGCACGAAAACGTCGATCTCGCTGTGGAAAAAAAGTAAGAACCCTCACCAGTTCCNAAACNNAGACAAGAACTGTCTTCTCACACCATCATGGCCTCCAAGTTTGCAAACGCAAGGAAGACTGTCTTAGGGGCCCTGCTCAGGCCCCGNACCACAANCNTGGACACCCCGGTCNGNGNGTCNACCGCNACGNTTCTACGTGCTGCTATGTCTTCAGCTTGCAATCCNCGACACCAGCTTGTTACCATTGAGCTGATCAGCGATACAATGTGACCCAACGGTTTCATCGGCAAAAAACATCTCCAAAATGCAATGGACGATGTGATGCAGTTGCCGATGGACAATAATAATCCTCTGCGTTTTTTTCTACTGCGGGTCCCATTTTTCCTTGAGCCTCACTATGATAGGGATACGAGCTGGCATGAAACAAATAGGGAGAGGTTGGAGCGGAAATGGGGTGGCAAGGCATCTTTTGCTGCCCAAAAGAAAAGACACCGGCTGAAAGAACGAGGTCAAGAAGTTGGAATCGAGCACTTTAACTTAGACCGATTGGCAAGCAACACGCTAGCATCACACCGTCTTGTGCAGTGGATGACCAAACTGTATGGCTGCGTCGCATCAGAAGCAGTGTATAATGAGCTAAACCACAAGCATTTTGTTGAAGGCATGAAATTGAACAATCCTTCTTTGCTCTGCAAGGCTGCTGCCACTGCAGGTGCTGACCGGGTTGCATGCGACGCGTTCCTTGCTTCCGATGGAGGCAGCAGTGAAATTGAAGAGACGCAGTTTATTCTTGAGCGTCTAGGTATCCACTCTATTCCGACTTTCTTGATTGGTGGTAAAATAATATTATCCGGCGCTGTGCATTCCCACGAGCTTATCAGAGTTTTCCGTGAAATCGAAAAGGCAGGCAATGGGGCGCCAGATTCTGCGTTTGCAGATGTGCTGAATATTCCAAATCATGTGCGGCAAATTACTTTGCCGCCACCGGGCAAGGGATTTTAACGTCACACCGCGGTTTCTAAAATTAGGTGTTCAGGTAATTCTACGCGAGCGAGCATATGTTCCTATGATGGGTTGCGTCCTCAATAGCTGTGTGCAGCACGCTAAGCCGCTCTCTTGACATTGAACATATCTCGACTCGACAATAGCCGATGGGCTAGTATGTTTTTGGTGAAACGAACTTTGCGATATAGTATTGTAGAATTTCAATGTGCACCCGTATATCTCTTCAATGAAGCTAGAAATCAAAGTTGGGTTCCACTTCCATAGCCCAGTTGAATTTCTCAACGAGTGCCTTGGTATACACGGTTGGGGGTGGAACGTCATTCTGTTTACACCAAGCAATAGTGATTCGAGGGTCCATGTAGTTAATCTTAGAAGTTCCAAGCGATACAGTCTTGAGTTCATCCTTCATCTTCATCTGTAGCTCAAGCTTGGATAGCCGTTCCTTCAACGTCGTGATCTTGGCCTTGTTTTTTTCCTTCTTTTCCTTGCGCAGTGCGGATATCTCCTTCTCAATGGTTTTCTTCTTATCCTGTAGTTTCTCCATCTGTGCGTCATGCGCCTTAGATACGCCCTTCTGATGATTGCAAAGTACTGCTACTTCCTTGTTTGCTGCATCATACGCTGCCTTTTTCATGGGAACGGTGGCGCTGCCAGCTGGCGTCGTTTCCTTCAACAACTTGTTCAAAGTGTAGCTGGCGTTGTATGTGCGGAACACCTTGATTGTTAGACCAGGCATCAAAGTTTGAAGGTGCTTATTGACCTTCGTCGGATCTATATGATCAAAAATATCTTGATCCTTCTTCTTGCCTTTGCAAAAGCGCTGCAAAGCGTGAAATACAAGCGGGTCAACTTCGTGCTCCTGAAGGTATCGTATCGAGTCTTTACCGAGGAAGTCAAATTTGATAGTTGTTGGAGGCAAGAAATCAACATGACCGACACGCAAGGTGCACACTCCAACAGTGTCCGCTAAATCGTCGTCCTTCTCGCCACCTGCACGAAGTGCTAGTTTATCGACGAGATAAGTGGTCACGGCCAGCTGCTGCTCAAGGATAGAGCCGGACTTCATTTTTTTAAAGTAATCACGTCGGATTGCGTCCACGGCAAGTTTAAGCTTACGGGCCTTTTCGTATTTTTGAATGTCAGATTCTGCCTTGATCGACGAAGTTGCGCCGAATTGCACGTATTTCCAGTCTTTTGTGTTTATCGTGTCATTCCAACCACAGAGCCAAGTGACTGTGTCATTGTGGATTACTTGTTTCCATTTATGCCCAGGCGACGGCTCCGGGACCTTGGAACTCTTACCGATGTTGATAATGATGTCCTCTGGCATTATGCGTTTCTTGATTCTACCCATCTTAGGGTGCTCACCGCGACCACGAAATAGACCAGGCGGTTCGACTCTGTAATTACCGACCCTTTCCCGTCTGCCATCGATTGTTGCCCAGCAGTACTTTTCCTCTGCGGCAGCTTGCTCTGCCTTGGCTCGCTTTTTCTCTTCTATGCTGACCGTTTGTTTCCGTTCGCGTTCTTGTAAATTCCACATGTAGATTTTCGTAAAGTCACACTTCTTGAAATCCTTGATGAAACCATGTGGCCCGCCTCGCAGAGTCTTCTTGAAACCATCAAAGAAATTTTTCACGAAGATGTCCTTCTGCGCATAATCTGTATCCTTCATGACAGCAAAAAAGGTGCCACCTCTTCCTCGTGTGGGAGAAGCTCAACATCGTGCCCATCGTATACCAGCGGTATACCATGCACCTCGTAAGGAGGCGGAAACACCACACCATTGTGCTCCAGCGATGACCACATTTTTTTGGCCCCTTTCTTTTCCCTCCACGGCTCGTCATCAACACGTTTTACTTTCTTCTTCGTTGAGCGACCTTGTGGTCTTGACGACTTCCCATTGCGTATTCCTACTAGGCTTCCGATCGGTTCATCGTCTCCACTGCTGTAGTCTTCAGTAGCAGAGGATTTCCGCTTATGTGCGAGCTTGTTCCCACCTGAATTGTTTTTGTTTTTTGGTTTGGGTTTTGTAGTGGTAACGCTAGGAACTCTCGCGCTGAGCGGCACGTCATCGTCTGAGTCAGATTCATTACCGGCTGTTGGACCACGCGCACGGGCAGCAAGGGGCAAATCATCATCACTGCACGACATTATCGTATAGCTTGCAGCGTGTAAAGGTTCGCGGTGCCGCCCAACCAGGCTGTCGGGAGAGATCTTGTCCGGTCACAATTGCTGTTCGACAAACGGAACTGCTCAGTTTAGGATAACCCTATTCGAGTTCTCGTGGCCACTGGATATGCAGTTCCCGTGCTGTAGTTGCCCAAGATTCTTGTCTAAGGGGGCGTTTAGAAGAACAGATATTTGATTTCCAACAGAGCGCAGGGGGCCCTGCACGAAAAAACGAGGCCTTGCTTTGCTTTTGGGCGGAAATGTAGGGAAAACGGTGGAACCAAAAGCTTTTATTCGAGCCCTCCATACAATATACATACATAAAATTACATAAATAAGATATGAACGAAGTTAAATATTACGAAGGTATATATAAATACCTTCGTTCGAAGGTATTATATAGATACGAAGGTATATTAATATTCTGGATTTCAACCACCCTGAGACAGAATACCTTCGTACCTTCGTGAGTTTCGAAGGTATTCTGAATTTTATCAGGGTGTGATACTTTTTGATGCATAACGATTTTATATAATAACGTAAAGACTTTATCATTACGATCCACACAATCACTCCAGTGGGCAAACAGTATAAAGATTCCGCTTATATATGTTCACGTAAGCGACTTATCCTTATTAACTATATATAATCAAGTTAAGTTACGTACGTTAAAAGTGTCACACCCTGATGAAATTCAGAATACCTTGGTAAAAAATATGTACGGTTGAATTTAAACCATCGTTCACGAGTTAACTATTTATAATAATACTTGAAAAACACTTGAAAAAACACTTTAATGTTTTTGATCTGTGTACTTTCATTTCCGTTGTCATATATATATATACCTTGCTCGTATTTTGCAAGAGACATCGTCTCAGTTTTCCCGCCGGGTTTATTTGATTTTATTGGTTTATTTATTTCATCCAATGAAGGAACCTATAGCGCTAAACCGACGATCCTGAATTAACGAAGTCAAAAATTTGCCACAATTCATGGAACGATAGACCTCGGTCCTTGATTAACGATTCAGGTGAGTGTGACATTTTGGAAGTTGTAGTATGTAAGATCGGACCTGACGCTTCGCCCTCCCATTTGTTCGGGACTGTTCGAAGGATTGGTCGAGCCACAGAAGCCTGCAGTAAAGCTCGATTCATTCACATTTGTAGCATTACCCGAAAATATATAGACTATGAAGGTGTGTTATACATTGGAAGCGGCGAAGCTGAATACACGCATCCAAAGGCGGGCGGATATGTTCAGATGGTCAGGAAACCGAAGGGTACTCCGTCCTACACGAACGACTACGAATGCAGCCGGGCAAGCAATGCAGAGTCGCGAGTCTCGGCGAGAAGGGCGGCCCATTTACAATCCAGTTTCGTATCAGGATATTTGCCTTCATGCGTATCAGTCTGTCTTAGACGGTCTTGATGACGGTCTTAGGTTGATGGAGGTAGAATTCCCATCTGTGCCTGGAGAAGACGCCAGCTACAAAGCAGCGTCTGATGTCTACATTGACCTGAATATTCAGTATGCTCTCACAATTTTCAACAAGGTTTATCGAGAGACAGGCAAAACTTGTGAAATATTAGTCCCTGACGGCCCTGAGTATCGTCGCGCTAAGAAAGTTTTCTTGAACTCTTTGGAGCTCTCTGAAGGTTGTAAGCTAAACACTCTTGATGGGAAAAAAACAGAAAACATCTGGACATTCTTCAGCAATACTCTGAGTGGAAGAGGACTTCGAACGCGATCAAGCACTGACGACGACAGCGAGGGCTTCACTGCTGATATTTTTGTCGTGGTCAATCTATCCACAGTTGACTTGCCTGGCACGGAGGATTTTTTCTCCCATCTTTCAGACAACAGGCCATTAGTATTTCTCAACAATGAGCTTGATACTCTGCGAGCAGATCTCGGTCTTTTCTCTTTTCCTAAGAAGGATCTTCACTATCGTTTCCTTTCCAACATAAAACCTGTTTACTACTTGCGAACAAGGGCTTACTCGCGCACCATAAGTGTGTCTCCTTTCGTGATCAACTATTCTGGGGCAATTTTCAGAGAATACCCAGCACCGTGGCAGGTCATGGTGAAGCAAAACACAGGCGAACTAGTCTGCATCGCGGAAGACGAAGACAGGTTTACACTCGGGGAAGCAAAACAAGAGATGCTCACTGCTCTTGGGTTGGGCGACGCAGATGGATCACCAATGAAGAATCTTCGCTCTGGTTACAAGACCAGCACCTGGTGGGAAGAGGACAGTGATATGGAGCAGTCGGAGGCCTGGAGATCCTAAAGTTAGCGATGGTGAAGCTGTGTGAGCTCCGTCTCTCAAATAAAGCCGGCCCAGATATGTTCTTATCGAGTTAGCAAGACGTGTTGTTGCAGTGAGCACTTTTTAATACCTACGTCATAGGGAAGGAATACGAACTTGTATTTAAATACTTTATTTATTTCATATATCATAAGATCTTATGATAATGTCAAAGGAAATCCAGTTAGGCCTTACAACCCCATGTTTAATATACACTCGAATGTCACAGGAAATCGGTCACAGTAAGTTTATCGTGACAGAAGCCCGGGGGTGGGTTCGGGGTATTTCGGCTCTACAGAGTAACCCCAGTGCCGGTACATATTAGTATTCGCGGGTGACTGATCCACTTGCACGTTTGCTCTATTTTTGGGCGTGGCCATATATCCGGGAGAGATGAAAATCAAATGTACGAACGAAGGGCTGCTATCAAATTTTGAGCTTTTGGAAATATTGAGGGAGCGAACGCATGAGCCCGGCAAGACGCCTCGCTACCCGCAGCCGCATGATCCCTTTCCGACTGAGTTACAGGTCTCGTGTTGATATGGTTAAGCACTGTGTAAAACATTCCGGGCTTTAATGACATATATTCGCAGTGTTACGAAACGCTTAGGAAGGCGCCCGCACGCTTTCAAAACACGGAAAACGTCAGCGAGTTCATGTCATCTGTGAAAGTAAGTCTGTCTTATAAATCTAATCAATGCCCATGTTTGACCCCGCATTTCCACAGCCAATTGCTTTGACCTCGTCAGAGTGCTTGAAGCTCATAAATCTCAAACCGACGACCGATGTTGAAATTCATTTGGTATGTCTGTTTCTTCTTGTCCCTTGAGTCACTTACTTATTTATTATTCCCAGCTTGTGGAAGGGTGCGAAAGCCGTCTGGCAGAAGATGAAGTAGCGGACTTGCTTCAACTTGTAGCTAACTTGTTGTGAGATGAAGTAGATGTATGTTTTATGTACAATCACAAATTGCGTGAAACCCAAGAGTTACACTGGCTCTCTCTAGCTTGTGCCAGGCCTGAGATTTTCTTCGTATTCAATTTCAAGGTGTTTTCGAGAATCATAGTCAACAACCTGTACGATACATTTCAAGTAACAAAGTGAAGCTCTCGACAGAGAAAAAGCTTGCCTTAATTCTATCTATCTGATCGTCATAGCTTTTCAAACTTTGAATGTGGAAATTTTCATAAGTCCCAGATCTTAGTCGTTCCTGTACAGTGTTAAGTGATTAGATCTTCTCTTTTTCTGAGGGAAAAAAACAATGTTGTACCAGCAACTCCTTTTCTATTGAATTATCAAGTTGTGCGGCGATTTGCGCCTTTGCAAACACGCGTTAGGTTTCTTCCGTTTTAAAGTTTAAAGATGGAGCCGAATACCTTGAACTCGCGCCTAGTCTCCCTCTGCTGCTCACGTGCTGGAATCGTCACCAACCTTTGTCTTGAAAGAATGATAAAGATTTAATAAGTGAAACGTGTGAAAGATGCATTTGGTCATCAGTTATCGAGTGCACACCTTCTTTCTCGCAATAATTTGCGAGTCCTCATCAAGTACTGGGTGATTTTCGTCAAGCGCTGTTTGCTTTTGTGAACCAAGAAACGAGACCTGTGTGTTTATGAGTCAGGCAGACGCGAGAAAAATGTGGAAGTTTTGACACGAATAGGTACATACCAATGTGTTAGAAGGCCATCGACCTGCTTCAACGCCTTTGCATAATTGCAATCGAGTGCGACTCGATGCCACAGAGACGCTGGCTTGTGTGCGCGCTCGACAGTTTTCATGCAAAGATAGGCAGTGCCTGTACCGATATTTATTAGTTCAACTGAGTCCCTAATGCCCGTGGCTTCAGTTCTAACCTTTTTCCTCGACGATTGTAGCGTACTGACTATTAGCGAGAGGACAAGAGCTTCGATTACACAAGCCAGTGACGCTGTATTTGTTCCTGCAAAAAGTCGCTCCACCTGTTTTCATCTTGTAACTGCAGTGGCCACGGTTGACGATCTGCGAGACAAGGGGGGAACACCGTGTGAGAAGAAAGCAGACAAAATAGTCAGAAATAGTCAGAAAGCAGCACACCTGCCAAACAACTTCATCACTCTGCATGCTGTTGCGCTTCCGAACCTGTCTCGACTGTAACGTACGTGAGCTCGACGCCGTGCGCCGTCAAACAGAAGTATGGATACTCGCGGGCCAGCAGGATAAATATTACGAAACGGAGAGATATCTACGAACGAAGGTATTGCCGATAATAAATTAGAGTATATTTTGTATCTGTGTTTTTTTTTTTTTT